>Ga0209237_1002320_pt1 | contig 11434 bp, 7 predicted proteins | sample GraSoi013_1_40cm_2_FD_185820 | JGI IMG/M metagenome (GOLD analysis project Ga0209237, IMG submission 185820) | Grasslands soil microbial communities from the Angelo Coastal Reserve, California, USA - Sample 10_02_2013_1_40cm (SPAdes) (version 2) | ecosystem: Environmental > Terrestrial > Soil >...
TTCGCCATCATTGAAACGGCTTATCACGAAGGTTCGTGTCTTCGTGAAAAGCCGTCGACGGTGATCTGGCTGCTGTACGCGACGCTCGCGCTATATGTCGCGCTGAACGTTCCCGTCACGCGCGTGCTCTCGACGCCGCTGACGTGGGCGATGTGGCGCGCCGCGCGCGGCCCGCTCTCGGATTCGATCCTTCAGTACGCGACGTGGGACAACGTGCTGCTGACGATGAGCATCGTCGCGCTCGCGATCGGATTGCCGTTCGTATTTGGTCGGCGCCCTCGCCGGACTTTTGCCGCGGCGCTCGTCGCGATCGTCGCGCTCGGACCGATCGCCGCGTCGCGCGTTGACACGCGCGGCCTCGAGCGCAACGCGTGGACGGCGATCGCGACCACCGCGATGCCGCGTGCGATCGCGCGCGCGCCGGACGATCGCTGGACCACGATCGGCTTCGAGCAGACGGCCGACACCGAGCTCGTCGAGTTCCGCGGCGCCGCCGCCGGCCGGCACATCGTGATGGTGAGTCTCGAGTCGACCGCGGCGCAGTATCTCGGGCTGTACGGCGCGACACGCGACGTGATGCCGAATCTGACGGCGCTGGCCAACCAGGCAATCGTGTTCGACCACGCGTACGCCGCCTATCCCGAAAGCATCAAGGGCCTGTTCTCGATCCTGTGTTCGGCGTATCCGGCGTTGGACAGATCCGCGGAGTCGTACGCGGACGCGCCGTGTGCGTCGATCGCGGATGTCCTCGGCCGCCGCGGCTATCGCACGGCGTTGTTTCACTCAGGACGATTTGGCTATCTCGGGATGGAATCGATCATCCGCCGTCGCGGGTACGACGTGCTCGAGGACGCCGGCGACATTGGCGGCCACCACGAGTCCAGCTTCGGCGTCGACGAGCCGTCGACCGTCGCGCGGATCTTGAACTGGATCGACACGTTATCGCCGAGCGATCGGTTTTTCATCACCTATCTCCCGATCGCCGGTCATCATCCATACGAGACGCCGGGGCCCGGTCCATTTCCCGAGCGCAGCGACGTCGATCGCTATGGCAACGCGCTGTACTACGGCGACGCGGCACTCGGCGCGCTGATTCACGGTCTGCGCGCGCGAGGTCTGGAGGAGCACACGCTGTGGGTGATCTTCGGCGATCACGGCGAAGCCTTCGGCCAGCACGACGGCAACTACGGCCACACGTTTCAGATCTTCGACGAGAACGTCCACGTGCCGTTCATCGTCGCCGCGCCGGGGCTGATCACCCGGCAGATACGCAGCGTCCAGGTCGTGAGCCTCATCGACACGTCGCCGACGCTTCTCGACGCGATCGGCGAGCCGGCGCCGGACGTGTATCAGGGCCGCTCGATGCTCGACGGATCGCCGCGCATGGCGTTCTTCTTCGCGGACTACTCGCTGGGACTTCTCGGATTGCGTGACGGCCGTTTCAAGATGATCTACGAGCTCGGCTCGCGTCGCGCCAGGCTGTACGACGTCGAGCGCGATCCGCGCGAGATGACGGACCTGTCTCGCCAACACGTCGAGCGGACGGCGTGGTACGCGCGCGATCTCACGCGCTGGAGCGCGGCACAGGAGCATCGTCTCGCCGCCGCGCGATAGATTCAGTGTGGAGAATGTTGGCGCGGTCCCGTCAGGGCCGTGTCGAGCAGCTCCCCGGGATCACCTCGACGGACGTCACCTTCAAACGCTGGGTCTCCGACCGGATCTGAGTCGATCCGCTCGTGCCAACCGGTTTGTCCGCCGGTTTCGTCGACGGCACAATCTTGCCGTTCACGCGCACGCGATGGCCTTCGTGCTTGGCGAGATCGGTGTCGTCGCCGACCAGCACGTAGCGTTTGGGAAGATCCATCCTCGCCCCCGGCTTCAGACCCGCCGAAAAATCGACCGCCGCATCGGCGAGCACGAAGCCAGGCGCCGGTTCGCCGGAATTGGCCAGGACGCCTGCGTTTTCTGGCGTCGCCGCGCGCTCGGGAATCGTCGTCCCCAATGTGCCCGAATGTTCGGTGCGCTGCACGCATCCGACGACCATCATCGTTGCGCTGTTGGGATCGACCGCGCGATCCTGCGCCGCGAGGGCGATCGGACACACAACGGTTGCGGCCAGGAATACTCCAGCCTGAAAGTGGCGCCTCATGCGGGTCCTCCTCGTGCAGCGTTCGCTGCAACGACGAGTCCATGCCGCGCGAGCGCGCCGCGATCGACCTTGCCGAGGTGCGTTCGCGGTAACGCATCGAGAAAGATCACCTCGCGCGGGTATTTGTAAGGCTCGAGGCGCGATTTCGCAAACGCCTGGAGCTCTTCTGCAAGCCCAGCCAAGGACGATGTCGAGGGTGATGCCGACGGCGACGCGGCCACGACAAACGCGCACGGTTTCACGAGTCCGTCAGGATTCTTGACACCGACAACCGCGACTTCACGGACGGCGGGATGCGTGAGCAGACAGTTCTCGAGCTCGCCCGGCGCGAGCCACTTACCGCTCACCTTCAGCATGTCGTCGGTGCGGCCGCAGTACGTGAAAGTCCCGCCGCTGTTGCGGCGCAGCATGTCACCGGATACGTACCACTCACCGCGAAACGCGCGGACCGTGTCGTCCATCTGTTGCCAGTACCCGATCGCGCGCGAGTCGCCTTTGACCCACAGCGTCCCGATCTCGCCGTCTGCGACCTCGTGGTCGTCGGCGTCACACAGCTTCACGTCGAAACCCGGCACGACTTTCCCAAGTGTTCCGGCGACGATGTCGCCAGGCCGGTTGGAGATGAAGATGTGCCACATCTCCGCGGTGCCGAGACCGTCGAGCAATTCGACGCCGAACGTCTGCATCCAACGGTCGTGCAACTCGCACGGCAGCGCCTCGCCGGCCGACGTCACGAGCCGCAGGCTCGACACGTCCTGCGATCGCGCGTCGGGGTGCGACACCATCTGCTGGATCATCGTCGGCACGTTGATCAGCATCGTCGGCCGGTGCTCCGCGATCTGCGCGAACAGCATCTCGGGCGTGCAACGGTCGGGGAACAGCACGCACGACGCGCCGACCGAAAACGGAAAGAACACGTTCGCGCCGGTCGCATATCCGAAGAACAACTTGGGCACGGCGATGGTGATGTCGTCGGCAGTGATGCCGAGGACGCCCTGTCCGTACAACACCGTCGTGTTGACGAAGGAGCGATGCGACTGCACGACCGCCTTCGGCCGCCCTGTCGTGCCGCCGCTGAACAGCCAGATGGCGGCATCGTCCTTATGCGAATCGAATGGCGCGAATGCGGTTGGCTGCGCGTCGAGTCGTGCCGAGAGCTCGCTGCTCTCGACAGCGTACAGCCGCGGCGCGTGCGGCAGCGCGGCAGCCTCCGTCACGAATCGATCGATCCGATCGCCGGGGACGAACGCGGCGGTCGCTCGTGTGTACTCGAAGAAGTACCGCGTGAGATCGGCCGGCGCGTCGGGATTCACCATCACGACCACCGATCCGTGTCGCAGGATGCCGAACAGCGCCGCGACGAAGTCCGGTCCGTCGGGCAGCGCCACGATCACGCGCTCTTCGGGACGGATGTCGTCGGCGGCGAGCAGCGATGCGTAGTGCGCCGACAGTCGCGCGACATCTTCATATGAGAAAGTACGACGGCTGGTGCGAATCGCGGGGCACTCGCCGCGCCCCTCGGCGATCCGCGCGTCGAGGAGATGCGCCGCAAGGTTGAGCCGGGTAGGAATCACCGTGTCCTAGATTAAACTCGAACGCGCGCATGGCGGTGCATACTCTGACGTCGCTGACGTGGACGGCGGTGCGCGATCTGCCCCCGGAGGAAAAAGCCCGGACGGTCGCCGTCCTGCCGACCGGCGCGATCGAAGCGCATGGTCCGCACTTGCCGCTTGGAACCGATGTCATCATCGCGGATGCGATGGCGCGAGCCGGCGCGGAACGGCTCGCCGCACGCGGACTCCACGTGCTGATGCTGCCGCCGTTGGCGCTCGCGCCCGCGCCGTTCGCGTCGGCGTTCGCCGGCACGGTGCACACGCCCGCGGAGGCCACGACCATGATGGTGACTGGCGTCGCACGCAGCCTCGGCGCGCACGGCATCCGCGTGACGGCGATCGCCAACGCGCATCACGATCCGGCACACGTGCAGGCGCTGCGCACGGCGGTGGGCGACGTCGCGGACGCAGGCGTCACGCTCGTGTTTCCCGATCTCACGCGGCGGCGCTGGGCCGAACGCCTCACCGACGAATTCCGCAGCGGCGCGTGTCATGCGGGGCGCTACGAGGGATCGATCGTGCTCGCCGAACGCCCGGATCTCGTTCGGCGCGATGTGATGTCAACGCTTGCCGCGAATCCACGGTCGCTGGTCGAGGCCATCCGGCGAGGCGACGGCACGTTTGCAGAAGCGGGCGGTCGCGATGCGTATTTCGGGCATCCGGCCGAAGCGTCCGCTGAGGAGGGCCGCGCGATCATCGAAACGCTGGGCATCATCCTCGAGGAAGCAGTGATGGAGGTGATGAAGTCCGATTCGCGGTCAGACTCACGGTCAGACTTGTGGTCAGACTCACGGTCAGACTTACGGTCAGACCTCTTGGCGGTCGTCAACCCGCCGGAGCTGGGCCAGCCGCGGGGGTTCGCGCACGGACTGCTGGCGCCGGCGGGGAGTCGCACGCTGTTTGTCGCAGGTCAAATCGCCGCCGATGCCGACGGACGCGTCACGACCGACGATTTCGTCCAGCAGTTCGACGTCGCGCTGACCAACGTGCTGACCGTCGTCCGCGCCGTGGGCGGCCGCGCAGAGCAGGTCGCCCGCATGACCGTCTACGTGACGAGCATGACGCAGTACCGCGAGAAGCGCCCGGCGCTGCACGAGGTCTGGCAGCGACACATGGGCGCGCACTATCCCGCGATGGCGCTCGTGCAAGTCATCGCGCTCGTCGACGAGCGCGCGTCGGTGGAGATCGAAGCGACCGCGGTATTGCCGTGAAGGATCCGACCACCTTCCTCTACGAGCACAACGCGGCGACCGGCGTGGCGACCATCACGCTCAATCGTCCCGATCGCCTGAACGCGCTCACCTTCGACATCTATGACGAGCTGCGTCAGACGTTTCGCGCGCTCGACAGCGAGTCCACTGTCCGCGCGATTGTCATCACCGGCGCAGGCAAGGCGTTCTGCTCCGGCGGCGACGTGCACGACATCATCGGCGCCCTTTTCTCACGCGACGCTCGCGGCCTGCTCGAGTTCACGCGCATGACCTGCGACCTCGTGCTCGCAATCCGCCAATGCCGCCGCCCCGTCATCGCCGCGCTCAACGGCACCACCGCCGGCGCCGGCGCCGTGATCGCGACGGCGTGTGACATCCGGATCGCCGCCGCATCGGCCCGGATCGCCTTCCTCTTCACGAAGGTCGGTCTGTCGGGCGCCGACATGGGCGCCGCGTGGCTCCTTCCGCGCCTGGTCGGCAGCGGCCGCGCCACCGAACTGCTGATGACCGGCGACTTCATCACCGCAGACGAAGCGTTCCGCATCGGGCTCTACAACCGCGTGGTGCCCGACGGCGATGCGCTCGCCGCCGCGACGACGTTCGCCGAGCAGATCGCGAAGGGACCGTCGCTGGCGCTGGAGATCACGAAGCACGCGATCGACCGCGAGGCGAACATGGATCTTCAGGCGGCACTCGAGTCCGAAGCGCAGAGTCAGGCATCACTGATGACGCACGCCGACTTCCGCGAAGCGTACGACGCGTTTGTGGCCAGACGGCAGCCGAAGTTCCTGTGACACCCTTCGATAGGCTCAGGGCGGCCAGGTGATGCGCATCGTCTGCGTCGGCGGCGGACCTGGCGGACTCTACTTCGCCGGACTGATGAAGAAGGCCGACCCGCGTCATCACATCCGCGTCATCGAGCGCAATCGGCCCGACGACACATTCGGCTTCGGCGTGGTGTTCTCGGACGCGACGATGGCCGGCATCGCCGAGGCGGACTCCGAGGCGTATCGGGGCATCGCGCGGCACCTCGTGCACTGGGACGACATCGAGGTGAACTATCGCGGCGAGCGCATCTCGTCTACCGGCCACGGCTTCAGCGGCATGAGCCGCCACACGCTGCTGCGTGTCTTGCAGGAACAGGCGTGCGCCGCCGGTGTCGAGGTGCTGTTCGAACGAGACGTGAATAGTCTCGACGCGTTCGCCGACGCCGATCTCGTAGTCGCAGCCGACGGCGCGAACAGCACCGTCCGTCAACTGCTTCGCGATCGCGTCAAGACGACGATCGATCTTCGACCGAACCGTTTCGTCTGGCTCGGTACGACGAAGCCGTTTCCGGCGTTCACCTTTTACTTCAAGCGCAACGATCACGGACTGTGGCGCGTGCACGCGTATCAGTACGGTCCGGGCCGCTCGACGTTCATCGTCGAATGCCGCGAGGAAACATGGAGAGCCGCGGAAATGGACCGCGCCACCGAGCAGGACACCGCGGCATTTCTCGAGTGCCTGTTCGCGGAGCAGCTCGACAGCCACCGGCTGATTACGAACCGCAGCATCTGGCGACAGTTTCCGACCATCCGCGCCGAGCCGTGGTCGAGCGACAACGTCGTGCTCGTCGGCGATGCGGCGCACACCGCACATTTCTCCGTCGGGTCGGGCACGCGGATGGCGATGGAAGACGCGGTCGCCTTGCGCGACTCGCTGATCGAGTCCCTCTCGGGAGACAGCCTCGCCGCGGAAACCCGATCGGTGGTGTCCGGCTTCAGCCGGACCAACCCGGACGCCCTCGCCTCCGCGCTTCGCTCGTACGAGGCGCGCCGCCGTCCCCAGGTCGAGAGCCTGCAGCGCGCTGCGCAGGCGTCGCTGCAATGGTTCGAGGACACCGAACGGTACACGACGCTCGAGCCGATTCAGTTCACGTTCTCGTTGCTGACGCGCTCGCTGCGGATCACGCACGAGGATCTGCGCGCGCGCGATCCGCAGTTCCTCGCGCGCGTGGACGAGCTCGTCGCCTGCGAAGCGGAGCGCCAGATCATGAAGCTCGCCACCACGGAGGACACGGGGGACGCGGAGGAACAATCCCGTTCGACTAGGATTGAACCTCCTGTCCTCCGTGTCCCCCGTGGTGGCGAGCTCGTTCCTCCACCGATGTTCACTCCCTTCCGTCTGCGCGATCTCGTCCTGCCGAACCGCGTCATCGTCTCGCCGATGTGCCAGTACCTCGCGGACGATGGGACGATTGGAGACTGGCATCTCGTGCATCTGGGGAGCCGCGCCATGGGCGGCGCCGGTCTCGTGATGGCGGAGATGACCGACGTGTCACGCGACGCGCGGATCTCGCCGTGGTGCGCGGGACTCTACAAGCCGGAGCACGCCGCCGCGTGGAAGCGCGTCGTCGATTTCGTGCATCGCGAGACGCCCGCCGCGATCGGCGTCCAACTCGGACATGCCGGACGCAAGGGCGCGACGCAGCGATTGTGGGAAGGCGACAACGTGCCGCTGGCGGAAGGCGGCTGGCCGCTGATCTCCGCGTCGCCCATTCCGTACTTCGCCGGCCGCAGCACCGTGCCGCGTGAGATGACGCGCGCTGACATGGACTGTGTCGTCGCCGATTTCGCGCGCGCCGCCGAGCTCGCGCGCGAGGCGGGCTTCGACCTGCTCGAAATCCACATGGCGCATGGGTATCTGCTTGCGTCGTTCATCTCGCCGTTGACCAACACGCGCACCGACGAGTACGGCGGCTCGCTCGAGAACCGCATGCGCCTGCCGCTCGAAGTGTTCGATGCCTGCCGCAAGGTGTGGCCGGACGAGAAGCCGATGAGCGTCCGCATCAGCGCCGTCGACTGGGCTCCAGGCGGCATGGAGCCGGACGCTGCGGTGGAAGTTGCACGGATGCTGAAGGCGCACAGCTGCGACATCGTCGACGTGTCGGCCGGACAGACGGTCGCGGACCAGCAACCGGTCTACGGTCGTCTCTTCCAGACGCCATTCGCCGATCGAATCCGCCACGACGTCGGCATGAAGACGATGGCGGTGGGTAACATCTCGTCGTACATGGATGTGAACACGATCATCGCCGCCGGTCGTGCGGACTTGTGCGTGCTCGCGCGCGCGCATCTCTTCGATCCGTACTGGACGCGCCACGCCGCCTGGATGCTCGGCTATCCGCTGCCGTGGCCCGATCCGTACAAGTCGATGGAACGTTACACGCCGCGGTTCGAGTTCAGATTCACCGGCGATAAGTCGTAGTCTGGCAACGGAGGGGGACGGAGGCAACGGTTTCACAAACGGAGCAACGGAGAATCGGAGACCGAACGGAGAAGAGAGTGCGTCTCCTAGAAACGCCGAAACGCACAAGGAGACGCCGATCGGTTCGACGCGCGCCGCGTAACGGCGCCGCGCGGTGGGCCTGCTTCGCAGGCCCACGCGTCGAACCGAGGTGCTCCGTTGCTCCGTTGCTCCATGTGTGTTTTTGTCAGGCGTTTCGGCGCACGCTCTCAATCAACTCTCGGTACTGGTGCTCACGACATATGACTGATGACAAGACGAATGCTGCCGTCACGTACAGCAGCTACCTGAACATCGACGAGTTGCTGTCGCTGCAGCGGCCGCGCTCGACGGGGCCCACGGGACCCGAGCACGACGAGATGCTGTTCATCGTGATCCACCAGGTCTACGAGCTCTGGTTCAAGGAGCTGCTGCACGAGTTCGATCGCGTGCGGCATCTGCTGGAAGACGACGAGCCGCATCGCGCGCAGCACACGTTGAAGCGCATCCTGACGATCCTCAAGGTCATGGTCGCGCAGCTCGACATCCTCGAGACAATGACGCCACTCGAGTTTCTCAGCTTCCGCGAGCGGCTCGACGCGGCGAGCGGTTTCCAGTCCGACCAGTTCCGGCAGATCGAGTTCGTACTGGGCGTGAAGTCGACGGCCGCGATTCAGCGTTTCCCCGAAGGAAGCCGCGCCCGCGTCGAGCTCGAGCGCCGCTATCGCGCGCCGACGCTCTGGGATGCCTTCCTGCGCTATCTCTCGCGCGAGGGCTACGCCGTCCCCGAGTCGCATCTGCATCGAGACGTGATCGCGCCGGTTGAACCGTCGCCGGAGATCCAGCAGATCCTCGTCACGCTCTACCGGAAGGACACCAAAAACGCCGAGCTGTGCGAACGACTCGTCGATCTCGACGAAGGGATCCAGGAGTGGCGCTATCGTCACGTGAAGATGGTCGAGCGGACCATCGGCGCCAAGCGCGGGACCGGCGGCTCGCCTGGTGCGGCGTACCTGCGTGAGACGATCGGGCGTCCGCTCTTCCCCGACTTATGGGAAATCCGATCGCAGTTGTAAGCGCGCACCACGGAGGACGCGGAGGACACTGAGGAAACAATCCAGGATGCGTTTGACCCTCCGTGTCCTCTGTGTCCCCCGTGGTGGCGAGCTTCAAGACTAGAACTCGATGCCGCACGATCTCGCGCGCCACTATTCCCGATTCCGCGTCGGCGAGCGTTTGCTCCTCACAGGCCACTCGCATCAGGCCTGGCCCGACGTGGGATTCGAGGCGCAGCAGTGCGCGTGGCTCGACGCGGCGGAATACGTTGACGAGAAGTGGGAGCACGCCGAGCGACAGGCGACGCGCGTGCAGGCGGGCTTTCGGCGTCTCCTCAACGATCCTGACGGCGACATCGCACTCGGACAGAACACGCACGAGCTCGTCACGCGGCTGCTGTCCGCGCTCCCGCTCAGAGCCCGGCCGAGACTGGTGACGACCAACGGCGAGTTTCACACGATTCGACGGCAGCTCGATCGCCTCGCCGAAGAAGGGCTTGCCATCGCCAAGATTGCGGCGCGGCCGGCTGACACGCTGGCCGAGCGGCTCGCCGTGAATATCGACGATCGCACCTCGTGCGTGCTCGTCTCGTCGGTCCTCTTCGAAACGGCGGACATCGTTCCCGGTCTCGACGTCATCGCACGAGCGTGTCGAACGTATGGCGCCGAGTTGCTCGTCGATGCCTATCACCACCTGAACGTCGTGCCCCTCGACATCCGCGCGCTCGGTCTCGAGCAGGCGTTCATCACCGGTGGGGGATATAAATACTGCCAGCTCGGAGAGGGCAACTGTTTCCTGCGCGTACCGGCTGGATGCTCGCTGCGTCCGGTGCTGACCGGATGGTTCAGCGAGTTCGCGTCGCTCGAGCAGACCGACTCGCGTGGCCGCGTCGAGTACGGCGACGGCGCGGCACGCTTCGCGGGGGCGACGTACGATCCGACGTCACACTACCGGGCGGCCGCGGTGTTCGCCTTCCATGCTGAACAAGGACTGACGCCCGACCGGTTGCGCGCCATCAGCCGCCATCAGGTCGGTTTGTTGAAGCAGACATTCGACGCGCTCGACATCGACCCGGGAATCGCGCACGTCGAGCCGATGTCTGACGAGCGCCGCGCAGGCTTTCTCGCGATTCGCTCACCCCGTGCGGGCGATCTCTGTCGAGGTCTGCGCGCCGCCGGCGTGCTGACAGACTTCCGCGGCGACGTCCTGCGCCTCGGCCCGGCACCATATCTGCACGACGACCAGCTTCGCGCTGCTGTACGCACCCTCGGCGACGTGGTTCGCGGCAGAGCGCGTTAGCATCGGCGACACACCTCGGAGGGGCCATGGCAGAGCCAACCGCCGTCGACATTCCGTATCGAACCCTTGGCCGCACGGGAGAGCGCGTTTCCGCGATTGGGATCGGCGGCTGGCACCTCGGCCTGAAGCCGGTCACCGAAAAAATGGCCGTCGAGATCGTGCGTCAGGCGATCGATCGCGGCATCAACTTCCTCGACAACTGCTGGGACTACAACGATGGCGCGAGCGAGACGCGGATGGGCAAAGCGCTCCGCGACGGCTACCGGCAGAAGGCCTTCGTCATGACCAAGATCGACGGCCGATCGAAGGCCGCGGCGACGAAGCAACTCGACCAGTCGCTGCGGCGGCTGCAGATCGACTGCATCGATCTCGTTCAGCATCACGAGATTCTGCGCTACGAGGATCCGCACCGAATCTTCGACGAGGAGGGCGCGCACGCCGCGCTGGTCGATGCGCGCCGCGCCGGCAAACTGCGGTTCATGGGATTCACGGGGCACAAGGATCCGCGCATCCATCTCTACATGCTCGAGGTCGCCACGGCGCATGGCGTCACCCCCGACACCGTGCAGATGCCGCTCAACGTGATGGATGCGCATTACCGCAGCTTCGAACGCATGGTGCTGCCCGAGCTCTTGCGCCACAACATCGGCGTGCTGGGCATGAAGCCCATGGCGAACGGAATCATCCTCAAGTCAGGAACCGTCACCGCGATCGAATGTCTCCACTACGCGCTGAGCCTCCCCACCTCGGTCGTCATCACCGGCATCGACAGCCTGGAGCGGCTCGATCAGGCGATCGAGGCGGTACGCACGTTCCGCCGGATGAGCGATGCGGAGCGG
>Ga0209237_1002323_pt1 | contig 11430 bp, 8 predicted proteins | sample GraSoi013_1_40cm_2_FD_185820 | JGI IMG/M metagenome (GOLD analysis project Ga0209237, IMG submission 185820) | Grasslands soil microbial communities from the Angelo Coastal Reserve, California, USA - Sample 10_02_2013_1_40cm (SPAdes) (version 2) | ecosystem: Environmental > Terrestrial > Soil >...
GTCGCGGTGGATGGTCGGATTTACGTCATCAGCGGAGGGCCCACTCCTGGCGGGTCGTTCAGCAACGTCAACGAGGTGTTCACGCCCTGACCCTCATCCTCTCCAGCCGCCTAAGCGATTTGGTAAAATACCAGCATCGCAGTCATGCGTGGCCGGTCATGACGAAGTACGGCATCATCCTCGGCATAGCGGCTGTCAATGTCTTACTCGGCTTGGGAGGAGTCAAGGCAGCCGATACAAAATCCCAGGGCATTCCCACCAGCCTGGTTGTCCGGGTCGTTGGAAGCCACGGGATGCCTCTGGGTGACTCCGTCGGGGGGGCCGCCGTTACGATTCGCGATGTGGCAACCGGTGCCGTTCTGGCTTCGGGCAAGCAAACGGGGCCCAGCGGCGATCTCCGGGCGATCATGCAGACTCCGCGCCTGCCCACCGAGCAGACGTACAGCGCCAAAGACTCCGCCGCCTACAAGGTCGACCTGGTGCTGAGCAAGCCCACCCTCATTGAGGTAGTTGGCGAGGGGCCGTTAAACTTTCCCGCCGCGAAGCGGCGCGCCAGCAAAACGGTCCTCCTCTACCCGGGCAAGAACATGACAGGCGACGGCGTCGTGCTCCAGCTCAACGGCCTGATCGTCCAGATTGAAGCGCCAAAGCCCGACCGCCCCTTGGGCATCGGCGACGGCGTCACGATCCGCACAACGGTCAATATGATGTGCGACTGCATCGTCGAGCCCTTCGGAAACTGGGATTCTCGCAAGATGGAACTCTACGGAGAAGTACGGGTCGACGACAAGGTGATCGGACGCATGGAATTCTTCCACCAGGGCCCGAAGGGCATATTCCAGGGCGACTACACGATTCCGAAGTGGCTGAAGGGCAAGGACCGGCTGACGCTACGGGTCGTCGCGTCCGATGCGGAAGGCATCAATGTCGGGTATGACGAGATCACCTATCACCTTGTCCCCTGGGAGCAGAGCCGCGACGCCACCGGCCGCGACATCCCGCCTATCGGCAGGTGACCGGCAGCGGAGGCACCACGATCCGACCTTGGGCGGCGTAATCTCCGACTGTCGCGTCCCGCGAAAACGAGATGTTGTAAGGGTCGGCGCTCGCCCCTGCAAGGCCGATCCAGCCCGTGTACCCCGCCTCCGACGGGACCAGTAAGAGCCCGCCGATCACGGTTTCGGTCTCCTCTAGCGTGTCGAGCATGCTGGCCTTCGTGCGATGCGGGAAGCTATGCGCGTGGATCAGCAGCCGCCCCGGACCCTCCAGCATGTGGACGTTGTAGCCAACGGGCTGGTCCATCCCTGGAGCTCGGACGACGAGGAATCCGAGGTGGCCAGGCCAGATTTTCGAGCCCCGCAATTCCAAACGATACTCACCCGCCCGTGACTCAGCTCGGCAAGCAAAGAGAACCCTGTCCGATTCGCGGTACCAATGGCTGGGAGGCGTTGCCCCGCTGTTGGGTTGCGCCCGCACGTGCTCGCGCTGCGAGGAGAGGCGGCGGCCCTCCTCCGCCCAGCGGCAGGAATACTCGGCGAGCGGTTGTCCTGCTCCATCGGCTGGCCTGTTCCCGTTCTCCTCGGCGAAGACGTCCAGGACGGCCCGTAGCCCGCTGTCTGTCGTGCGGAGGAACAGCACCCCCATATTGACGCTCTGGTCGATCCGGTAGGCGTCTCCCTCCTTGACGCCCTTCCCGTCGTGGACCATGAAGACGCCGGAGCGGCCTCCGTCCAGAAAGTGCCCGTGGAGTGGATAGAGGCTCTCCTTGCCTGCCGAGTCCAGCCGCCTGAAGAAAAAGCTCTGCCGCCCTTCGTCGAAGTCGCGCGCGGAGGCGTAGACCTCCGCCTTCTCCGGCCCGCGCGCGGTCCGGGTGCTGCATCCGAGGAGAAGCCGGCCCGGGCGGCCAAGCCTCGGAGGCAGCGTGGTGTCTGCTGCGGGATTGCCAGTTACGGCTGGAGGGCCGTCATGCGTCAAAGGATTGGGATGATCGGCGGCCACCGCTATTGTCGCCGCCCACGCCAGCCCCGCAAGAGCGATCGTGCCGCCCGTAATAAGCTTGTTTGGCCTCAACAGTCGTTCGGTGGTTCGCAGCAGCACACGCCGGGGCACGAGCTTCTGCACGCGAGTCAGCAGGCGGTTGCGCCATCCGGTCACGACGAAGTCCCTCCCTCGATCCAACGCCGCGAGCGACTCGGACACCACCTCATCCGCCGTTTGCTGGTCGCCTGGCGCCCAATAGGATTTGACGCCGGCTGTCGCATGAAAGTCGGTGGCGGTCCGGCCAGGGCAGCAGGTCTGGATCAACACCCCGTACTTTCGCGCCTCCAGGGCCAGGCCGGCCCCCAAGCTCACCATGAAGGCCTTCGTCGCGGCATACAGGGAGAAATAGGGTAGCGGCAGCAAGCCGGCGACCGACGCGACGTTGATAATGGCGCCCTTGCGGCGCTCCCGCATCTCCGGGAGGAAGAGGCGGACCAGTTTGGAGACCGTGAGCAGATGCAGAACAAGCATCTCCTGAATGCGCGGCATCGGCATGTCCACGAATTCCCCGTACAGGCCAAACCCAGCATTGTTGACCAGGAGGGTCACGGGCTCCGTGCGCCGACGGCGCACGTCGGCGTACAAGCGCTCGGCTCCGTCCGCCTGGGCCAGGTCGAGGACGATCTCCTCGACCGCTACGGCGTGCGCCGCCCGGATCTCTCCCGCGACGCGAGCGAGCCGCTCGGCGTCACGCGACGCCAGGAGCAGCGCATAACCCCGCGCGGCAAGCTGGCGTGCATAGCTCTCTCCGATGCCACGCGAAGCTCCGGTGATCACCGCAAGCATGGGGCGGCACTATAGCAAAGGTCCGCGAGGCGCACAACGCTGAGGCAAGGCTGGACAAACGCCGCAGGTGTGGTTACTCTTTCACCCATGAGCGTCAAATATAGAGATTACTACGAGGTCCTGGGCGTTCCTCGTGATGCAACCGCGAAGGCGATCCGGGATGCCTACCGCAAGCTCGCACGCCAGTATCACCCTGATTTGCAAGACACGCCGGCGAAGAAGAAAGTGGCTGAGGAAAAATTTAAGGAGATCAATGAGGCCCACGAGGTGCTCGGCGACCCGGAAAAACGCAAGAAGTATAATCAGCTCGGTTCTCGCTGGAAAGACGGCATGGATTTCACGCCGCCGCCTGGCAGCGGTCATGCGGGAAGTTGGACCTGGACAGGGGAGGAGGGCTTCAGCGGCGGTTTCAGCGACTTTTTCGAAGCCCTTTTCGGAGGGCGCGGCGGCCCGTTCTCCGGAAGGCAATCCTCCTGGGACTGGGATGTGGACGAACATGCCCGTGGCAGGGACCAAGGCGCCGACCTGGAAGCGGAACTGGAACTATCCCTGGAGGAGCTCGCCCAAGGGGGCACCAGGCGCGTCACGCTCACAGCCCGTGATGCGTCAGGTCACCTCCGACCCAAGCAGCTCGATGTCACTCTGCCAAAGGGGGTACGCCCGGGCGACCGCCTACGGCTCAAGGGCCAGGGCGCCACGAACGGGCGAGCCGCTCGCCCCGGCGATCTCTACCTGAAGATTCGTCTCCGGCCCCACCCGTTCTACACGCTCCTCGCGGACTCTCCCGATGACCTCCAGATCGACCTTCCCTTGCTGCCCTGGGAGGCCGTCCTAGGCGCGGAGGTCACGGTGCCCACTCTGGATGGCCCCGTCTCAATGCGCATCCCGCCAGGAAGCCAAGCGGGCCAGCGCCTGCGCCTCCGCGGAAAGGGACTTCCACGGCGCACCGGCGGCCGCGGGGACCAGTATGTCCGCGTCGTCCTAATCGCCCCGCAGTCCGTCGGCTCCCGCGAGCGTGAGTTGTACAAAGAACTCGCCAGGTTATCCACGGAAGACCCGCGCAGCACACTCAGCAAGGCCAAGGTGGTTGGCCGCTGATGGACGCGCTGCTGACGTTCTTCGTCACCGCGTTCGTGTCTCTCTTCGTCACGCTGGACGCCGTGGGCAACGTCCCTATCTTCCTGTCCATCACGCCACACAACTCCGAGGCCGAGCGAGCGGCGATGGTCAGCCGCGCCGCGCTGGTCGTCTTCGCAGTGCTGGTGCTCTTCGCCGCGTTCGGGAACCTCATCTTCAAGTTCTTCGGCGTCACCATCGAGGCGTTTCGCATCGTGGCGGGACTCCTCCTGCTGAAGATCGCCTTCGACATGATGGAGGCTAGGCCGGCGCGGGTCCGCCACACGCCCGAAGAAGATGCAGAGGGAGCCCAGCGCGAGGATATCGCCATCATCCCGCTGGCCATCCCCTTGTTGAGCGGCCCCGGCACTATCTCCAGCGTGATCGCCCTCACCGGCCAGGTGGCCAAATCCCCGAAAGTCCTGCCGGCATTCGCGCTGTTGATGCTGGCCATTGCCCTCAACGTCCTGATCGCCTTCGTCGTGCTTCGCAGCGCGACCGCAGTCACCCGCCTGTTGAAAGAGACCGGGATGCGTATCTTCACCCGCGTCATGGGCTTGATCCTGGCGGCGATTGCCGTACAGTTCGTCCTCACCGGCATCAAGGAAGCCTTCCATCTGTCGGCTTGATATGTCGCCATCTTGCGACTAGGATAGGCCGCCATGGCGATCGGTCCGCCCACCGGCATGCGCGACTGGCTGCCCCAGGACGCGCTCCTCCGCCAACAGTTGATGGAAACCATCAGCTCGACTTACCGGCTCTACGGTTACCTTCCGATCGACACCCCGGCCATGGAAGACCTTGCGGTCCTGCTCGGCAAGGGCGGCGGGGAAAACGAAAAGCTCCTGTTCAAGATCCTGAAGCGGGGCGAGAAGCTGACTCAGGCGAAAGACCGCGAACTGGCAGACTACGGTCTTCGCTACGATCTCACGGTGCCGCTCGCCCGTTTTGTAGCGACTCACCAAGGAAAAATCCCCAAGGTATTCCGGCGCTACCACATCGGGCCGGTCTGGCGCGCCGATCGCCCGCAAAAAGGGCGCTTCCGTGAGTTTTACCAGTGTGACATCGATGTGGTCGGCGGAGTCTCTTCCGCTTATGAGGTCGAAATCATCACGGCTACGGAGCGTGTTCTCAAGGAACTCAATCTCGGACCGTATCGCTTCAGGCTCAGCGATAAGCGACTGCTGCCACTCCTGCTTAATGGATTTGGGGTATCCGATGATCACATCGGGCCTATTACAATTCTTCTCGATAAACTCGACAAGGTCGGAGTCGGCCAGGTCTGTTCGGAGGTCCTCACCCTTTTGAAGCCCGGGTCCGAAGCAGCGAAAACAGTCGAAGCGTTCATCTGGGATGCTTGCGAATCGCGGGCCAAGGAGAAAGGACGTCATGCGCGTGTGGACTTCTTAAACCCTCACCTTGAAAAGACCGGCAAAGCCTGCCGCACGGCTATCGACGAGGTGCTTTCGAACTTGGGAGTTATCATGGATTCCGTTCGTGCGATCAACCCTCAGTCGGCCATCGTCTTCGACCCTATCCTCGTCCGCGGCATGGACTACTACACGGGCCCTGTCTACGAAGCCGTTGTGGAGGGCTATTCGTCTGCGGTTTTGGGCGGTGGCCGCTATGACGACCTGATCGGCCAGTTTGCCGGGAGGAAAATCCCAGCCGTCGGTTGCTCAATCGGTTTTGAGCGGATCCTTGCTATCCTGCAAGAACGCACGGCAGGGCAAGCCATAGCTGCATCGCCTCGGGCCCTGCTTATCTGCGACGAAGGAGATGTAGGCCTCCTCCAGCGACAGGCTGAACAACTACGAAACGAAGGGCTCTGCGTCGAAACCTACCTCGATTACGACGATGTCGGCAAGCAGTTCAAGTACGCGGAAGCGGCTGGGATATCCTGGGCCATCAAGCGCTTTGACGCGGCTTCCTTGTCGGTTACCGTTCGCTATCTCCCGGAACGCAAGGATCTCGCCCTGCCCCTATCCGAGTTTAAGGCCCGCCTCGGCGTCAAAAAACCAGCGTAATACCCTGCGTAAATCTATGTATCTTAGATTTTAGGCCTGCGCCTGTTTTTTCCGTTGACTCGTCGCCAGCGTTTATGGTACATTTTAACACGTGGCTTGTGTCACAGAATCCTTTTGTATTCTGCTTAGTTACGATCATCTCCATCCTGTGAATTCAAGATGAAAAAAAGAGCCCTAGGTATTCTTCTATCCACAGGGCCCGATAACCCCAATCTCGGTACCGCCATCGGGCTCTCTGGCGCTGCCTTGAAAGCAGGTGTTGATGTCTATCTCTATCTTATCGACGAGGGCGTGTTGGCCGTCGATGATCCTCGTTTTCAACCGTTGCGAGATTCCGGATTGAAATTATTCGCCTGCGCCTATGGTGCTCAACATCATGGTGTGCCGAGGAAGGATGACAAGGCCACATATTGTGGTCTCGTTGTTCTCTCCAACATAGTTTCTACCTGTGATCGCTTTGTTGCACTGAATTGAGTGTGTGGCATGGACCGTCCCTCTCCTAAAACGCTGGTTGTGATCCAGACAGACCCTACCAAAAGTCATCGCGGTGTCGAAGCTCTTCGCATCGCATTGGGGTTAGGTTCGCACAACGAAGGACGGGACATTAGTATCGTCTTATGTGGCCGCGCTCCTTATCTCTTGTCTGAAGATGAGGGAGATATCGTTGATGGGGAGATATTGGAAAAGCATATCCCTGTCTTCATTGAATGGGGAACGCCTTTCTTCATCGCAACGGATGCGGAAACACCACATCGCTATATCCTTAACGTCGTGACGAAGCCTATCAGCGCGGCCGAAATTCCCAGTGCATTGGAATCAGCAGACCGGGTTCTCGTCTTCTCATAGGAATGTGCCGATGACGCTCCATCTCCTTAAAGCCACTCCGAATCCTCTTGCAATCCAGACGCTTCGCTCTCAGCCTCCTTCCTCCATGTCCCCTGTCGTCGTTTTCCTGTCGCCACCGAATACACCGCCTGTGTTGCCGCAGTGCACTGTGTACCGTCTCACGGACACCCCTTCATCACAAGAACAGGGTGATCTCACATATGAGCAACTCGTTGGGATGATCTTCAAGGCAGACCGGGTCGTTACATGGTAGGCCTAGTGTTCTTCTCTTCCGACATTGTTTGAGAAAACAAGAGGAGGAGCCGGTAGTGGGAGTAAGGAGTGTGCATGGTGTGGACAGAATAAAAATACATCAGTCAATCAACTAAATGGGTTTGGTATATGTCTGAGTAACGTGGGGATGGTGGGATCGTGCGCTGGGGAAAGACTGAGCTTGCGGTGTGAAGGCAGTGGCCTCTACCCGAAGCGCAAGGAGGAGGTGTCCGCGGACACGGGGACACTATCCACAGGAGTGGAACGAGATGTGGAGTTCATAAAAAGTAAGGGCTTACTGTGGACGTAACCGCCATTTGGGAAACAAGCGTCGGTCGGCTGCGAGAACAGGTGTCGAAAGAGATCTTCGATACCTGGTTCCAAGGCATATCCCTAGAAGAACTCAATGACAGTGACGCTAAGGTCAGGGTTCCCAACAGATTTTATCGCGACTGGATACGGGATCATTACAAAGGCTTGTTAGAGCAAATTTTGAGGGATACGACGGGGAAGTATAACTTACGCGTCGGATTTGTGGTGTCTGAAGCAGAACCACAGGAGAAAGCCGCGCCACGTGAAAGCTTTGAGCGACCCGTGATCGCGGGAGGGCCACGCGCAAGGAGAACGGGGCAGATAAACTTTAGGTACTCATTTGAAAATTTCGTTGCCTCTCCAAACAACCAGCTGGCAAGAGCCGCAAGCATGAAGGTGGCCGAGTCTCCAGCTGCCGCCTATAACCCATTGCTGATCTATGGAGGCGTGGGGCTCGGGAAGACACACCTCATGCACGCAATAGGCAATTATGTTCTCGAGCATACGGATCTCCGGATCGCGTACGTGACGTCCGAGCAGTTCACCAACGAGGTCATCAACGGCATCCGGTACGACAAGATGATTGATGTTCGCCGCCGGTACCGCAACATCGACATGCTGCTGGTGGACGACATCCAGTTCATCGCCGGCAAGCAGGCGACCCAGGAGGAGTTCTTCCACACCTTCAATAGCCTCTTCGAGGCCCGTAAACAGATCGTCCTTTCGAGCGACCGATATCCCAAGGACATCCCTGAGATGGAGGAGCGATTGCGCTCCCGTCTCGACTGGGGCCTCGTGGCGGATATTCAGCCCTACCCCCTCGAAGGGCGGATCGCCATCCTTCGGGACAAGGCCGAGCGTGAGGGCATCAGGATCCCGGACGACGTCGCGATGTTCGTAGCCACGAACATCAAGGCGAACATCCGGGAACTGGAAGGCTCGCTGATCAGACTCGGGGCCTACGCGTCGCTGACCGGCCAAGCCATCACGCTCGAGATGGCGCAAAACGTGCTCAGGGAACTGGTCAACGAGAAGAAACGTGTGATCACGCTCGACGCGGTGCAGGAGGCCGTCGCGGCGAAGTTCCACGTCAAGGTGGCGGACCTGAAGTCCAAGCGGCGGACGAGGGTGCTCGTGTACCCGCGTCAGATCGCAATGTACCTGTGCCGGGAGATCACGCAGCAGTCCTATCCAGAGATCGCGCGGCACTTCGGGGGCAAGGACCACACCACCGTCATGCACGCGTGCAAGCAGGTCGAGAAAGGGAAACAGAACGATCGCGGCCTGCTCGAAACACTCGAAGAGTTGAAGCGCCAGGTCACCGGCGCCTAAGCCCAGAAGGAGGCAGGCTGATGAAGATCAAGATTGCCAGGGACGAGTTGCTGACCGGGCTGCAGCGCGTCCAGGGAATAGTGGAGAAGCGCAACACCATGCCGGTGCTCTCTAACATCTTGCTGGAGACGAAGCAGGACGGGGTCGAACTGGTGGCGACGGACCTTGAGATCGGCATCCGGGGACACTACAAAGCCGAGGTCCGCCAGGCCGGGAGCGTCACCCTCTCCGCGCGCAAGCTCTACGAGATCCTCAAGGAGGTGGCGGACGGCGAGGTGACGTTCACGACTCAGGAGAACAACTGGGTCCTGATCCAAGCCGGCCGGAGCCAGTTCAAGATCGTCGGGATGGCGGCGTCGGAGTTCCCGGCGCTGCCCACGATCGAGCGCGAAGGGCGGGTGGCCATTCCCGGGAGCGGGCTTTCGTCGCTGCTTCGCAAGACTCTCTTCGCGGTCGGCGACAACGACGCGCGTTACATCCTCAACGGCTTGTTGATTACGCTGCTCTCCTCCGAAAAGAAGGTCACGATGAAACTGGTCGGCACCGACGGGCATCGCCTGGCGATTGCCGAGAGTGAACTGGCGAATGCCGGGACGGACCTTCCCAAAGAGGTCAAGGCTATCATTCCGCGCAAGGCGGCTCAGGAGATGCGGCGGCTGCTGGAGGAAGAGGAGGGCGAGCCGCTGCTGGGCTTCACCAAGAATCTGGTCACCTTCCAGAAGAGCGGGCTGTACCTGACCTCGCGGGTCATGGAGGGGACCTATCCCAACTACCAGCAGGTCATTCCGAAGGAGAGCGCCAAGAAGGCGGTGATTGAGCGGGCAGCGATGGAGGGCGCACTCCGGCGGGTCGCCGTGCTCTCCAAAGACAAGACGAACGCGGTCAAGCTGATGCTGCAGGCGGGCTCGCTCACCCTGCACACGAGCAACCCCGACCTTGGAGAGGCCACCGAAGAGGTGCCGGCGCAGTACCGCGGGGAAAGCCTGACCACCGGCTTCAACGCCCGCTACGTCCTCGATGCGCTGGCCGTGATGGACGGCGAGTCAGTCACCCTGGAGATCAACAACCCCTTGAGTCCCTGCCTGATGAAATCGGACGGCGACCCAGGCTTCCTGTGTGTCGTCATGCCGATGAAGATCTAGGGAGGGCATAGCGAGGAGGTCTATGGCCACGGACGAGACCAAGATCGAGAGCGGACCGCGCGACTCCTACGGCGCCGAGCAGATCAAGGTGCTCGAGGGCCTCGACGCCGTCCGCAAGCGCCCCGCCATGTTCATCGGGAGTACCGGCCCCGAGGGCCTCCACCACCTCGTGTACGAAGTGGTGGACAACAGCGTTGACGAGCACATGGCCGGATTCGGCGAGACGATCGAGGTCACGATCCACATCGACGGCAGCCTCACGGTGGTAGACAACGGCCGGGGCATCCCGACGGGCATGCACCCCACGCAGAAGAAGTCCGCCGCCGAGGTCGCGCTCACCATGCTCCATGCCGGCGGGAAGTTCGAGCAGGGCGCCTACACCGTGTCGGGCGGCCTCCACGGCGTGGGCGTCTCGGTCGTGAACGCGCTCTCCGAGTGGCTGGAGATGGAGATCTGGCAGGAGGGCCAAGTCTTCGAGCAGCGCTACGAGCGCGGCAAGCCCACCGCTCCCCTGAAGGTCACCGGCAAGACCAAACGGCGCGGCACGATGATCACGTTTAAGGCGGACCCCGAGGTCTTCGAAAGCACGGAGTTCAGCTTCGACATCCTGGCCCAACGCCTGCGCGAGCTGGCCTTCCTGAACAAGGGCCTGGAGATCTCGCTCAAGGACGAGCGCAAGGAGCCGGCCAAGGAGGAGGTCTTCCGCTACAAGGGCGGGATCGTGTCGTTCGTCGAGCACCTCAATGAGGCGAAGACCCCGCTGCACAAGCCCATCTACATCAACGTCGAGAAGAACGACATGGTCCTGGAGGTCGCCCTCCAGTACAACGACGGCTACGCGGAGAACATCTTCTCCTTCGCCAACAACATCAACACACGCGAGGGCGGCACCCACCTGGTCGGCTTCAAAGCGGCGCTTACCCGCACAATCAACAACTACGCGAACGCGAACGACCTTCTGAAGAAGGACGCAGAGTCGCTGACCGGCGATGACGTCCGCGAGGGGTTCACCGCCGTCATCAGCGTGAAGCTGCGGAACCCCCAGTTCGAGGGCCAGACCAAGGCCAAGCTGGGGAACAGCGAGGTGAAGGGGATCGTCGAGGCGGCCGTCAACGAGGCCCTCGGAGCATACTTCGAGGAGAACCCTCCGATCGCCCGCCGGATCGTCGGCAAGGCCGTCGACGCCGCGCGGGCGCGCGAGGCGGCCCGCAAAGCCAAGGAGTTGATCCGCCGCAAGAGCGCCCTGGACAGCGGCTCGTTGCCCGGCAAGCTCGCCGATTGCTCCGAGAAGGATCCGGCCCACAGCGAACTGTTCATCGTAGAGGGCGATTCGGCCGGCGGCTCCGCCAAGCAGGGTCGCGACCGTCGCTTCCAGGCCATCCTGCCCCTCAAGGGCAAGATCCTCAACGTGGAGAAGGCGCGGTTCGACAAGATGCTCTCCAACGAGGAGATCCGGGTGTTGATCATGGCGCTTGGCACCGGCATTGGGCGCCAACGGGAAGACGGCGACTCCGGCAAGGACGACAAGGAAGTCTTCGACATCGCCCGCGCCCGCTACCACAAGATCATCCTGATGA
>Ga0209237_1002325_pt1 | contig 11427 bp, 12 predicted proteins | sample GraSoi013_1_40cm_2_FD_185820 | JGI IMG/M metagenome (GOLD analysis project Ga0209237, IMG submission 185820) | Grasslands soil microbial communities from the Angelo Coastal Reserve, California, USA - Sample 10_02_2013_1_40cm (SPAdes) (version 2) | ecosystem: Environmental > Terrestrial > Soil >...
TACGCCTCAGACCCACAGAGCCTTAACCCGTATGTGTATGTTGAGAATACTCCCACGAGTCTCGTAGATCCTACAGGTGCCTATGATGAATACTCTTACCAGCGCGAGAGCTTGGACCAGCCTTTCTACCGGTAGAGCCACCGATCATAACAGCAGACTTCTGGCAGAACTTGGAGACAGAATACCTGGTAGAGTCAGAGAACCCAGCACTAGCAAGAATCGCCCCCACAACCAGCGCCCAGACCACACTCGACCAGTTCACAACACAACCGACAACTATCCGAACAAACACAGGACTATATGGGGCTAGGCAAGTCGAGCTTGGAATGCAGGCCGAAGGTGCAGGTCTCAACTACTTGGTTAATGAGGGAAGTTCCCTCGAGAACATCGCGTCCCAAGAAAGATTCAACCTACCGAACGGCCGAGGAATCATAAAACCCGATCTGACCGTCTACGAGAATGGGCAGCTCACAGACGTTGTTGAGGTCAAAGGTGGATCTGCCTCGGGAACAATCGCAGAAACGCAGCTGACGAACTACAACGATTACGCGGCGACCCGAGGAGTGCGTTTGACATACATCCTTCTAAGAGAACCATCCCGTCCATTTCTCGATCTTCTGAGAAGATATGAAGTCCGGATTATTCCTCTTTACTAGTGATGACTTTCTATGAAAGACAAGAATACGATAGAAGCGTCGCTTTTTACGGCATTTCCACGTTTCAGAGATGCTCTCCCGGCAATCTTGGACATTCTGACTTCCAAAGGAGGAACCTACTCTCCACAGTTCGTCGAATTCGACACCGCGGGCAAGCTTCAACGAATGCAGCTTCTTCCCGAGAGAACAGCACAACTAGCAAAGTTATGGAAGGATATGCCATTCAGCTCGATGCTAGCCTTCCAAAAGCGTCGCCCGGTTTGGGTGCGCATGCATGTCGGCAACACATTGAATAATTTCAATGTCGTGGGAATGAGTATTGAACAAGACTATTTCAGTGAAAAAGGTAGGCCCGAGGAACTTTTGAATGCGCTAAAGGAACTCTATAACGTTGTACATCCTATGTATGGTAGGGTTTCCTCTAATGAGACCGTGAGGTGGGTCGAATCACCATTAGGCAAAATGAGTCTGGGCACCGCTTTGAGAAGGGCTCTTCCCGATATTTACTGGGCCAACTTTTTTGGGCCCGAGTATGTTGAGATGTTTGGTTCAGACCGAGTAAACTCTGCGCCAATTCACTCTGTCGAGAGCCTTTCCGATGGAGGCGCCCTTCTGGTTCTGTCGCCCTCTCCTCTCGATTTCTTGAAAGATCCTGGCGAGTTCGAGAGACTCCGACTTAACCTGAAACGACATCTAGGTGAAGAAGCGTTCGACAAGGGATGGCCTGAAACGCAAGGGAAAGTCCCCCGATTCCGTTATGACGAACAATGGAAGGCTGAGTTTGCAAGGTGGAAAGCCGAATATCTGAGACTTTCTCCTGATTTCAAAGAGTCGGGCTATTTGTCGAATCTTCCTCACAGCGAATGGAAAGACTGGATCGAAAACAACTCCTCGATTGCGACGGCGTTTGTTTCTGAGATGAAGGCCAAAGGCCTCGCTTTAAATTTCTCTGAGCAAAGTCTCTACGAGCTCGACGACTATATCGACAAGTCCGGTTGGATGAAGAAAGGAGCATCGATCGAATTAGCGAAGAAGCTAGGAGCCTATGTAGCGCAGATGATCATCGCCAGGAATGGCGGTAAATGGTTCTTCGACGACCGCGAGGAACTACCGTCACTCGTGATCGGGGAGGTCCGCGTTACTCCACTCGCGAGAATTCTCAAGGTATTTGAGGAAGGCGAGAAGCTAGGACCGTGGTACACTACAGTCGTCAAAATCATCCCACGCCTCCAGCGGGGCAAACCTGCGAACAGCTAGTTTCACTGCCGCTTTACCGCGGAACCAAGGGCGATTGGGAGCACGGGGCTTTTCACAGACAAGTATGGGAACATCGGTCTTCTCCGACAGCTACTAGCCCTACGGACAGGACAACAGCGCATCGGGTAGCGAGACCTACAAGTTCACAGGCAAACCCTACAGCCAAACGACAGGTTTGTACTATGATTATGCTCGTTGGTTTGACCCGTCCATTGGTCGCTTCATAAGCGCTGATCGAGTTGCCGGTTATCGTCGGGACCCTCAGAGTCTCAACCCCTACATCTATGTCGAGAACTCGCCCACGAACGGCGTTGACCCGTCAGGGCTCGACTGCTTCAGCAGTCTATCCGACTTTGGCAGTTGCGCCGGAAACTTCCTCTACGACAACACAGTAGGAACTGCTGTCAACTCCTACAACTGGTATCAGGGTGCCAGTGACAGCGACCGGTGGGCTTTCTGGACGGGAGTTGCTGTTGCGGTTGGAATCGGACTGGTCATCGGAGCTAGTTGCGTCTTCGCTGCTTGCGCAGGGCTAGCGCTGCTCGGGATCGGACTTCTCACTGGTGCTGCTGGAAGCGTGTGGGCCGCAGACGCCTACCGCCTCGCTGGAGGACAATCAGAGGGAGGTCTGAAGGCCTCACTGTTCTGGGGAGGGATCGGAGGTGGTCTGGGGTTCGGCGCCGGTGGGTTAGGTGCTGACCTTCTCAGAGGAGGCGAGGACGCGCTGGTCACGGGGGAGATCCCTGCTGGAGTGCGAGCGACCTTCGAAGACTGTGGAGAGGCTTGCCTAACGCAGGACTTCAATGGGTTTCAGTATGGAAGTTCACCCGAGTATCCATCACACTATGTGACCTCTACTAGATTCGCCACATCGGAGAACGCAATTCGAGGACTGAGACTTCCTGAGTACAACACAGCGTCATACGTTCGTACCATCACAATTCCGAAAGGAACATACATAGGAATAGGTCAAGTCAGAGGTGGCACTGCAATTCAAGTATGGGTTCCCAATCTGGAGGAGATCCTGGGAGGACCATGGGTACCGCTCTAGGAAGGCCAATTGACATGAACTCTTCGAACAAATTGATCGGACTCAGAGTGCAGATAACCATTGAGGAGGATGGAACTCCGAATCCGCCTAAGCTTCCCCCCGGCACCATAATTCGAAAAATCATAGGCAGTGACAATGAGGAATACTACATCGTCCGTCTAGACCATTCCGTGAAAAGTACTAGAGCCAAGACCGGCGAACAGTGGAATCTCTCGGAACTCGCACTTCTCCCCCATTTTTCAGGCGTGTCCATGCAGAGATTGACTTCTCGTAGCGACGCGGGTTTTGACTTCGTACACGTCCGATTAATCAACTCATTAGAATCGCCCGGTCTAGGCGGTCCTGATTTGGACGTTTCCAAAGCTCCATACTTCGCTCTGGGAACGGTCAAAACAGTTTAAGCCTCGCAGGGATTGTGCTCGGTCCAAGAGGAACTATTTTTCTCCGAAAATCGGAGCTTTTCCAATTTGTCTTCGAGAACTACGAGCTTCATTTCCAAGATACTCTGCCTCGCCAGCTTGACTTCCAGCCTAGTGAGTCGTTGGTTCCAATCTTGAGGGTTAGTGTTCTCATTGTTGTTGTCAGGCATTGGAGTGATGAATGGGTACGCTCTACGGTACAGTTCTCGCAACTCTTCTAGATCTCGGTCGGTGTAATGTCGGGCCCTCGTACCTGCAAAATGTCCCTCTATCATCATCTTTCTTTCATGATCTATGAACGCCTCGTCCAGTGAGTTCTCGAAGTATTTCCGAAATCCGTGACACGTCTGAATCTTCGGGTCGAGTCCCAGCTTTGTCTTGGCTCGATGGATCGCGGCCCAGACGCCGTAGTAGCTTCTGGGTATCAGTCTCGCATCGCTTCTCTCCCCGATTAGCCCTTCGTCGAGGCAATTCCTCAACAACTGGACGGAGACACGTCCCAAGAAGGTGTAGCCTGCAGCTTTCTTGCCCGCATAGAATCGAGGCTCCAGGCGGATCGCTATGGGAATTGTGCCACTGTCGAGATCCTCCATAATGTGGCGGTATCGTAGCTCCATCAGTACGTGTGAGCGGAGGCCTGACTCTGCAGCCATCACGACGAACAGCTTATGGATCTTCTGCCTCAGATGACCAAGGAGCGTTTGGATCTCATGGCGCTTGTAGCCTCGATGCCACGCTTGAGATACGTATTGCAGATCAGCTTTCGGTAGGCTGTTGTAGCCATTATGGCGCAGGAAACTTCGAAGGGCTACTCGATAACAAAACTGAATAGCAGGCTTGAACTCAGCGGAGGTCTTGTCGATTAGGTCTTGAACCTCCACACCCTCGACGGTCTTACACCATTGGAGGAATTGTTCCGGTGATTGGCCCGTTAGAATCTGGAATCGACCTATGTAGCTCAGATATTTCCTGCGAGTTAGCGGGACCCGGTTTCGGAGCCAACGCTCTACACACGGGGGTCTCTGAAAATATTCCTTGTCTTCAATTTCGCTTTGACTATTACGCGTCCAGTCCCCTAGTCCAACAAGATTCTCCGGCAAAATTAGATCTTGATAAAGTGCAATCGTCGAATGTTGTATTTAGCTCATACAGGTTTGTGGTTGCGTGCAACTCGACTGACAGGTTTACAGGCAAACCTGTTAGCGCAACGACAGGTTTGTACTATGATTATTACGTTCTAATTGTCCTGACTTCGTGGCTGCTCACTCGACGTCAAATGGTTCGGATCTAATAGATCAGTCGATTGCTGAGAGCGAGTCTTTTCTTATCTGCAAGGAATGCGCATTCTGTCATTCGTCTTTTTCTTGCCATAGCAAGTGCGAGTCGCTGAAGGTAGATTGCAATCTTCAAACTTCGATTGACCACGTGACTTGCTGGAATCACCAGAATTGAGCTTCGGAGGCCATTCTTGCAGAGCAATTCATGCGTCTCCATGGCCTTGTCTCGTCCCGACGAAATGCACACGATGACGTCACGTTTCTTGTCTATTGTGAACAACTTCGCGTGCCCGAGTTGCTCAGGGTATAATGCCTCTGCTTTGGCACCTAAGACCTCGTTGATTTTTGCAGCTCCGTAGAGGGAGAGTGCATAGTTTACTCCTGATCCTGTAAAGAGAAACAATCCTTCCGAAGCTTGTTTTAGGTTCGTTGCCCAGCGGCCGGCGTCAGTGAGAGCGGTCTTAATCTGGACAGTTCTTGGCAGACTCCCGAGAAGCAAGGCGCATGCTAACAAGCTGGTCGTAAAACTGACTGTACCAGAGGTCAGAATTCCAGTGGTTCGATACTTTAGCTGAAGAGTCTGGTCACATTCTCTCGCGAGTAGACTTTCAGGATTGGCCGTGACTGCTATGGTCTCTCTTGCCATCCGTTTTGCTTTTCTGACTAGCTCAATGTTGGTTTTCGTTCTGCCACTGACTGAAATAATTACGAGATTCTTTCCCCTAATTCGGCTGATGTTCGTCAGCAACTCGTAAGGGTCCGAAGCAAGAGCTTCTCCCAGAGAGAGTTCTTGGGCAAAGACGGCTGTCGCGTACGAGTCGCCTGACCCGACAAATACAAGTGAGGAACGTTCGAGCTTTGGCAGGTGCTTTTGTCGAAGTTGAGAAGCAAATCCCGGGAGGTCCCGTGCCTGGTTCGAGATCTCTTCTTCCATTGCCTCGATGGACATTTCATTCTCAACCTGATATCGAGTCTGCCCGGTAGGTTCCGCCTGTGTAGGTCCATCGTTTGTTGCATTTCTTGCATTGAAGCTTGAAGCCTGTCCGCCACCCTTCCGCGCTCCGGTTCTCGCCCACGATCACTAGCTCTCCTCCGCAGGAGCACCTCGGAACTAGACGGGACAAGATTAGGTTGGAGGTTGGAATGGATAGCTAAACTTCTTTCGCTGAGTGAGACCCTAGCTGTCTTCTCTGAGTTTGTTGATTCTGCGCCTCATTTCCCAAGTGCGCTCGAAACCATGCTTGAGGTAGACCTTGCGTCCCATCTCGCTGGCGTGCAAGCGGAGCTGGAGAAACTGGTTCTTCCTGCACCACTCCAATGCTTTCTCGACGACACCTGAGGCGACGCCAAGTCCTCTTGAGCGAGGTTCCGTGTACATCGATAGCAGGTAAGGCTGGATCATGAGATTGTATCCTGGCCTGGGTTGAACAGGTTGCAGCCACACGCATCCTCCACCAAGGACTCTACCCCCACTCTCAGCGACCCAGCCCATCAGAGTTCCGCTTTTCATCCTCGACCTCGCCCATTGCGCGTAGACCTTGTCCGCTCTATCCAGCTCTCTTTGTTCTCTCGCCCCAAGGTCACGCCACATCGCCCTTCTCTGGTGAACCAGAATTGGAAGGTCCTTCAAGGTGGCCTTGCGAACAGTGAACTCTGGTCTTCGGGGCTTTCTCGCTTGTTTCTTTTTCTTTGTTGCCAACTCGGACCCCGAGCAAGGACTCTTGTCGTTAGATTAGTGCTAGTTGTTTGCCAACCTTCTCAAAAGCTGCCAGCGCCACATCCAGATCCTTCCTCGTATGGGCACTGGTCACAATTGTCCTGACCCGAGCTTTGTCCCGAGCCACCATGGGAAAGACGATTGGTAGGACGAATATTCCAAGCTTGAAGAGATTGTCAGCAAGTTCGCGAGCTTTACCCGCCTCTCTAACTATCACTGGCGTAATAGGCGTCTCGCTGTTCCCGGTGTCAAAGCCTATGTCTTTCAGTCCCTTCTTGAAGTAGCGGGTGTTGTCCCAGAGCTTATTGACCAAGGACGGTTGTTTCTGGACGATTTGGAGCGCTGCAATGCATGCGCCGGCCACGGCGGGCGGGTGGGAGCCGGATAGGAGGTAGCTTCGGACCTTGTTCTGAAGATACAGGCATAGGTCTTTTGATCCAACCACATATCCTCCGACGCATCCGAATGCTTTGGAGAAAGTTCCCATGTCAACGTCCACCTTTCCTTCCAGGTGGAAGTGATTCGTTATTCCTCGGCCGTTCTCGCCTAGGACACCGTCCCCGTGAGCATCGTCAACATACGTCACAGCATTGTGGTCCTGCGCTAGCTTGACAATATCCTTCAGTGGAGCAATGTCTCCATCCATGCTGAAGACTCCGTCAGTAATGACCAGGATCCTACGAAACCGTTCCGTCCCCTGCAACTGTGTCTCGAGATCACCCATGTCCTTGTGCTTGTAGACACGCCTCTCAGCCTTCGTTAGACGACAACCGTCGATTATGCTGCCGTGGTTCAGTTCATCGCTGATGATCAGATCACGTTCGTCAACGAGGCACATGATTGTCCCGAGATTCGTGGCGTAGCCTGACTGGAAACTGATCGAAGATTCAGTTCCTCTGAAAGCCGCTAGTTCCTTTTCCAGTCTTACGTGTAGGTTCATGGTCCCAGCGATAACTCGTACTGACCCGCTCCCAGCTCCGTACTTTCTAGTCGCCGCAATGGCTGCTTGTTTGAGCTTGGGATGGTTAGCAAGTCCAAGGTAGTTGTTTGAGCACAGAACTATGACATTCTTGTCGTCAACTTTGGCGTGAGGCGCAGACGGACTTTGGAGCGTCCGGATACGCCACAACAAGTCCTGCTGATCTAGTCCTCGAATCTCTTCTCGCAACGCGTCTAGTAATGGTGTTCTCCGTAAACCGGACTCTTGGCTCATACTCTCGGGATCGAGAATTTGTTCCTAATCTAAAACGTTTTACAGCGCTCCCTGCGCGGCTAACACCCAGTTTCGAGGAAATTCGTTGAAAGAAAAGATGCACGCTGTCGTAAAGCCGTCAAAAGAGCCCGGTGCCGTATTCGAGACTTGGCCCACACCCAAACCCGGTCTCCGAGACATTCTCGTCCGGATCGAAGCCACCTCGATCTGTGGAACGGACATGCACATCTACGATTGGCACGAATCAATCAGGGACAAGGTAAAGCCTCCAATGGTGATGGGACACGAGTTCGCCGGAAAAATCATCGAAGTAGGCAAGGAAGTGTCCGATCTGCGCGAAGGTGATATCGTTTCCGGTGAGACCCACATCTTCTGCGGCAAATGCTTCCAGTGTCGGACTGGTAATGCTCACATCTGCGAGCGAATGCTTCTCCGTGGAGTTGACACGGACGGTTGTTTCGCAGAGTATCACGTTCTAAACGAGCAGCATGCATGGTTGAACGATCGTAAGATTCCGATCGAGGTGGCGTCGGCTCAAGAGCCGCTGGGTAACGCTGTTCACGCTGCCTCCGCGGCAGAGATCTCAGGGAATACCGTCGCAGTTTTTGGTTGCGGTCCAATCGGCGCTTGCCTTATCGGGCTCTGCAAGTCCTTCGGAGCGACCAAGATTTTCGGAGTTGACATCGTCGACTACCGGTTGAAACTGGCGAAGGACATGGGTGGAGACGTCTTGATCAACGGGTCCCAACAAGACCCTGCGAAAGAGATCATGCGCTTGACAGATGGGCGTGGCGTTGATGCGTTTTTTGAGATGTCAGGCGCCCAACCCTCTTTCGAAGAAGGATTCAAAGTTCTCCGCCCAGGTGGAACCGCCGTCCTCTTCGGTCTGCCCTCAAAGAAAATCGAGCTTGACGTAGCCAACTGGATCGTCTTCAAGGACGCTCATGTCCGGGGCGTCTTTGGCCGTCGGCTCTTCGGAACCTGGTACAAGACAGCCGAGGTATTGAAAGCGGGCCAAGTGGATCTGGCCAGGCTGATAACTCACCGATTCGATCTCGAAGAGTTCTCGAAAGCCTTTGCCTTGATGAAATCGGGACACTCAGGCAAGATCATCATGTACCCGAACAAGAAACACGGCTAGGTCAGGTCTACCGCCGGTCTTTCTTCGGCTCGGCAGCATGGGCCTCTTTCTGCCGGATCTTCACGATCTCTCCTGCGATCGATTTCAGCATCGCAATCTTTGGAGCGGCCTTCTTCACGGTAACATATCCTGCCTTCTCCCAGTGAAGGCTGGGCATCGCCGATTTTTCTTTCGGTTCTGGAACATAACCTAGCGAGGTGGCCGCCTGTACGATCTCTCGAAGGTTCGGTTGTTTGATGGCTCTTGCTATCGGGAGTTTTCTTCCCTGACCTCGAGTCTTAGTGCTATCTATGTGGAATGGCCAGATGATAATGTGACCCGGGTTTTTCACCCTGGCTCTACCGTCTATCTTAGGACTTGCTGGCTTGGGATACGAGGACTGTGTTTATGACTCCGTCTTGTCCCGGACGAGAGGTCACGCGTGCTTGACCGAGTTCCGTGTCGACGATCGCGCCTTTGGTGATTACTCCTCTCCTCTGATAGTCCACGTTCGCCGGGTTCTTAACAACCCGCAGAAGTTTCGACTTTGACGACTTTCCCGTTGACTTGTCTGTGACAACAGCCCAGTCAGCTGACGCTAGTTTTATTTTGGTTGCCCCGCCTCGGATTCCAACTCTTCTCTGCTTTACCTTACCAAGGGTGGTCTCAACCGGTTCTCCCCCGGCCTCGAAAGCGCGCTTTCCACGCCAACTACGCTTAATCCCTCCAGTAGGTTTCTTCTTGTGTTGGTTGCCATGGTATCGAGGCAATCGAATCGAGTTCTGACCAGTGGACTTGGCATATTAACCGTTCCCTGTCTGGGACGACATTTTCATTGTATGTAGGCTTCGAACATGATAAGGAAAGAGCTGGAAAAGCAAATCGGAAGTACTGGTCTGAAGTCCGGGCGGCGGGTTCGTCGGAAGCCTAAGAGATTCTCGCAAATTTCTGCTGTCCCGAACGTAGAACTGGTTTCGGTACTTGTCCGGCGGAAAACGTTGATGGCAGACGTAATTGTTCGTTTTCCACCGTACAACGTTTAGAACAAACTCGGGTTTATCACCCGGATTTCGGCTCGCACCGCTTTCGAAGAAAAATGTCGGCAGAAATGATTCGAACGGAACCGATGACAAAAGTGTTCAAGCACTGGCAGAACCTTGCCATTGGCGCAATACTACTAGCTCTCAACGTCTACCTCGTAACCGCAGCCAGCAACATGATATCCGACGCCACTACAGCCATCCAAGGATGGGCAGTACTCATCGTCGCAGGCTACGCCTTCATCGCAGCCCTCTACCTAGCCACCACAACGATCTCCGAACACAGCCCACTACCCCAAGTGCTACCAGGAATACTCGACCACTCGAAAGTGTTCATTGTGGGAGCGGTGGTCTACGCCATAGGATACTTCCTCATCAACAGCGGGGCCATACTGCCCACAAACCAGATAATTGCCCAAGTCTTCGCATTGATCGTCGGCGCGGGGCTCGTACTGGTTTCTGCCATAGTCGCGATATCCGCGGCTCTCACGAGACTGACCAAGTAGCGTCATCGATTCTCGGGCTCGGAACAACGAGCCCACACCCCCCTTTTTCCAGCAATAGCTAACACTCGTTTTTTCATGATCGTGCTGTAGTCGAGCACTGTTTGTAGTAAGATTAGGTAACTCACTAGAGAGTTGAACGGAATCCGTTATGAAGAATTTTCTAGAAGTTTGAAGATGGTGGATGGACTTGGACTAAGTCGTTCCCTATTGTTCGATGCGTCTCCTAGACTCGGGGCGCGCAGGGACGGACGCTGGAGCACGTCGATTCCATTTCGGAGGATCTAGTTCGGCATGGGAAAAAAAGTGGGGGAGAGTAGCCTCACGGCCTTTTTTGGGGAATCGAATGGATGGTAGAATTGTTGGGGTCGTCGTTTCTATGGTCTTGAGTTAGGTTACTTTTGCCGTGGCGACGGGGTTTAATGTCAGTGTTGGATTCAGTATTTCGCTGGTCTTGAAGGAGAGGTCCAGTTCAACGTTCACGGTCAAAGCGCCGTAGGCCTGGGCTCCTGCCCCGGTTATCGGTACCTTTAGAGATCCGCTGGGTATGGTGAAGGTCACGTTAACTCCACTTATGGTCACGATGACTTGGCTGACGTTGAATCTCAGTTCCGTGTACTTTCCGGCTGGCAATGAGGCTTTGTTGAGGACCTTGGACACGTTCAGCACCGTAAACAGGTTCACGGTCGCATCTGTAGCTACCGTGTGCCATCCGCTATCGTTCCGTGCGTTGGCAGCGTGTATGTCCATACTGGTGAAGGTCACGTATATCGCCTGTATCTTGAGGTCGTAGGGTTGCTGGGGCGGGTCCCTGATGCTTATCTGGACGTTCGAGGCTGCGTAGAAGAGGAATCCTACGACTCCTCCGACGACCACCAATACCAGTACAAGGGCTAGCACTATCTTCTTTTTGCCTCTCTTTGGCGTGGGTTGATGTGTTTCCTGTGCCATGTTTTCTCAGCCGCGGGGCAAGGAACTCCTGATTTAATCCTAAACAATTGAACAGCACGCGAGCGTGATTCCACCAAGCTCTAGACCTTGTTCGCCTGAACACGGAAATGCACCTCCAGATGTTCAAGCGTCCCAGGGCGATTGTTCAAATCCGTTGAACTAACTCGCTAAGAGGATGGTCCTCGTCTAGCGAGCATACGTTGACAGATGACTTTCTACTGAC
>Ga0209237_1002326_pt1 | contig 11424 bp, 9 predicted proteins | sample GraSoi013_1_40cm_2_FD_185820 | JGI IMG/M metagenome (GOLD analysis project Ga0209237, IMG submission 185820) | Grasslands soil microbial communities from the Angelo Coastal Reserve, California, USA - Sample 10_02_2013_1_40cm (SPAdes) (version 2) | ecosystem: Environmental > Terrestrial > Soil >...
ACGTTCGCAAGGTCGGGTAGTTGTGAGGCGCCGGAAATAGAGGGCCTGCCTTGCGTATTCGCAAGACCGGGAATCTTTCCTTCCGCTGATTGCGCGCCGAGGCTCTCGCCGTTGGGCGCGCCGTCGATGGGCGCGTAGTAGCGATGGAGGTCGACCCCACCCGGCACGCCGCGGATTGAGCTCACGTATACGGCGCCGTCGGGCGCGACGCGGGTGCTCGGCTCGAGTCCGCGAACGATGAAGGCGAGCGGAGCCGGGCCGATTGGCGCGAGCAGCGGCAGCGGGAGCTCTTGGTTCGGGCTGAAGCCGCCGGCCGCATAGGTGCGCACCGAGGGAGGCGCGAGCATGACCAGACCGACGATGAAGCTGGCCGCGACCGCGAGCACGAAGCGTCCACGATGAAGCAACGGCACGGGTACCTCCTCCTGCGAGCCGCGTGGGCTCCGGCCGGAGGGCCGCAGACCGCGTACTCAACTGCCGCCGCGAACGTCAACGTTCGGTAACAGCCGAGGGGTCGTCGGTTTACTCAGCGAGCATGCGAGTAGAGGACGTCCCGCGTGGGTAGTGAGGGAGCCGGATCAGCTGCGCGCGGGCTCGCACACGTAGTCGACGGCCGCGGTCCTGACCGCACTCGACGATCGCCGCGATTACGCGGCGGCGGCGAGCCCCCAGAGCGGCGAGGCCGGCCGCGCGATCTTCGTCCGCAGGAATGCGACGGCGGCGTCTCGCTGCGGATCGCCCTGCGCGCCGCTCGGCTGATCGACGACCTGGTCCGGGATGACGCCGCGGCCGGGTCCGTTCAGCTCCGCGCCAGTCCTGGCGTCCTGGATCTTCGAGATCGTGACGAGCAGGATGCCGCCGTCCGGCAGCTCCCGCGGCTGGCCCGTGCCGACGCAGCCCGCGGTCTGCGTGCCGATCACCGTTCCGGCGTCGTTCGCGCGGATCCCCGCGGCGATGATCTCCGCGCCCGACGCGGAGTTCTTGTTCACGAGCACCACGAGCGGCTTCGGCTTGTTGAAGTAGAAGCGGCGGTTCACCTCCAGAGGCGTTCGGCTGCCGTCGCGGCCGGTCTGATACACGAGCGGACCCTGGCGCACGAAGATGCTCGCGATGTCGACGGCGGCGGAAAGATCGCCGCCCGGGTCGCTCCGCAGGTCGAGGATGATCGCCTCCGCACCGCTCGCGTCGAGCCTGCGCACCGACGCCGACACCTCGTCGGCGACCGCGCCGATGAGCTGCGGCACCTCGATGTAGCCGATGTTCCCGGGGAGCATCTGATCGGTCTGCAGCGGCACCGAGAAGCGGGCGCGTGTGAGCGTGAACGCGAGGTCCTGCGTGCCGCGCTGGATGCCGAGCATGACCTGCGACCCCTCCTGGCCACGCACCCTCTGCGCCACCTCGTCGGTCGTGAGGTCCTTCACGTCGATCCCGTCGACCGTCATGATCCGGTCACCCGCCTTCAGGCCCGCGCGCTCGGCCGGCGTCCCCGGGATGACGCGCACGATCTCCACGGGGTCGTTCGCCGGCTTGTTGATCGTGACGCCGATGCCGGTGATCGGCGGCGATGGCTGGTTGAAGCGCTTCGCGCGATCGGGGTCGAGATAGTACGTGTGGCACTCGTTCATCGACTTCGCCATGCCCTCGACCGCGGCGCGCTCGAGCTTGATGCGATCGGCGTTCGGCGTCACCTTCACGATCGCGTCCAGCCGGTCCGTGAACCGGGAGAAGTCGGACCAGGTGCTGCCGCTGAAGCGCGGGGGCTCGCCCGGCAGCGCGCCGGTGTTCAGACCCTCCTTCTGGGCCTCGTCCAGCACTGACGTGAGCGCGCCGGTGAGCAGCACGTTCGACGCGGGCTTGTCCACGTGCCGCTCGATGAGGACCTGGAACGCCGCCTCCGCCGTCTTGTACGAGGTGTTCGAGGGCAGGAGCTCGCGCTGGACCTCCGCCGGGATGAGCGAGCACGCGGCGAGGACGAGCGCGACGAGCGGGAGGAGTCGCTGGATCCGGGTCACCCTACATCGATGGTACGGGGGCGACCGTCGGGGGGCTCGCCCCCGGCCCTCGCCTTCCTACGAGAGCTGCGGCTGGAGAAGCTTGCGAAGCCGACCGAGCGCGCGGAACTGCAGCGCGCGGATGGCGCCCTCGTTCTTCCCGAGGACCTGCGCGACCTGACGGCTCGAGAGGTTCTCGACGAAACGCAGGACGATGACCTCCTGCTGCTCGGTCGTGAGGTGCTTGACCGCGCCGCGGAGCGCATCGACGGCCTCGCCGTGGACCGCGCGCTCGTGAGCGGTCGGCCCCTCTTCCATGATCCCGAACGCGTCATCGAGGTCCATGGTCGGACGATCGCGGCGGCGACGATCGGTCACGGCGTTGCGCGCGATCGTGTAGAGCCAGGCGAGGAACGACTTTCCCTGCCAGCGATAGCGGTGGATGTTCGCGAATGCCCGCGTGAAGACCTCGCTCGTCAGGTCCTCGGCATCCGAGGGCTCGCGCACGCGGTAGAGCAGGTACCGGTAGACGGAGTCGACGTGCAGGTCGTAGAGCTCGGCGAAGGCGCCGCGGTCGCCGCTCCGGGCGCGCTCGATGACGTCCGGGACCGGACCGAGGACCTCGATCGGTAGGGCTGCGACCTTGGCGACGCTTGCTTCCAAAACCCTTTCCCTCTCCCCCCGTCGTGCGGTGACCATATCGGCCCAGGCACGCGCGCGCCAATGACCCGACGGTACCAAAGGGGTCACAGGGTACCTCCGTTCTGGCCGCGATGCGTACGAATAGCGCAGATGTACTACTCGGCCTTTCGCACGCGGCGAACGACGAAGCGAGCACCAGGATGTATCGCGGCGGAACGAACAGTTGCGCGACGAACGTCGGTGTTAGGGCTTGGTCCCCTTGGCGATCTGCTCGCGCAGGAAGGTCGCCGCCGCATCCACCGCCTGGTTGTCGGGCACAGTCTGATCGGGCATCACGCCGATGTTGTTGTAGGCGGCGTTCGTCACGCCGCCGACGAACTCCGACACCGTGTACTGGAAGATGCTGCCGTCGATGAGATTGAGGATGTTCGTGCTCCCGAGACAGCCGATGGTCTTGGTCCCGAAGAGCATCCCGCGTTTGGTCTCCTTGAACGCGAGCGCGAACATCTCGGACATCGAAGCGCTCCGCCCGTTGATGACGACCGCGACCGGCAGCTGATACTGCGCCGGCAGGCGGAGCTCCTTCTTCGCCTCGATCGCGCCGGCGTAGCCGTTCTTCAGGCGGATCTTCACCAGCGCCTCACCGTTGTTGAACCAGCTCATCATCGTCTGGTTCTGGATCCCGCCGAGGTTGTTCGACACGTCGAACAGCCAGGCCTTCGCGCCCTGCGCGAGCAGCTTGTCCATCACCTTCTGGACCTCGATGTGCTGCTTGTACGTTCCAGAGTCGACCCACTCCTTCCAGGTGATGTAGCCGACCCCGCCGGGCAGGAGCTGCGAGCTGAGCTGCGATTCGTCGGCGCGCACCTGACCGCCGGTCTCCACACGGGCCGCGCTGACGCCCGAGGGGACGGCTGAGGTGCGCTTCACGTACTGCGTGTGGCAGTCGGGCTTCACCTTCGCCATCGCGAGCAACGCGACGTCGGCGAGACGATCGCCGGGTACGAGGGCGTTCGCCGACGCGAGCTTCGACGCGGCCTCCGCGAACTTCTTGAAGTCGTCGTTGTTCGGCTCGCTCTTGTCGGTGAAGTCGGGGATCGAGACGATGTCCGCCCGCCCGCCCGCCTTCTGGACCTCGTCCTTCATCGCCTGGAGCGCGGCGGTAAGGACCTCCTTGCTCGTGGGAGCGAAGACGTCGTCGTCGGTCAACCCGCTGTAGGCGGCGTCGAGCTTCGACCGCTTGATGTCGGGTGTCTTCGTCGGCGAGGCCGAGGGCGCGACGGCGGTGCACGCCGTGGCGACGAAGACCGCCGCGAGCGCGAGGGCGATGAAACGCCGCATCCGAGAAGGATACGGATGTCGGGGGGTTTCGCCCCCCGGTCCCCGCGGAGCTAATCGGCGGGAGCGGCGACCTTTTGCTCGGCCTTCGCCGCGTGCTCGGCGAGCCACTCGCCCGGCGACGCGCAGAACCCCTCGTAGTCGATGTACTCGGTGATCGTGGGGTGCTCTCCGCAGACCGGGCACTCCGGGTCGCGCCGCAACCGCACCTCGCGGAACGTCGCGTCCAGAGCGTCAAAGAGGAGATAGCGGCCGACGAGGGGCTCTCCGATCCCGAGAAGGAGCTTGAGGGCCTCGTTCGCCTGGATCGTCCCGATGACTCCGGGAAGCACGCCGAGGACACCCGCCTCCGCGCACGAAGGCGCGAGCTCCGGTGGCGGCGGCTGGTGGAACAGGCAGCGATAGCACGGGCCTTCGAAGGGTTTGAACACGGTGACCTGCCCCTCGAACCGGTAGATGGAGCCGTGGACCACCGGCTTGCGCCACTTGATCGACGCGTCGTTCAACAGGTAACGCGTGGGGAAATTGTCGGCGCCGTCGATGACGACGTCGTAGTCCCCGATGATCCGGTCGATGTTCTCGGAGGTGAGGCGCTCCTTGTACGGGATGACGGTCACGTCCGGATTGATCGCCTCGAGCGTGGCCTTCGCCGAATCCGCCTTTGGCTCTCCGATCCGCTCGGTCGAATGGAGGATCTGGCGCTGCAGGTTCGTCGCGTCGACGACGTCCGAGTCGACGATGCCGAGCGTCCCCACGCCGGCCGCTGCGAGGTAGAAGGCCGCCGGGGAGCCGAGCCCGCCCGCGCCGATGAGGAGCGCTTTCGACTTCAGCAGCTTGTGCTGCCCGGCCTCGCCCACCTCCGGGATGAGCAGGTGCCGCGAGTACCGCTGCGCCTGATCGGCCGTGAGGCTCTCGGGCTTCGCCCACCGGAACCCGGAGTCCTTCCAGCGGTTGAACCCGCCGGCCATGGAGAGGACGTTCGTGTAGCCGAGCTTGGCAAGCGTGTCGGCGGCCATCGCGGAACGCACGCCGCCGGCGCAGTAGAGGACGGTGAGCTTGTCCTTGTTCGGCAAGCGGTCCTCGGCCCACTGTTCGAGATAGCTCTTCGGCACGTGGACCGCGCCGGGGATGTGGCCCTCGTCCCACTCGTTCTTCTCGCGGACGTCGCCGAGCTGCACGTCCTCCGAGCGCAGGATCGCGTCGACCTGTTGTGGTGTCGCTTCCTTGATGCGCTCTTTCAGCTCGGCGAAGTAGTCGCGGTAGGTCGGCATTCGCACGCTCCCTTGGGCTTAATGGTAAACCGAGCGGGGCGCTCGGAAATTCCCCCTATGCTCGCCGCGGGTCGTGGAGACGCTCTATTTCGACGTGCTGCAGTTCATCTATCACCTCGCGCTCGCCGTGCTCGTGGGCGGCGCCTTCGCGCTCGGCGCGGCCGCCGCGCCGGCCATCTTCGGTCCGGAGGGCTCCGCCGCCCGCGAGCCCTCCGTGCTCACGAGGGCCGAGGCAGGCACCATCTTCGGCGCCGCGCTTGCCCGCTTCGACGGCCTCGCGATCCTCGCCGTGATCGCGATCGCGCTCACGACGATCCTGAAGGCGACGGCGTTCGAGGTCACCGGCATCCCCGATCCGCGGCTCATCGTGCGCTGGGCGGCGCTCGTCCTCCTCGCCCTCGCGACCCTCTACTCGAGCGCCTGGGCGAATCCGGTCGCGCGCTCGATCCGCGCGAGCACGCCTGGATTCGATGACCTGCCGGCCAATGCCCCCGCGCGTCTCGAGTTCGCGACGCTTCACGCACGCTCACGGCGCGCGATGTCAGTCGCGGTGCTTGTCGGCCTCGTCGCCATCTTCCTGAGCTAGCGTCTCCTCGTCGCCGAGCCGCCTGGCGATCTCGCGCAGCAGGCGCGCGTCGCGTATCCCGACGAGCGCTGGATCCGGCGCGCCAGGGTCCGCGGGGTCGTCCCGAAGCCGGCGCGCGATCTCGCGGACGAGCTGCTCGTCCGCGACACCGACGAGCACGCGATCTTCGTCCGCCGCCGTCCCCGCGGGCGCGCTCTCACCGCGAAAGCGCCGCGCGATCTCGCGCAGGAGACGCTCGTCGGTGACCTCAACGAACGCGGTGTCCGGCGCGTCGTCGGCGTCGGGGGCGGCGCCGGCCGCGTCCTGGTCCGCGACGACCTCGTCGTCGGAGCCGCTGTCGTCATGGAGTGCCGCGTCCTGGCATTTCCCGCAGATGACGTCGGCCCGCTGAAGGACGTCTGCCGGGACGTAGATCTCGTCGTAGCTCGCGCCGCGTACCCAATTCGTGAGGCTTGCCGCGTCCCGGGCGCCGCATTTCGGCTCCAACCCGTTCGCCGCCCGCAGATGGATGAGCCGCCGTTCCTCGCGCAGAGCAGGCCTCCGTTTGCGTGACGCCGGTCGGTTCGCCACGCTCGACGTCGATGGCCGCCAAGTATCGGGCAGGGAAGGCGCGCCCCACGTCGTCGCTCGAGGACCGTCTCGCGGCGCACCGCGGGGCGCTGACCAGGCGGCATCGCGTGCGGAACGCGGACCAGCTCGTCGCCATGGTCGACGAGCTCGGCTTCTGCTTCGCCTTCACGGAGAGCGGCGATGTCCCGGTCCCGGCGTGCTTCGACCATCTCTCGACGAACGACCAGGATCGGAAGTGGGGCTGGATGTGGGGCTGGAAGGACGAGCTCGCGGAGGCGAAGCGGCTGTATTACGGGCGGCTTCTGGCGAAGAAGCCCACGTTCGTCGCCATGCGGATGCTGCCGGTCTTCTACGCGACCTTCGGCCGCGCCGGCGAGCCCGACGACCATCTCGACGACATCCGCGCCGGCCGGCTGTCGGAGGTCGCGCGCCGCGTCGTCGAGTTCCTCGCGCAGCGTGGCGAGACGCAGACGAAGCGCATGCGTGCCGAGCTGGGCATCAGCTCTCAGGAGGGCCGTCTGCAATACGCGAAAGCGGTCGAGGAGCTTCAGCGCCTCATGTACGTCGCGCGCGTGCGCGCGGTCGGCGAGGGACGCGAGGACTACAACTACACATACGACCTCTTCGTTCATCGCTATCCCGAGACCGTGCGCGCCGCCGAGCGCCTCACCTCGGCCGAGGCGATGGTCGCCATCCTCGAACGCTTGCTCGAGCTTGCGGGCGGCGTCACCGAGAAACAGGTGGCGAGGATCTTCGACTGGGGTGACGAGCGCGCGCGATCCGCGATCGCGCGTCTCGAAGCGAAGCGTGGCGTCGTCCGCGACGACGGCTTGCTCGTACTTCCGCGGCTAGGATAAGAAACCCCGTGGACATCCATCAGCTCCGCTCGTGGATCTTCGAGCTCTACGAACCGCTCGAGAACGAGCGGCAATACATCGTCTTCGACGCGGACCGCGGCAACCTCCTGATCGACGCTCCTCCTTTCAGCGAGCGCGCCCTCCGTCTCGTGCGCGGGGCGGGAAGCGCGTCGCTGCTCGTCGCGACGAACGCGGCGCGCGCCGCCGACGCCGCGAGATACCGCGAGGCCCTCGGCGTGCAGGTCGCGGTCCACGAGGAGGATGCGGCAGGCGTTCCCGATGGGCCGGACGTCGTCCTGACGGACGACGAGCTGCTGCGTCCGGACGCGCGCGCGCTTCGCGTCCGCGCTGAAGGTACGGGCGCGACCGTCGTAGTGCTCCGCAAGGCCGGCGGCGTCCTCGTCTGTGGCGACCTCGATCTCGCGAACGATGCGGCGAAGACGCTCCTCGCCACCGAGTTCTCCGCGATCCTCTCCGCGCGCCGGCCACCGGTATGGAACGCGGGGAAGGAGGCGCTCCTCGCGATGCAGGGCGAGCTCCCGCAGCCGCGGAAGAGCTTCGGAATCTTCCTGCAGGCGCCCTGGGACCGCGCCTACAAGGGCCGTCTCGACGACAAGATGTACCCGCACGACCCGATCGTCCCGCGTGAGGCGACCGCGCCGCGGGAGGCCGCGATGGGTCCGGCTACGCTCGTCGTCGCGCGCAGCGCACGAGATCTCGTGGAACGTCCGCGTCGTCCCGCGCCTACACATCGCGAGGCCTCGCTTCGCTCGGCAGGGGTCCCTGCCCCTGCCGCTACCCCCGACACCGCCCCGGCTCTCGGTCGAGCCGCACCGGCCGTGGCGGCGAAACGGCCGCGGCCTTTCGCCGAGGACTGGTCCGCTCCTGGAACGCCGCGCCCGCCGACAACGATCGCGAATCCCTTGGAGGCGATCGCCACGGCGACGGTGGAGCTGCGCCCCCGCGCGCTCGGGGGTCGCTTCGCTCGCATCGCCGTCGAAGATCTCGTCGGCGCGCCGCAGGTGGAGGCGGACTTCTGGGGCGGGCCGGATCTGGCGCCCGACGGCAGCGAGGTCGCGTTCGCCTGGGACCGCACGGGGACGATGGAGATCTTCAGCGCGCCGCTCGTCGGCGAGCGGATCTTCCAGCTCACCGACGCGAAGCAGCGCTCGGTGTGGCCGCGCTGGTCGCCGGACGGGTCGCAGATCGCGTTCCTGCGCGACACGAATGGCGACGAGCGTTTTGACGTCTGGCTCGTCGATCGGGACGGCGAGCACGAGCGAAAGCTCACCGACGCGCCAGGGCTCCAGCGCTGGGCGCTCTCGTGGTCGCCGGACGGCTCGTCGCTCCTCTACACCGAGAGTGCGGGGAAAGCGCGGGGCATCTTCGTGATGGACGCACGCAGCGGGAAGTCCCGCGCCGTCACCGACGGGTCCTACTCCGATTTCGAGCCTCGCTGGTCGCCCGACGGACGGACGATCGTCTTCAGCTCGCGGCGCGAGCAGGATCTCAACATCGCCGACCTGTACCTCGTCCCGGGGTCAGGCGGCGAGGCCGTACGCCTCGAGACCCGCGGCGGCGCCGTCGGCGAAGCCATCGGCGCGCGCTGGTCGCCCGACGGGTCGCAGCTCGCGTTCACCACGAACACGCGCGGCCACTACGAGATCGCGATCGCGACGCTGCGCGACGGCACGGTCGCGCGCGTCGAGCGGCCGAACCGCACGCCCTTTGACACCACCGACCCGGTCTGGCGTCCCGACGGTCGCGCGCTCCTTTACCTTCATCGTCAGGACGCCGAGCTGAGCATCCGTCGCGTCTTCACGGCGTCGAAGGCGGACGACCCCATCGCGGACCTTCCCGGCGTGCACGTGAGCCCGCGCATCGCACCCGATAGCGAGACGGTGGCGTACGTGTACAGCGGCGCGCGCCGACCGTTCGACGCGTGGGTACGGGAAGCGACCCGTGTGGAGCCGCGCGCCATCACCACATCCCTGCCGGGTCGCGTCGATCCCGAGGCGCTCGTCGAGCCGGTGCACCTTCGGTACGCGGGCGAGGACGGTCTCGCGATCCCCGCGCTCGTCTATGTCCCGCACCAGGAAGCGATCAAGGACAGCGCGCCTCCGCCCGCGATCGTCTACCTGCACGGCGGACCGACCGACCAGCATCTGCGCCGGTTCGATAGCGCGGCGCAGCTCTTCGCCAACAACGGCTACCTCGTGCTCGCGCCGAACCCGCGCGGCTCCACAGGCTACGGCCGGGCGTTCCAGGACGCGATCCTCAAGGATTGGGGCGGCAAGGATCTCGGCGACGTCCTTCGCGGCGTCGACTGGCTCGTCAAGCAAGGCCTCGCCGACGGCAGGCGCATCTGCGTCTACGGCGCGAGCTACGGCGGATACCTGACGCTGCTCGCGCTCGCGCGAGCGCCACAGCGCTTCGTCGCGGGCGTGTCGGTGTGCGGGATCGTCAACCTACGGACGCTCTACGAGACGACGCCTCCCGCGATGCGCAAGGGCCTCGAGCGGATGCTCGGCACACCCGAGGGGAACGCGGAGCTCTATCGCGATCGCTCCCCGCTCACGCACGTACGCGAGATCCGCGCACCGCTCCTCATCCTCCAGGGCGCGAACGACCCGCGCGTACCCAAGGCCGAGGCCGATCAGGTCGCCCAGGCTCTCCACGCCGCCGGGCGCACCTACGAATACAAGGTCTACGAGGACGAAGGGCACGGCTTCGCGAAGCTCCCGAACCGCATCGACGCGCTCCGGCGAACGCTGGACTGGTTCGACCGCCACGGCCGCGGAGCGCATTGACGCGGGATCGCGCGACGCTTAACCTTTACTTCCCGTGAGCGCACTAAAGGTCCAGTCGAAGCGCAGGCGACGTACCACGCGGATTAGCGTTCAGAATCAGGTGACGTTGCCGGTCGAGGCGCTTCGTAAGGCCGGCCTCCGTGCCGGAAACGAGCTGCTTGTCGAGGGCATCGGCCCCGGCAAGCTCGTGCTGAGCCGAACTGACGACCCCGTCGAGAAGCTGGCCGGCATGTTCACGGGGATGTATCCGAAGGGCTATCTGAAGAAGCTTCGCCGCGAGTGGCGCGCCTAGTCCTCGACGCGAGCGTGGTCATCGCGCTTCTCGACGAGAGGGATGGCCATCATGAGCGCGCACTTGTGGCGCTAAGAGCTACCCGTGCCGACGAGAAGGTCCTTCCGGCAAGCGCCTATGCCGAGGTCCTGGTCGCACCGATGAGAGCGGGGGCCGATGATCTCGCCGAGTTCGATCAGACGCTCCGCGACGTTCCCGTGATGATCGAGCCGATCTCCGCGGAGATCGCGCGGGCTGCGGCAGCCCTTCGCGCACGACACGCGGGCCTCCGGCTTGGGGATGCGCTCGTTCTCGGAACGGGTCATGTTCTCGCGGCCGCGATTCTCACGGCGGACCGGGCCTGGGCGCGATATGCGCGAAATGTCCGCATCATCTAGCCGGTGGTCGACGCGATCGTCGTCGGGTCCGGTCCGAATGGGCTTGCCGCCGCGATCGAGCTCGCGCGGAGCGGGCACTCGGTCACCGTGTACGAGGCGAACGAGACGATCGGCGGAGGATGCCGCTCCGCAGAGCTGACGCTCCCGGGCTTCGTCCACGACGTCTGCTCGGCCTTCCACCCCATGGGCGCGGCGTCGCCGTTCATGCGCTCGCTCGACCTCGCGCGCGACGGGCTGGCATGGATCGACCCGGAGGCGCCGCTCGCGCACCCATTGGACGACGGCACCGCCGTGCTCCTCGAGCGGTCCCTCGACCGCACGGTCGAAGGCCTCGGGCCAGACGGGCGCGCCTACCGCGGACTCATCGCACCGCTCGTCGCCGACTGGGACAAGCTCGCGGAAGACTCGCTCCGGCCGCTCCTCCGCATGCCGCGCCATCCGCTCGCGATGGCGCGGCTCGGTCTCGCCGCTCTGCGCCCGGCGCGCATGCTCGCGCGAACGACGTTCCGCGGTGAGCGGGCGCGCGCCCTCTTCGCCGGGATAGCGGCGCATTCGTTCCTCCCGCTCGACGCGCCGCTCACGGCGTCCTTCGGTGTCGTGCTCGCGGTGCTCGGCCACGTCGTCGGCTGGCCGTTGCCGCGCGGTGGCTCGCAGCGGATCGCGGACGCGCTTTCCTCTCGGCTGCGGTCG
>Ga0209237_1002330_pt1 | contig 11422 bp, 10 predicted proteins | sample GraSoi013_1_40cm_2_FD_185820 | JGI IMG/M metagenome (GOLD analysis project Ga0209237, IMG submission 185820) | Grasslands soil microbial communities from the Angelo Coastal Reserve, California, USA - Sample 10_02_2013_1_40cm (SPAdes) (version 2) | ecosystem: Environmental > Terrestrial > Soil >...
CAAGTCAACTGGAATCTTTCAAGGCATAGTTTTCTTTACAAACTCTACATCATCAGGTAGCCATTTACATGTGAGTCCCGGCGATACTGTAACTTGTGAATACAAGGATAGAACACTACCATCTCCGTATACACCAGCTGATCAATTAAGACTTACAAATACAACACTCATTGCTACTAGTATCCCACCCCTTGAAAAGGTGACCGCATTCAACCCACGAATTACTGACTCGTTTGGCAACCTAATTACAGGTGCAGTTAACACAGGTCAGCTGATTCAAATTGTTACTGATTTGACTAACAACCAGAATATCGATAAGCCATTTGCATATTTGGTGCAAATCAAAGATCAAAATGGAGTAACAGTCTCGCTATCTTGGATTACTGGTACGTTGGTTGCTAATCAGCAACTCACTCCTGCGCAAGCTTGGACTCCGTCAGCTTCTGGTACGTTCACTGCTCAGATTTTTGTTCTCCAAAGTATCGATAATCCGTTGCAGCTTTCAAAACCACTTGCTATAACAATCATGGTTCAGGGCGGAGCACCTTCGAATTATAGCCGCGCCTCAGTCCTTCTCTCAGGAATTGTAAACACGTCTCTACAAGGCAGTGCGGCAACGCTCTTGATTTTAGACCCAAATAATAATTTTGTCCAAATGGCACAAGCAAATGTCGCAAATGATGGTAAATTCTCTACAACCATTGAAGCAGGTGGTCCACTTTTCAAACTAACCGGAATTTATACTGTTAAAGTGGAATATGGGGGGATAAAACAAAACGATTTATCATTCAGTTGTAACGCGATAGACCCCATAATCTGCTCTACTACACAATCAGCGGATGATAACAATGATAATAACGACAATGACACAGGCAACAGTCATTCTAACACAACTAGTAAAGATGGAGTAATTACGGTCACCACTCAAAGCACATGTATTCCCACTGAGAAGAGTGCAGCAAATGGTGTAACAGACAATACCGGATTTGATGTAGTTAGTATAGGTTTTCCTTCGACGGGTAGTGGAGGTCTGGTAGGTGTTACAACCTTGTCCTCATCTAAAGTAGCGTCCACCATTCCTTTTCCGAGCGGGACCTTAAATGGCCATTATAACCTAGCAAAAAATTCAACAATTGTACACTGCGGAATTTCATATTGTAAGGGAGAAAACTGCAACCCTGAGAAGGAACTGCGAACTACAAACACATCCGTATTTGTAAATTTCACCAAGAGATTCTGCACTAGCCCGACTGGTGTATGTGTACTACCGCACACTAGTACCGATCTGTCAATTTCTGCCCAGTCGCCTTCGATGGAACCGAGGGTCCCGTACGTGTACAAGTTCTATCTGGTTGACAGTCTAGGAAAATACGAAGAATGGTTTTTTGGTCTGGAATACAAGCCGCAATGACATATCATAATGAAAGTGTGAATCTTACAGGACTCCAATCATTGGGTTCAGACCTGTGAGAGTCTGATACACTGGTATCGGTTCTAAATTTATGAATGAATCTATTGCTGTTCTAAAGTACAGTTAGGTTGCAGTGATACAAATGAGCATCGCTTTATGTAGAAAGGTTTTGTTGCATCACACTTTAAAGATTTCATGATCTCAAACATAAGCCCACTCAAAATCCAATTCTAGTGCAGTTTTTGCATAGATGATTGCCATCACAGAATCTTTTGGATGATTGAACTCTTTTTTTGCTCGCTGTCTTGGGTCAATCGCAGAACCCTGAGTCTGAAGAAGATCTTTTCGTGTTATGTTTGTAAAATCTTTTATGAGCCAATCCACTTGGTGTTCAATCGCGTAAGGGATCATTAGCTGAGGTCGCTTAAGATCATTTTCTGCAGTTCTCGCTGGATGAGGGATTTGGACCTCAAGCATATCAATAAATCCCTGGAGAGCAGTTGTCTTGTCGATATTGACCCTGCCCGTTTTATCACCGTGTTCGTCGGTCGTTTCATCAAACACTTGGACAGGTTTTGTCTCATCGCCTATCGTTCTGCAACCGCGAAACTTGCCTGTCCCTACGCCATAAAATGGAGTACTATTGTGGCGATTATGGCCGCCATCTTGAATTACCTTAACCTGGTTGGCGCCATAGCCGAGGTCCCCTAGTCCGATATCGCAGTTTGCCCTCTTAAATAATTCACAAATGTATTCTGCCTGATCTAGCTGATTCTCTGCGGGACGTTTTTCGAGATATGCCAAGTGATACCGACTCTGTCCATATTCATTCCTCCATTCGATCACGACAGCTATCACAGTCTTTGCTGGATTTCCAGACCCAAAGTCTACACCCATTGATACCCTTATTTTGTTTTGATAGGTTTCTTTTAATTCTGCAATCTCGTATGGTTTTAACAACTCTAGATACCGGTAAGGAGTCATGCATGCAAGAATCATTTTTTCCGTAACAGGTTGGTTTGCTGCTTTGTAAAATTCTGCCAGACTATTTGTCGTAAAAATCGATGCAGGATTATTTTTTTGTTGATACTCGATTGAAAACATCGGGTTAATTTTGTATTTTTCTACAGCATCGGCAATGGTCATTGGAATCGTTGGAAACAAAGGTTGAGGAATATGATAACCGTGGAATATTGCATTATCAGGATTTTGTGGAATCCATTGCCCGGGTAAGACATTCTTTAGATATTCATCAATGACAAAACCATGCTCATCGAATCGAAGCCTATCGCGCCAGTTGGGGTCGTCGGATACCCACTCACGTTGATCACTCATTTTCCACAAGGTCTCATATGGAGAGCCTGCCTCGCCGCCAATTCCTGATATCACCAGGTGGCCCTTTGTTGCCATCATGGTTTGAACCACTCTTTGGGCTTCTTCGATACGTTGGTACTGTGCTTCATCGAGAACACATAAGTCAAGTGATTTGCCCTCGACGTTTTTGTAATTGTTGCTGTCTTGGGTACAGTAAATCGTACTATCATTTTTTAATGAAATCTCGCCGGCGTTTCCAAGCTTGTTCCTTGGGAATTGCCTCAAAATCGGGTTTTGGCCAAAGGTTCCTCTCTGAAGCTTCTGTCTTGAAAAAGCGGTCTGACTTTGTTGACTGAATGTAACGTAACAGACCTGAGAGCCGGCAGTAGATGTTGTTTTGCATGCAAGAAGGTCTGTGATATAGGTGGATTTGAAAGTCTGGCGCCCGCCTACGATCATCTTAAACGGATATTCGTCCATGTAAATTTGCTCCCAGAACGGGGCTGCCAAAAAGCTGCGCTTCTTTCCTTCTACGACTGGTCTAGCCTCGTCAACCCATCGACGTAAATTTGTTGGCAGCTGGGGAAGAGATATTTTTGTGATATCTTTAGATAAGAAAAGATTTTTAATTTTTGCAAATTCTTTTTTTGCAAGTCTGTTGTGTTCTACCACCCAGTGGTTACGCAGCAATGTTTTGTGTCCACTCCCGTGCGAGCCTGTTTAGCGTGAGATCTGCGGTAGGCGAGTTCGCAAGATTAGTCTTTAACACAATTAGGTCAGCAATATACTTCGATAATTTCCGTAGCTCTCTTTGCACGTTCAAATATTCTGTAAATGAAAAATTCTTCGACTGCTTAAGTGCACGAGCATAAAGTTCGAGGTGACGTTGTATTTGTAGCGATTTTAAAATTTGATTAGAAATTGCCATTACGGCACTTTCAATATTAATTTTGCATTGTTCTTGGAACTCGTCTTCATCTATAGTTAGTTGAGGTTCTGCAAATTTTCGATAGTATCTCTTGGCAGTCTTTGGGTTAATCTTTAACTTTGTTGCTGCCACCAGAGCAGAGATGCCGTTTTCAAAGTAAGATCTAATTTGTTTTTCCAGCTTGACCTGCTGGTTTAGACTCGGTCTTCCTGGGAGATTCCTCTGCTTGATGTTTTCAGCTTCGTCTTCAGGATTTGAACTCATAAATTTGAGATGGGTCTACATTTTATTATGTATTTAAATTTTAAATTGCCAACCTACAACCTTATCAGGAGAGTATTTTTGTAATCTGGAATCAAACTAGTTAATATGTATTTAGATTGAAAAAAGATTATTTTGAAAAAGTGTCGAAAGTTTAATATTATAGATTCGGCTTTGCGCCCCAAAGTCGTTTAGCAAATTTACATCCAAAGATGAAAAATTATTCTTTAGACCATTTTAGACCAATTAGGTCATTTTAGGCCATTTTACTGCCTAGATACCATGCCTAGTTGCCGCTATCTCATCAATTTTCCTGTCTTTTTGTGTCTATTTTGGGATGGTACCAAGGTTTCTTTTTTTCCTGGATAAAACAGCATACCCAAATGATGCTGATAGTATAGCGACTGCTAGAACAGGACCGGTAAATTCTGGCATGATACTTGTCTTTGTTATCATTTGAAAAGAAGCAAGTGAGGCAACTGTAATAGCAGTTCCACTTAGCCCATATGAGATGTACCGAAATCCCTTGGTCCCAAGCGTCCTAGAAAATGCAGAGCGAAGAATGACACTATCAAATGTATCAACTGGAATCATTCCTAGGGCAAAGAACCCTGCAAGAACTAGAGCAATCTGGACACCAGCAGTAGCAGATGCAACAGCAGATAAGGTAATTGCAGAGATCTGAGTCGCGGTGTCAAAGCCTAAACCAAACACCAAACCAGTAACCATAGCAGAAATAACAGGTCCCAATATTCCAGTTTTTCCAAGAATCTTGCTTGCAAGTATTGCAGACCCGCTCTTTCCCCACTTTTTTATAGAGTACAAGTTGATTGCACCTATGATACCAAGTGCAATGGCACCTATTACACCACCAAAAAATGAAATACTGCCAGCACTTGTAACGCTTCCGATAACAGAGATGATAAAGATCATCTCTGCCAGCACTGATACCATGTGACCTGTGCTAAATCCAGCACCTACCCATCTTGATCTTGTACCAGCATTGTGTAGTCTAACAAGATTGTCTATTGCTGTTATGTGGTCTACATCAAGGCCATGGCGAATCCCAAGAACTATCATTGTGGGAATTGATACTAGAACAAATGGCCAGATATCTGATATCATGTTTATACCACAGGATTCTTGCGTTTTTCTTCGATGCGCTTTTCAGATTCCAGTCTTTCTAGCTTGTATTGCTTTAGATCGGCAAACCGGATTATACTGGATAGATTTGGATGAACCTTTTTTATTGACAAAAACATCTTTTGCGCTACTTTTCTATAGTCAGGATGGCCTTGCGGAACGGTTCTAAGCTCAATTAGATGGGTTGCCTCCCTGAGATTTAATTTCATAAAATATGGATACTTGAAGGCAAAGTTTACCACATACTGAGCCTGTTGCGGATTATTCTTGTGTATCAAATCAAATGCCTCTTTTGATTTGTACATACAGTCCACAAAATCTTTTCTGATACCTAATGCCAAAATTTCTTCAGGAACTACAAATCCATGGTTTGTAGTTAATAGCTGTCGCTCTAGTGTCAGGACACGATGTCTGTGAAGATCGCGAAACATTCCAAAGTTAGTCAAGAGATCAAATGTATATTCAGTCATTTCAAACGCACGGGGGGGTCTGTGTCTTCGATTCTGCCTTAGAATGGAAAATGTCTTGATGATTTTGTTTCTTGCAGATTTTCTCATCTTTTTGATTTGAGAAATTATCTGCCGGTACGAAACTCCCACTGTATGTTCATAAAGTAATGCAGAAATTATTTTCTCTTCTGCCTTTTTTTCTGGTTCAAAATCCACAAGTTCTACTAGAAAGTCAGGACTCTTTTCTGATTTGATGTGCTTTTTGCTAAACTTTTCGCCTGTTGTTCTGATATCGTTTAGATATTTTTGCAAGGCTTTTCCGTGTTTGTCATCGGCTCGCTTGATAAATGATTTTATGATATGGTCTAGTTCCCCGTGTATACTATGCGCAAGTTCTTGTTCTTCTTGCAAGTTTGAGGAATATAATATAGTAAGAAGATATTCAAAGGCCCTGCCGTTCCCAGTTATTCCCACGTTTGTCAGAGTTCCAGCAGGAAGGATTCCTCGCAATATATCAAGTGCCTTTGCCTTTATAGTGGCATTATAGATTCTAGTAGCAGATTTTATCTCGTTTTCATCTTTGAGGTAAGAAAACAAGACCTCGTCTCCATGAGAGCTCTTGAATTTTTGGCTATCAAGGGGCTCTCTTTCCTGAATATAGGATATCATTGGCCCGATGTTTCTAGAGTAAACATCAAAGTCCAAGTTGCATGACTCAAGATAGATATCAGCATACTTTGAATTGATGATATCAGGTTCCCTGTAAAACTTGTATTCTCCGTTTATTTTTTTATCCCAGGATACATATCGCGATGATTTTTCAAGATATGATAGCCCGATTCTGCGGTCTTCAATTTTTTTTACCGCAACATTTGAAACCCCTTCTATTGCGATTTGAGCTTCGCCAAGCTCAGCTACCGAGTCATCGCCATATTCAAGGAGGACTTTGTTGTAAAATTCTTCACCGCGGGTTTCGTTTTGCAAGAATTCGTCCAGAAATATCTTGCGCATGCTCTTGTCGGTCCTACTGTATCTTGACATTAGGGCTCCCCTGTCTACTTGTCTTGGTGTTATGATTGCAAAGACAGAGCCATTTACATTGGAAAAGTGTTTTAGGAGAATTTCTTTTTCAGATTCTGAAAATTCAGACAACACGATTTCAGAGTAATTCAATTATAAATAATCTACTTTTTTCTAATCTGAACCAGATCTGACTCCTTTGTGTTGCGTTGCGATTGCCACTGTAGTAATACATCCTTGAAGGATTCAGCTTGTTGCAAATCTTCGGTGTACATTAGTGTTGTAACCCATCTTCCTTCTCCTGCAGCTCCGCCCATGGAGTTCATCCAAAAGTCAGTTGGCATGTTTTCAAAGGCTTTATGGTTTGGATCGCGGCTCATGTCTATCCAGCGCTTTGACACAAAGTGTAGGACTTGGTCGAGTTCTTCTTTTGTAATCATTGTTGGACCATTACCAAATTAGTGATTTTAAAATTACTAAATTGCTCAAAAAAGGCTCAAAAACTAGCTAAAATGATCTTACTAAAACTGGAAACCTTGTTAACACTTTGCTGATTATATCAAGTCCAGAACCTTTACCCAATGAGCAAGGAAGAGATCGAGTTTATCGGCAAGCAGGTTAAGGACATGTACGGCACCCACATTGGAAAGGTCATAGGCACTATAACCGATATAGACGGAAGTGTACAAACCGTCGGCGTTGATTGTGGTTCCGAAGGACTAAAACAAATTGCATTTGAACAACTAGTCGTTCAAGGAGCATTTGTAATTTTCATTCCTAGATGGAGATTGGATGCCCAGCGACTGTTGCGAGAAAAGGGGCTTACATTGCGCCGAATACGTGCTCTGATAGATATCGTATCTGAAAACGACGACATGAAAGAGGATGCTGAATTGATCCACGAAAAGTACAAGACAAAGCTGCTAACTCTTGATGAGACCCAAAAGCAGATCAAAGAGAGACTAGACCAAAGGCTGGCTGAGCTTGACAATCAGATAAAATCAATAAGAATGCTGAGATTTGATGCCAAATTACAAAACAAGAGCAACGAAATATCTGATGCCAAGTACGAATCAGTAAAGACTCATACGGTTGAAATCATCGAACACATCGAGCATGAGAAAGCAGAGATAGTAAACATTCAACGTCGCATCAACGATCTTTCAGTTGAAAATATGGAGCAAACAAATCCAAAAGATGTCCATTCAGCCGCCGTCTCATACCTAGGCAAGGTAGAAAATTCCTCAACTTCCCAGCCCAAGACCCCAGTACCAACTGGCGAAGGAGTTGGTAACAACAATCCCCCCGCATCAGCACCCAAGCCAGTTGCAATTGGGGCAGATGGTGAAGAAGACCCTCAAGACTCTGACTGGCTTAGAAGAATATCTTCTTCTTGAGCCATTAGTGGGATGGAATTTCTTGCTCCTGCCTCATTTCTGAGCAAACGTTTTTTTTAAGACTATTACAAAGCATGCCATTGGAAATAACCTATCCTATAGGCCTTGGAAATAATGATACCGAAACAAGAAAGAGAGCGGAGGAAGACTATGTGCAATTCTGGGAGGAGCAGGCCAAAAATCTGCACTGGTTTGAAAGATGGAATAAACCATTAGAATGGGATCCACCCTTTGCGAAATGGTTCGTTGGAGGGAAGATCAACGCCTCATACAATACCCTTGATGTGATAGTTGCCAAAAACCCAGAGAAGAAAGCCATATTATGGGAGGGAGAAAATGGCGACAAAAGGGAACTGACTTATTTCCAACTTTTCGAACATGTCTGCAGATTTGCAAATGTTCTCAAATCACTTGGAGTCAAAAAAGGAGACAGGGTTACAATCTATCTCCCAATGGTTCCAGAGTTGACTGTATCAATGCTTGCCTGTGCAAGGATAGGTGCCATCCATACCGTCATATTTTCAGGTTTTAGTGCCCAATCAATCAGGGATAGAGTCGATGATTCTAAATCCAAAGTCGTAATCACAGCAGATGGAGGATTTAGAAGAGGAACAGTTGTAAAGTTAAAACAAGTAATTGACGAGGCCATAAAAGATTTTGACTTTGTGGAACATGTCATTGTCTTTGAGCATGCAAAGATTCCAATATCGTACACTAAAAGGGATAAAAAATGGCAAGACCTGATACATGACGCGTCATTGTCATGCGATCCCGAAAGACTTGACAGCACACATCATTTGTATATTTTGTATACTTCGGGAACAACAGGAAAGCCAAAAGGGGTGCTACACGGTACAGGAGGATATCTTACTCAATTGTACAGTACTTTCAAATCAGTTTTTGATATCAAAGATTCAGATGTTTACTTTTGTACTGCAGATATTGGATGGGTTACAGGTCACAGCTATGTAGTATACGGACCACTCCTACATGGAACAACCCAGATAATGTATGAAGGGGCACTTGATTATCCGACACCGGCAAGAATTTGGGAAATTATCGCAAGATACAAAGCTTCCATACTTTATACCACTCCTACTGCGTTACGAATGTTCATGAAGTTTGGGGATAATTTTCCTAATTCTAGTGACCTTTCTAGCTTGAGACTGCTTGGGACAGTGGGAGAGCCGATAAATCCTGAAGTTTGGAGGTGGTACTTTAAAACAATAGGAAAAGAAAGGTGCCCAGTTGTCGACACTTGGTGGCAGACTGAAACAGGAGGGATAATGATCTCGCCTGTGCCAGGCCTTGAAACAATTCCCTTAAAGCCTGGGTCTGCAACAAGGCCAATTCCTGGTGTAAACGCATCAGTCGTTGATGAAAACGGAAAAGATCTTCCAGCTGGAACAAAGGGCTATCTTGTCATCAAACAGCCATGGCCAGGCATGCTCCTTACACTATGGGGAGATGATGAAAAATACAAGTCGGTTTACTGGTCCAAGTACAAAACAATGTACTATCCAGGAGATTATGCGATAAAGGATACAGATGGCTATTTCTGGATGCTAGGTAGAGCAGATGACGTTCTAAAAGTAGCAGGACACAGACTGGGAACTGCCGAACTGGAAAGTGGATTTGTATCATTCAAGTCAGTTGCAGAGGCTGCAGTATGTGGCATTCCTCATGATGTAAAGGGGGAATCAATCATTGCATTTCTTGTCCTAAAAGATGGAGTAATTCAGACACCACAGCTCAAAGAAGATATAATTATTCATATCAGAAAGATGATTGGTCCTATCGCTACACCGGATCAGCTGCATTTTGTCTCAAAGCTACCAAAAACTAGGAGCGGGAAAATAATGAGAAGACTTCTCAAGTCAATCGCAAGAGATGAAAAGATTGGAGACATTAGTACTCTAGAAGACGAGGCCTCTGTAGACGAAGTACGAACTGCACTAAGCGAATTAAGGCAAACCATTCAAAAGAGCAAGCTCAAATAGATATTATCTCAAGCTTGGAGCTTTGGCTAATCTTGTACTTGTCTACAAATCCAGAGGTAACCTCAAGTACATATTTTGCAATCTTGCCTTCTGCATTTACCACAGGACACGTTGCCGTTTCCAATGCCGATTTGCACGGCTGCAAGTTCCTCTCTATATGGACGACATTTCCATTGTTGTCAAACCAAATTATATCCAGCGGAAATTGCATGTTTAGCATCCATATTGGTATTACTTGTTCCTGGTCGAAAACAAAGATCATTCCTTGGTCATTTGGCAGCTCATCTTGGAACATAAGCCCACGTGTTTTTTGGGCATCTGTTTGTGCTATCTGAACATTTAAAACTATATCACCAAGCTTGACAGTTCCTCTTGGAAACTTGGCATCAGCAAGTTTGGACTCGGAGGGAATTGTCAATACACCTACTACTCCAATGATTACTGCAGCAATTGCTACGGGAACTAGAACTTGGGCTCGTGTTGCCACAAAAAATTGGGCATACTGTCTAGTTAAAAACTAATGCAGAGTGCAAGAGATTAACTATCTCATATTATCTTTAATCTCGGTAACATGTCTTGCAAATTTCTTCGTTGCGTGTCCTACGTCTTTGATCGTAGAACCATTGTAGACCTTGTCCAAGTATCTTCCAGCAAGAATCATGGGCCCTCCTATAGCATTAGTTATTCCCAAGGGTTCTGGAAGCCAAAATAGGATAAAGCCAATTTTTTGAAGTTTCTTGCCTGGCGCAGGAGCTCGCTGAAGAGCAGCAAGCGAACGGGCAGTTCCTCTATCGTCCAGGCTCCCAAGTGCCGAATAAACCTCGACACGTCTCCTCATTGAATCTCTTAATCTTTTAATTTTATGAATACCTGTTCTAAGTTCCTTGTCCACTCTGGCAAATCTTAGGTAAAATAGTTAAGATTCCATGCAAAATATCCATCACAACCTGGTAAAGATTTCTTACCAAGAGATTAGGTTATATCGCTTGAGTGTATTTCAAACTAGACGATGAAAGAAAAACATGCTGAACGTCTTGAATCAATAAAGGAAGCACACAGGTCAGCAAAAACAGATTATTCCAGGATGGAAGATTATCTTGAAGTCATATCCGAACTTGTGGAGCTAAAAGGGTATGCAAATACCATTGATATATCCACATATCTTAACGTAAGCGCGCCTTCAGTTACCAAGATGCTTCAGAGGTTAGATGAAAACGGCTATCTAGAATACGAAAAATATAGGGGCATAAACCTAACAGCTAAAGGAAGCACGGTTGCAGATACGATAAGACAAAAGCATGGCATACTTTTGGAATTTTTCAAAATGCTCGGAATAAATCACGATGTCGCAAATCAAGATGCAGAAGGAATCGAACATCATCTAAACCCACAAACAATAAGACAATTGCAAAAATTCATCGTGTATCTAAAATCCAACCCAAAGGTTCTTGAAAGTTTTCAGTAGTTATTCATGAACGAGTAACTTGATGTCGTTCTTT
>Ga0209237_1002331_pt1 | contig 11421 bp, 7 predicted proteins | sample GraSoi013_1_40cm_2_FD_185820 | JGI IMG/M metagenome (GOLD analysis project Ga0209237, IMG submission 185820) | Grasslands soil microbial communities from the Angelo Coastal Reserve, California, USA - Sample 10_02_2013_1_40cm (SPAdes) (version 2) | ecosystem: Environmental > Terrestrial > Soil >...
GCTGGTGCTCCAGTTCCACGTGTTGCTCGCGCTGTACGCCTGGGCCACGGACCAGCCACCGCCCGGCGCCTGGAGCCAGAACTGATAGGTCGGGTTTGGGCAGCCGGTCGCGCCGGCGGCGAACTTGACTGCCGTCCCCGCTGATTGGGGGGAGGCAGGAGTCGCCGTTTCGGTCACTGTCGCGCATGTCGTCGATGAGGCGGTCAACACATAGGTCGGATTGGGTGAGATGTGTGCGTCGAAGGCGGCCGTGGAGCTCGCGTCGCGAGCGTAGACGTCAAACGCATAGGTGCCGGCGCCCAGGCCGCTCGTGCTCCAGTTCCAGATGTTGTTGGAGCTGTAGGCCTGGGCGACCGACCAGCCGCCGCCCGGCGCCTGGAGCCAGAACTGGTAGAGCGGATTGGGGCAGCCGGTCGCGGTGGCGGTGAACTTTACTGTCGCCCCAGCCGCCTGCGGCGAGACCGGGTTGGCCGATTCGGTAACCGACGTGCATGTCGGCGCCGCGGCGCCGTTCAGAACGTAGGTCGGATTCGGCGAGATGTGCGCGTCGTAGGCGGCCGTCGAGCTGGCATCGCGCGCATACACATCGAGGGTGTAGGTACCGGTCGCGACCCCGCTCGTGCTCCAGTTCCAGGTATTGCTCGAGCTGTAGGCCTGGGTCACCGACCAGCCGCCGCCTGGGGGTAGGAGCCAGAACTGGTAGGTCGGATTGGGGCAGCCCGTCGCGCTGGCGGTGAAGGCGACTGTCGGCCCGGGCGACTGCGGCGAGGCCGGTGTAGCACTCTCGCTCACGGACGTGCAGACGGGGGCCTCCACGGTATAGGTCGGGGCTGGCGACAGGTACGTGTCGTAGCCGGCTGTCGAGGTGGCGTCTCGGGCGTAGACGTCCTCTGTATATGTGCCCATCGCGATCCCGCTCGTGTTCCAGCTCCAGGCGTAGCCGGAGCTGTAGGCCTGGACTACCGTCCATGACCCGCCCGGCGGCAGCAGCCAGAACTGGTATGTCGGATTCGGGCAGCCCGTCGCGGTGGCCGTGAACGTCACAGTCGTCCCCGGCGGCTGGGGGGACGCCGGGCTTACCGTTTGGGTCACCGACGAGCAGGGAGCGCCGGCGGCGACCACAGCTTCTGCCTTGAGCGAGTTCGCTTTGACCTCGCGGCTTGCGCCCGATTCGGCTCGCGCCTTGGCTGCCTTGAGGCCGTCCGGGTCGGCAGGGCGGCTCGGCATGGAAACCTCGTGGCCATGCTTGGAGGCCGCAGTTGTGTGCAAGACCTCGACTTTTGCGTGGCCGACAGGAAGGAGAAGGCTCTCTGGGCCGGCGAGGACTGGTGCCGGAGACAGCACAATCGGGAGGAAGGCGATCGCTGCCGACATCGCCGAGAGGACTCGCTTTCGAGCCATGACCTACTCCTTCCTGTTCCGCGAGCGGCTGTAGCGGGGTAATCATCCAACGATTCACCGCGACAGGATGGTCGTAGACAACCAATTTGGTTTCTCAGGCCGCGGCGCTAGTAGATGGGCGTCTCCGGGGTAACGGCCTCCAGCCATTTGCGGCACGAAGTGAGGAACCGCGCCGCCTTCAGGCCATCCAGCACGCGATGGTCGAATGAGAAGCAGAGGTACATCATTGGCTTGATCCCGATCAATCCGCTCACGGCCACCGGCCGTTCGACGATCGCCTCCATAGTCAGGATGCCGGCCTGGCCGGGATTGATGACCGAGTAGCTGAACAGCGTGCCGAACGTCCCAGAGTTGTTGACGGTGAACGTCCCACCGCTCAGGTCGTCTGCCTTCAGCTGCTTGGTGCGGGCGCGGCTGGCGACATCATTGACCGCGCGAGCGAGGCCCGCGATCGAGAGCCCGTCCGCGCGCCGGATCACGGGCACCACCAGGGTGTCCTCGAGGCCCACCGAGATCCCCAGATTGATGTCGCGATGGATGATCAGCTCGGTCTCGTTGAAGGTCGAGTTGACCTCCGGATGCTCCCGCAGCGCGGAGAGTGTGGCGGCCATCACGTACGGCAGGTAGGTGAGCGAGAAACCCTCCTGCTTCTGAAAGGCGGCCTTGTTGGCGTTGCGGTTCGCGACCACGCCCGACATGTCGGCTTCCTGCGTCTGCCACGCATGGGGGATGGTCGTCTTCGAGCGGACCATGTTCTCGGCGATCAGCCGCCGGACGCGCGTGAGCTGAACGACCTGGTCGCCTTCGGCCGGCGCGGGGGCGGCCGTTGGCTGCTGTGCGGCCGGTGTGGGAGAAGCTTTGGCCGCGGCCGCGAACTGCTCCACGTCCTTCTTGGTGACGCGTCCGCCGATGCCGGTGCCTTGCACTTTCGAGAGGTCGACGCCCAGCTCGGAGGCCTGCATCTGGACCGCTGGCGAGTAGCGGTGCTCGCCGCTCTCGACGACTGGTGCCGGCGCGGGCGGTTTTGCCGGCTCAGCCCCCTCCCGCGCCTTCGGCGCGGGGGCCCCAGACGTTTCTCCCCGAGGGGGAGAGGGGACCTCGGGCGCCTCCGCCGGCTGCTTGCCGGCAACCTCGCCGTCGGCGCCGACCTCGACCACCGCGATCTCCGCCCCCGCCTGTACCGTCTGGCCCTCCTTGGCCAGGATCTCGCGCAGGACGCCGCTGACCGGCGACGGCACTTCCGCGCTCACCTTGTCGGTGTCGACCTCGAGCAGCGGCTCGAACTCCACCACCTTGTCCCCGGGCTTCACCAGCCAGCGGGAGATGGTCCCCTCGTGGACAGACTCGCCGAGCTGTGGCATGACCACGCGCGTCGTCTTCGCCATCAGTAGGCTGCGAGCTCGCGCAGCGCCCTTGCGATCTTCTCGGGGTTGGGCATGAAGGCCTCCTCCATCGCGGGCGCGTAAGGCATCGCCGGCACGTCGAGACCGCCGAGGCGCTTCACCGGCGCGTCCAACCAGCGCCACGCTTCGTCAGCGATAAGCGCCGCCACCTCGGATCCAACCGAGACGCTGAAGTTGTCCTCGTAGAGGACCAGGCTCTTGCCGGTCTTGCGAGCGGAGCCGATGATCGCCTCCCTGTCCAGCGGATAAACGGTGCGCAGGTCGACGATCTCCACGCTCACGCCCTCGGTCTCGAGGGCCTTGGCCGCCTCCAGGGCGTAGTGGACCATGAGCCCATAGCAGAACACCGAGATGTCGGTGCCCTCGCGGACCGTGCGCGCCACCTGCAGTGGAATCAAGTACTCGCCCTTCGGCACCGGCTCTTTGAACATCCGGTAGAGCCGCTTGTGCTCGAAGAAGAGCACCGGATCCGGGTCACGGATCGCAGCCAGCAGGAGGCCCTTCGCCTCATAAGGGGTCGACGGGATGACTATCTTCAGACCGGGAGTAGCGAAGCGCGCCTCGATCGACTGCGAGTGATAGAGCGCTCCGTGCGCGTGGCCCCCCATCGGTGCGCGTATGACCGCCGGTACCGACCAATCGCCGTCGCTGCGATAGCGAAACTTCGCCATCTCGTTGGTGATCTGGTTGAAGGCCATGTGGGCGAAATCCGTGAACTGGATCTCCGCAACGGGCCGCTTGCCGGCGAGCGCGAGACCAAGCGCGACGCCTGCGATCGACGACTCGGCCAGGGGCGTATCGATGACGCGCTCCTCGCCGAATCGTTTGCGCAATCCGTCGGTGACCAGGAACACGCCACCCTTCTGGCCGACGTCCTCGCCCAGGACCATCACACGCTCGTCGCGCTCCATCTCCTCGGTGAGGCACGAGCGCAGCGCCGCGACCATGTTCATCTCTTCGGTCTCAACGCCCGCGGGCGGGTCGATCGCATTGGGCACGTCGAGGCCGTAGACGTTCGTGAGCGCATTCTCAGCGGGAGCGTCCGGCGACTCCATGCCCTGGCGCGTCGCCTCCGTGACCTCGTTCCGAACCCGCTCTTCGAAGGCCTCGACGTCCTTGGCGGTGAGCACGCCCTCATCGAGCAGGCGCTTCTTGAACTGCTCGAGGCCGTCGTTCTTCGCCAGCTGATCGATCTCCTCCTGGGTGCGATAGCGCCGCTGGTCGTCCTCCGACGAGTGGGCGCCCAGCCGGTCGACGAGGCACTCGATGAGCGTCGGCCCCTGGCCCGCGCGTGCGCGCGCGACCGCCTCCTTCGCCACGAAGTAGCAGGTGACCGGGTCGCGGCCGTCGACCGTCACGCCCGGGAATCCATAGCCCGCCGCGCGCTGGGCGGCGCGCTCGATCGCGTACTCCTTGTTGAATGGCGTCGAGATCGCGAAGCCGTTGTTCTCGCAGACGAAGACCTCCGGCAGCTTGTAGGTGGCGGCGAAGTTGAACGCCTCGTGGGTGTCGCCCTCTGACCCGGCGCCCTCGCCGTAATTGGTCATGACGACCTTGTCCGTGCCGTTCATCTTCAGCGCGTACGCGACCCCGGCGCCGTGCACCATCTGGGTTGCCACGGGTGAGCCGCCGGAGATGATGTTCAGCCGCGTGTCCGAGAAGTGGCCGGGAGTCTGCTTTCCGCCCGACGCCGGGTCAGCCGGCTTGGCGAGCACGGCCAGCATTAGGTCGAGCGGGGTCACGCCCATCCGCATGCAGAGCACGACGTCGCGGTAGTAGGGCGACACCCAGTCGTACTTCGGTTTCAGCGGCCAGCTCACGCCGATCTGTGCCGCCTCGTGGCCGGCGCAGGAGATGATGAACGGAGCCCGGCCCTGCCGGTTGAGGACCTGAAATCGGTAGTCGATCTGCCTTCCGAGCAGGATGTAGTAGAACCACTCCGTCAGGGTCTTCTCGTCGAGGTCGGTGTCGCGCCAAGCGATTGGCTTCTGGAAGTGCCACCCGGGCTTGAATTCCGGCTCTTCCTCTTTCGCCGACTGCTCTCGCGGTTTGGTTGTCGCCATTAGATATGGATGGCGTGACCGTCCACAGCCATCGCCGCCTCCATCACCGCCTCGCTGAGCGTTGGGTGCGGATGGATGTTGCGGCCGAGCTCCCATGCATCGCCCTGGAACAGCTGCGTCAGCGCAGGCTCGGCGATCAGCTCCGTGGCGCTCGGTCCGACCACATGGGCGCCGAGCAGCCGGCCGGTCTTGGCGTCCGCAACCATTTTCACGAAGCCGCCTGTTTCGCCATGGATGATCGCGCGCCCGAGTGCGGTGAACGGAAATTTGCCCACCTTCACCTCGTGGCCCTTGGCGCGTGCCTGCTGCTCCGTCAATCCGACCGATGCGATCTGGGGATGAGAGTAGGTGCAGCGGGTGACGAGGTCCTGATCCATAGGCGCCAGCTGCTGGCCGGCAATGTCCTCCGCAGCGGTTATGCCTTCATGTGACGCCGCGTGGGCGAGGAGGTAGCCTCCGACCACGTCGCCGATCGCGTGGATCGATTCCGCCGACGTGCGCATCCACTCGTCCACCTTGATGAAGCCGTTGGGATGCGTCTCGACGCCGACCTGCTCGAGCCCGATGTCCTTGGAGCGCGGCGCTCGTCCCACGGCGACCAGCAGCTGGCGCGCCCACACCTCCCCCTGCTCTGTGTCCACGCTCACGCCGTCGCGCGCCTTCTTCGCGCCCTTCACGCGCACGCCGACCCGACATTCGATGCCGGCTTTCTTGAATGCGTTGAGCATCTCTTTCGAGATCTCTTCGTCCTCGAGCGGGACCAGGCGATCGAGCGCCTCGAGCAGTGTGACCTTGACGCCCAGCTGGTTGTACAGGGTCGCGAACTCGACCCCGACCGCGCCGGCGCCGATGATGCAGATCGACTCCGGCACCTTCGTGGCCAGTGTGGCGTGGTCCGACGAGATGATGTACTCGCCGTCGAATTCGATTCCCGGCAGTGCCTTCACGACGGAGCCGGTCGCGACGATGACGTGCGGGGCTTTCACCTGTGTGGCGCCGACATCGATTGTGTTGCGGTCGCGCAGCTTGCCGGCTCCCGCGACGACCTCGATCTTGTTCTTCTTCATGAGGAACTGGACGCCCTTGTACAGCTGGTTCACCACCGCGTCACGCCGTGTGGCGATGCGCGGGTAGTCGTAGACCACCTTGTCGGCATTGACGCCGAACTCAGCGCCCCGGGCTGACACCCGGTGGTACAGCTCCGACGATTCGAGCAGGGCCTTGGTCGGGATGCAGCCAATATGAAGGCACGTGCCGCCGAGCTTGTCGGACTCCACCAGGGCGACCTTCAGGCCCAGCTGGGAGGCTCGGATCGCGGCCGGATAGCCGCCCATGCCGCCGCCGAGGATCACAACATCGAAGTCGCTTGCAGCCATTGATTTAAGTGTAGAAGTCGCCGCTCAAAGCGACTCCGGCGGTCGTACGCAACCGGGTTTGACGAGGTTCTCGCCTGCACGTTCGAATTCGGCGTCTCGAATCGCCGGCATGCCGGCAACGGGGTCGCCGTATCGATCCACAGCGTGGTAGTAGGCGGGCGGGCTGGTCACCAGGGGCATGACGAGGGGATCGACGCTTGCCGTCGGATCGAGGCAAGGATCCGCGCGCTCCACTGCCAAGGCCTGCAGGTCGGCAGCCTCGCGGTGCATCTGTTCGGTCTTGGCCGCCGCCCACGTATAGAGCAGCGCGCTGCTGCTGAAGCAGGCGAGGAACAGGCAGGCGATCAGCGCGGGGCGCCATGTGCCGCGCCAGGGAAGGTCGCGGGCCGCATCGGCGAGCAGCAACAGCCAGAACACCGCACCCTCATAGACGTACCGCCCCGCGCCCGACTGCTCGAAACCGATCTGCGCCCGGTTGAGGCCGAGCACCACATAGAACGCGATCATGGCGGCCGCGATGCCGATGGCGAACGGGTCCGGCCTGCGGCGGAGCCACGTGAAGCCGATAGTGGCCAGGGCGAGGAGCAGGACCGCAGGGCCGAACAGGCCACCCTCACCGATGAGCCCGGCGACGCTGGCGCCAAGGCCCCACAAAACATAGAGCGGCAGCACCTCGAGATTGGCCGCGAGTGAAACCGGTTTCGGGGGTGCACCGGCGTGGCCGTAGGCGAGGTACCAGGCGCCGAGCGCGAGCGCAACAGGGGCGAGCCACACCAGCTCCATTCGCCTCGCCGGCGTGAGCGCGAGCCGTATCGCGGCGGCGACGAGGAAGAAGAGTCCGATCCCGGAGAACATCAGCGACCCGAAGAGGAGGATCATCGCAAGCCACATGCGATCGCTCCCCGTCTCGATGAAAAGTAGCGCGCCCAGACCGCACGCGACTGAGCCGACGAACGCGATCTGAAACGCCCACAGCAGGTTCTCCCAGCCGGCACCCAGCCCAAGTAGAAGGAATGAGGCTCCGATCGCGACCAGGTCTCCGGCGCGGCGGCGCACCACCTCGAACAGCAGCACGACGCTCGCGGCGTGCAGGAGAAGAAGGACTGTCATGTACGGGAGGTAGCTGCGCATCCCGATGGTGTTGAGCAGCGCGGCGTAGATGAGCCGCGGCAGCATTGTTGGGTGCTCGTTGTGCGGCTGGAGGTAGTAGGTCCAGCTCGAATCGGACGGGAGTATGAACGCCCATTCGTCGAAGTAGAAATTGAACCCACGCGACAGCCAGAGGATGGCCGCGCCCACGATCACGGTCGCGGCTGCGACCCACAGCCGTGCACGGGGAATGCGTACTTCTGCTGCCTTCACAATGCAGCCGGCTGCGCGTGGCGGGCCGAGCTGCGTGGGATTGCGAGCAGCGCGAACCATACAGCCACAGCGATCAGGACCGGCAGCGGTCCCCACGGCCACGCAAGCTCCGCGGTCAGCGCCACTGCGATGAGCCACGCTCGCTGCCACTGCGCCGGCTCATCGTGAATGAACAGCCAGGCCGCTCCAACCAGGATCGCGAAATCCTGTAGATGCCAATACGTAGCGGAGAGCATCGAGGTGAGCAGGCCCAAAACAATGAGGCGGGCCATACCGGCCCTGCGGTTGGCGTAAGCCGCGGCACCGCCCACTGCGATGACTATCACCTCCAGGACGTAGCTCGGGGCTCCGGGGCCGACGATGAACGCCCATGTGAAGTACCGGTTGTTGACCACGCCCTGGGCCTCGGTGAGCAGGCTGCGGTAGTCGCTCACGCCCTGGGTGCCGACCATCAGCAGCGACACGATCCCCAGTACGGCGATCGTGACCGCCCAGCCCGCCGCGATGCGCCAATGCCCGGCAACGATAAGGACAAGCGGCACCGCGATCGTAAGCTGTGGCTTGAGGACTGACAGTCCGAGGACGGCTCCCGCCAGGTATGGCCTGCCGGACTCGGCGAGTCGCCAGCACGCCACGACAGCGAGCAGCACCAGCGTCACCGGCTGGCCGAGGCTCAGGCTGTACTGCACCGGGTACCACGCCATGGCCCCCAGCAGCCATGCGATGCGTACCAATCCCGCGCCAGGCGCCGCGAGCCACCAGGCGGCAACCAGCGCGGCCACCGATACCGCCAGCCAGACGAAGAATCCGGCCTGCGGGCCCACTGCCGTCAGGGGAAGCGCGAGCCATGCCGCCGGCGGCGGGGATAGAAAACGTTCGCCGTCTCCGAACGGAACCCCGGGACGCATCTGGGAGAAGAGCTGGTGCTGAAGGCTCAACGCGTAGATGTGGCTCCATCCGTGCTCCAGGCCGATGCGGGCTCCGATGTAAACCAGGGTCAGGTCGTTGTCGAGTGGGTCCGCCCAGATCGGCATGAAAGCTCTCCACGCGGTGAGGGCTGCGGCGATGAACAGGAACCACGCAAGGGCCGCGATGCCGAGGTTGCGGAGGACCCTGCCGTCGATCCGCCCGAAGATGTTTCTAGATCCGCTCGGCGAGCGGCACCGGTTTTCGCGGCTCGGGTCCGATGTACTCTGACTGCGGGCGGATGAGGCGGTTGTTCGCTACCTGCTCGAGCACGTGCGCGGTCCAGCCGACGACGCGCGAAACCGCGAACGTCGGTGGAAAGAACTCTTTCGGCAGTCCGATCGCCTGCAGCACCCCGGCTGAATAGAACTCGACGTTGGTAGCCTGCGGCCGCTCCGGGTGCTCCTCATGAAGGATCGCGAGCGCCGTCTCCTCGACCTTCGACGCGAGCGCAAAGAAAGTTGGATTGAGCCGCTCGCACATCGCTTTGAGAATCCTCGCCCGCGGGTCGTAAGTGCGGTAGATGCGATGCCCAAAGCCCATGAATCTCACCTTTCGCCTGCGGGCCTCACGCATCCACTGCTCTGCGTTTTCCGGGGTGCCGATCTGCTCGAGCTGGTCCATGACCTGCGAGGGCGCGCCTCCGTGGGCAGGTCCCTTGAGCGCACCTATCGCGCCGACGAGGCACGAAGCCACATCGGAATCCGTCGAAGCGATGACCCGGGCGGTGAAGGTTGATGCGTTCATGCCGTGATCTGCCAGCAGCACCAGGTAGGTGTTGAGCGCCCGCACGAGCTCAAGCGGCGCTTCCTTGCCGTTCAGCATGTAGAGGTAGTTCGCGGCGTGCGCGAGGTCCGCACGCGACTTGACCGGCTCGAGGCCTTGGCGGCGGCGGTGATACGCCGCGAGGATGGTCGGGAACGACGCCGTCGCGTGAATCGCAAGCGGGATCGTCGGCTTCTCGAGCCTGTGCTCCAGGCCCTGGACCGACACCACGCTTCGCAGCACGTCCATTGGATCGGCGTCGGTTGGCAGGGCGTTCAGCGTCGCGGCTGCGGCCCGCGTTAGCAATCGTGAGCCCGCGAGCTCCAGCGTGAGCGCGTCGAGCTCTGCCCGGGTCGGCAGGCGGCCGTACCACAAGAGGTGCGCCACCTCTTCGAAGGACATGTCCTCGGCCAGGTCGGCGATCACATAGCCGCGATAGACGAGGCGCCCATTGGCGCCGTCCACAAGCGAGATCTCGGTCCGTGCCGCGACGATGCCTTCGAGCCCGGGAACGAATTCGCCGGTCATCGGTCGGCCAGAGGGAGAGGCTTGATGCCCGGTTGCGGCCCCTTCCACAAGGATGCGGGTCTGATGATGCGGAGGTCGGCCAGCGACTCGAGCACGTGCGCTGTCCAGCCGGCGACGCGCGAGGTCGCGAAGACGCAGGTGAACAGCTCCTTCGGGATGCCCACGCCTGTCAGCACGACGGAGGCCCAGAAGTCAACGTTGGTCGCGTTCGGGCGCTCCGGGTGCGCCTCGTGAAGGATCTTCAATGCGACTTCCTCGGTGCGAGCTGCCAGCCGGTACAGGTCCGGAGCCGCGGTCTGGGCGAGCTCCCGCAGGATCTTGGCGCGCGGGTCATAGGTCCGGTATACGCGATGGCCGAAACCCGCGAAGCGCCGATGCTCTTCATGGGCCTTCTGCATCCAGGGCTCGACGTTGTCGACGTGCCCGATCTTGTCCAGCATCGTGCGCGCTGCGTACATGGCCCCGCCGTGCGCCGGCCCCTTCAGCGCACCGATGGCACCGACCACGCACGAGGTGAGGTCGCTCCCTGTGGACGCGATGACACGCGCCGTGAACGTAGACGCGTTCAAGCCGTGATCGGCGAGCAGCACGAGGTACGTGTCGAGCCAGTGCACGCGCTCAGCGGAAGGTTCTTTGCCTTCCAGCATCCATAGGAGGTTGGCTGCATGGCCGAGGTCTTCGCGCGCAGCGATCACTTCGATGCCTTTCGCTCGTCGGTGCGCTGCTGCGACGATGGTCGGTACGACAGCGGTGAGCGCGATGGCCTCTTCGAGCGACGGCGTCGTCAGGGTCTTGGTCGCGCCCTGGGCGGAGATGGTGGTCCGCAGAGTGTCCATTGCATCGGTCTGAGCATCCAGCGCTGACATAGCGCCTCGCGCGCTGTCACTCAGCCGTCGAGCACTCGTCATCTGGCGGCGCAGCGTTTCCAGGGCGATTTTGTTGGGAAGCTGTCCATTCCAAAGGAGGTATGCGGTCTCCTCGAAAGTCGCGACCGGGGCGAGATCCTCGATGAGGTAACCGCCGCGATAGATCAGCCTGCCGTTGGCGCCGTCAACCTCGCTGACGGCGGTCTCGGCCGCGACGACCCCCTCCAGCCCGGGGCTGAACTCAGGCACGAAGCTTAAGTGTACGGAGCCGTAGAGTGCGACCAATGGCGTTAGGGAACGCCGGCCGCGAAGCTCGGGCGTTGCGCGTGATGGTGTGGATCGCGTTTGCAATCGTCCTGGGCATCGACATCGCGTACCTGTTGCTGATTGGGGCGCAGCAGCCATATCCACCGGACGCATTCACGGTGCCATTCGTCGCCGCATTTCTCGTGCTGATGGCGGGGATGCTCGGCCTATCGCTTCTCAATTCCGCACCAATCGTTCGTTTGCGTCCAGCCCTTCGGGCCGGTGCCGCTGGGGGACTGCTGGTCATCGGCGTGCATGGTCGCGGGAGCTCTGGCGACAGGAGCGGCGGTGAGGTCATTGGCCGGCCGGCGCCGGACAGCGGTGATGTCCGAGGTTATCGCGGCTGTGTTGGTGCTTGTGTTTCTCGTCTCCGGTTTCGAGGTTA
>Ga0209237_1002333_pt1 | contig 11414 bp, 11 predicted proteins | sample GraSoi013_1_40cm_2_FD_185820 | JGI IMG/M metagenome (GOLD analysis project Ga0209237, IMG submission 185820) | Grasslands soil microbial communities from the Angelo Coastal Reserve, California, USA - Sample 10_02_2013_1_40cm (SPAdes) (version 2) | ecosystem: Environmental > Terrestrial > Soil >...
GCGACTCACCTTCGCCGAGGGGGGCCTCAGGGAGGTTGGACGCCGCGGGGCGCGAGAGGCCGAGCGCAAAGCGCTCCTGGAAGTGCTCGAGCGCGTGAGCTGGAACCGAGCCGAGGCCGCGCGGATTCTCAAGGTCAGCTACAAGACGCTGCTGACGAAGATCTCTGACTGCGGCCTGACGCCGCCTCTTCGTCGCTGACAGGGCGCGACGCACCGCGAGCCGCCGACGACGGGTCGTTGCCGCGCCCCGGCCGGGCGCGTCCTCCGGCGAGGATGAGAAGCGACGAGGCTAGTTGCTTCCCGACGGCAGGACCCGGCCCGTACGCCTGAGCCAGCGGAACAGCCGTCGGCGGACGATGAGGTAGGGCCGGTTGGCCACCCGGTGCGCTCTGATGAGAAGGCTCCGCCGGCGGACTCTGGCCAGCTCCTCCGGCGTCATCGAGTTCCGGTCGAACCGCCGCTTGTGCTTGAGCACGTGGTACAGGTCCTCCCGCTGGAGCCGCCCGAGCCACCACCGCGCGAGCGCGTGATTGCCTCGCCCGCCTCCCCAGGCGATCTGAAAGTCGATCAGGTACGGGTGGCCGTCGTCGCCGACGAGGACGTTCTCCGGCTTGTTCGAGTCGACGTACGCCACGCCGTGGCCGTGGACCTCTCGCATCGCCGTCTCGAGCCGCGGCCAGAACCCGACGGGCACCGGACGCTCGCGGGACAGGGGATGGCCGGGCACGAAGGCGCGCAGGTAGGCGGTATCACCGACGAGGCCGAGGAGCGCAGGCACACACGGAAGGCCCGCCAGCTGTCGATAGAAGCCAACTTCACGCCGGCACTGCCAGCGGCCAAGCCAGCGAAGCGGCGCGCCGGCGAATCGCGCCGTGCGATAGGCTTTGAGCACGGCCCAGTCGCCACCGGCGTCCTCGTAGAAGCCGGTGGCCGCCCAGAAGTCGTGCTTGGCCGTCGCCACCCGGCGCAGCCTCCGACCGGAGACCTCGAGGAGCTCGGGCAAGTCCTCCCGTCCCAAGGCTCGCATCCAGTAGGCGAGCCGGCCTGGGTCGGTCGTCTGCGTCAAGAGGGCCTCAGGTGGATGACGTCGTAGGCGACGACGGGACGATGGAAGCCCTTGAGTTGAAGCGGGCCGACGTCCTTGACGTCCACGAGATCGGCGATGGCGGCGTAGATGCGCTGGCTGATGAGGATCTGATCGTGGGATGCTTCGGCGCAGAGACGCGAGGCGAGGTTGGTGACGCTGCCGATGGCGGCGTAGTCGCGCCGGCCTTCGAAGCCGATCGCGCCGATCGTCGCATAGCCCTTCGCGATTCCCATGCTGAGGTCCAGGTCGTAGCCGCGCCGGCGCCATTCGGCGCTGAGCACCCGGATCCTGGCCCGCATGGCCTCCGCCATGCGGACGGCGCGCTCCTCGGGATTCGTGACCGGCACCGGGTCGTTGAAGAAGATCATCATGCCGTCGCCCGTGAAGCGCTCGAGCGTACCCTCGTGCTCCAGGATGAGGCGTCCCATCTCGGCGTGGTAGGCACCGAGGACGTCCGACACCTCCTCGGGCTCGGCCGTCTCCGCGAAGGCGGTGAAGCCGCGCAGATCGAGGAACACGACACAGATCTCACGCCGGTGCGGTCGGAGCGGGTCGGCCGCGCCGCCGGCGACGATGGCGTCCGCGAGCTGCGGCGAGAAGAACCGCTTGAGCCGGCTCACCCGCTCGAGCTCCGCCACCTGCTCGGCGACCCGGGCCTCGAGCGTGGCGTTCCAACGGGCGATCTCCAGGGCCTGCGCGGCGACCGTGTCGTGCAGAGACTTGATCCGGAGCATCGAGCGAACCCGCGCCGATAGGGCGGCGTGGTCCACCGGCTTGGTGAGGTACTCGTCGGCGCCCGCCTCGAGCCCGGCGATGACGTCCTTCGCGTCCGTCATCGCGGTCACGAGGATGATCGGCGTGAACGAGGGGTCTTGAAGCTTCTTCAGGCGGCGGCAGACCTCGATGCCGTCGACCTTCGGCATCATGACGTCCAGCAGGATCAGGTCGGGCTCGGCAGCGCGCGCGACCGCGAGCGCCTCCTCACCGTCGCGGGCGGTCACGACGTCGTAGCCGTCGGCGGTCAGACGCGTGCTCAAGATTCGGACGTTGGCGATGTTGTCGTCGGCGATCAGGACGCGCGGCGGAGTCCTCACCGAGGCTCCTAGCGCGTGACGGCGATCTTCTTCGAGCTCTCCCAGGCTGCCGAATGCGTGGGCTCGGCGATCGCCCGCAGCATGCCGCCCTCGTCGAGCGCGATGATGAAGACGGCCTTCGGGTAGGAGAAGACCGGGTGCAAGTAGACGCGCGCGATCTCGGCGCTGTCCTTGTAGAGCGCGATGTAGCGGACGAAGTGCTCCCCGAGCGAAGGGTGGGTGGATCCGGCGCCCACGGTCACCGTGACCTCGAACCACTGCCCCCGCTTCACCGAGTCCGGCGCCTCGATCTTGGGGGTGTGCTTGTCGTCGTACGACCGGCGGACCTCACGGTATTCCGGCGTGAATTGCTCGGCCTGGCCCTGCGCGCCCACCCGCGCCGTCCCCGGGGCCAGCACCAGGGCCGCCACGGCGACGACGGCCAACGTCTTTCCGTATCTCATCGCTCGTCTCTCCTCTCCCCTAACTTCTGATTAGCTCGCCTCGGACGGCGGGGCCCCAGCCCCGCGACGTCCTGCAGCTCGCCAAGCCACTGATTAGCTCGCCTCGGACGGCGGGGCCCAGCGCCGCGACGCCCCGCGGCTCGCCAGGCGACCGTCAGTTCTCCGGGAGGAACTTGTGGATCAGCGCCATCAGGTCGCGCGGGCTGTACGGCTTGGCCAGGTAGGCCGAGGCGCCCGCGTCCATCGCGCGCCGGTCGTCGCCGCTCAGGGCGAACGACGTCACGACCACGAGCGGAATGTGCGCCGTGCGCGGGTCGGCACGCAGCAGCCGAGTCGCGTCGAGCCCCGACAGCTTCGGCAGCTGGACGTCCATGAGGATGAGATCGGGCAGCTCGCGCTGGGCCACCGCGAGCCCCTCCTCGCCATCCGAGGCCTCCAGCAGCCGATACGACGTCCGGCTCAAGAGCTGCCTCACGATCTTCCGATTGTACTCGTTGTCCTCGATGTGGAGCACGGTCCGGTCACTCATGCACGTCCTCCGTCCGTGTGCAGGGGCACCGTGAAGAAGAAGGTCGAACCCTTGCCGAGCTCGCTTTCCACCCCGATGCGTCCCCCGTGCAGCTCGACGAGCCGCTTCGTGATGCTGAGCCCGAGGCCGGTGCCGCCATATTCCTTGGTGATCGTGGTGTCGACCTGCCGAAACTCGGCGAAGATGTTCTCGACCTCGTCCTTGGGAATGCCGATGCCGGTGTCGCTGACGCGATACCAGAGCCACTCGCCCTCGAGGCGCACGTCGATGTCGACCCGTCCCTGGTGCGTGAACTTGAGGGCGTTCCCGGCGAGGTTCAGGAGGCACTGCATGAGCCGCCGGCCGTCGCCCCAGGCCGCAGGGATGTCGGGCGGCACCCGCGCGGTGAATCCCAGGCCCTTCTCGAGGCCAGCGACTTCAGGGACGCGTGGACGACGTCGACGATCTCCTGCACCGAGTACTCGGCGACGCCGAGCTCGAGTCGTCCCGCCTCGATCTTGGACAGGTCGAGCACGTCGTTGATGAGGCGCAACAGGTGGCGGCCGTTCGTCTGGATGTCGACGAGCGGCTCCCGCAGCGTCGGCGGCACCTCGCCGTACAGCTCGTCGAGCATGATTTCGGTGAAGCCGAGGATTGCGTTGAGCGGCGTGCGGAGCTCGTGGCTCATGTTCGCGAGGAACTCCGACTTGGCGCGACTGGCCTGCGCCAGGCGGTCGTTGAGGCTGCGAAGCGCCTCCGCCGCCACCCGGTGCTCGTCGTCGAGCCGCCGGAGCTCGCGGCTCATCCAGGTCATGTGCTCGGCGAGGGCGCCGAACTCGTCGCGGTTCGGCACGACGAGCGTGCCCCCGAACCGCCCCTCGGCCACCTCGCTCAGGAAGCCGTGCGCCTCGCGCACCGGCAGGATGAACGACCACGAGATCACGAAGCCTGCCAGCAGCGCGATCGCGACGGAGACGACCGCGAAGCCGGCCACCATCCGCACCGACTGACGGTTCGCGGCGGCGATACTGCTCCGGAGGCTGGCCATCCGCGTCTCCTCGGCGGCGACGAGCGCGCCCACCAGCGCCTCGATCCTCTGGTAGGTCGGCTCCTGGCGGGTCCGCATCGCCGTCATCGCATCGGCGAGTCGCCGGTCGCGGACGGCGTTGGCGATGTCGGCGACGGTCGCCATCGCGTCCTCCTGCGCCCCGCGAATGGACTGGATGAGCGCGCGCTCCTCGCGCGGCGCCGCCGTCTCGAGACGAGCGAGCGTGTCGTTGAACCGGTTGTTCTCGCGCAGGATAAGGCTCACGCCATCCTCACCCTGAGTGAGCAGCGCCATCGAGGTGAAATGCATCTGCATCGCGAGCGCGTGCTCGATCTGCCGCGACCAGCCGACGCGCTCGTGGGCCTCGTCGAGGAGGTTCGTCTGGCGCGCGGTCTCGGCGACGGTTCGGAAGCTCACCGCGCAGACCACGAGGAAGAGAAGGGTGATGAGGAGGAAGCCGGCGAGGAGCTTGACGTGGACCGACGCGCGGACCCGCGCCACGGCCCGCACGAGGGCCCCCAGCGGCGAGGCGAGCAACGCCACCACGGGCGGCGGCAATCGCTCGGCGTCGGACGCGCGGCGCATCGTGGCCTTCCCGCGCGGCTAGCGGGCGGCCATCTCCAGCGTGATCGGCGTCGGGTCCTGGTCGCCCACCACGATGTCTTTCGAGCTCGTGCCGAGCCGCTCCTGCCACACCCGCACCGTGTAGCGTCCGGGCGCGAGCCCCCGCAGCGTGAACTGGCCCGCGGGGTCGGTGAGCGCATAGAAGGGATGCTCCGCCACGACGACCCAGCCGCGCATCCACGAGTGGAGATCGCACGTCACGCGGATGATCTCCGGGTGGGAGAACGAGATGGCGATCGTGCGCCCCTTCGGCTGCGTCCGATTGAAGGGCGGGTTGGCGCTCGGCGTGCTGTGCAGGTTGTGGAGGAGCCGATCGCTGTTCAAGAAGTCGATCCGCCCGCCGGCCGGCACGATGACGACGCGGGGAGCGAACGAACAATCCTTTTGGTCCATGGTCGTCGTGGACGGCAGGGCCTCGCCGGCCGACCCCGCCGGCGCCTTGTCGAGCCAGACGACGGCATTGCGGATCCCCCCCTGCGGCGAGACCAGAAGATCCTCGGGGCTCTTTTCCTTACCGCAGACGTACTGGTCGATCGTCACGGCGAGCTTTCGGAGCTCGGGCGTCGCCCCCTTCAGCACGACCGTCCCCTTGATCGACCCGCCCAGCGCAACGCCGGGCGTCGCCAGCCCGGCCACCAGGGCCACGATAGCTACGGCGAACAGGACCGCTCGCATAGGCGTCGTTTTCCCTCTTCCGCGTCCCGATCAGGCTGCGAGTGCCAACGTTAACTGCCCGAACACGATACCACGCAAGGCGAAAAGGACTCATCGCCGCGGCCGCGGCTCAGCTCACGCCGGGCGGCAGGATCTCCTTCTCACCGAGATATTCGCGGCGGTAGAGATCGGTGATCGAGGCCCAGCGCAGCCGGCACGCCTGCTGCGCCACCTCGAGCGCCCGCGCCTTGGCCGCATCGCTGTCGAGATACTTGGCGCAGAGCTCGGCCTGACGCCGGCTGTGCTCGACGTCCGCCGCGGCGTGCTCGGTGAAGAACTCGATCGCGGGCGAGCCCGCCGGATAGCCGTAGTGTCTGGCGAAGGCCGGCAGCACGACCTCGGTGTTGAGGGCGGGCTGCTGGCCCTCCTGCGTGCTCTGCATCGCCAGCACGACGCCGATCGGCTCCTGCGCCGCGGTCTGGTAATAATGGAGCGCGCGCGCCCACCAGGCCGGGGTGAGCTCGATGGCGCGCACCTCGGCCTCCGAGAGGCCCGCGGCCCGGCAGAAGCGGAAGATGAGCTCGGCGTGGTCGTGCGGCACGTGACCCGCGCGCGGGATCGCCTTGAAGCCCTCCTCCTCGGAGATGTTCTCGGCGATGGCCTTGCGCACGTCATCGTGGGCGATCGTGCGCGCGTAGAGGATGCCGAAGCTCGCCAGGCCGTGCTGCACGAACTTCCAGTGCATCGCCTTGTAGACGCCCATCGCGCGGAGCGGCAACTTGCCCTCGGCGAAGGCCCCGAAGAAGGGATGACGCTTGGTGTGCCAGCGCTCGCGGATCGCGAGGATGTCGTCGATGATCATGACAGGTTCACCTACGCTTCCTCGACGAGAGCGAACCGGGCGTCGGCCGCGCGGCACTCGGCCTCCGGCAGCCCGAGCTCCCGCCGCACGATGTTGGCGCCACGCACGATCGACACCATCTTGTAGAACGCGATGCGGCGGCTCATCCCTTCGCGGCCGAAGCCGCAATCCGTGGAGAGAATCAGCCGCTCCACGGGGATGTGCTTGAGGGCTTTCCGGATCAGCGCGGCCACCTGCTCGGGGCGCTCCACCTGGAGATTCCGGTGGTCCACCACGCCCACCGCGACCTTCTTGTCCTGGATCGCCCGGCCGATGGCCTCGAGGTCCATGCCGTCCGTGGTCGCGCACTCGAAGGTCAGGACGTCCACATCGAGCCTGGCGAGGTGGGGCAGGGCGTCCTTGTAGGACTGCGGCGACGCGAAGAGGCGCTGCTGGGCCGGATTGCCCCAGCACGTGTGGCACCAGACTTCGGTGACCTCCCGCAGCCCCTTCACGGTGTTGTTGAAGATCTCGACGAAGAACTCGACGTCGAGTCGCGCGGCGCCGCCGCGCTGGACGCCGGCCAGGTGGATGTTCGGCTCCTCCATCTGGATCACGAGGCACCCGGCCTGCGCCAGCTCGACGAGCTCCTCGCGCATGGCCGCGCTGATCTCGTCGAGCAGCTCCTCGAGGGTGGCGTAGTAGTCGTTGCCGACGGTCGTGCCGATGAGCTCGGGCGTGATGGTGCCGAACTTGACGGGCCGCGTCGTCATGGCCTGGGCAACCTTCCAGAGGTAGGTGTAGTGGAGCGGACCCCGCTCGATCTTGCCGACGCAGCGGGGCATCACGCGACTCTCCATGACCTCGAAGATGATGTCGCCCTTGCCGGTGCCGCCGTAGCCCTTCCGCGCCCGGTAGTATTCGGTGCCGGCCAGGCCCTTGAAGCGTCGCGCCGGGTACTGGAACCAGCTCATCCCGCCGACGTCGGTGTCGAACCGGGCGTCGCCGTCGGTCACGAGGTCCAGCCCGGCGCGCTCCTGGTCGCGGACGTACGCGCCGACGGCGTCCGTGTACTGCTCGCGATAGCGCGCGTCGCCCATGGCGTCGCGGAACGGCCGGCTTCCCAGGTTCTCCGTGTACCAGAGGGGGCGGGGGAGCGACCCCGTGATGGTCGCCGGAAGCTTCAGGTCCTTGGTGGCCTTGAACATGCGCCCTCCGCGGGTTCGAGGGAAGAGTACTATACCGCACTCGCGCGGTTTCGCCTTGACCGAGGGTGCGATCCCGCGGTATCCAGCGAAGCGAGGAGGACACGAGGACCTATGGTGAGCCGACGAGTCGCCAGATCCTACCAGGCGCGGTACAGCCTCGGCGCCAACAAGGCGAGCATGTACGACCTGACGGACGCGATCGACGTCCACGCCCACGCGCGCGGCCACGACGAAGAGGAGCCGCTGCACGCCGCGCAGGAGGGGAGCCGGGTGGGCATGAAAGCGATCCTGTTCAAGAGCATCTCGCCGGGCCGGCCCTGGGAGGTCGCGCGACAGGTCCAGGAGGACGTCGATCGCTGGGCCGAGCGGGAAGGTTTGCGGCCGGTGAAATGCCTCTCGGCCTGGGTCGTCGGGATTCCGTTGAAGCCCATCGACTTCGCCGAGATCAAGGCGGCTGTCGAGGGCGGCATCCTCGGGTTGTGGATGCCGCCGGTGACTTCCGCCTGGAGCATCTATCGTCTGGGCGGTCGCGGCGTCTGGTTCGACAAGGCCCGGCGCTACGACGACCCGGTGGCGCCCGTCGCCTGGGAGCAGGCGCTCAAGACCGGGATGTACGTGCTGGACGATCACGGCCGGCTGCTCCCGTCCATCCGCGACACCGTGCGGCTCTGCGCGGATCACGGCGTGGCGCTGTCGTTCGGCCACCTCTCGCCCCAGGAAATGGACGCGCTGGCCGAAGAGGTCGGTGCCATCGGCTACCGGCGCGCGTTCATCGACCATCCGTTCAGCGAGGTGTTCGAGTTCGACGTCCCCAAGATGAAGCGCTGGGCGGACGCCGGCGTCCGCTTCGCGCTCACGTGGGACGAGCTCTCGCCGCTGCTCGGCGTGGACACGCAGGACATGGTTGCGGCGATTCGCGCCGTCGGGCCCGAGCACTTCATGCTGTCCAGCGACGCAGGCATCCCGCTGCTGCCGCAGACGGTCGAAGCCTACCGTTTGCTCGCGGCGATGCTGCGGGCCTACGGGATGACCGAACTCGAGATGCGCCAGCTGATGACCGGCAGCGCCAAGGAGCTCCTGAGCCTGGCCGCCTGAAGCCGTCGCTCGTTACTGGCGTCGCGGGGTGGCGTCGCCGCTGGGACTGCGGCGAGCCTTCTTCAGCTCCGCTTCTCGGCGCCGCCGCGCGAGCCGTCGGAGTCTCTGAACGGCGTTTCTCGTTTTCGAGTGCGTAGCCATGAGACCTCCCCCCTCGTCGAAACGGGTGCGCTCTCGGCCCCGACCCATTGCGGGCGCGAGCGCCTGATAGTACCGGGTGTGGCGGGCGGCGCCAAGGAGCTCTCTCACCTCATCGCCGCCAGGCGTGCCAGGAGGGCGGCGAGGCTGGGATCGTCGGCGCCCTTCGGCTTGATGCGCGTGAACTCGTCGCGCTCCTTCTTGCGCCAGAGCGGCGGCTTGGTGGCGTCGATCGCCATCTTGCCCCCGACCCGCATCACCGTCACCTCGGAGCGGTCCACGTTCGGCGCCGAGATGTCGAGCGGGTGGATGCGCTCGTGCGGGATCACGATGACGTCCCGCTCCGGGTTCACCCGGGTCGAGATCGCCCAGAAGACCTCGCGCGGGTCGTAGATGTCGACGTCTTCGTCGACGGCGATCGCGATCTTCGGATGGAGGTACGGGCTCGACAGGACTCCGAGCAGCACGTCCCGCGCCTGGCCGTCCCAGCGTGGCGTCATCTGGACGAAGACCGTGAACATCGTCACCCACGGCGGGATGAAGACGTCGTGGATCTCGGTCCGACCGTGGATCTCGCTCAGGCGACGAAAGAGGCTCGCCTCCATCGGCACCGAGACGAGCGGCTGGTGGTCGGTGAAGACGGTCGCCTGCATGTGGCGATAGATCGCGTCGCGGCGCCGGGTGATCGCGGTGACCTCGAAGACCGGTGCCGGCCCTTCGGCGCCCTTGCTGTAGCCGGTGAACTCGCCGAACGGCCCTTCCGGCTCGCGCACGCCCGGCGGCACGACGCCCTCGATGACGATCTCGGCCTGCGCGGGGACCTCGAGGTCGATCGTCTCGCACTTCACGAGCTCGAGCGTCTCGCCGAGGACCCCCGCGCCCATCTCGAGCTCGTCGTACCCTTCGTGCCGTCCGCTGAAGTTGGCGAGGATCTCGTACCCGGGATGCAGCCCGATCGCGAACGCCATCGGCGCGGGGAGGCCCCGCTCCTGGTACTTCATCAGGTGCGCCCAGTTGTGGCGCGCCGCCATCCAGAAGCCCATCTTGCGCGGTCCGCGGACGAGCGCGCGGATGATGGCTTCGTTCCGCACGCCGGTGTCGGGATCCTTGGTGATCGTGATGCCCGAGCCGAGATAGCGCCCGGCGTCGCCCTCCGAGTGGATCGGGATCGGGAGCTTCGTGATGTCGGCGTCGGCGCCGAGAAGCTTCACTTCCTTGCAGGGGCCGTCGGCGACGATCTTCGAGCCCCCGGGCACGCGCGTGAACATGCGGTCGGAGAGCTCGCGCACGACGTTCTGCGGCGTGGTCCCGAGCGCCTTGGCCTGGCGCGCGCGGTCCTTCACCAGGATGTCGCAGAGCTTCCAGCCCGGGAAGCCCTTGAGGCGATTGAGCACGATCGGTCGGGGCGCCGCCGAGCAGAGCGCGCCGGCCTGGGTGATCGGATCGACCTCGTCGTCGACGCGGATCAGGTCGTCGCCGAGCGCGGCGAGGAAATCTCTCAGATTGAGTGCCATCGTCGTCTCCTCAGCGGCACTACTTCGCCTTCTCCGGGCTGCCGGCCGCCTGCAAGGTCACGTCGTCGCCGACGATCAGGAATATTACCTCGCCGTTCGAGGCCTTGTACCGCCAGGTCTCCAGGGGCCCGAGCTTGGTGATGTCGTCGGGCTTGCCGAGCACCCTCTCGAGCTCGGCGCGCTTGGATACGTCGCGCGCCTTCGAGACGATCTCTTCCTTCGTCCCTCGGCCACACGCCACCAGGCCGAGCATGACCAACCCGCCCACGAGCACTCTCGCCGTGGTCCCCGTCATCAAATCACCTCATCCATTCTTAGCTGCGCCTTGGCCGGCGGGGCTTTTCGGGTAGCTCGCCTCGGGCCCGGGGGCCCCAGCCCCCGGGCGGCCCTGCGGCTCGCACTCCGCCCCGCGACGGACCTGCAGCGCACGCCACCGCGCGTCGCGGTCCGCCGCCGAACTCTCCGACAGACTACCGGATTTCGCCCTTGACCGAGGGGTGATCCCGGGTATTAGTGGGGGACGGTTCGGGGTCGAATTCTCAGGGGGTGTGACCATGGCTGGTCCCGCTAGGCCGAAATCCTCGAAGCGGACCGAGGCGGCGCCGCCCGCCGCCGGGAAGGCGCCGACGCTCCCGTACACCGGCAAGGAGTTCCTGGAGAGTCTCGACGACGGCCGGGAGGTCTGGATCTACGGCGAGCGCGTGAAGAACATCACCGCCCACCCGGCGTTTCAAAACTGCGCCCGGATGCTCGCGCGGCTGTACGACGCGCTGCACGACGACCACAAGCGCGGCCAGCACGTGCTCACCGAGCCCACCGAGTGGGGCGGGTTCACGCACCGCTACTTCCGCGCGCCGACGACCGTGGAAGAGCAGGTCGCGGGGCGCGACGCGATCGCGGCGTGGGCGCGACTGACCTACGGCTGGCTCGGGCGCTCGCCCGACTACAAGGCCGCGTTCCTGGGTACGCTCGGGGCGAACGCGGAGTTCTACGCCCCGTACCAGGACAACGCCCGGCGCTGGTATCGGTATTCCCAGGAGCGCGTGCCGTTCATCAACCACGCGATCATCCACCCGCCGGTCGACCGGAACCTGGCCCCCGGCGCGCCGGGCGGCCCGACCGACATCTACGCGCGGGTCACCAGGGAGACCGACGCCGGC
>Ga0209237_1002334_pt1 | contig 11413 bp, 13 predicted proteins | sample GraSoi013_1_40cm_2_FD_185820 | JGI IMG/M metagenome (GOLD analysis project Ga0209237, IMG submission 185820) | Grasslands soil microbial communities from the Angelo Coastal Reserve, California, USA - Sample 10_02_2013_1_40cm (SPAdes) (version 2) | ecosystem: Environmental > Terrestrial > Soil >...
CGGACGCTCCCGACGCCGCCAAAACGCTGCGGGTTCTGCATGTCGAAACCCACGTTCTCGCGGAAGAACGCGACCGTGCGCTCGAGGTACGTGCTCCTGTTGTGGAAGTCGTCGAACATGCATGAAGCGACGGTTCCTCGGCCCTGAGTCATCAGCAGATAGGCGTATCCCTTCGGGGCCAGGGCGTCGGACATGGCCCCGAAGGCACCATCCGCTGCATGCGTCGCGAAGATGTAGCCGACCGCGATCGCGTCCGAGCCACGCGGGCCCTGCGCGACCACGCCTCGCTCCGGTAGCGGTCGCCCCGCTTCCGCGAAGCGGATCTCGATCCCCCGGGCCAGCGCCTGCGCCTTGAGGCTCGAATCGAGCGTGCCTTCGCCCGCGCCGCGGCGGACCAGGTAAAGGAACGGCTGCGGTGACCGATAGGTGTGGACGCGATGGGCATCGAACACCACCGTCTCGCGAATCGGCGTATGATCGAACGTCGGCTCGATCCCCAGTGCCGCGAGCTCGTCGATCACGTCGCCGTCGGTGGTCCAGTTCTCCAGCCCCTGGAAGTCATCGTGGAAGCGATGTCCCACCTCGGAGGACCGCTCGTGGACGATGACCCGACGTCCCGCGCGGTTCGCCGTCAGCGCCGCGGCGAGCCCCGATGGACCGGCCCCCAACACATGGATTGGCGGGCCATCGGACAGGAGCGTGTCCCTCATCAGGCCCTGCACGCCGGTAACGTAACCCACCGAATGTCCGCCCGAGAAACCTGTGCCGGCGGACTGACCTCGGCGCGTCTCACGGCCGTGCGGGATTCATCATCCTCTGGTGCTGCTGCATCCACGCCTGCATTGAGTCGGCCCACATCTGCACCTTGGCGCGCTGGGCGTCGGTGAGCACCGCCCGCGCCTGCGCCGACGATGCCAGCATGGTCCAATGAGCTTTGCCCATCGCATTGTGCGCCGCCTGAAAGTGGGTCTTGAGCGCCGCAGTGTCGGCCTTCGCGGCGTTCGCTACCTGCTCCAGTTCCTTGACGTGCGTTTCCGCTTCGGCCAGCGCGGCGTCGCGCGCGGTCTTCGCGCCGTCCCGCAACGCGGCAAGGCGGCCGACCTGATCGGGGGTGAGGCCGAGCGCGTCCTTGCGAGCGAGCAGGTGTTGTGGGGTGTTGAGCATCAGTCTCATCATTGATGGCCCCATCCGCTCCATCATCGGGTTGTCCATCATCATTCCGGGGCCTGCGCCCATCATGGGATGGTGCATGGTGTCGGACTGCTGCGCGGCGAGCGGGACCGCGAGCGCCAGTGCGACCAGTGCAATCTTCCAAGTCATAGGATCCTCCTCGCCGTGCAAGATAACGGAAAGACGCGGCCCCCGAATCTCAGTGGCGACCCGGGGGCCTGAGGATATTTGATTCCGACTGTTCGCTTCCGCCGGGTCGTTTTGACCGGGCGACGTTGGTCCGTTGCTGCCCTGACTGCCACTGGGTTTCGTTGTCCTTCGACCGGAATTGTGCCGGTGGACGTGCGGCCAGTGGCTTGGGACCGAACCGATACGTCGGCGGCGCTCCTCGCGCCGGCCCCTCCTCGGGGGCTGTCCCGCACCGGTCACCCTCGTTGAGTGACCGCCCCAATGCTAGCGCAAGCCCTATGAGGGGACGATGAAACGTCAATGAGAATCCCCCGGCGGAGCGTTGGCGCCGCGGGGGGAAGGTGCGTCCTCAAGTCGACGTGGCTACTCAGGGCGTGGTGGCGAGCGTCGGCTTCTCAGCAGATCCCGAGACGGCGAGGCGGATCCACATCCCGGCGGCGCCGTGCCCGGGCACGGCGCAGAAGATCAGGAAGGAGCCACTCTTCCCCGCCACGAAACGGACATCGGCACCCTGCCCGGATGGGAAGCCCTGTTCGAGTCGACCGGTCGTAGCGTGTTCGAACGCGGGTGTGACGGGGCCGACCGGAACAGCCGGCGTTTCGGCGATGACTTCGACCGAGTGCGGCAAGTTCGGGTCCTCGTTCTTGAAGTGGAACAGGACGTTCCACGCCTGCGGAACCGTCAGGACGAGGCCGCCCTGGCTGAACCCGTTGAAGTTCATCCCACCATTGGCGTCGGTGAGACCCGCCACGAGCTTGAAGTCGGCGGTCTTGCTCGCCGCATCAGCGCGGAGCCAGGCTGGATCGATCTTGCCGCCCTTCATGGTCTGCGCTCGAGCGCCCACCGCGCAGAGGAACAGCACTCCCGTCATCAAGCTCGTTGGCAGTCGCATGTAGGCTCACCCTCTCTCAAACGATGACGCCGCTCGTCGCTAGTACAGCAGCCACGTCAGGATGTACAGCGTGTTGTTATCGCTCGCCCGGCGCCCGAAGCCGTCGTAATTGCTCGAGCTGCCGTTGAACCGACTGTACGCCACGTACTGGAACTGTAGCCGCAGGTTCTGCCAGGGCATCACGTCGACCTCGGCGATGAGGCCGTCATTCTTGGGACTGCCGGTACGACTTCCCACCACGGGGGCCGGGGCGTAGAGCAGGGTGTCGCTCGTGCCGGTCGTGATGAACGGCGCAAGCGTGAACGCGTACCGCGTGCCGATGTGGTACATGGCGTCCATCCGGAACGTGCGCAGCGTGTTTGTGGCGTTCGCCGCGCCGCCGGCGTTCCAGGTCTGCTTCTCGTGGATCCAGGTCCCGTCGAGCGTGAAGCTGTTCGACCCGAACGAATGCATGTACGCGAGGTCCACCGCGATATCGGTGAATCGATTGGTCGGCCCCACGACGCCGGCAGGGAAGACGCTCGCCGCGATGCCGTAGGTCCCGACCGACAGATAGTTCTGACCCCACACGTTCGGGAACGCGACGCGCCAGTACGGCGCGGCGCCTTTGATCACACCCGTAGCGGTCGAATCGAGCGGGCGCTGGATTCCGAGAGGCGCGGAGCGGTAGGCGCCGAATTCCCCGTAGACTCGATCATTCCACATCGTATACGCCGTCAGTCCCGCCGCTTGCTGCGCGAGCGCACCGTCCACGAGCGTGGTCGCGCCCGGCGTCGGAGCCACGGCCGAGCTGCCGTACGGAAAACCCCAGGCAGGCGTGCTGTTCCAGACGTCCTGTACCGTGGGATTGTTGTTCAGGCTCAGGCCGAGCGTCGTGCGCTTGGACAGGAGGTTCACATGGGTCGCGAAGCGGAAGTCCGCGTTGTCGACGCCTAGCTGCCCGGTCTGTGGATCAAACGTGACCTGCAGGAAACCACCCACGTGCGGGGTGATCTCGCCCCCGGTGAAGAGGCTCAGCTGGTCGGGAAACAGCACCGTCCCGTTCTGCGTGCCGGGCAGCGCCTTCTTGATGCTGGTGTACGATGTCTGGAACATCAAGGACACCGGCGCCACCAGGTTGAGCAGCAGGCTCTGCTGCCCCTCGGGGCTCTTGCCCTCGAGGGACTCACTCCTCCGGAACACGTAGCCGTTGAGCTTGAAGGCCCGACCCGTGGGCGTGAGCTCCGGGAAGTGCGTATGGCAGGCGCTGCACGCCAGGCCGGTCTGGCGTGCGTAGGTGGGCGTGAGGCGAGCGCTCGCCAGCACGTAGCGCGTGGCGTAGACCCGGAGCGCCCTCGCCGCATCCGCTCGTTCGCGATCTCCCGCGCCACGGTCCGCAACGGCAGGGCGTGCGGCGCCCGTGAACAGGGCGCAAACGATGACCACGATCCCGGCTCGACGCGACATGAGCTCTCCCGGTGCGAAGGTTGAGACAGTTTGCGGCTGGCGTGGCATTGCCGATGTGAAGACGCCATGAAGAAGCCTTCAGAGGACTTCAATCCCCCGCGGAGCTTACGTGTCCGATTCGCACGTGTCATGGCGTCCATACTCGCCAACGTTGATGAAGGGTGCTGAAAGAGCGGTTCAGGAAACCTTCATGCTCCCCGCAAGGCCCGCCCTGGCGGGCCCCCGGCTCCCGCGTCAGCTTTGGGCCAGTGACAGGGGACGGTGAGCGATGACCCGGCCGGCGGGCGGCAAGCCTAGGATTCAGGCGGCGCTGACGATGGCGAAGGCGAGCTACGAGCGGTGCTGCGCCGACTCCGGGTTCTTCCGCGCCTTCTACGATGATTTCTTCGCCCGCTGTCCCGAGGCGAAGCCACGGTTTGCCGGCACTGACTTCCAGCGCCAGAACAAGCTGCTGCGGCACGCGTTCAGCCTCCTGCTCATCTTCCCGAACCAGCTGCGCGCGGAGCCAAGCGTGCTCGCCCGGGTCGCCGAGCGGCACAGCCGCCGCGACTTGGACATCCCTCTCGCGCTGTACGGACCCTTCCTCGAAAGCTTGATTGCGACGGTGGGGCGCAGCGACCCCGAGTTCAGCCCCGCGGTCGAGCGAGCCTGGCGGGACACGCTGGCCCCGGGTGTGGCCTACATGCAGGCGAAGTACTGACGCGCCTCTCGGGCTTCTCGCCTCTCTCGGAGTGCGTTGAGAATCACCGCCGCGTCGAGCCCCTCCTGCATCACGGGGCCGATCGCTGGGCTCCTGCTCGATTGCCGCCCCCCGCGACCAACGTCGCCAGGAAGACCCACCGTCCGAGCTGGGGAGCGCCGAAGACGAAGCGAACGGCGAGCCCTCCCACGAGCCCTCCGCCCACGAGCACTGGAAGGGGATACAACTTGATGAACCGCATCACGACTCTTCCCCTTCCCCCTTCCCCGGCGGTCTCACGCTCCGGGTGCAGGAATGAGCCATTGCGGGGAGATCGACCTCGAACCGGGCACCCGTCCCACCTGTTACGACGTTCGCGGCGTGGGCGCTGCCGCCGTGCAGCCGCGCAATGGCCTCGACCATCGCCAACCCGAGGCCAGTACCGGTGCCGCGGCTCCTCGCCTGGTCGGCGCGGAAGAAGGGCTCGAAGACATGGGGGAGCACCTCAGGGTCAAGCCCCGGGCCTGTATCCTCGACCACGATCTGGATGCCGCCATCCCCATTTAGCGGGGCGGTCGCGACGCGCACCCGACCGCCCGGGGGAGTGAACTTCACGGCGTTGTCGAGCAGCTGTTGCAACAAGCGGGTGACGAGTTCCGGGTCCACCACGGCGCGCGTCGCGTCGGCAATGCGGCAGTCCACGGCCAGCTCGCGCTCCTCGATGTGCGGTTGCAGCGCTTCGACTACCCCGTTGACGATCGCGCCGACGTCGGTCGGGACGCGATGGGCCGGCAGCACGTGGGCCTCCGCACGGGTGATCAGCAGCAGGTCCTCACTCATCTCCGTGAGGCGGTCGATCTCCTCCAGAGCACTGTGCAACACCCGCTGGTAGTCGCGGGCGCTTCGCTCGGAGCGCAGCGCCACTTCCATCTCGCCCCGCAAGGCCGTGAGTGGCGAGCGCAGCTCGTGGCTCACGTCCGCCGTGAGGCGGCGCTGGTTGCGGAACGCCTGGTCGAGGCGCTCGAGCATGCGGTTCAACACGGCAACCAAGCCGCGGTACTCGTCGGTGTCGACGTGAGCGGCGATTCGCTGGTCCAGCGTTCCGGGCGCGATGCGCGTCGCCTGCTCCGTGATCTCGTACACCGGCCGGACCGCCGAGCCGGCGAGCCACCACGCGCCGACGAGCGTGGCCCCCGTCCCCGCCAGGACCACGCCCGCGAGCACGAGCAGCAGTTCACGGTGCATGCCGGCCGCGGGGCCGGCGGCCACGGCGTACGCCGCTGCCGCCGCGACCAGCAGCCCGGCACTCATGGTCGCCGCGAACCGGACCGCCAGCGTCCGCCGCAGCGACCGGCTCACTCCTCTTCCCGATCCGGGGACTGGAGCCGGAACCCGACTCCCCGCACGGTGTGAAGCAGCTCGAGCTCCGAGGCCTCCTTGAGCTTGCGCCGGAGATTGCCCACATGGACGTCGACCACGTTGCTTTCGGGGTCGAAGTGCAGATCCCACACCTTCTCGAGCAGGTCGGTGCGCCGGATGACCTCCTCCGGCCGGAGCAGGAAGTGCTCGAGCAGCTGGAACTCTTTGGGAGTGAGCTCGAGCTTCTTCCCCTTCACCCGCACCTTGTGCTTCAGCCGGTCGAGCTCGACCGGCCCGTAGGTGAGGAGCTCCGTCCGCCCGGCGCCGCCCCGCCGCACCAACGCGCGCACGCGTGCCAGCAACTCGTCGAACTTGAACGGCTTGGCGAGGTAGTCATCCGCGCCGGCGTCGAGCCCACGCACCACGTCTTCCGTCGTGTCGCGTGCGGTGAGCATCAAGATCGGTGTCTTGCGACCTTCGCGGCGCAGCTCGGACGCGACCTGGAGGCCGTTCTTCTTGGGCAGCATCACGTCGAGCACGACCAGGTCGTACTCGTAGACGTGCGCCAGCGTCGTCCCTTCTTCACCATCGGGCGCGACATCGACCGCGTAGCCTTCCTCGCGCAGTCCCTGTTCGATGAAGCCGGCGACTTTGCGATCGTCCTCCACGACAAGGATTTTCATGGGTCGGAGAGTAAGAGAATGACGCTGAACCGACTCTAAAGAATCGCTGAAGGAACCTTCATGTTCAGGCGGGCGGCTCGAACGGCAGCACCAGGGTGAACGTCGCGCCGCGGTTCACGGCGCTCTCGACCGAAAGCGCCCCGCCGAGCACCTCCGCCAGCCGGCGCGACACCGGTAGCCCGAGCCCCGTGCCCAGACCTGAGTGCGGGTCGAACCGCTCGAACGGCTCGAAGATACGCTCATGGAGCTCGAGCGGGATGCCGGGTCCGTGATCGCTCACGCGGAACGAGACTGCCGAATCCGCCGTTGCCACCTGCACTGTGATCGTGGCGCCTTCCGGGCTGTGCCGCACCGCGTTGGAGAGCAGGTTCACGAGGATCTGCTCCAACCGCACCGGGTCGGTGTGGAATGTCATCGTGCCGTCGCCATATTCGATGGCGAGTTGGAGCCGTCTCGTGTCCGCGGCCGGCTGCATCGCTGCGATCGCGCGCTGGACCGCCGCGGGGATCTCCACTTCGCGCCACACCGGGCGGACCTTTCCCGCGTCGAGCCGGGTGAGGTCGAGGAAGTTGTTGAGCAGGGTGATGGTCTGCCCCGCGCCCTCGTACACTTCACGCGCGGCCCGCGCGGTCGCCTCAGGCGACTTGCCGCGCACCAGGCGCTCCGCCCAGCCGTAGACGCCCGTCAGGGCGTTGCGCAGCTCGTGATTCATCATGGCGAAGAAGAGGTCCCGCTGGCGTTGCATCGTCTGTACCTGACCCACCAGCCGCTGGCTTTCGTCGTGCAGCCGCGCATTCTCGACCGCGACCGCCGCGTGCGCCGCGAGCAGTACCGTGATCGCCTCGTCCTCCACGTCGAACTCCTTCGCTCCGATCTTCTCGGTCAGGTAGAGATTACCAAACACCTCGCCGCGGCTGCGGATCGGGACTCCGAGGAACGACCGCATCGGGGGGTGATGAGGCGGGAACCCGTAGCGCTGCGGGTGCCGGTTGATGTCGGCGGAGCGGATCGGCCGCGGCTCGCTGATCACGAGACCCAGCAGACCGCGGCCCCGGGGCAGGTCGCCGATCCGTTCGCGCTCGACCTGGGAGAGGCCGGAGGTGACGAACTGGCTCAACGTCGCGCGGTCCGGCGCGAGCACCCCGAGCGCCGCGTAGCGCGCCCCCACGACCTCGCGTGCCGAGTCCACGATCTGCTGCAGCACCCGCTCCAGCGAATGCTCGGAGAAGATCGCCACGCCGGCCGAGAGCAGGCTCTCGAAGCGGCCCCGCACCCGCCCCCCTTCACCGGCGCCCTCCCGGCGTAGCCTGGGCTGGGGGGCTGGTTTTCTCCGCACGCGGTATCTCCTCACGCGAGGTTCAGACTCGCTTCAACACCGAACGGTTACGCTGAGAACATGCGACTCCGCAAGATCCTCGCGGCCGTCGAGGCGGACGCGTCGGACGCGTCGGCGCTATGCGCCGCTACCCGGCTGGCCACCGCTGCGCTGGCCCGCCTCGCCGTGCCGGGCGCGTCCCCGGGCGGCGTGCCGGCGCTCGAAATCGCGCGCGCCGCCGAGCGGGAAGGTGCAGACATGATCGTCCTGCCGCGGGACCCCCGCGACACGCTCGAAGGCACCGTGCGGCGTGCCCGCGTACCCTGCCTCGTCGTGCCCCCCGGCGGGGCCGGCTTCGGGACAATCCTCGCCGCCATCGACGGCGGTCCGGACTCGGCTGACGTGTCGGACGCCGCCACGACTATTGGGGAGCTGCTGGGCGGTAAGGTAATCACCGTCCGGGTCGAGCGACGCAGCCCGTTCCACCTGGCGTCACTCGGCTCGGCTGCCGAGCCGCACGGGCGCCGTCGCGCGACCGGCGGAACCGGCACCGCCACACTTGTCTCTGCCGAGCCGGTGATCGTCCGCGAGGGAGATCCCGTCGCGGAGATCCTGAATGTCGTGCGCGACGTGGGGGTCGAGCTGCTGGTCTTCGGCCACCACCGCGGCGGCCCCAGCAACGGACAGGAAACGGGGAGCGTCGCCGCGCGCTTGCTCGCGCGGGCTCCGTGCGCCGTACTAACCGTGCCGATCTGAGCGCGGCTCAAGCCGCTGAGGCTGAGCTCCGCGGCCGCTATCCCGCGGGGCGCCGGGGCCCCGCCGCCCAGAACCCCACCGCCGGAAGCGTCAAGGCGATGAACGCGAACCCGTGCGGTAGGGATCCGCGGACGCTCCACGCGAGGAGACTGCCGGCGGGCATCAGCGCGCCGGGGCGCTCGCGCCACCAGGCCAGGAGCAGTCCGCACACGACGCCGACCGGGAAGAACAAGAGGCCGAGCCACGTCCCATGCCCCAGCGCCTGCCACGTGAGGCTGCCATCGAGCGCAAAGAGGCCAAGCAGCACGATGCTGACCAGGCTGGTGGCCCGCGCGAGCCAGCGAACCGCAGTGCGGGGGGACACGGCCGCGACCCGGCTAGACCCTGGCGGTCGCCACGGCGCCAACGATGTCGGTCTGCGAAATCACGCCCGCCCGCCCGAAGCGGTCGAGCACCGGGAACGCAGACACCCCGGACTGGGCGAGTGCCGTGACGGCGTCCGCGACCGTGGCGTCGGCGCTGATCGTCCTGAGGTCGGAATGCATCAGTTCGGCGACTCTCATGATCCCCCCCGGTGAGCCTGAAGCGTGGCGTGGAGCCGGTGAAGCAGCGGTGAACCCCGTAGGAAGGAAGCTTGCGTGCAACCAATCGCGTCGTCCGCGCGTCTGAGGCATCAGGCGGAGCCTACCGTGCGTATCTCTTCCTAACCCACTTGATCGGAGCTCGCGATGAATTCTCGAATACCCATCCTGATCCCGATGCTCGCGGGCCTGACGACGTGTACACCCACCCCCCCGCCGCCCGTCCCCCTGGCCGGTACAGCCCGCGACGTAGCCGCCCTCGCGGGTCGGTGGGAGGGCTCGTACTCGAGCGCCGTCACAGGCCGGAGCGGCAGCATCTCGTTCACGCTCTCCGCCACCGGCGACAGCGCCTTCGGCGATGTGATCATGATTCCCCACGGCTTGGGCCGTCCGCTCCAGGCGTTGGACCGCCAAGGACCGACGCAGCCGGAGAGCGCGGTGTTGACCATCAGCTTCGTGCGGGTGGCGGGGGGTCGCGTGACTGGGAGGCTCGCGCCCTACGCGGATCCTGAGACCGGCGCTCAGCTCAGCACCACGTTCGAGGGCCGCCTCGACGGAGACACGATCGGGGGCAGTTACACGACGCGTGGGAGCGGCACCGGTGACTCTCAGACGGGTCAATGGAAGGTGACGCGGCGCACGCGGTGAAGCGGAGCGGCGCCTGAGCGATCTCAGGCGCCGCGCTCCGCTCCTTATTGTGCCATCGCTGCGACCTGCGGCGGCGCCCCGACCCGGATCAACCCGACCGCCCCTTTGGCGGCGTCGGCGAACGAGTGCGTTACGAACGCGTACACCCCCTCGCCGCTGCCGTCCTTGTCGAACACCGTCTCGAACACCGCCCCACCACCCGCCGGAATCCCCCACGTTTGCACGTGCGCCAACGCGTGCCCCGGCTCGCCGTCGGGATACACCTTGTCGAACACCGCCCCCACAACGTGGAAACCGCTCGAGAAGCTCGGGCCGGCGTTCACGACGAACAGCCGGACGCGATCGCCCACCGCGACTTCCAGGGGGTGCTCCTGGTACTGGAACGCACGCCCGTTGAACACCACGTAGCTCGCCTGGCGTCCGAGGGCTTGGGTCCAGTTGGGCTGACCCGGCAGTGCGCTGTCGCCGCCTTGCACGTAGAACTCGCTCTGGACGATGACGAATTCCTTGTCCGCCTTGCCCGGCCAACCGTGCCTCGGGTCCACGATGATCGGCAGGTACATCCCCTGCATCAGGTGAAGCAGGACCGGCGGCGTTCCGCAGTGCACGAGATAGGCGCCTGGGTCACGGGCGACGAACTCGAAGGACAGCGAGTCGTGCGGGACAATCGTGCGGAATGCCTTGTTCATCGGAATGCGCGCCGCGTGAAAATCGATCGAGTGCGGCATCGACGCTTCGTTGACGAGCAGAATCCGTACGAGATCTCCCTCACGGACCCGTATTACGGGACCGGGCACCGTGCCGCCAAAGCTCCAGCCGTTGTACGTCACGCCACTGGCGATTTCGAGCTTCGCGTCGCGGATCGGGATGCGGAACTCCTTCACGGAGGCAGCGGACGCCGGGGTCAGCGTTGCTTCGTAGAAGGGGCGGGCCGCGTGGGCCACGGCGCCGAAGTCGATCCGCTCGGTGCGCAGCTCGCCCCCGAAGCGCGCGCTGGCGGCGCCAATCAGCGTGAGCGCGAGTAGGCCGCTCCCCAGAACCCTTGAGTTCATCCCTGCTCCTTGTAAGTGACCGTGTATGTGAGTCGTGCGAAATCTGGTCAGGCTTCATGAAGGTCACGGTGAGGCAGCATGAAGGTTTCTTGCGTTCTCTTGGTGAACGACCCCTGTCGCCAGCTTCAGGATCGCTTCACACCACCCGCGCGACCTTGGTTCGCATCAGGAGGTGGTCACATGTCATGGAAGCCTTTCGTGGTCGGAGTGGACGCCTCACCGGAGGCGGCTGGAGCCGCAGCGTTCGCGTGCCGTGTGGCGGAGCAGGCGGGCGCCGGCTGTCGACTGGTCCACGCAACGCGTGATGTGCTCGCGGCGTTCGAGGTGCCCGAAGTGGCCGCCTACCGCCGCGCCATCGTGGAACAGGCGCGCGGCCGTGTCACCGCAGCGCTATCCGGTCGGGTTCCGCCCAAGACGCTGGACGAGATGATCGTGCGCCTCGGCGCCCCGGCCATGGCGTTGAAGCAGGCGGTGGCGGAGGTCGACGCAGAGATCGTCGTGCTGGGCGGGAAGCACCACTCCACCCTGGGACGTTGGCTCGGCGGGAGCACCAGCCTCAACGTGGCGCGCACAACCGAAGTCCCCCTCCTCGTGACGGCCGGCGCGCCGATGGCGATACATCGCGTGCTCGTGGCGGTCGACC
>Ga0209237_1002335_pt1 | contig 11412 bp, 9 predicted proteins | sample GraSoi013_1_40cm_2_FD_185820 | JGI IMG/M metagenome (GOLD analysis project Ga0209237, IMG submission 185820) | Grasslands soil microbial communities from the Angelo Coastal Reserve, California, USA - Sample 10_02_2013_1_40cm (SPAdes) (version 2) | ecosystem: Environmental > Terrestrial > Soil >...
GAGGCCCTCGCGCCCGGTTCGCATACCTTCGCCATTTTCGGCTGGCGCACGTTGAGCACCGGTCCACAGCTTCTCTACCGGACGCACAGCCCGCCCTCCTATCTCATCGAAGCCGGAAAGACCGCGAGCGTCTTCGTGAGCGCCGAATCGCCTCCGTGATACACAACGGCTGAGTGGACGCCGACGCGCCCATCGGGGTGTTCGACAGCGGCGTGGGCGGGCTGACGGTGCTGCGGGCGCTGACGGCGCGGCTTCCGGACGAGCACACCATCTACCTCGGCGATACGGCCCGCGTTCCCTACGGGACCCGCTCCGGGGAGGTTGTCACCCGATATGCGCTGATGTCGGCGCGGCACCTCGCGCGCCACCGCATCAAGCTGCTGGTCGTCGCCTGCAACACGGTCTCCGCGCATAGCCTGCCGGCGCTGGCGTCGGCGCTGCCCATCCCCGTCCTCGGCGTGATCGAGCCGGGAGCGCAACTGGCGGCGGCGCGCACGCGGGGCGGAGCGATCGCCGTGCTGGGGACGCCAGCGACCATCGCTTCCGGCGCCTACCAGAGGACGCTCAAGCGCCTCGCGCCTCTCGCGCCGGTGATCGCGCGGGCCTGTCCGCTCTTCGTCCCTCTCGCCGAGGAAGGGTGGACGGACGGCGAAGTGCCGCGGCTCATCGCGGAGCGATACCTGTCGGACCTGCGCCGCGCGCGGGTGGATACGGCCGTGCTCGGGTGCACGCATTACCCGCTGCTCGCGAGAACGATCGCCGAGGTGCTTGGGCCCGAGGTCGCCATCGTCGATAGCGCGGAGGCGATAACGCGAAGCGTCAGCACGCTGCTGGGGGAACACAGCCTGTTGCGAGAAAACGGCGGTAGCGCGGCGCGTCATCGCACCCTCTGCACCGATGTGCCCGAACGGTTCCGGTCGGTGGCCGAGCGCTTCCTGGGCAGGCCTGTGGGTGAAGTGGAACTCGTTGATCTCGCGCCGTGATTCGGGAAGGCACGGCGCCCGCCCGCGCGTTCTCCAAGCTGGCGGAGCCTCGTCCGTTCTGCTACTTGAAATGGAGCACATGGCGACAGCGAAGGGCGCGGCCCCCGTAGGGGGGTTCAACCACAACGTCAAATACGGCCCGCGCGTCTACCACGTGCAGACGGAGGACTCCGGTCTGCCGCACGCCCACTACATCACGCATCTGTTCGTGGGCGGGAACATCGTCGCCAGCATGAAGTCGAGCTACCGGGAGAAGGCCGGCGACCCCGAGCTCGCAAAAGTCGTCCGTGCGCTGATGGAACACCAGCACAAGGCGATGCTGAGGCGGCTGGTGACGGGCGAGTTCGACGAGCTGGCCGAGCGCCTCTCGGCGCCGCACTACGATCCTGGCGTTCTCGCCGACGGCACCAACACGGCGTCGTACGTCAACACGCATCCTTCGGCGCCGGCGAAGGCCGCGGCCAAGCCGGCCGCGAAACCCGCGCCGCGGCCTGCCCCACCTGCCGCAAAACCCGCGGCTCCGGCTCCGCCCACGAGGCCTGCCGCTCCGGCCGCGAAGCCTGCCGCTCCAGCCGCGAAGCCTGCCGCTCCGGCTTGGCGCCCCGCCCCGCCCGCCGCTCCGGCTTGGCGCCCCGCCCCGCCCGCCGCGTCGCCGCCGCGAGCTCCGGGCGCGCCGCTGCCGCACGTCATCCGCCAGCCGGCGCAACCGACGCGGCCGACCACTCCGCCGCGGATGGCTCCGGTCGCGCCGCCCGTCGCCCGGCCCGCCGCGGCGGCAAAGAATTCGGCGCCGCCGAGCTTTTTCAGCGAGAGTCCCGTGGAGATGCCGGCCGACGATCTGCCCACGCTCTTCGCTGAAGAGCTGATCAGCGAGAAGAGCCTCGACGAGGTGATCCTCGCGTTCCTTTCCGCAGACCTGGAGCCGCCGAAGTAGCCATGACGAGGAGCTCCGCTGCTGCCTTCGCGCTCGCCTCGCTCTGCGCCTGCGCGGGGTCGTATACGAATGGTTCGACGGCGATCAATCCGATCGACGGCGGGGGACAAGGCATCTCCACCGGCGGTGGCGACGCAGGTGCTGACGGCGGAGTGGACGGCGGTGCGGATGCCGGGCCCGACGCGGGGTGCGTAGCGCTGTTGCTGGACGGCGTCGGCGTCGTCGACTCGTGCGTCAGTGTTTCGCCGCAGAGCGGTTCGGCGACCGGATTCGTCGAGGACGCGGGGCATGGATGTGCGGTGAGCATCACGCTGACGACGTCCCCGAATCCTTGCAGCGGCGTCGCCAGCGGCGGCAGCGCGAATGCCTTCAGCGGTTATTGCGGCAGCATGCCGTGCACTTCGTCCTCATTGCCAGGGACGCTGACCTGCAACAACAGCGGCGCACCTTGCACGATCGAGATCTGCGACGCTGGGACGTGCCCGTGATCCAGCTCTTCCACGTCAAGAAGACCTATCCCGGCGACCCCCCCGTGCTGGACGACATCACCCTGCGCGTCGACAAGGGCGAGTTCATCTGGCTCACCGGCCCTTCCGGCGCCGGCAAGAGCACGCTCTTGCGGCTCCTCTTCTGCGCCGAGAAGCCCACCAGCGGGCAGATCCTGATCGGCGGCAAGAACATCGGACGGATCAGCCAGGTCGGAGTTCCGTACCTGCGGCGCAACATCGGGGTCGTCTTCCAGGATTTCAAGCTGCTCGACAACCGGACCGTGCTGGAGAACGTGGGGTATGCGCTCGAGGTGCTCGGCGCCTCCGACGCGGACATCCGCGAGCGCGCCCGCAGGCGCCTCGATCAGGTGGGTCTCTCGCACAAAGCGACCAGCCTGCCGCGGCGGCTCTCCGGAGGCGAGCAGCAGCGCGTGGCCATCGCTCGCGCGCTGGTGAACGAGCCCACCATCCTGCTCGCGGACGAGCCCACCGGAAACCTCGATCCGTCGCTGACCGACAGCATCCTGCAGCTCCTCTTCGACGCAAACGCGCGGGGCACCACCGTGGTCGTGGCCACCCACGACCGCGGCTTGCTCCAGCGGTGGCACCGCCGGACCGTCGGCCTCGAGCGCGGAAAGCTGGTCTTCGACGCATGATCGCGCACGTCGCCTGGCGGCTGTCGCGGCGGGCCGCGGTGAATCTGTGGCGGGCGCCGCTGCCTTCGCTCGTGTCGGTGCTGACCATCGGGCTCTCGCTCTTCATCGGCGCGACGTTCGTGCTCGGGCTGTTCACGGCGCGCAGGCTGCTGACCTCGTGGGGCGCGCAGCCGAGCATCACCCTCTACCTGGATCCGGCGACGACCGATGCGCAAGGGCGCGCGCTGTCGCAGCAGATCCGCGGGAGGGGCGACGTCGACGTCCGATACGTTGACGCGCCCGCGGCGCTGCAGCGCCTCCGTGCCGATCTCGGGGAGCTGGGGCCCGCGCTCGACGGCCTCACGCAGAACCCGCTGCCGGCCTCGGTGGAGATCAGGCCGCGCGCGCCTCTCGCCGCGCCGTCGCTACGAGTGCTGGCCGCGGAGCTGGAGCAGTTGCCCGGCGTGCGCGACGTCGAATACGGGCGCGAATGGCTCGACAAGCTGGAGGCCCTCGGCCGGGGGCTGCGCGCGTTCGGCGCCGGAGCGCTGCTCGCCGTTCTCGGGGCGGCGCTGATGGTCGTCGCCAACACGATACGGCTGGCGGTGTACGCGCGGCGCGACGAGATCGAGATCATGAAGCTGGTGGGGGCCACCGACGGTTATGTGCGCGCCCCGTTCCTCATGGAGGGAGCGCTCCAAGGCGTGCTCGGAGCCGGAGTCGCGGTGGGGGTGGTGCTTGCGGCGCAATACTGGCTGCTGCCGCATGCCACACAAGCGTTCGCGGTCGCGGCTGGAGTGGGCGCGCCCCACCTCTTGCCGGCGCACGCCGCCGCGCTGCTCGCCGCGGGAGCGTTGGTCGGTTTCGTGGGAAGCTGGATCGCGGTGGCGCGCTTCCTGAAAACATGATCGCGCTGCTCCTCGCCGCCGACGTCGCCGCGTCGCTGCCCGAGCTGCGGCAGCGCCTCGCGGACGAGCGGGCGGCGGCGGAGAAGCTCGCAGGCCGCGAAGCGGGCGTCCTCGGACGCCTCGCCGATCTCGAGCGGCAGATCGAGGTGGAGTCGCGCGCGCTGCGGGCGGCACAGACGCGGCTGCGGTCGGCGGCCCAGCGGCTCGCGGTCGCCGAGGAGAGGTCGCAAAAGGCGCAGGCGGAGCTCACGGCCGCGAGCGAAGCCGCGGCACCGCGCCTGGTCACCCGGTACCGGCTCGGGCGCGAGGGGTACATCCGGTTCCTGCTCGGCTCGACGAGCATCGCCGATCTGCTCCGGCGGCGCAGGCTCTTCACCGTGCTGCTCAGGTCAGACCTGGAAGCGATCGCGCTGCTGCGCACGCAGGCGGACGCCACCAAGGCCGCGCGCGACGAGCTGCTGGCGGCGCACGTCGAGCAGGACCAGAGCGTGAACGCCGAGGCCGAACGCCGGGCATCGTTGCAGGAGAAGATCGACCAGCAGCGCACGCTGCTCGCCTCGATCCAGCACGAGCGGGCGGTCCACGAGGAAGCGGCGCGGGAGCTCGAGGACGCCGAGAAACAGCTGTCGCGCAGGCTCGCGGAGATCCGCAGCTCGCATCCGGCACTGAAAGCGCCGGAGATCCTGCTCAAGTCTTCCATCCGCAGGGCCCGGGGCAGGCTGCCCTTTCCGGTCGACCAGGGGCGCATCGAAGTCCGCTTCGGGCGGGCCGTCGACCCCCGCTTCGGCACCGTCACCCTGCAGACCGGCATCGACGTGCGCGCGCCGAGCGGAACGCCGGTGCATGCGGTGTGGGACGGAAAGGTGGCGCATGCCGGCTGGTTCAGGGGATTCGGCAACCTTCTCATCGTCGACCACGGGCATGGGATGTTCTCGCTGATGGCGCACCTCGACCAGCTCCGCAAGGCGCTGGGCGACGGCGTCCGCGCGGGCGAGGAAGTGGGCACGGTCGGCGAAACGGGCTCGCTCAAGGGCGCTTATCTGTACTTCGAGCTGCGCGACGGACAGAAGCCGCTAGATCCCGAGCAGTGGCTGTCGCGCAAGCGCAGGAGGCCCGCGCTGCTGGCGGGCGCCAAAGGAGGCACGGCGAAATGAAGAGGTTCCTCGTGCTCTGCGCGTGCGCCATGCTGGGCGGCTTCGTGGCGGTCCGCGTCGCACAGGCCGCGCGCGATCCGGCGGGCCCCTACCGGAAGCTGGATGTGTTCAGCCACGTGCTCTCGCTGATCGAGAACAACTACGTCGAGCCGGTGGACGAAGCGAAGCTGGTCTACGGAGCGATCGACGGCATGATCCACACGCTGGATCCGCACTCGAGCTTCATGGACCCGCGGTCATACGCGGCGCTCAAGGAGGAGACCGAGGGCGAGTACGGCGGCGTCGGCCTCGAGTTGGCGACGCGCGGCGACGACGTGGTGGTGGTGGCGCCGATCGACGACACTCCCGCCTCGCGCGCCGGGTTCCAGCCCGGCGACCGGCTGATCGAGATCGATGGCCGCGCGGTGCACGGCTGGCGCGAGACGGAGGCGGTGCGCGCGCTGGTGGGCCCTCCGGGCACCAAGGTGACGGTGAAGGCTCACCGGGCCGCTTGGGGGGAGCCGCGCACGTTCACGCTGGTCCGCGACGTGGTCCGGCTGGTCTCCGTGGAAGGAAAGCTGTTCGATCGCAAGCTGGCCTACGTGAAGATCAAGACCTTCCAGGACCGCACGGACGGATACCTGCGCAAGTCGCTGGACTCGCTCCGGGCGGAAGCGGGCGGACCGCTCGGCGGCCTTGTGCTCGATCTGCGTCACAATCCCGGCGGGCTGCTGGATCAGGCGGTGAAGGTCGCCGATCGGTTCCTGGACGGCGGCGTGATCGTCACCACCAAGGGCCGCAGCGGCAAGAACGTCGAAGTGGAGAGAGCGCATGCGAAGAGCGCGGAGCCGCGCTACCCGATGATCGTGCTGGTGGACGGTGGCACCGCCAGCGCCAGCGAGATCGTGGCCGGCGCCCTCCAGGATTCGGGCCGCGCGGTGGTGATCGGCACGCGGACGTTCGGGAAGGGGTCGGTGCAGACGGTCATCGAGCTCGAGGATGGTTCCGGCCTCAAGCTGACCATCGCCCGGTACTACACGCCCTCCGGGCGCAGCATCCAGGAGCGCGGGATCACGCCGGACGTCTGGGTGAAGGCGAGCGCGGCGGACGACGATGCGCCGCGCGAGCAGAACCTTCCCGGGCACTTCAAGGGCGAGGAGGGGAGCGCGATCGCGTCGGCTTCGCTACAGCCGCCCGCGCCGCAGCCGCCGGCGCCCGACGATCCCCAGGACGATCCGCAGCTCAAGGTGGCGCTCGACACGCTGCGGACATGGGCAGTGTTCAAGCGGACGCTGCCCCAGCCCGCGGTCCGTACAGCCCAACCCTGACAACCTGATCGGGGACCATACGCAACCCGTGCCAATCGGATCGGCATGGGCAATTGCGTATGCTGTCCCCAGATCACAGATAATGTGCCGGCGTGTACGAGCCTGTGGCGCAGTGCATCGCCGTCTGGCTGGTCGTTTGACAAGCGAGCAGGCGTCACGTACAGTCCCGCGCCACTCCGGGCCATACCCCGGAAATTGCTGGAGTTTTAGTGGGTGCAATGCCGATGACCCGGGTGGAGGTGCTGTTTCTCGCGACCTATTTCCTGGTCCTGCTGGTTCTAGCCATCTACGGGTCGCATCGGTACGTGATGGCCTACCTGTTCTACAAGTACAAGGGCAACCTGCCGACGCCGAAGGGGAAATTCGAGATCCTCCCGCGCGTCACCATCCAGCTCCCCCTGTACAACGAGATGTACGTGGTCGAGCGTCTGATCGAGGCCGTGGCGCGCATCCAATACCCGCGAAACCGGCTGGAAATCCAGGTCCTCGACGATTCCACGGACGAGACGCAGGGCATCGCCCGCGCGAGGGTCGAGCAGCTGCGCCAGCAGGGTCTGGACATCTCCTACCTCCACCGAGACAACCGCAGCGGCTACAAGGCCGGCGCCCTGCAGGAGGGGCTCAAGATCGCGCGCGGCGAGCTGGTCGCGGTATTCGATGCGGACTTCGTCCCCGCCCCCGACTTCCTCCTGCGCTCGGTGCACTTCTTCACCGACGAGCACATCGGAATGGTGCAGGTCCGGTGGGAGCACCTGAACCGCGAGTACTCGCACCTCACGCAGGCGCAGGCCATCTTCCTCGACGGCCACTTCGTCATCGAGCACACCGCGCGCAACCGCAGCGGACGCTTCTTCAACTTCAACGGGACCGCCGGTGTCTGGCGGCGCGCCACCATCGAGGACGCCGGGGGCTGGCAGCACGACACGCTGACCGAGGATTTGGACCTGAGCTACCGCGCGCAGCTCGCGGGCTGGCGCTTCGTCTACCTGCCGGAAGTGGTTTCGCCGGCTGAAGTGCCGGTGGAGATGAACGCGTTCAAGTCGCAGCAGCACCGGTGGGCGAAGGGCAGCGTCCAGACCGCGCGCAAGCTCCTCCCGCGCATCCTCCGCAGCGACCTGCCGCGCGAGGTGAAGCTCGAGGCGTTCTTCCACCTCACCGCGAACTTCACTTATCCGCTGATGATCCTGCTCACGGTGCTCATGCCGGTGAGCATGGTGATCCGCTTCAAGCACGGGTGGTACCAGGTGCTCCTGCTCGATCTGCCGTTCTTCTGGACGGCGACCATGAGCGTGGTGCTCTTCTACATCGCCAGCCAGCGGGAGATCGGGATGCCCTGCTGGAAGGGCATCAAGTACCTGCCGTTCATCATGGCCTTCGGCATCGGGATGTGCGTGAACCAGAGCAAGGCCGTGATCGAGGCGCTGGTCGGGTACGAGACCGGGTTCACGCGCACGCCCAAGACGGGCGTGCTGGGAAAGGATCGGAGCTGGCTGAGGAAGAAGTACCGCAGCCTGCTCACGGCGCAGCCGCTGCTCGAGCTCGCCCTCGGAGCTTATCTCACCTCCGCCATCTGGTTCGCGCTGGACAAGGGTGTGTACTTCTCGCTGCCCTTCCTGCTCCTCTTCCAGTGGGGTTTCTTCTACGTCGGGCTGGTCTCGCTCCTGCAGGGGCGCATCGGAGCGCTGTTGCGCTGGATCCGCCGCCCCGCCGAGGATGCCGCGCCGGCGTTGGAGTAGCGCGCGCGAAAATCTGCATGTACTAAAGGGGCTCGCGTGCCCCACCCGACTCCGATCGTATCGCGATCCGTGCCGCGAGGGCATCGGTCATGAGGGCGATGGTCCTCTGCGCCGGATTCGGGACGCGGCTGCGCCCCCTCACCGACAAGATCCCCAAACCGCTCGTCCCGCTCTGCGGCCTGCCCCTGCTCCGCTACAACTTCGCGCTGCTCAAGAACGCCGGCGTCGAGGAGATCGTCGTCAACACGCACCATCTCGGCCGCGACATGGAGCAGGGCGCACGGGATCTCGCGCGCGAGCTCGGGATCGCCTTGCACGTCTCGCGCGAGGAGAAGCAGATCCTCGGCACGGGCGGCGGCGTCCGGCGCGCGGAGAAGTTGCTGGGGACCGGCACGTTCTACCTCCTGAACGGCGACATGATCTTCGACGTCGACCTGGGCGCTGCGCTGGCGGCGCATCGGAAGGCGGGCGCGGTCGCCACCATGGTGCTCGCGCCATATCCTCGCGGCGCGACGTACGGGGCGGTCGAAGTCGACGCCGGCATGAACGTCCGCCGCATCGCCGGCCGCGGCGCGGCGCCGGAGCCCGCGCTGACCCGCGCGCATTTCACCGGCGTTCACATCCTCGAGCCGCCACTGATCGCGCGCTTGCCCGCGGAGGGAGAGAGCGACATCAACCGCACGGCGTACGTGCGCGCCATCCACGACGGCGCGAAGATCCACGGCTTCATGCAGAACGGCTATTGGGGAGACCTGGGCGCGCCCCGCTCGCTCTTGCGGGCCCACCTGGACGTCCTCGAGGGCCGGGTGCCGCTGCTGCGTTTCCGCCCGGGCTCCGATCCGTTCGCGGACTGCGCAGAGATCGCGCCGGGCGTGTACGTCCATCGGACCGCGCAGGTCGACTCCCGATTGCGCGCTCCCGCACTGATCCACGCCGGCGCCAGGATCGAGGCAGGGGCGATCCTCGGTTCGGGCGTGGTCGTTGGCGCCGGCGCTCGCATCGATACGGGCGCGCAGGTGGAGCGCGCCGTGGTGTGGCCGGGCACGCACGTCGCGCCCGGCGAGCGCGTGATCGATCAGATTGCCGCGCCCGGCGTGCGGCTCGACTGCTGAGGCAGGTACCTGAGCCCCAGGGCCGCGAGGATGATGGTGAGCACGGTGGAGGCCGCGAAGAGCGCGAGAGGCAAGGTCGGAACGTACTCCAGGCTGACCCGGTGTTCGCCCGCGGGCAGCCAGATGGCCCGGCGGACCAGATCGCTGCGGATGAACGGTGCCGGAGCGCCGTCGACCCGCACCACCCAGTCCCGGTCGAGCGTGGCCGCAACGACCCAGTAGCCTGGCCCGCTCTGACGAACGCGGAAGTGCATCTCGTCGCCTTCGTCGATGAAGGACACGAGCTCGGAGGTCGGATCGTACGCGTGCGGCAGCGCCGGCGCGTCGAGGGCGGCGACGGCCGTTTCCAGCAACTCCGGCCGCGCGCGAGCTACCGCCGGCAGATCGGCCGACGAAATGGATTCGACGCGCGCGGGCCGGAAGAGCAGCGGCTCGGCCTGGGGCAACTCGACCACCACGAAATTCCAGGCCGGGTCCGTGTACCGGACGGCGCCGCCGAACCACTGCGCGGATTCGGGCGCCGTGATCGCAAATCGCGTTCCCATCACCCGCAGCGTGCGCAGCGGCGATACCTCGCGCCAGAGGCGTAGCTGGTCGGCCGGGTCGAGCGAGTTCAGCGAGACCGTCTCGCGATACCCGCAGAGCTCGAGCAGGTTGCGCTTGCCATAGTTGTACTCGCGAATTCGCACGGCTTCCCAGTCGCGCGGCACCAGCGTCGAGAGGGCGTCCTGATCGACGTACACGCGGAAGCTGTGGATCCGGCGCTGACCCCGGGCGGCGTCCAGCGCCTCGCACGCGGCGGGAGGATTCAAGAGAGGCGCTCGCGGAAGCAGGCCGAGCAGCTCCGCGTTGGCGGCGCAGAGGTCCGCGATCAGCACCAGCCCGATGGCTGCTCCGGCGTAACGCGAGGGCAACATCAGCGCGCCGAGCGAGGCCGCGCACACGATGGCGAGCTGGACGCCGGAGCGCCACACCGCGGGGGAGTTCGACGATGGAGCGAGCGCCGCGATGGCCGCGAGAGCGGCGAATCCAAGCGCGAACGACGCAGCCCCGAGGGCCAGCCGGCGGGAGCGCGGCAACTCTCCGATCCCGGCGGCACCGAGCGCGAGCAGCGCCGCCCAGGCGATCGCGAACAGCGCGATGATGCGCTGCGGGTAGCGGAATACCCGCAGGGGCGGGATCCAGTCGCCGAGCCGCCCATAGAGATGGAAGAACGAGTCGCCCAGGGAAAGCATCAAGGTCGCGCAGGCAAGCAGCACCCAGGGCAGGGCATTGCGCCTCCGTTTCCACACGGCGGTCGCGACCAGCGCCGGACCGATGGCGCCGGCGTAGATGGAGTGGATGTAGTTGCGCTGCCAGGGGGGCGAGACGGTGAACTGTCCCCAGAAGCCATCGCTGAACAACGGCCCGAACATGCGCGGCACGAACAGCTCCGCAATCCGTGCCGGGTGCAGCGACCATTGCTCGCGCACGCTCCGCGGCAGCCCGACGCTCCGTGCGAACGAGGGAAGCGCGCGGAGCGTGGCGACGAGCTGCGGCGAGACGATGACGGCGGCGGCGACGACGATGAGCGTTCCTTCCGCTGCGATCCGCGAGAGCGGCCGCGTCCGGCGATTCACCACCCACGCGGCGGAGGCCAGCCCGAGCAGTCCGCAGAGCAGCGGATCGCCGGCCAGCAGCGGTTGGGGAAGGCAGACGGCGAGGAGGCATCCGCGCGCGAACCCGCCCTCGACCGCCCAGGCATCGGCGGCGAGCAGCACGGTCGGCGCCCACATCTGCGCGCAGACCCACTGAGGATTGGAGAAGTTGGCGAGGGAAAAGCCGCAGAGCCCGAAAGCCACTGCTCCGATTCCCGCCGCGTCCGGCGGAACGAAGCGGCGCAGCAGCCGCCAGATGGCAGCCATTCCGAGCAGCTCGTGGATCCAGAGCCGGATGGGGATGCCCGGCCAGGCCGGAGCATGGATGGCGCGCATCAGGAGCTGGCCGAGATAGAACGGCTGCTGCACGATGTCCGCGAGAACGCTGCTCCCGCCGAACGCGCGATCGTTCCAGAGCGAGATGTCACCCTGCCAGAACAGCTCCCGCATGGGAGCGTAGTTGTGGAGCATGTCGCGAAAGCCGAGGATGTCGCGGCCGATGAGCGCGGGCCAGAGCA
>Ga0209237_1002339_pt1 | contig 11394 bp, 6 predicted proteins | sample GraSoi013_1_40cm_2_FD_185820 | JGI IMG/M metagenome (GOLD analysis project Ga0209237, IMG submission 185820) | Grasslands soil microbial communities from the Angelo Coastal Reserve, California, USA - Sample 10_02_2013_1_40cm (SPAdes) (version 2) | ecosystem: Environmental > Terrestrial > Soil >...
CTGCGTCCTAGGATGGGACGGAGGCTGACCATGGTGGGGACGCCGGCGCGGCTACCATGGTGCGCGGCGCCTGCGAGCAACACGCTCCCGATGACGGAACCCGCGATGGACACGAGGACGCTCTCCCAGAGCGTCAGCCCGAGCTGCGTCACGAGGAGGGCGCCCGCCGCGAGGACGAGGAGCCCGACGCCGAGGCTCGACCAGAGGACAAAGACATCGAACGTCCGGAGAATCCGGAGGGAGTCCGGCACGGGGTCCACCCCCCACTCGGGAGGCCTCCGCAGGCGGAGCATCGGATCGCCAAAGCCTCCCCGATATATATCGGATGATGGAATCGGATGGGGAGCGCGGTTTCGAGTCACTTCGCAGTTTTCCCGAATTTCTTGTACGAACGCTTCAACGCGGTGACGAGCGGCAACTCCTTCCCCGCGAGGAAATTGATGAGCGCTCCCCCGCCCGTGCTCACGTGGTCGATCCGATCCTGGAGGCCGAATTGCTCGACTGCCGCGACGGTATGGCCGCCGCCGACGATTGAGAAGCCGTCCGCCTCGGCGATCGCGGCAAGCAGCTCCCGCGTTCCGACCGAGAACGGTTCCAGTTCGAAGACGCCCGCCGGCCCGTTGAAGAAGATCGTTTTCGCACGTCGGATTTGTTCGACATATCGCGCGATCGAGTCCAATCCGATGTCATAGATCGGCAACTTGGCGGGCAGCATCGAGACGGGAATGGCCTCACGCTCGCCCCGGTCGTTCAGGACGACGTCCGAGGGCAAGAGGACCCGTCGACGGAACTTCTCGAGCAGCTCTTTGCACATCGCCCGATGGGCGTCGTAGTCGCTGACCTCCCGACGCATGAAGTCAATCGTCGCGGCGCCCGGGTCGAATCCCGCGGCGTCCAGGAAGAGGTTCGCCACGCCGCCGGACGTGAGGACGGTATCGACGAGATCTTGCTCGAGCATGTGACGCGCGACCGCGATGGAGTCGTCCGCTTTGACGCCCCCAAGGAGGGCAATCTTCGGCCGCGCCGGGTCCTGCACGGCTCGGCCGAGCATCGTCAACTCGCGCTCCATGACTCGACCCGCGAGCGACGGGAGGACCTCGCAGAATCCGACAAGGCTCGGCTGGGCCCGGTGTGCGGCCGCGAACGCGTCGAGGACGAAATAGTCCGCGTGGGGCGCCAGCCGCTGCACGATGTGCGTCTTCGCCATCTTCTCGAGCTTCGCATCGGCGAGCGCCTCTTCCTCCGAATAGAAACGCGTGTTCTCCAAGACGACCACGTCGCCGGGTCGCATCGCCTCGATCGCTTCGATCGCGGGTCGACCGAACAGGCTCGACACGTACCGCACGGGTCGTCCCAGGAGAGCGCCGATGCGCTCCGCGTGGACTTCGAGCGTCGTGAAATCATCTTTCCCCGGTCGGGACTGATGCGCGAGGAGGGCCACTTTCGAATGTCGCAGCTCGCGGATCGTCGTCAGGTGCTCTCGGATTCGCGCGTCGTTCAGGAGGGCGCCGGTCCCGGGATCGATCGGGGAGTTGATGTCGACCCGGAGCAAGACCGTCCGGCCCGAGAGGTCGAAATCGTCCATCGTGAAGAAGTCTCGGGCCATCGACGCCGGCGCTACATCCCGGGCCGTAATAGTTTTTTTGCATCGGGACGCACGCTGGCCACGGCCCACAATCAGTCTGTGTTCTCAAACGGGGAAACTAGGTTGGAACCTTTTTAGAGGGGCCGGGCGAATGGGCCGTTACCACCGAGGGAACGTTACGCCTCAGGACCTCCTTCTCCCAGAGGGAAAACTCATCCGGACAACGCGGGGCGGTCCGAATGCGCTCAAGCAGCTCCTCCTCGATCTGAAGAAGTACTCGTTCTCGGGCTACGTCCGGTCGGTGCGCACCGCCTCGGGGAGGCGGGCCGAGGGAATCGTCCTCCTCCGCGGAGGGAACCCGGAGGCAAGCCTGTACCAGCGCGACGACGCGCAAGACCGCGGGCGCAGTGCGCTGAAAAAGGTGTGGCAAGACTCCTACGATGAAGCGTGCGTCCTGGAGTTGCACGCGCGCGTCGACATGGACGGACTCGTTCGCGAGCATGCGGATGCGGTCCTCGAGCGCCCCGCGAAGGTCGTCAAGAAGGCGAAGATCCCTCAGGCGATGGAACGCGTCGACATCGAAAAGCAGATCCGCGCATGGAGGGCAAAGGGGTACGATGTTACCTCGGTGGAGGCGAACCTTCAGGCGGATGCCGCAGTCCTCACCGCATCGGTGGTCGCGATGCGGGAGGGCGTCAAGAAAGCAGAGGCCGTCGCGGAGATCCTTGCAGGCCTCGACATCACCGGGTTCGAGTCCCGGGCCGCCAGCCTCCGAGAGCGGCTTGTAGATCCGTTGGGCCACCCGGACATTGACACGGAGGTGGAAAGCCTCCGAGACGCGATTGAGAGCCTTCGCCAGGTCGAAGCGCGGCGACAGGTCGAGGTTGTGCGGGAGCGGGACTCTCAGGAGCGGACGAGACAAGTCCTCGAGCTCGTGATGAGGCAACAGCAGGCGTTACGACCTGGGGCCACCCTGTCAACCCGCGAGGAATTCGCGAAGGCCCTCGAAGAAGCCCCTCCGGCCCGCGACGAGGCGACGAACCTCGTGCAATCCTTCACGTTCGAATCGCTCGTCGTCGGAGAGAGCAACCGGTTCGCGCACGGCGCCGCCATCGCGGTTGCGAAGCAACCTGCGAAGTCGTACAACCCGCTGTTGGTCACGTCCGGACCCGGGCTCGGCAAAACCCATCTCCTCCATGCGATCGGGAACTACATCGCGTCGCACTCAAGGGACTCGAAGGTGCTGTACATGACGTGCGAAGCGTTCGGATCGGGGCTCGCGGTGGCGAAGGAGCAAGGTTCCTTGGCCTCGTACCGGGAGCGCATCCGGGGGGTCGACTGCTTCCTCCTCGACGACATTCAGTTCCTCAGCGGGATGCCCGAGGTACACGAGGAGCTGTTCTATACGTTCAACGATCTCCACGATGCGGAGAAGCAGATCGTCCTCGCGAGTGACCGCCCGCCGAAGGCGATCCCGAATCTGGACGAACGACTTGTCTCCCGGTTCGAATCGGGCCTGGTCGCCGGCCTTGAGCCCCCGGAACTCCCCATGCGGATCGCGATCCTCGAGCGGCGCGCCCGGGATGCGAAGGTATCGATCGATTCCGATGTCCTGACGTACATCGCGAACCTCGTCCAGGACAACGTCCGCGAACTGGGCGGGGCGTTCAACCGCGTCGTTGCGTTCTCGTCGATGATGGGCCGACCGATCAACGAGGAGGTGGCGCGCGAAGTCCTCTCGGGCGTCCGAGCGGATGGACGATCGGAGACCGTTCCGGAGCCGACTACGGAGCCGAGGGTGGAGCGCGAGCGCACCTCATCCGCCGGGTCCAACGAACTCACTCCAGGCCGCAGCTACCTGATAGAGGAGGAACGTCCCGCGGAGGCTTTCCGCCTCCTCGCACAGTTCCTCGGTGGTGGGGGCAGCGGCCTGGTCATCACCCGCACGAATCCGAAGCGGGTGCGGCAAGGTCGCGACCTCCCCGCCGAACGAGTTCTGTGGCTCACGGATCACGAAGGGTCCGAGGAGGAGACGATCGCGCCGTCGCTCGAGCGCATTGTGTACGAGATCGAGGATTTCATGACGAAGCAGCCCCGCGGAGCCGTCCTCTTGGACGGGATTGAGTACCTCGTGTCGAACAATTCGTTCGACGCCGTCCTCAAGTTCGTGCGGCGGCTCCTCGACGCGATTTCGGAGAGCCGCTACGCCTTCATCATCTCGCTTGGACCGGCGACCCTGAGAGACCAGGAACTGAAGGTCCTCGAGCGGGACATGGATGTGAGGCGGGTCCCTTCGTCGTGAGCCTGATTCACTAGAGCCGTTTGATCGCTTTGCGGAATTCTCGGATTTGCCGGAGGGCGTCGCCCCACGCCTCTTGCTTCACGTTCGCGCTCGCGTCCTTCAGGATCCCGATCGGCTTCGCGAGATCGTTCCCCTGTACCTTCAGATCGAGCAGTTCGTTCCGAGCTTTCCGCATCTCGTCCTGGACGAACGCGGGCACGTCCCTCTTCATCCGGTCCCGGGCCTGCTTGCCGAAACGGAGTGCGCCCCCGACATCCCGACGCTCCAAGGATTCGCGCGCCTGTCGCAGGAGTCGTTCCACGTCGCGCAGTTCCATCCCCATCGCGCGAACGTCTCGGGCGAGGCGATCGCCGTCGTCGACGATCTTGCGGGCTTCGTGGAAGTCCCTCGCCTCGACGTGGAACGTCCCGAGAGCCGCTTGATACAGATCCCAAGCGACATCGTAGTCTCCGGCCTCCAGGCGGCCCACGGCCTCGGAAAGCTTCGGCGTGGCGACTTGAACGCCGGCCTCTCCTTTCGCCGCTCGGAGTTCTTGGATGACCGTGTCGATTCGGCTGCCGATAAAGTCGGCAAACGCGATGTCCAAGCTGCGCCGAGCGTCGGCGATCAGCGACACGGCCCGCTCGATGTCCCGACCTTTCCCCGCCTGGATCGCGTCGTTGATGAGGCGTTTCCCGTCCTCGATTTCCAGCCCGATCCGCTTCGCCGACACCAGGAGCGGCTTCACTTCGTTCACGAGTTTCGGCAGTTCGCGGTACAGGAGCTTCCGGTCTCCCGATGGGATTCGTCGTTCGGCCTCTCGACGCGTCCGGCGGAGCTGGTCGATTCGATTCTGGAGTGGCGTTCGCGGCGCCTTCCCGAGCGGCACCCGCTCCGTGGCGACGCTGACGGGAGGCGGCGCCGGTCGTGCGGTCTCGAACACCGCGGTCTCAACCCGTCCACTCCGGGTCGGCACCTCGGCCGTGACGGGGACGTCCGGAGCGAACCGGACACCGCAGCTCGGGCACCGGTCCGTGTCCGCCGGCACGGAGGCCTTGCACACGGGGCACTCGTATTCAGTCGCTCCGCCCTCCGAGAACTCGGCCCCGCAGCTCGGACAGGCCCTCGCGTCCGCGGCGACCAACGTCTCGCAGACGGGGCACAGGAATTGCTCCCCGAGTTCCTTCGCCGTCTCGGCCGCGACCGACGCCTTCGTCTCGGCGAGGACGTCGCCCGATTCGGGTGTCTCGCGGGCCACGTTCTTCAACGTCTCGAAGATTTCCTTGTGGTCTTCCTTCCCTTCCATGATCGACGCCAGGATCTCGTCGATGCTCCGACCGTCCTTGACCGGCACCTCCGAGGGATCGAGGGAGCCGCCGACGTCGAAGAGGGTCAGGTCCGTCTGGCACGAAGGACACACGCGTGCGTCCGCGTCGATCGGAGAATCACAGACGGGACAGACTTTCGTTTCCTTCGGTGGCGTAAGCCGACACCTCGAATACGTCGACGCGTTTCTATCTTGAAGCTGCGTACAAAGACTTTCCGGACTCAGTTCAGAGAATGATAAGTCATAACGCGGATAATCAGCGCAAAACGATTAAGTGAGCCTTGGGCCCGTGGGATGACGCAACGGCGTGGCCATGGCCTTTCGCAGTGCTATCGACGGACTGGACAAAGTGATTCGCTCCGAGATCGTACCGCCGAAAGTCATCTTGGTAACGGGGCCGCCCGGGTCGATGAAGACCTCGTTTTGCTACACGCTGATGTCGCGATACCTGAAAGACACGGGGGAGTTCGGGCTGTACACGACGCTCGAGGAGACGGTCCAGTCACATCTCCGGAACATGGAGTCCCTCGGGGTGGAGCTATCGATGAACATGCAGATCAGCGACTTCACCGACCTCCGCGAAATCGACTCGGTCGTAGGACCGGAAGACCAGACGGACTACCTCGCCTTCATCGAACGGATGATTGGACATTATCGGAAGGTCCATGGAAACAAATTCAAGCTGTTTGCACTCGACTCCCTCGGCGCACTGTATTCCCTCATGGAGAACACGAACAACATGCGGAAACGAATGTTCTACTTCTTCAAGATGCTCCGCGACAACGAACTGACGTCCCTGGTGGTCATGGAGCGGAGCGCGGATGGCGAGAGCCAAATCCTCGGGAACGAAGGGTTCCTCGTCGATGGGATCGTCATGCTCGGCCTGGATCGCTCCCGAGGGAAGCTCGTCCGGTACCTCCAAGTCGAGAAGATGCGCTCCGTCGAGCACTCCATGGAGAAACACGCGATCGAGATCCGGAAAGGTGGCATCACCGTGATGGGTCCGATCTTCGAAGCCGGAGGGAATTCATGATATCCGCTCAGCCGCCGATGTCTTGGAGGCTCGGCGAAATCCACGCACCTTGCCGGAGGGTACCGTAGATGGCCGAAGCATCAATTATGGAGGCGCTAGACGCGCTGAAGAAGCTCGACGAAAGCCTGAAGTCTCAGGACGCAAAATTCAAGGAGCGAGAGAGCTCGCTTCAAGGACAGGCGTCCAAGATCGAGGAAGACCGTCGAGTACTCGACCAGGAACGGACTTCCCTTGCGGACGAGCGTGACTCGCTCGTCGGTCGCGAGAAGGGAATGCGCGCCCGCGAGAAGGAGCTTGAGCAGAAAGAACAAGCCCTCGATGCGCGGGATCGGGAATTCGATTCGGCGAAACAGCAGGTTCTCGCAAAGGAAAACCAGCTTGTCGCCCGCGAGCAGGAGCTTTCAAGGCGGCTCGAGTCGTTCATGAAGCGAGAAGAGGAGATGACTCGCCGGGACGCCGAAACTGCGACGCATGCGAAAGACATCGCGAATCGGAAGACCGAAATCGCGGTGAGACAAGAACAGATTGTTAAGCTCCTCGAAGAGCACAAGTTGGCTCTGGACACGCAGATCGGCCGCAACCGCGAGCTTGTGGAGCGCGAGAAGAAGCTGGCGGTAGACGAAGAGAACATTGCGGCGGCCCGAGCGAAGATCGCGGAAGAGGCGAAACGGCTGATCGAGAGAGAGAGGCAGCTCCTCGCGAGCGAACAGGGGGTCAAGGCGGCCTCTGCGGCCACCATGCCGGGCCCCATGCCCGCCGGTGCAAAACCGGTCGCCGCGGGGCCGGTGTCTCCTCCGGGAGCGCGGGGCCCGCAAGTGCAGCCCACCCCGGTCCCTGGGACAGCCGTCAGGCCCGTTCAAGCGACTCCGGTTGCCGCGCAGGCGAAGCCCGTCGCGAAGAGCATGATGCAAGCCGAGCCGTCATCGGGCGCAGAGTCGGAACTCGCCTGCCCAGCCTGTGGCACGCTGATCTCGTCCGATGCGATCATGTGTTACGCGTGCGGTCACCGGCTCCAAGAGGAGACTGCAGTGGAAGAGGCGACCGAGACGGAAGGCGAGTCCGAGATTCCCTGCCCAGCCTGTGGCACGATGATCTCGTCCGATGCGATCATGTGTTACGCGTGCGGTCATCGGATGGGCGATGAGGACAAAGCATCGAAGAAGGCCCCGATCAGCGTCAAGAAGGTCTTGAAGAAAAAGGTGATCTGATTCGATGCGGACTGTTCAAAATGGACCGTGGACGGGCCGAATCGTCGCGCGTTTGAGTCGTTTTGCGGGTGCCTTCGTTCATTTTCATCACTCCGAACCGATAAAATTATTCCCTCCATATTTCTCGATTTATTCTCCCACGTGAGAACGTTTGCGTATCGGGATAGATAATCGCGCGGTAACCTATTTATAAAGCGGCCCAGGATGGCCCGCGCAATGCCCACCGGTCGTAGTCTTTCGGTCGCGTTCCGAAGCCACGACCCCCGGAGGTATCTACTTGTCTAGCCGAGCCGAACGGAATGGGAAGGCCCTCAGTTTCTTGATTGTTTTGACCCTGGCGCTGGGCGGAGTTTTCGCGACCGTTGTCGCGCTCATGCCTGTTGCCCGCGCGGGCACCTGCGACCAGGTCGGGGGCGTCATCACGCAGACCTGGACGATCACCACGACGCAAGTCTGCACCGGCATCCTGTACACGGTCGACGCGACGATCAACATCAACTCGGGTGGAAGCCTCACGCTGGTCAACGGCGGGTTAAGCTTCGCCAAAGACCAAGCCCACGAGGGCTACGCGCTCAATGTGAACGCGGGAGGCGAACTCGTCCTCAACAATTCAATTGTCACGACACAACCCAACGCAATTTCCCCGTACGTAAAGCTCGCCCTTACGGTCTCCGGGGCCGGCAGCCACTTCGCGATGACAAACGGCGCGATGCTGAAGTTCCCCGGATGGTTCAATGCGACCGGTGCGACGATCGACGTCACTGGCTCGACGATCACCGGTTTCACCGCGGCGGACCTCGCAGGTGTCGGGCTCTATCAGGACGACAACGATGACAGCCCCGTGATCGCATGGTCTTCGACGACCGCGAGCCTCTACGGATCTCGGATCGACAAGATTTACGAGAACGCGAGTGCCAGCACCGGGAGCGGCGTGACTGGCATCGTCGAGGGCAATGTGACGTTGACCGGAGGGAGCAACGTCTACGCCTACGACACCTACATCGGCGTGGACTTCTCCAACATCGTGGGTCTCCACAACGAGTTGCAGGTCGACGCCACGTCGAATGCCTACCTGTACAACGTCACCACGGACCCCTCGCAGAATCCCACGTTGAAGACGAACTGGATGTCGGCGTTCCGGCCGTTGGCCGCCACTGGGAGCGTGTATCTCTTCCGATGGCTGCACGCGAGCGCGGTCGATTCGACGGCATTCCCTGTGACGGGCGCGACGATTTGGTCGCAGCTGAGTCCGGGCGCGACGACTGCGCAGTACCCGGACAACGCCGGCTCGACGACGCCGAGCGCGCGGACCCTCGCCTACCTCGGTAAGACGTCGAGTGGCGCCACCGCCTGGAACCGGACCGATGGACGGGGCCAAGCGCGCATTCCGCTGTGGACGGACCAGATCACTCAGGCCAGCCTGCCGAACGCGCAGTCGTTCGGGAACTATCAGTTGACCTTCGCGTACTCCGCCACGACCGCACCGGGTGGCGTCGACTTCAACCCGTATCCAGCGACGAATTGGGACGATAACAACAAGGGAGTCACGGTTCCCCTTAACGTCCGGGTGCGGACGCTGCCGGATCTGATGCTCAACCAGTCCGACTATGTCGGGACGATGAGCGTGGTCCAAAACCAGCCATTCCAGGTCTACGCGATAATTTACAATCAGGGGCAGACAAACGCCACGAGCGTTGACATCGCGGCATTCGTGAACAACCGCGCAACTCAGGTCGCCCGGGTGAATGGCCTCTCGATCCTCGCAGGCGGATCTGTGAACCAGACGTTGAACGTCGTCGGCGTGAGCGCGGTGGGAACTCAGTCCCTGGAGCTGATCGTCGATCCGGACAGCACGGTCAATGAAGGCGGCCTCGCCCAAGAGAGCAACAACTTTGCGAACATCACGCTGAACGTCCAGCCTCCGCCGCAAGGATTCACCGCGATCTCAACGCCGAGCTCCGGCGACTCCGTGCAGCCCGGGACCCAGCTCAGCGTCACGGGATATGTCCGCTCGACCAGCGGGTTGAACCCGATTCCTGGCGTCCAGGTGACGATTGAGTTGCGAAACGCGGCCGGAATCGCCATCGCATCCAACACGACGATGTCGGGCTCGCCCGACGGCTTGTTCATCGGGACGATTAATGTGCCCAGCAACGCTCCGGACGGGTCGTACACGGTTGTCGTGACGCCCACCTCGAGCCAGATTCAGCCCGACAGCCGACCGGTCACCGTATCGAAGACCCTGTCGTTCATCTACACGCCCGTGCCGTTCCTCGGCATCCAGTGGTGGCTGTTCCTGATCATCCTTGCCGCCGCCGTGGCGGCCGGGATTGGCATCACCCTCTATTGGAAAGTCTTCGGACTCGGCAAGATGGTCGAGTGCGGGGAGTGCGGCGCCTTCATCCCGGAGGACGCGACGACGTGCCCGAAGTGCGGCGTCGAGTTCGAGAAAGACATGGCGAAGTGCTCGAACTGCCAAGCCTGGATCCCCGTCGACGTGAAACAGTGTCCCGAGTGCGGCGTCGAGTTCGCGACCGGCCAGCTCGAGATGGCGGATTACCAGCAGAAGATGCGCCTGCAGTACGACGAGGTCGTGCAGAAGTTCAAGCAGGAAGCCTCTCGGCAGCTGGGGCGCACGCTCTCGGAGACCGAGTTCCAGGACTGGTGGCGGCGGCAGCCGACCTTCCTCACGTTCGAAGACTGGCTCCGCGAGGAAGAGGAGATGCGGAAGATGGGCTCGAAGCCCTGTGCGACCTGCGGCACCCTCAACTCCGTGACGGCGACCGTGTGCCACAAGTGCGGATCCCTCATGCGGGACCAGCGCCCGCCGAGCGGCGGAGCCGTCGTCGCCGGTGCGCCGGCCCGAAGGACCTCTGCCCGCGGGGCTCCGCCCCAGGAAGGCACCTCGACCGGGCCGCCTCCCGTCGTCCAGAAGCGGGTCATCAAGAAGCCGATGGACTCGAAGGAAGGCGAAGGATCCGGCGGGTCGGGCGACAACTCCACGGAAGACGAGCTGTAGGCTCGCCTTCCTCCAACCCCTTTTCCATTCCTTGTCTTCTCATTTCTCCACGCTTTTCGTGCTGTCGAGCTTGACCCCCTCCCAACCGCGCCGTCGACAGACTTGTCGACTCACACAGGACTCTCAAAACCTTGACCGGCGCGAGGGTGTCGCGTTGCTCGCAGAGTCGCATTGGACGTCGAACCAGCAGGTAACCTGCATGTGCCTAGCGGGAGACGCACCTCCTCCGGTTGGGATCTAACCCTGACTATCCCACGGTCCGAATCGTTCATGAGGAGGATCGCGCGCGGCCCGGTCTTCACGTACAGAACTCGATTCGATCACCGTGAAACGAGCTGAGCGTGCGGGTTGGGATATTGATTTGGTGATCCTGACGACGAAGCTGTGCGGGTTTTCCTCCCACCCCGAGCCGAGTTCCTCGCCACAAGCGTGAGACCAGGACTCGATTCGATCACCGTGAAACGAGGTGAGCATGGGGGTTGGGACATTGATTGGCGATCTCGACGACGACGTCGTGCGGGTTTTCCTCCCACCCCGAGCCGAGTTCCTCGGAACAAGCGTGAGACCGCATCCGGTTGGGTCGTGGAGACCTGGCCCCGCGATCGCGCCCTCGAGAACAGGGCTTGCGAGAGATCTCATCCCGCCCTGGAAACGATTCGCATTTGGATGCGGTGTCCGGACGAACGTGAAGAGGCAAGAACCGACCCTCCGAGGCTCGCGATTCCAAACACCAGGAGCCCCGTTCGCTCAGGAAGGTTGCGCGCCAACATCTCCCACTCTCGACGGTTGCGGGTCGACCACCGGGACCAGCTCTTCGATGCGAGCCTTTGGCAATCCCATTCTGTTGTGAATCCCGCTGTTGAACCCGGATGAGATTCCGGGAATTGATGGGCTCCCCAAACTGAGAGGCTCTCAAGCACCAACGAGGGATACCCAAGGGC
>Ga0209237_1002340_pt1 | contig 11392 bp, 9 predicted proteins | sample GraSoi013_1_40cm_2_FD_185820 | JGI IMG/M metagenome (GOLD analysis project Ga0209237, IMG submission 185820) | Grasslands soil microbial communities from the Angelo Coastal Reserve, California, USA - Sample 10_02_2013_1_40cm (SPAdes) (version 2) | ecosystem: Environmental > Terrestrial > Soil >...
CTCTCAACTTTACAGGGAAGGTTGGGTCCCAACTGGTCGTAAGAGTCGTCATCCAGGGTTCGGCGCCCTTTGATTATTTCAACATCCAAGTGGACCCTACATCTCCTTGTTGCGTTCAAGCACTCAGCCCAGTGAGCGTGGACCTTAACGGTACCGTACTTCCAGGGCCCATCTCCGAATCCATCTGTATCAGGGGCACAGCCACCACAACAAATACCACGTGCGCAAGTTGGGCACCAAATAGCCATGAAGCGGTCCAGGTGATCGCGAGCGGTGGCACTACCAGCGGTCCCGCTACGAGCGGACTGTTGTTTACCATAACTTACGACATACTGGCCAGGACCACCGACACTAACTTACTATTTGAAAACAACGTCACACCACTCGGTCATAGTTGCGCTTGCGTCCACATACTAGATTCTAAGGGGAACAATCTGCCTGAAAACTTGGAGATCAGCATTTTCGAGAACTTCCTCTTTGGTGACGTCAACGGGGACTGTGTCGTCAATGTTGTCGATCTGGCCCTCGTTGCTTTGGCGTTTGATTCGACCTCCAGTTCCTCCAATTGGAACCCCAGCGCTGATGTAAACAACGATGGGGTTGTCAACCTACTCGACCTGACTCTTGTCGGATTGAACCTCGGCAAAATCTGCACCTAGCCGCGATGGCGATTCGGAGAGCATAGTTCCCTTTCTGTGAAGCCAGTTGTAGAAGTATCGACGTCATTGTCAGACACTGGTGAGCGTTCGTCTCTGAAGGGGCGAACATTGCGAGTTCAAGAACCCGTCGAGAAATCTCGTAAGCCTGAAAATTCCCACTAGCCCCTTTCGAATCACTGGCAACTAACTAGTAAAACCACTAAATAGCTCGAATCGTCGGGGTGACCGGCATCAAGTGTGATGAACGTTGCCTGAAGATCGCGCCATCGAGACTCACGACCTTTCGAAGAAGTATGGTGATAGGCTCGCGGTCGACCGGCTGAACCTCACCGTCGCCTCCAAACAAGTTCACGGTTTTCTCGGTCCGAACGGAGCAGGCAAGTCCACAACGATCAAGATGATGGTCGGACTGCTTCGGCCCACATCCGGAAGTCTCAGCATGTTTGGGCAAGGGGTCAGTGGCGACAATCCCAAGGTCCGTCGCCGGATAGGCTACATGCCGGAACTACCACGTTTTCCAAAACACCTCTCCGGGGTAGAACTGCTCGATGTCTACGGACGCATGTATGGAATGTCGAAGACGGAGCGGCAGAGTAGGATAACGGAGCTGATCAAAATGGTCGGGCTCGAAGGTCGTGGCAAAGATAGAATCGGAAAATACAGCAAGGGGATGCAGCAGCGGATCGGAATCGCTCAGGCGCTGATCAGCGACCCTGAACTTGTGGTCTTGGACGAGCCGAGCATAGGTCTCGACCCGGTGGGGATGGTCGAGGTCAGGAACATGGTCAAGGATATTGTCAAGTCCGGAACAACAGTCTTCTTCTCGTCACACCTCCTCGCAGAGGTGCAGCAGGTCTGCGACCACGTGACCGTGATCCATCTCGGTGTCATGCGCTATTCCGGGACGCTAGAGGGCATCTCCAGCAATGTGATTGCGCACCGCAGGATTGTCATCGAACTCGAGAAGCCTCTTGACGCGGTCCTCACCGCCTTGAAGACGATGAAGTTCGCAACTGTCGAGGCGAACATGAATACTTACACGCTTCACTTGGACACGCGCGATGACGTGAGGGCGCAAGTCTCGCGTGCGGTAACGGGAGCAGGAGGAATTATTCTAAGGATGCAGGAGGAGGGAGGAGGACTCGAGGATGCGTTCCTCAGCCTGGTTGGCAAGGAGGGAATGGCATAGTGGGACAGAAAGCCCGGGCCGGGACCCTTGCCGCATTTATCGCCCTTCTCTACTATGAATTCCTCTGGAATATTCGGAAGAAGAAGATCATCGCCATCTTCATTATCGTCTTCGCCATCGCGACCGTTCAGCTTGCCTTTGCCCCTATAGCTGACGCCTTTGCGAACCCGCCGCAGACCCTCCAGGCAAACCCAACGTTCGTCTTCAATGGAATCGCAACCCTCACTGGAATTTTTCTCTTCCTTGTGGGTGTAGCTACGACGATGAACACTGTGTCAGGCGAGTTTGAGTCTGGAACAATAGTTCCATTATTGACGAAGCCTGTTTCGAAGACGCTCGTCTTCGCCGGAAAGATCGTCGCTGCAGTGATAACGCTCCTTGCTGCCTACGCGTTCCTCGTCACCTACATAACGCTCGGCGGCACTCTGATCTATGGCCCACAAAACAACTTGAACGTCGTTCCCCTAGGGATCCTGGGCCTCACCATCGGGAGCATGGTCTGGGCCTCGATAGCCCTGACCCTTGGCACCCTCTCCAAGAACTCTGTTCTAGCGGCCCTCGGATCATTCGGTTTCTACATCGGCATCACGATAGCCGGCTCGCTCATCGCAGCCTTTCTTGGCGCGTCTACTATCCTGTTCTACGCTCCAGGAAGCGGCGCTCAGGGAACCACTGGGTCATGCGAAGGAGTGACGCGTGGCGGAGGCGAAAGCTTCAGCACCGGAACCGACGGGCTCGCCTCAATGCTCATGCAGTGGGTCCTCAACCCGGGACAGGTTTTGAACTTCTGCGGCCTCCAATTCCGCGCCGCTGGAGCCCCAACCGGGACCCTGCTCTCCTCAGACACCTTCGCAAACGTCGCGTTCAGGGACCTCTGGGTCTCTCTAGTCTACGTCGCCGGGCTATTGCTTCTCAGCTGGTTCGCATTTCGCCGATCCCAGATAGTAGAATCCTAGAAACCAGATCGTTGAGTTCACGAAATTCAACTGCTCTTGAGCGCATGCCTCAGAAGATTCATCTGTTCCTCAATCTCCAATCTCGATGGTGCTGGCCTGAGACCTCTTTCTCTGGACTTCACAATATCCCATCCTTCACACTTGCCTTTCAAGGATGAGGTTCTGGGCACCAAGTGCCAGTGAAGATGCCACTCCGCTCTTTCTACAAGCGTTGACTCGCCCAACCGAACGAGATAGACAATCTCAATCTTGTCATCGGCATGCGACGCGTTGTAAGTTGTGACCAATGCTTTTTCAAGTCTTTGAACCATAATCCCGAACTCTTTCGATTCATTGATAGTCATTTCGGACATGCGCATACGGTGTTGGATTGGTTGGACGACCAGCCATCCGAGAAACCTCTCCTCATTGTTAGAGTAATGGTTTACCATCCAATGCAATCCAAGCGATATCACTCCACCATCGACATCGTTCATTCCCGCGGCTCTTCGACAGCCCTTGCAATACTCTTGTCCAGTCATGTCTCGCGCCCTTCTTGGTTGGCCAAGCACGGTCACGCAACTTATCGATCAGGATTCAAAGTTTAAAGGAACGATAGGCTCTCAAACGCTCCGAGCGTCTGTTCGTTTTGACGAGTACTATTCTTCCACGTTCAGCCGACTACGAGGTCAAGCTGACACCGGAACACGAGACCCTCCGGAAAACCATCCGTGATTTTGCCGAGAAACAGATCCGACCGATAGCGGGGGAGATTGATCGGAAGAACCACATTCCTCGAGATCTTCTCAACCAGATTGCAAAGCTCGGCGTGACCGCAATCACCTACAAGGAAGAGTATGGAGGGCTAGGAGCTGACCTACTGTCGATGGTTATCGCGATTGAGGAATTAGCCCGTGTCTCCGCTGCCTGTTCAACAGTTTTCGTTGCTAGTCATCTTGTTTCTGAGCCATTGAACGAGTGGGGGACAGAGGAGCAGAAGAAACGCTACCTCATCCCGATGGTCGCGGGCGAGAAGATCGGGGCTCACGCGATGACCGAGCCAGGCGCCGGATCAGATGTAGCAGGGATCAAGTCCACAGCGAAACTTCACGGGACCCACTGGGAGATATCTGGCCGAAAGACATTCATCACGAACGGTGAGATCGCGGACCTCTACTTGGTTTTTGCTAGGACCAGTCCGTCTCCCAGTCGACAGGAGAGACACAAGGGTCTCAGCGCGTTTCTAGTCGAGAGAGGAACCGAAGGATTCCAGGTAGCAAGCAAGATTGAGACGACCGGGTTGCGTGGCTCGCAACCGTCCGAGCTAGTCCTTGACCATGTGAAGGTTCCGAAGGACAATTTACTGGGGAAAGAGGGTGATGGCTTCTATGTTGGAGTGAAGACCTACGACCGTGGCAGGATCGATGTCGCAGCACAGGGCGTGGGAATCTGTCAGGCCGCGTACGAGGCGGCCGTAAGTTACGCTCAGACTCGGACCAGTTTTGAAAAGCCGTTGATCGAGTTTCAACAGGTGCAGTACAAGCTGGCGGAGATGGCTATGGGGTTGCACACGGCGCGACTTTTGACCTATTGGGCTGCGTCTCTGAAGGATCAGGGAAAGGACTTCGTCAAAGCCTCGTCAATAGCGAAGGTAACCTCAACTGAGGCGGCGGAAAAGCTGGCGTTGCTAGCGATGATGATACACGGCGGCTACGGCGTCGCAACAGAGTATCCGGTCGAACGGTTCCTGCGAGACTCACAGATTATCAAGACATATGAGGGAACAAACGATATTCAGCGCTTGACGATTGCGAAGCAGTTGCTGCGGGAACTCAAAACATAGATCCAAGACACCCGTCAGATTCAAGTCCGCAATTTCTCAATTTCAAGTCCAACGGCTTCAGCCTCCAGGGTCCTAAGCGGGTCCCGCTCATTCGCGATTCGTCTCACCGAAACTCTGTTTGTCCGATAAACTCATTAGGAGCATGTGGCTCAGGCCATTTTTCCCCAATGGGTAGACCTTACCCGACGTTTCGAATTCTTGAGGACGGGCGTAGTCTACGCAACGGTCTCCGCTTCAACATCTCCGAAATAGAGAGAGAAGTTGGTGAAACCGGTTGAAAACTAGACAGGTATCAAACGCCCTCATCGCAATAGTTCTGATTACGACAAGCGCTCTGCTCGTAGGTGCGCCCCTTCCTCTAGCCAGGGGTCATCTGGGGCTGGTCAAAGCATACGGCCCTGGCGCGGGAACCGCCCAGCCCTACGAGCCCGTCGGCCCCTGGATCGACGGAATACAGATTCCTCAGTTCCTTTTCAACCAGAATAACGAGTGGTCCGCGTTGAAGGCCGGTACCATTGACTTGTACGACTGGCCTCTCTCACCAAGCCAGATCTCAGAATACAACTTGAACCCTTGTATTGCTGCTCCTGACGCGCCACTAGGCATCGCTCCGTGCGGTGCTGGCCAAGCTCCGATCCAGCACGAGATAGCTCTCTTGCCAGTCCAAGCCTTGAACAAGTACCAGATCGATATGCAGAACGCTGCGTTTCCAACCAACCTTTTGGCCTTCCGCCAGGCTGTAGCCTACGCTACAGACAAAGAATCTTTCATCAGGAACACCTTGGCTATCCGGGGGGCTCCAAATTATGGGATCGTTGGCTGTCCAGCCCTCTGCAGTCCGGACAGCGGCCTCTGGGCCGAGCCACATCTGAATGAACTGGGCCTTTCATGTACTTCCGTTGCTGGAACACCCATGCCATATGGCTGTGGCAGTCCCAACCGGTTCGCGATTGCTAATGTGATCCTTGACGCTGCGGGCCTCGTGAGAGCTACAACAGCCAACTGTGGAACCAATACCCTGTGTCAGTCAATTGCCTCCTCGACAGCTACTCTGCCTGGAGGTCCATTCCGGGTAGACCTCGCGCTAGGTTGCGCCAGCAGGGTTGTTCCCACCGGTGGAGGCTCTCTCATTACAGTCAACGATTGTGGAGCAGCTCTCCAGCCGGTCTTCTACGTCCGAATCGATGACACGAACAGGGAGTCTCTTGGACTCCAGGTACGGGATGCGCTTCAGCTGCAGCTCGGCATTGATATGGATGCAGCTAGTTGTTTCACCTCATGCTACACGGGTGATTTTCAGAACTTCTTCAATGGGTGCGGTGGCCGACGGCTCTGCTTTACGCAAGTCTTTGGCAATTTTGCCTACAATCTCTTTACCGGTAGCTGGTTCCTTGGTCGTGACCCTACGTACATCGATGACCTCTACGATTCTAGGTTCATAGGCCCCTTCCTAACCAATTATCCCAACTATAACGACCCCACCTTCGACACCTATGCTCGAGGACTAAGGACCGCTCAGGCCGGTCCGTCAAGCGACCCCTTCGCCAACGCCCGGGCCTTTGCGTACGCGGCTGAACTGGAGTTCAATGCCACCATCCCTGTCGTAGATGTCTGGACCGACACCGCCCCCCACGCCATCCGGATTGTACACAAAGACCTCGACCCAGTCCTCAACGGACTAAGCTGGGAAGGATTCCAGAACCAGGTAGGGGTCGGTCCTCACAGTGGCTTCTCTTGGCTAAACGTCCACCTTGTCGGTGCACCGCTTCACGACCCGAATCATCCAGTGTTCCTAAAGTGGGGATGGAAGACCGACCTCTTGGACTCGCCGAACCCTGTTGACAGCAGCTTTCCCTGGGACTCTTTCGCGGACGGTCTGACCTATGACAAGTTGAACAATCTCGCCACTGATGATGTCGCCTTCACCGGCGATCTGCCTTGGACGGCAAGCCTACCCGCTCTAAGTATTGTCAGTGCTAGTGCTCACTTCCCCAACGGGGATGTCTGTACGCCTGACGCTCCTGCAAACGTCTGTTCAGTCCTCAGCTACCGATTGAGGCCAGACTTGACCTTCGCCGCGTCACTGGACGGTAACACCGCCTCGATTCCAGTGACCGCTAACGATATCCGCTTTAGCATTCTCGACTCGAGGAGTAGTCCCACTAGCTCTCTCACTCCTCACTATGTTCATGTCCAGGACGTGGTGGTGAACAGCCCTACAAGTTTTGATGTGTACGAGCGGACGGCCGCGGTGTGGGACCGGCACGATCTCGGCGCTACACCAATTCTCTCAGTTCAGCACTGGTGCCAGGAAGCACATGACTCCTGGCCTGGAACAACTCTGGCCAACTGTCTCGCAGCCCCTACAAGCAGCGGCTTTGCAGGCCTTGGATGGCCTGATGCGGGAGTAAACGTCCTCTCCAGCACCAGCGGTCATCAGCTTTCCGGCCCGGCGGTCGGGGTCGATCTTGGCTCGAACGTTTTCGTCTACGATTCTGAGGTCTCCTTCCCAGCCAACGCCCCCAATGGCCCGATACTCTACAGGCTGCGTCAGACCCCGGGACTATCACAGCCGCCTGGTAGTGCTACCTGTCAACCGACGGGAACCGGATGTGGGTATTCCAACCCGACGGCGCCGAGCGATGCCTACTTCACGCACGTCCTCGGCGCAACCTCGGCTGGTCTCAACATCGGTGGATGGCACAAGTTCCATCTTGCGGGTAACATCAACTGGTACTGTACGGCGACGACTCCACAGCCATGCTCTGCAGGAATAACCGCGGAGATGGCGCCGCTACCGGCGCCTGACATGGCGATCAACGTCGTCGACCTAGCTATAGTCGCGGTCCACTTTGGCGAGAGCCCAGGACTTGGAGGACCATATGGAAACACGGCGTGGGATATCACCGGACCAAGTGGGACACCTGACGGAACAGTGAACATATTCGATCTGACCAGGGTTGCCCAACACTTCGGACAGAGCTATCTGGGCGGAACCGACGCGGGCGGCGGAACGGTGGGCACATTGCCTGGATGGATATACGAGTCCATACCGGGAGCCTGAAAAAGGCTACTAAAGACCACAGACAACCCCGTTTCTTTTCATCAACTAGATCTGAAAATATCGTGCGCGACGCCTTGGCTCGCGGTCTTACAGGAAACCTTACGTCTAGGGCGAATTGGTAGCCATGGGAAGCCTGTAATAGTGCACAACCGATTTTGCAACATTTCTCGCGGACCGTTTCGTGGTGTCGATGCTCAAGCTCTTGAGAAATGGGATTGCCGAGTCGAGATTGTATCTTCGGAACAGGTCGCTCAGCATCTTCTCGGTATTGACTTTTCCCATTCTTTTCCTCTGACTCGCCTTGACACGCCTAACCAATTCTTCTCGGTCGCAGTAAAGCCGAACAAATTGCACTTGCCCTCCATGCGCTCTGATCCTTTGGACGACTTGATTTACAAACCGGTCGTCCTCCTCGCCTTTGCTGTAGACAAAGGTGAAAATTGTGTCAATTCCTTCTCTTGCGGCCGCCTCTAACATTTCCAGTCGATACTTGCCGGTAAGGCGCCAGAAAGTCTTTGTTCCAAATTCGAAGATAGACTGGACAAACTGGATCGAGACATGATTGTGAAAAAGCTTGAACCCTGTAAGCTTTGCCAATTCGGTTGCGACGGTCAACTTGCCTGATGCTGGGGGTCCGTAGATGAAGACAAGTTTCATTCTAAAGACGTTATTCCCTCGGTTGAAATAAATAGCGGCTAGAGTCCTGACATGAGCAGTTGAGTTTTGAGGTTCATTCTCTCGGGTCTCGGAAACTGGTACAATGGATGGAGTTTAACTGATCAAGCAGTTCAGCTCGCTGACAAGCTCGGATTCTGGGGCGCGGTTATCCCCGACCATTACATGTGGGCTGAGGCCTATGGGCAACAGCAGAAGGATTCGACTGTAGAAAGCTGGGTAGCCCTCACTTACCTCGCAGCCAAGACCCAGAAGGTCAAGCTTGGAACAATCGTCACCCCGATCCCATTCCGTCCGCCTGCAATGCTGGCCAAGATGGTGTCCACAATGGACGTCCTGTCATCGGGACGCGCAGTTCTCGGCGTCGGGGCCGGATGGTCACAGACAGAATTTGAAGGCTACAGTACATGGGACGATCCGAAGACACGGGTCGACAAAACACAGGAGGGCGTTGAGCTGATTCTCCAGCTATGGGAGAAACCTCAGGTCGATTTCAAAGGGAAATATTACCACGCGATGGGTGCGATTCTAGATCCCAAACCCGTCCATGATGTTCGGAGGCGTTGGCACCAGAATGCTAAGGCTTGCAGGCCAGTACGCGGACATCTGCCATGTCCCACCATGGGTCCATGTCCCCACGGAGAAGGCGCGTTTGATCGTCAAACAGGAAGCGCGAAGATTCCATCGAGAGGATAAGATTGAGTTTGCAGCAGGGTCGGTCGCCAACCGTGACCAGCAGAAGTTCGACTTGAAAACTGTAGTTCAGGATATTGAGAAGGCGGCAAAAGACGGAGCACTATACTACATAGCGCCTCTCCATCGCAGTGGCTATCTTGACAACCTCAAAGAATTCGCGAAGAACATCATCCCCTCATATTCAGGGCTAGACTAGAATTATCACGCTGGTCTCCGCCTAAGGGCTCGGCGTTCTTTTTCTCACTAGAGGGTCTGCTTTCACGATGCCCAACATCAATGCTCCAGTAAAAGCACGCTAACATGCACTCCATATTTACTCACGGAACCGAGGTGTATGGATTACCCTGGGGGAAATTGTAGCCTGCAGATTCCCAAAGAGGCGAAGGATGCTGTTCGAGCGTGGAATATCGGTCGAGTAGAAAATTGTAGATATGTCAGACAAGGCGAGGTCAACCACAACTTCTTCATCAGGACGTCCAAGGGAAAATATGTTCTGCGGCAGGCGGCCCACCACAGAACCTCCGCTGAACTGGAGTTCGAACTATCCTATCTTAACTATCTCAGAGACGCAAATTTTCCTTACAGGATACCTGCAGCCATTCCGACTACTAATGGTGAGCTATTCATCGCCCTTCAAGGCCGCTTCTACTGGCTCTACGAGTTTCTCGAAGGCACTTTCGTCGAGACACTCAACAAGTCGCGTCTCACTCAGCTTGCAAGAATGATGGCAACCTACCACCTGTTGATAGAAAAATCACACCTTAACAATGGAAAACCCCACTCAGATCTGTTCAACAGAACCCCCGTGTTGAAGGAGATTGGAGATTACCGGGCGGAGATCCTTCGCAGGAATCGAGCCAACCGAGCCGATGCTGCGTTTGTGAAGGAGTCTAAGATATTAGAGCCAATGCTGCGGGGTCTGGATGAAAGCCCATACTCGAACATGAAACGGTACCCGATTCATGGAGACATCAATCCGCAAAATCTGATCTGGAAAAATGGCGTGCTCGTCGGACTGCTTGACTTCGAAAATGTTAGCACGACGAACGGACCAACTATCAGGGACATCTCACAATGCTACAACACTGCATTTAGAGACGCTAAGGTCAAGTATCGACTGGACCTAAATCTGGCAAAACAATTTCTGACGTACTACAAGCAATATCATCTTATGTCCGACAAGGAGGTCCGGCATTAGACGGACCTAATGGTCGCAAATTTCATTGAGGATTTTGTCTACGCGTTTTGGATGTTAAGGAACGATCCTGAAAGGGCGAGGGGATACAGGCTTGCCCTGTATTCGAGAGCGGCGCAGTGGAGCCATTCCAACAGAGAGAGAATTGCTCGGGCTCTTCTAAGCTAAGTGCGCTGGGATAATCTATCAAGTTCTGACAAGTTTCTCGCACTATTTGCCGCCTGATAAGCGAGAGTTACAATCTTCTCATATCGGCGGGTTCCAGGGATGGCTGCCGAGTGAGAAACCAGATCCCCGGGAGTATCGATCGGGTGAAATGAGGCTACGGACTGGAATACGCGTGCTGGACGATATGCTGAGCGGAGGCTTCTTACCTGGAGACGCAGTACTGCTTGCTGGTGGAGCTGGTACAGGGAAAACGACCCTGGCGCTCCAGCACCTAGTGAACGGGGCGACCCAGTTCGGAGAAAACGGGGTCTACGTGACCTTCGAACAGTTACCTGCACAAGTCTATCGGGATGGTGTAAGCTTCGGATGGGACTTACGTAAGCTGGAAGACGAGAACAAGTTTCGGTTGATCTGCACATCTCCCCAGCTTCTCCTGGAGACCGGTGGGGGAGAGAGTCTCCTCTCTGAGCCGATCAGAGAGGTGCGTCCGCAGAGGATTGTGATTGACAGCCTCAGCCATCTCGCTATGTACACGGACCGCGACGAGCTGAGGAGAGAGCTCTACCGGTTGATTATGCTGCTCAAAGCTAGGGGCTTGAGTTCTATTCTCATCTGGGAGAGCAGTGACTCGTGGGGTTACTCCTCATCATTATCGGATGGGGGCATCAGCTTCCTAGTGGACTGCGTTCTCCTTCTCAAGCCAGTAGAGATAGAGTCCTCGGTCCGAAAGGCGATGTTTGTCCTGAAGATGCGGGGCAGCGACCATGACAAGAGTTTGAGGCAGTACGAGATTACCTCACATGGCGTCGAGGTCTCTGCACCCTTCTCGGATTACGAGGGTCTCCTGACTGGAAGTCCAAGGAGGTCCATTACCGAACAGGCGGCGAGTAACTGGGCGATGGCCTTTGCCAAGAACAAACAGAAACATTCCTGAACCAAAGTCAATCGGGCAAGTTGGACAGACTTCG
>Ga0209237_1002341_pt1 | contig 11392 bp, 9 predicted proteins | sample GraSoi013_1_40cm_2_FD_185820 | JGI IMG/M metagenome (GOLD analysis project Ga0209237, IMG submission 185820) | Grasslands soil microbial communities from the Angelo Coastal Reserve, California, USA - Sample 10_02_2013_1_40cm (SPAdes) (version 2) | ecosystem: Environmental > Terrestrial > Soil >...
CAGCTGACGCGCTCGCTCTCGCGGACGCGCAGGAGCAGGTCAAGCTTCTCCTCGAAGAGGTCGTCGTAGTCGGCGAGGTCGTAGCCGAAGAGCGGAAAAGACTCGGTGAACGAGCCGCGCCCCGCCATGATCTCCGCGCGTCCACCCGAGATGAGGTCGAGCGTGGCGAAGTCCTGGAAGACCCGCACCGGATCGTCGGAGCTCAGCACGCTCACCGCGCTCGTGAGCCGGATGCGCGTGGTGCGAGTCGCCGCCGCCGCGAGGACGACTGCGGGCGCCGAGACGACGAACTCGGCGCGGTGATGCTCGCCGACGCCGAAGACGTCGAGGCCGAGCCGGTCCGCGAGCTCGATCTCCTCGACGAGCCGCCGGAGCCGCTCCCGCGCGCCGATCGTCCGACCGGTCTTCGGGTCGGGCGTCATCTCGCCGAAGCTGTAGATCCCGAGCTCCATCGTCGCAGGAACGGCTAGGGCCGCACGTTCATTCCGCGCGCGTGGATCAGGGTGTGGCCGCGGCTCGCGCGACCTCGAACGTCCCGTGCTGCACGACCAGCTCCTTCTCGTTCGAGGCGAAGCTCACGATGGTCCCAGCCCTGGCGTCGAGCACGCTGGTGAGCGTGTAGCCCGACTTCGCCAGATACGCGACCGCGTAGACGTCGTCGTTCACCCGCGCGACCTCGTACCGCACGCCCGGTTCGGGAGGCGAGCCGTTCCCGCTCTTCCGCGGCTCGCCGAGTTCGCGCCACGTGACGGTGCCGTCGCTCGCGAAGGTGTGCTCGAGCGCCTTGCCCGCCATCGGACCGTCCTCGTAGGTCCAGCGGATCGTCCTCCCGCGGATCGGATCGGAGCTCACGGCCGCCTCCCTCGTCGTTTGCGCTCCCGTGCTGCAAGGCGGAGACCATGCCGGCCCGGCTGCGCGACACTTCGCGAAATGGCGCGGCGATCGACGCTCACGCCACGCGAGCATGCGCGCAAGGAGCAGGTGCTCACCCAGCACCAGCCCGCGCGCGTGGCCCAGACCGCGGACGCGCTCGTGCTCAAGGACGGCGACCACTTCCTGCTCTGCGGCCAGAGCGGGGACGTGCCGCTCCGCCCCGGTCACGGCCTCGGCCTCTACTGGCGCGACTGCCGTTTCCTATCGGGGTACGAGCTCGCCCTCGAGGGCGAGGCGCCGATCGCGCTCTCGTCGACCGCGGCACGCGGTTACGAGACGCTCCACGACCTCGCGAGCCCCGAGATCGCGGACGCGCGCGGACGGCGCGCGATCGCGAAGAACGCGATCGCGATCCGCCGCCAAAGGCTTTTCCAGGACGGATCGCTGTACGAGCTGAACTGGGTGCGCAACTTCGGCAAGGTGACCGCCCGATTCGCGATCGAGCTGCGCTGGCGATCGGCGTTCGACGACATCTTCGTCCTGCGCGGTCTGGTGCCACGCCCGCGCGGCGCGCTCCGGCAGCCCCGGGTCCGGCGCCCGGACGCCGTCGTGCTTCGGGCCGACGGCATCGACCGCGCGCGTCGTCGGACCGCCATCACCTTCGCGCCGCGTCCGAGCGCGCTGCATCGCGATCGCGCGCGCTTCCGTCTCACGCTCGCGCCCGGCGAGGAGACCGACATCGCCGTCGCGATAACGCCGTCGGTCGCGACGCATGGTCCGCGCCGGATCGACCCGCGCCGGGTGAGGCAGGCCCGCATGCGCGAGGTCTTCGAACGATCGCGGCGTAATTGGCTCGCGGGGTTCACCCGCGTTCGCTCGTCGAACGAGCTCTTCGACGCCGTCGTCGAGCGCTCGTTCGGCGATCTGAGACTCCTGGAGACCGAGCTCGACGGGCATCGCTTCTTCGCGGCCGGGGTGCCGTGGTTCGCGACGCTCTTCGGCCGCGACGCCGCGATCGTCGGCCTCCAGCTGCTCCCCTATCAATGCGAGATCGCGCGCGACACGCTCCTCCTGCTCGCGCGCTACCAGGCCGACCGGGTCGACGAGTTCCGGAACGCGGAACCGGGCAAGATCCTGCACGAGCTGCGCGTGGGCGAGCTCGCGCGCGCGGGCGAGATCCCGCAGAGCCCGGCGTACTACGGCACGGTCGACGCGACGCTTCTGTTCGTCATCCTGCTCGCCGAGTACGTGCGCTGGTCCGGTGACGTCGCGCTCGCCCGGGCGCTCGCGCCCAACCTGGACGCGGCGATCCGCTGGGCGACCGGTGACGCCGATCACGACGGCGACGGCTACCTCGATTACGTGGGCGCGTACCGCGGCGGCCTCGTGAATCAAGGCTGGAAGGACTCCGGCGACGCGATCGTGAACGCTGACGGTGGCCTCGTGAGGCCGCCGGTCGCGACGTGCGAGGTGCAGTCGTACGCGTATCGCGCGTTCGGCGACGCGGCCTGGCTCTACGCGATCCTCGGTCGCGCGCAGGACGCCGTTGGCCTGCGCACCCGCGCGCGCCGGCTTCGTGCGGCGTTCGAGCGCGACTTCTGGTCCGAGCGGCTCGGCTGCTACGTCCTCGCACTCCAGCGTGGCGGTCGACCGGCGCTCGTCGCGAGCTCGAACGCGGGCCAGGTGCTCTGGGGAGGCATCGCCTCACACGCTCACGCGCGGCGCGTCGCGCGCCGGCTCATGGAGACGGACCTCTTCACCGGCTGGGGCGTGCGCACGCTCTCCAGCAAGGCCAAGGCGTACAACCCGATCGGGTACCACATCGGGAGCGTGTGGCCGCACGACAACGCGCTGATCGTCGGTGGGCTTCGCGCCTACGGACGTGACCAGGAGGCGCTGCGGATCGCGGGAGCGCTGTTCGATGCCGCCGCCGGCTTCCGTGACTACCGCCTTCCCGAGCTCTTCTGCGGCTACGAGCGCGACCCCGGAGGCGAGCCGCCGGTGCGCTATCCGGTGGCGTGCAGCCCGCAGGCCTGGTCGGCCGGCGCGCTCCCGGACGTCGTCGCGCGGCTCCTCGGGCTGCGCGCCGACGCGACGGCGCGAACGCTGCGCGTCGATCCGGTCCTGCCGCCCTGGCTGGACTGGATCGAGCTCGAGGGCATGCGCGTGGGCCGCGCGCGGCTCGATCTGCGCGTGGAGCGAGGGCCTGGCGGCGTCGTCCGGACGCGCACGCGAACGCGCAGGCAGGGCTTACGCGTGGAGGTTGCTCGGCAGGCGAGGCGGTAAGGGACACGACGACGCGACATACGGGCTCGCTGCGCTGAGCAGCGAGCCCTTCGATCACCCACGCTCGTGTCAGCGATGCGTCTCGCGGACCACCCATACGCCGGAATTCATGTCCGAGATGACGATGAGCCCGTCATCCGCGACGACGACCCCCCAGACGAACGCGGAGTTCCCAAGGCAGGCGCAGGAACCGACGGGATCGTTGAACGCCGGTGGGACGAACGAGGCGACCTCGATCGGAGTGGTCGCCGCGCCGCTCAGCACCGGCGCCATGTCGACAACGCGGACGCCGTCCGAGTACCACGAGATCGCGACCTTCGTCGAGCTCCACGCCGGGTTCTGGGCGGTGTGATGGATCGTGTAGTTGCCGTTGCTCGGATCGTTGTTGGCCTCGGAATGCGGCGTCTTGAACGTGCCGATCTCCACGAGGTCGCCATTCGCATCGCGTGAGGCGAGGTCGAAGATCCTGAGGTAGCCCCATCCGACCTGGTTCTTCACGTCATTGGAGCGGCATTCGTCTTCGTCCTGAACGAGAAGGAATCGACCGTCGTTCGTCACATCCGCCGAGTGTGTATCCATGTCGCCGGACTCGTTCGCCGGATAGCGCGCTCGGCGTACGAAGCGAGGCCGCGTGGGGTCGGTGATGTCGAGCACGAGCTCGCCCGCGTCAAACGCGGAGAAGAACGCGGTCTTCCCATCCGCGGTCGCCGAGGCGCTGTGACCGAAGGTCCGTGCGAAGCAACCTGTGCCGGTGAACTGGTTCGTGAGGCCGATCTCGCGGAGCGCCCAGTTGCCGATCTCGGCCGGAGCGCTCGGGTCCGTGATGTCGACGATGCGCAGGTCGCCCCGACCGGCGGCGTCGAACGTCTGCGAGAAGTTCACGGCTTCGAGCGCCAGCACCTTGCCGGCTTGCTTCCTCGTCACGAGGTCGGGCCGCTGGACGATCGAGAGCTCGTGGACGCCGCGGATGTTGTCCCCGCTTGAGACGAACCCGAGCTTCTCCGGGGTCCTCGGATCGGTCACGTCCCAAAGCTGCAGTCCTCGAGGGATGGAGTTGTCGCGCCGGAAGCACGCCTGCAGGCCGACGGCGGCGATGTCGCGGCCTTGCCTGGGCCCGAAGAGCGGCGTGAAGACGGTGATGTCCTCGGCGCTGGTCCAGGCGGGACTCCGGAGGGTCCCGACGATCGGAAGACCGGGAGCGTGAAGATCGAGGATCTTCACACCGTTCCGCGGGTCGGCCGTGTCGCCGGCGGGACAGAACTTGGGGAAGTTCGAGATCCCGAAGCCCCACTGGCCGATGTACGCGAATCCCTTGTGCGCGTAGATGTCGGCGTTGAAGCCGCGGCCGCCGATGTCGTTATGGCCGATCAGCTCGAGGTTCGCGATCGAGCCGTTGTTCTGCACTTGGCCGGTCTTCTGGCCGTTGTCGGTGCCGTTCCCTCCGCCGTTCCGCTGGATCCAGGCGGTGAGCGGATCGTCGGCGAGGCCGTCGTCCGGTGTCGGAGTCGCGGCGCTCGGGAATGAGATCGAGAAGGCCCCGGTCAGAGCGAGCAGAAAGAACAAGAGTCGTCGCATGTGATGTCTCCTGAGTGCGGCCCGGTCGGCCTGTTCGGACGCGCGTGGAGCCTACCCAACCGCCCCGCAAACGTCGACTGGCTCGATCGCTGCGACGAAGCGCCCACTCAGCGATCCCGGCGTCGCGACGAGCGATCAGCCCTTGACCCCGCCGATGCGGATCCCTTCGACGAACTGGCGCTGGAACGCGAAGAACACCGCGATGATCGGCAGCGCGGCGACCGCCGCCCCGGTCATGAGCATCCCGTAGTCGGTGTTGAACTCGCCCTGGAGCGTCGCGAGGCCGACCTGCACCGGGTACTTCGCGGGATCGCGCAGGATGACGAGCGGGAAGATGAAGGCGTTCCAGTAGCGCTGGAACGTGAAGATCGCCAGCACGGCGAGCGCAGGCCGCGAGAGCGGCACGATGATGTGGCGGTACACCTGCCACTCGGACGCGCCGTCCACGCGCGCGGCGTGCTCGAGCTCGGTGGGCAGCGTCTGGATGAACTGCTTCATGAGGAAGACGCCGAACACGTCCGCGAGTCCCGGGAGGATGACCCCGGGGTATGTGTCGAGCAGGCCGAGCGCGCGGAGGATGAAGAAGACCGGGATCAGCGTGACCTGCGCCGGCACGGTGAGCGTGCTCACGATGAGCCAGAACATGACGTCCTTTCCCGGGAAGCGACGCTTCGCGAAGGCGTAGCCGGCCATGCTGTCGAACAGCAGGTGGAAGGCGGTGATCACGCCGGCGATGACCACGGTGTTTACCAGCCAGCGGGCGATCGGCGTCGTCTCGAAGAGCCGCTGGTAGTTGCCGACGGTGAGCTCGCGCGGGACGACCTCCGGTGGGACGCGCACGACGTACTGGGTCGGCGACAGCGAGGTGAGGAAGAGCCAGTACAGCGGGAAGAGCGAGAGTGCGCCCGCGACGAGGAGGAGGACGTGGACCGGGAGGCGCCTCCTAATACTCGACATCGGTCCGCAGCGAGCGGAACTGCGCGATCGCGACGACGATGGCCATCACGAAGAGCACGACCGCCATGGCGCTCGCGAGGCCATAGCGCCCGAACTGGAACGCGGTGCTGTAGATGAGCTGCACGATCGTGATCGTCGCGTTGTTCGGGCCGCCGCCGTTCGTCATGATGTACACGCGTTCGAAGACCTGGAACGCGAGGATCGTGTACACGACCACCAGGTAGAGCGTCGTCGGCCGCAGCAGCGGCACGGTGATGTGCCGCCACTTCGCGAAGGGCCCGGCCCCCTCGAGATCGGCCGCCTCGTAGAGCTCGCGCGGCAGCGACCCGATCGCCGCCGAGTAGAGGACCACGCCGCCGCCGGGGATCGTGAGGACCGCGCTCAGGATCACCGCGAGGAGCGCCTGGTCGGAGCTGCCGATCCACAGGAACGGGCCGAGGCCCAGCGTGCCGAGCGCCGCGTTCGCGAGCCCGAACGGATTCGGATTGAAGATCCACCGCCAGACCATCGCGACGAGGATCGCCGAGTTCACGAGCGGCAGATAGAAGAGAGCTCGGTAGAAGACGCGGCTCCTCGCGCCGAGCGGCTGGATGAGGCTGGCGACGACCAGCGCGAGCGTGACCTGCGCCGCGACGACGACCGTCGCGTACAGCACCGTGTTCCCGAGCGCCTGGCGAAAGACCTGATCGTCGGCGAGCGTGCCGAAGTTCGCGAGCCCGATGAACGTCCCGCCGGTGACCCGCGCGTCCTGCAGCGCCAGGACGAGGCCCTGCGCGACCGGCAGCAGCGTGAAAAGGACGAACAGCGAGAACGTCGGCAGGACGAAGAGATACGACCAGCCGTGACGCCGCAGCGCGGCGGTCACACTACTTGTTCGCTTCGTCCAGCAGCCGCTGCGCGGCCGACGTCACCTCGTCCAACGCCTGCTTCGGCGTTTTCTTGCCCTCGAGCGCCGCGTCGCGCGCCGGCCGCATGTATTTCTGGTCGATCTCCGACCAGGTGCTCACGTTCGGCAGCACGTAGGTGAAGGCGCCCATCTTCGCGACCTTCGCCTTGGCCGGGTGATAGTCGCCGTAGATGCCGGCGGCGGAGGTGCGCCCGGCGGGGGCGAGCCAGTACTCGACCGGCGGCGTCTGCTTCTTGAGGTCCGGCCCGATGTCCGGCCCCGTCAGGTACTTGGCGAACTGGTGTGCCGCGGCCTTCTTGTCGGCGTCCTGCTGCTCGCGCACCGCGATGAAGCCGACGCCGCCCCACGCCGTCTGATCGCCCTTGGCCTTCGGGAAGTTCGCGATGTCCCAGTTCTTCCCGAACTCCCAGTTCTTGTCGGCGTTCAGCACGTTGATCATCGCGCTCGGCCGCTGGAGGATCGCGATATCGCCGCTCAGGAACCGCGCCTGCGAGTCGTTGGGGTTGAGTGTGAGGAAGTCGGGCGGCATGACCTTGGCCTGCGCGAGCGCGACCCACTTCTCGAGGCCGCTCACCGCGTCGGGGCTGTTGAACGTCCACGTCTTCACGTCCTTGTCGTAGGGGCGCCCACCGTCGATCAGCAGGAACGCGAACTCGTCATTGGCGTGCGCGAACCCGTAGACCTGTTTCCCGTTCGCGCGCTTGAAGGTGAGCTTCTTGGCCGCGGCGAAGAGCTCGTCGTAGGTCCAGTTCCCATCCTTCGGCGGGGTCACGCCGGCTTCCTTGAAGAGGTCGAGGTTGATGTACTCGAACCAGGGCACGATCCACAGCGGGTACGCGACGACCTTGCCCTTGTACGTCGTCGCCTGCAGCGCGCTCGGGTTGAAGTCGCGGCGCTCGGCGTCGGTGAGCGGCGGCTCGGAGAGCTGGCCCGCCGCCGCGTACTTGAGGACGTCGCCGCCCGTGGTGTGGAAGACATCGGGCCCGGCCTTCTGCTGGAGGATCGCGATGTCGAACTTCTGGTCCGTCTCGGGTCCGAACGGGCCGCCCTGGATCGTGATGGTGACGTTCGGGTAGCGCTCCTTCCAGGCCTTCACCGCGGCGTCCGAGGTGATGGTCTCTGCGCTCTGGCTTCCGGGCGTGTAGTTCCGCCTCCACCATTCGATGCTCACCGGTTTCGCCGCCGCGGCAGTGCCGCTCGCGCTCGCCGCGGCGCTCGTCCCCGGCGTGCCGGCCGGCGCGCAGGCGACGACGACGCCGGCAGCGGCCATGGCCTGGAGGAATCGCCTTCGAGAGATCGTCACGTCACGTTCCATCTCGATGCCTCCCCGCATTCGCTCAGCGCCCGACTATAGCCGGAGGCTCGAGGAGCACGACCGGGATCGGCCTCGCGGTCGTCGTCCGGTACACCTCGTACCCCGGGTACAGGCGGACGAGCTTCGGCCACAGCCGCTCTCGTTCTTCGCTCGTCGCGTCGCGCGCGCGCAGGCGTCGCACCCGCCCGCTCAGGTTCACCTCGACGTCCGGGTTCGCTCGGAGGTTCAGGTACCACGCGGGCGCACGGTCGTGGCCGGCGTTCGACGCGACCACGACGACCGCCTCGCCCTCCGGCCACCCGAAGACCGGCGCCGAACGCGGCTCGCCCGTCCGGCGTCCGACCGTCGTGATCAGCACGACCGGCCCCCACGCCCCCCGCGAGGCGAGCGCCGGCGCGACGCGATACCACCGGCGGTGGTACGCGGTCCACCACCGAGTGGTCGCCAGACGGCCGACCGCGAGGTAGAAGAGGCGCCTCACCGCAGCCAGACCGGGTCGCCGTAAAGGAGCGGCATCCGCTGGGAGAGCTGCACGGCCCCATCGGCCTGCGACACGACGACGAAGGTGCCGAGCACGATGAACGCGATGCGGGTCCCGTCCGGCGACCACGTCGGTACGACGTCGTCGCTGAGTGTCGCGAGCGAACGCAGGGCGGTGCCCTCCGCCGGCGCGACGAAGACCTCCGATTGGATCCCCAGGTGCGCGGACCTGCCGCCGGCCGTCGCCGGCGCGTCGAGCCGCCGGCCCGCGCGATTCACGAGATGCCCCGCGGCCGAGACGACGACCTGCCGTCCGCTGGGCGAGAAGCGCGGAGCCTGCTGGAAGACGAACGAATCGCGCGTCTTGAGGAACGGACCCGCGGAAGAGCCGTCGGCCGCGGACGTCCAGAGGCCGTCCTGGTCGCCGCGTGACAGGTGGACGAAGAGCAGGGTCTTCCCGTCGGGTGACAGCGTCGGCTCGGCCGCGTCGGTGAGGATCGTGCGGCGCTCGCGCGTCCGGAGGTCGATGCGTTCGATGCTGTCCTCGGTACGCGCGACGGTGGGCTGGCGCAGGTCGCCCTCCGCCGAACGACGGTGCACGTAGAGGTGATCGCCCGCGGGATCCAGGCTCGGCGACGCGTAGAAGACGTTCGGCCGCTCGTGCGTCACGAGCGGGCGCAGGTCGGTGCCGTCGAGGTTGACGCTGTAGATGTCCGAGCCGAGACCTTCTTTCTCCGTCGACTGCACCAGCGCGAAGACGAGGACCTTCCGGGTCTGGTCGAACATGGGCGACGAGGGGACCGCCCCGGCCGGTAGCCGGACGAGGTGACCGAGCGTCTTGGCCGAGGCATCGAGCCCGAAGAGGCCAGCCGGAGCGGCGACGGCGAAGACCGCGCGGGTCCCGACGCCGACCTCGGACGGGGGCGGCGCGGGCTCTGTCGCGAGCGGTCCGCCGCCGCACGCGGCAACGGCGCCGGCGAGAGCAAGCGCAACGAAGAGGGGGCGCCGTCCCCGGCGCCCCCTCGTCACGCGCGTGCTACTTGCCGATGATCTCGGCGGCTTTGCCCTGCAGCTGGAGGACATGCATCCCCGTGTTCGCGCGGTCCACGATGTAGATGTAGCCGCGGTCGTCGGTCGCGACGTTGTTGGTCTGGATGACCTGCCTCGCGACGTTCTCCTGGCCCTTGAGCTTGCCGACGCGCTTGTCGGTGGCCTGCGTGATCTCCGGAATGAAGTACGCCACCTCCTTCGGGTTGTACGGGTCGCGCACGTCGATCGCGCGGAGGCCCGCGTTGAAGTAGGAGACGAACACGACCTTCTTGTAGAACGGCGGACCCATCTCCTCGTTCGTCGCGTGCGGACCGAACCGGCCGCCGCGATCGATGAAGTTGGCCTCGCCGCTGCCGCCGCTCGAGGCCAGGACCTGGAACGTCGCGATCGATTGCGGGCGACCCTCGGTCGTGACGTCGACGAAGGTGGTGACGTGACGCGGCTCGTCGCCGAAGTGCTGCGTCGCCTCCGAGACGACGACGACGATGTCGCGCTCGGCGGCCTTCTGGTTGCCGGTGTCGATGACGCGGTCCGGGACCGTCATCTTGCCGAGCGGGAAGCTCGTGTGACCGCCGTTGTCGGGATTCATGACCCACCGCCCGACCTCGGCGCTCGTGTAGTCGGTCGGGGCCGAGCTCAGGAGCTTGGCGCGGTCGACGATCTGCATGACGCCGTTCTCGCCGGTCCCGTACGCCATGTAGATCCGGTTGCCGGCCGGACCGGTGGAGATCGGGCCGTGGATGTTCGGGACCTCCTTGAAGTAGGGCGGGATCTTCCCGCCCGGCTGCTGCCCGTCGAGGGCCCAATCGCGCAGGAACTTGGGCTGCGCCGGGTTGCTCAGGTCGTAGACCATGATGTGGTGGCCGGTGCGCCACCCGGCGTCCTTGTCGCTGCCGCGCGAGCCGACGACGTAGGCGATGCCCGTGTCCGGCTCCCACCAGCTCTTGTGCGTGGTCGCGAGCGCGCCCGGAGCGCCGGTCTGCGCGCCGACGAGCGGGTTTCCGTCGCGCACGGTCCGGACGCCCTTGGGGTTGCTCGGGTCCGTGACATCCCAGATCTCGTGCGCGGCGCTGTGGTAGCTGCGAAGCATGTAGACCTTGCCGTCCTTCGCCGGCAGGCCGTTGCCATCGACCGCGCGGACCATCTGCGCGCCGCCGCCTTTGCCGTCAGCGACGGGGATGTGGAAGAGGGTCTTGGGGTTCGCCGGGTCCGTGACGTCGATGAGCGAGGTGCCGTTCTCCTCGTCCTTGCCCGTGAGCGGGTTCCGTGACGGGAGCGGGGACTTCGTGACCGGGTCGACGTCGAGCGTGTGGTGCCCGACGAACAGGATGTACCGGCCGTTCGGGTACTTCAGGATCGTCGGCTGATAGGACGACCGCGACTGCAGGTCGTTGAAGCCGACCATCTTCATGTCCAGACTCTGCGGGGCCTTGGCCGCTGCCTGCGACGCGGGCGCGGCGGGCGCCGCCGACGCCGCGGGTGCGACCGGCGCGCTCGGCGACTGGCAGCTGCCGAGGATGCCCGCACCGACGGCGCCGACGCCTAAGGCGCCGACCCCGACGAGCACCTCGCGACGGCTGAGCGTGGTGGCCTTCCTCTCGGACGTCGTGGGATCGCGAGTCTGGTCCTCCATACCTTTCCCCCTCTATGTGCTCGGCCCTGGCAGGCCATAGGCAAACGATTCCGTGCAAGTCTGCCCCGCGTGTCAAAAAGGCGTCCGGTCTGGCCGGTACTTTGGGCCGTGATGGCGGAACGGCGCGACGACCACCTCGTCGGCATCACCGTCGTCTGGGTCGGCCTCCTCGCCTTCATCGCGTGGGGCTATGTCTTCCAGACGCCGCCGGGCGGGCCCTACACGGACTTCATGCGCAAGGCGTTCGCCGCGCTTCTCGCGGTCGTCGTGCCGTCCGTGTCAGCGCTGATCCTCGTCTCCTGGGTAATCGTCCTGC
>Ga0209237_1002344_pt1 | contig 11385 bp, 10 predicted proteins | sample GraSoi013_1_40cm_2_FD_185820 | JGI IMG/M metagenome (GOLD analysis project Ga0209237, IMG submission 185820) | Grasslands soil microbial communities from the Angelo Coastal Reserve, California, USA - Sample 10_02_2013_1_40cm (SPAdes) (version 2) | ecosystem: Environmental > Terrestrial > Soil >...
CTCTCGCTCCAGTACGCCAACCTAGAAGAAATCTGACGTGATGAAAGGATCTGACGTGATAGTGACAGACGGACGGAGCCGGGTCGCGCCTTTGTCAGGCCACCCACGGAGTTTTCCGACCTCGCGGGGCCCGCTAGAAAGAAATGCCCCGTGAGTCAGGCCGCGCGCACCTCGACGGTAAGGCCGAGATCGTGAAGGCGCGCGATCAAGCGCTTGGCGAGCTTGGCCTTGTCGCGCCGATCGAAGTGGTCGGCACCGAGGTCACGGTAGTCGACGTCGTGTTTGAGCATGTGGTAGGCGGCGGTCAGCATGGAGGCGGCGACGGCGAGGACGGCCTTCTTGGGGCCTCGCCGGCTCTTGATCCGCAGGAATTGGGCTCGGAGGTAGGTGTCCTTTTTCCGGGCTGCCGACCACGCGGCCTGCACGAGAGTGGTCTTCAGCCAGGGATTACTCGACCGCGTCCGATTCGAGAGGCGCTTGCCGGCGCTCTCGTGGAGCCGGGGGCAGAGGCCCGCCCAGGAGACGAGATGGCCCGCGGTCGGGAAGTGGGTCATATCGAAGCCGATCTCTGCCACGATGACCCGCGCCACGGTCTCGCTGACCCCGGGCATAGTGATCAGGCGATCGACGGCGGCGCGAAAGGGGGTGAGGGCGTCGCCCAGGCGCGCCTCCACCTCGCGCACGGCCGCTTCCAGCGCCTCGATCTGGGTCAGGTGCAGCTTGAGCATGAAGCGATGATGGGGCGTCACGCGGCCATGCAGGGCGGCGACGAGCTCGGCGCGCGACGCTTTGACCCGCTCGCTGGCCAAGTCGGCCAGTCGTTCCGGATCGCGCTCGCCGGCGACCAGGGCCTGAAGGATGGCGCGGCCGCTGACGCCGAGGATGTCCGCGAGGCAGGCGGTCAGCTTAATGTTCGCGTGCTCCAGGGTTTTCTGGACGCGCAGGGTGTGCTGGGCGATCTCACGGACAAGTTGTTTGCGGGTACGGGTGAGGTCACGCAGCTCCTGGATAGGCTCCGGGGGGACGAAGCTGCCCCGGATGAGGCCGTGGGCCAGCAAGTCGGCGATCCAAGTGGCATCGCTGACGTCGCTCTTGCGGCCGGGGATGTTGCGGATGTGCATGGCGTTGGCGAGGACGAGCTCGAAGTGGCCACCGAGCACATGCCAGACCGGCTTCCAGTACACGCCGCTCGACTCCATGGCGACGTGGGTGCAGCCGTGGGCCGTGAGCCAGTCGCTGAGGGCCAGCAAGTCCTGCGTGGTGGTCCCGAATGTGCGGACCTCGTGGTGGACCGACGCGCCGTTGACGACACGCGCGCATGCGACCACGGTTTGTTGGTGCACGTCCAGACCGGCGCACTTGGGATGAACGACGTCCATAGCCACCTCCCTGGTGAGATGGCGGCGGCGTGGAGCCCGCGTCAGCGAAGTCTAGAAGGCGCGCTCTCCGGCTTCTCGCCGGTGGCCGCAGTCCGGGGTGCTCGCGGGGCTCCGGGTCCAACTCCAATACGGGCTCTGCGCACCAATGCGGGGCCGACCTCGGTGCCGACGCCTCGGCGCGACTCTACCTCATTTCATGCGACGCGGGTCCGCGCCACGGGTGGGCAACTCCAATGAACATCTCGTTGCGCAATGTCACGAAGGGCTTCGACCGGGTGACCGCGGTCGATCGGGTTACCCTCGAGATCGCCGACGGCGAGCTCTTCACACTGCTCGGGCCTTCCGGCTGCGGCAAGACGACGCTGCTCCGCCTCATCGCGGGCTTCGGGGCACCCGACGCCGGCGAGATCTGGTTCGGCGAGCGCCGCGTGGACCAGCTGAGACCCTACGAGCGCAACATCGGCATGGTCTTCCAGAACTACGCGCTCTGGCCCCACATGACCGCGCGCGCCAACATCACCTACGGCCTCAGGCTCCGGAAGCTCGACGGCGCCACGATCGCCCGGCGGCTCGCCGAGGGACTCCGGAAGGTGAACCTCGCCGGGCTCGAGGACCGCTATCCGGGCCAGCTCTCCGGCGGCCAGCAGCAGCGGGTCGCGCTCGCACGCGCGCTCGTGCTCAACCCCGACATCCTGCTCCTCGACGAGCCGCTGTCCAACCTCGACGCGAAGATCCGCGTCCAGGTGCGGGCGGAGATCCGCAAGCTCCAGCGGGAGCTCGGCATCACCACGGTCTACGTCACGCACGACCAGGAGGAGGCGCTGTCGCTCGCGGACCGGGTCGCTGTGATGCGCGATGGCCAGGTGCTGCAGCTCGCTCCGCCGAAGACGCTCTACGAGCGCCCGGCCAACCGATTCGTGGCCGACTTCGTCGGCACCAACAATTTCCTGTCGGGCGTGTGCCGTGGACCGACGGCGGGCGGGGTGGCGGTCGAGACGGGGATCGGCGTGGTCGGTGCGAGCCCGACGGCCCGCGTGGGGCCGGGCGACACATGCGTGCTCGCGGTGCGGCCCGAGAACATCGCGCTCGGCGCCGGGCACGAGAACACGTTCGACGGACGCGTCGTCCTCGCCGCGTACCTCGGCAACACCCTGCGCTACGACGTCGAGGTGGGCGAGGGTGTCGTGCTGAAGGTGGACATCGGCGATCCCTGGCACCACGAGGTCCTGCCATCGGGGAGCCGGGTACGCGTGACGTTCCCGGCCTCCGCGGCGTTGACCCTGCCGGAGGACTGAGCATGCCGGCGCGCGGTGGGGGAGCCGCGCTGCCGGCGCTCGGCGTCGTCCTGATCTGGCTCTTTCTCCTCGTCTTCCTCGTCTACCCACTCCTCCGGATCTTCTACGACGCCTTCAGCGACGACGCGGGACGGATCACGCTCGCGAACTTCGTCGCGTTCGCGCGCGACCCCTTCTACGTCCGCTCGCTGGTGAACTCGCTCCTCCTCGGGCTCGGGACGGTCGTGACGACGTCGGTGGTGGGCTTCGCCGTCGCCTTCCTGCTCGTGCGCTTCGACTTCGTCGGTCGGAACCTGTTCAGCTACCTGACGCTGATCCCGATCATCTCGCCGCCGCTCGTGGGGGTGCTCGGGTTCACGTTCATCATGGGGCGCGCGGGCACCGTGAACGTGCTGCTCGAGGACTGGCTCGGGCTGGCGAGGCCGATCAACTTCGTCTATGGCCTCCACGGCGTCCTGCTCGTCGAAACCCTGCACCTGTTCCCGATGATCACGCTGAACGTCGTGGACGCGCTCGCCAAGATCGACCCGGCGCTCGAGGAGGCCGCCGAGAGCGTCGGCGCCCGCGCGTGGACCACGTGGCGGACGATCACGCTGCCGCTCACGACGCCCGGCTACGTCGCCGGCGCGCTCCTGGTCTTCATCTGGACCTTCTCGGACTTCGCGACGCCGCTCGTGCTGGGAGTCCACGACCTGCTGGCGTCGCAGGCCTACCTGAACATCGTGCAATTCGTGGACCGCCGCATCTTCCGCATGGGCATCGTGATCTCGGCGCTCATGGTCGTGCTCGCCGTCGTCTTCCTGGTCGCGGCGCGGCAGTACGTCGCGATCAAGGACTATTCGTCGCTCGCCTACTCGCGGATCGCGCGACGGCGGCTCGCGCCGCTCGGCCAGGCCGGGGCGGTCGCCTTCCTGTCGCTGGTCATGCTGCTCTCGTTCATCCCGTACCTCGGCGTGGGCCTGGCATCGGTGGGCAAGGGCTGGTCGCTGACGCCGTTCCCCGTCCAGTACACGCTCCAGTACTTCGAGCGCGTGATCGTCGAGGCACCGAAGTACATCGTCAACAGCTTCCTCTACTCCGGGCTCGCCGTCCTCGGGTGCGTCGCCGTCGGCGTGCCGATCGCGTGGATCCTCGCGCGGACGCGGCTGCCCGGGCGCGACGTGCTCGACGGCCTCAACACGCTGATCCTCGCAATCCCGGGCACCGCGATCGGCATCGCCTACGTCCGCGCGTTCCACGTCGCGCTGCCCGGGCTCGACCGCGGCCTCACGAGCTTCTGGGTCATCCTGCCGCTCGTGCTCGCGATCCGGCGGCTCCCGTACACCGTGCGGGGCTCCTACGCGTCGCTGCTGCTGGTGCACCCCGCCATGGAGGAGGCCGCGGCGAGCGTCGGCGCGCGCGGGCTCCGCGCGTTCGGCGACGTCACGCTGCCGCTCATCTGGCGCGGCGTCCTCGTCGGCTCGCTGTTCTCGTTTACGACGTCGCTCCAGGAGGCGTCCGCCGTGCTCTTCCTCTCGCTCGGCGGGTGGGAGACGATCACCGTCGGGATCTTCTCCTTCTACATCGCCGGCAGCGCCAACGAGGCGGCGGCGCTCGGCGCGATCCTCATTCTCGTCGCGGCCGTGAGCGTCGTCGTCATCAACCGCATCGCCGGCACGCGCATGGGCGGGATGTTCGGGTAGGTTGTGCCGAGGGGGCTGGCCAGGATGCCCCGACGCTCCTGGAAAATCAGCCACTTGCGCCAGCTTGTGTGGGCGGTAGCGTTGTGCTAGTGTCCCTCTTCACATGGCGCCGCCCGGGGAGAAGGGCACCTGGAGAGCGCTCGGCGAGCTGTCCTCGATCGGACTCACGCTGGTGCTGGCGACTGTGATCGGCCTGGGCGCCGGGTACTATGCGGATGGCTGGCTCGGCACCAAACCCTGGCTCACGCTGCTCGGCCTCGGCATGGGAATCGCCGCCGGATTCGTGAATCTCTTTCGGTCGGTCAGCCGTGCGGAACGGGAGCTCGATGACTCCAAATAACATGACGGCGCGAGTGACGGCGGCGACGTGCGCGCTCGTCGCCCTCCTCGCGGCCCCGGCCGGGTGGCTCGGGGGCCCGACGGCCGCCCTCGGCGTCCTCGCCGGGGGCGCGCTCGCCGTCGTGAACTTCCGCTGGCTTGCCGCGCGCGCGGTGGTGGTCGCGTCGAGCGCCGGCGTCGCGGGCGGGGCGTGGCTGGTCGGCGCCGGGCTCCGCCTCGCCGCGTTCGCCGCGGCGTGCGCGGTGCTGCTCGCGCTCGAGTGGGCGCATCCGGTCGCGCTGCTGGCCGGGCTCAGCGTGCTTCCCTGCGCGGTGATCGTCGAGGGGCTGCGCGCGGCGAGCAGGGAGCGCTGACCGTGGAGATGATCGAGCATCCCCCGATCGTCCGGCTCCCCGGGATCTTCTGGCCGGGCTACGTCCCGGACCACGTGACGTACACGTGGCTCGTCATGATCGTCCTGACGGCGCTCGCGTTCGTCGCGTCACGTCGACTCGAGCTGGTGCCGCGGGGCGTGCAGAACGTGCTCGAGGTGGTGCTCGTGCAGTGCGAGCAGCTGATCGACGAGGTCATCGGGCCCCAGGGGCGCCCCTACCTGCCGCTCATCGCGACCCTGGGCCTGTTCATCCTCTGCGGCAACCTTCTCGGGCTCGTCCCGGGGTTGGCGGGACCCACGGCCAACCTCAACACGACCGCCGCCTGTGCGCTGGTCGTCTTCTGCACGTACCACTACATCGGCATCCGGAAGCAGGGCCTGATCGCGTACCTCAAGCACTTCACGGGGCCGGTGCCGCTTGCGTTGAAGCCCCTGATGTTCGTGATCGAGATGTTCACCCATCTGGCACGGCCGCTGTCGCTGACGGTGCGGCTCTTCGGCAACATGTTTGGCGGCCACATCCTGCTCGCCATGATGTTCTTCCTCATGGGGCTGGACGGCCTCTTGGGCTGGGCGCTGTCGGGCAGCGCCGCCGGGGCAGTCCTCGGCAGCGTCGGCGCCGTGATGATCGTCGCGTTCAACATCGTCCTCATCTATCCGCTGAAGATCCTGGTGGCGTTCCTCCAGGCGTTCATCTTCGTGCTGTTGACGATGGTGTACATCGCGGGGGCGGTCGAGGGGCACGAGGCTCAGCACCACTAGCACACCACACGTACACAGGAGGCGTTCGTGCGACGTTCACTGATTCTGGCGGGGATGGCGGTACTCGGGGTTCCGGGATTGGCGTTCGCGGCCGAGGCGAGCGGCGGGTGGATCGGGCCGTTCGCGGTCATCGCCGCGGGGCTCGGGATGGCGATCGCGTCCGGCCTCTGCGGGCTCGGGCAGGGTCGAGCGATCGCGGCGGCGGTGGAGGCCATGGGCAGGCAGCCGGGCGCGGCCGCGCGCATCCAGACCGCGATGATCATCGGCCTGGCGCTGATCGAGTCGCTCGCGATCTACATGCTGGTCATCGGCATTATCCTGTTGTTCGTGCAGCCGATCAGGTAGCGGCGATCCGGGGCATCGGCGCATTGCGCGCGTCGGCGCACGATGCGCCGCCTGAAGAGATGGCGCCGCGCCCGAGCTCTCGGCTTCCCAGGATCCCCGAGATGACGATCCGTCGTCTCTCGGTCTACACGCGCTGCCTCCTCCAGCTCGAGGAGGACGGCGTCAAGACCGTCTCCTCGCAGGAGCTCGCCGATCGCTTCAACCTCAACTCGGCGCAGGTCCGCAAGGACCTCGCCTATTTTGGGGAGTTCGGCGTCCGCGGCATCGGCTACTACGTGTCGGGGCTGAAGGCCGAGCTCCAGAAGATCCTCGGGCTCGACCGTGAGTGGGCGGTGGTCCTCGTCGGCTTCGGCAACCTCGGCTCGGCGCTCTTTCGCTACAAGGGGTTCGCCCGCCAGGGCTTCCGCATCGTGGCGATCGTCGACGACGACCCGGCGAAGGCCAGGCGCGAGGTCGACCACGTGCCGATCGTCACGAGTCGTGACGTGGCCCGCGAGATCAAGGCGCGCGGCGCCCAGATCGCGATCATCGCTGTGCCCACCGAGTCGGCCCAGACCGTCACCGACCAGCTCGTGGCGGCGGGGATCAAGGCGATCCTCAACTTCGCGCCGACGCGCCTCAAGGTCCCCCGCGAGGTCCGGCTCAAGAACGTCGACCTCTCGATCGAGCTGGAGACCCTCAGCTTCTACTTGGCGAAGGGCTCGCGCTAGCCGGATCCGCGAGCGGTCGCGCCGAAGCGGCGCCGGTGGCGTGGTAGGGTAGGGTTGTTCGTTCGATGTTGAGAGAGTGGCCGGCCTTTCACGCCCTGGCGAAGACCTTCGCCGAGGGACCGGTCTGCCTGCGCATCGCCGGGCTGACGGGCGCCGCCCGCGCCCTGGCCGTCGCCGAGCTCGTCCAGGCTCACCCGCGACCTGCGGTGGTTCTCGTGGAGTCCGTGCCCGACGCCCACCGCTGGACCCAGGATCTGAAATTCTTCGGTGCGCCGGCGCTCGAGTTCCCCGAGCCCGAGCCCCGGCTCTGGCGCGGGGGGCGGCAGCGGGAGGCCGACGCCGAGCGCGCCGTCATCTGCTGGCGGCTCGCCGCCAACGAGCCGGTGGTGGTCGTCGTCACCCCCGCGGCGCTCGACGCCGAGCTCGCGGCGCCGCCGGAGTTCGCGGCGCGCACGCTGCGGCTTGCGGTCGGCGACTCCCTCGACCGCGAGCCCCTGCTCGCGGCGCTCGAGCGCGCCGGCTACGAGCGCGTCGACACCGTCGTCGAAGTCGGGCAGTGGAGCCTCCGCGGCGGTATCGTCGACGTCTTCTCGCCGAGCCTCGTGAGCCCCGCGCGGGTCGAGTTCTTCGGCGACGAGATCGAGGCGATGCGCCTCTTCGACCCGAGCTCCCAGCGCTCCAGCGCGCCCCTCGACGAGCTCCTCGTCCTGCCCCTCCCGACTCAGGGCGACGGTGCGCGGCTGGCGCGGCTCACCGACTACGTGCCGGTCGCGGCGCCGATCGTCGTCGACGTCCCGCGTGTGCTCGACGCCACCCGCGAGGACGCGCCGGGGAGCCCGCCCCTCCGCGAGCGGCTCTCCGGGCGCCAGCTCGTCGAGCTCTCGCTCGTGGCCGGGACGTCGAGTGCCTTCGCGGGACCGCTGCCGGAGGCCGTCGAGGTGACGCTCGAAACGCAGGCGGTTCCCCAGTTCGGCGGCAGGTTCGCCCAGCTCGCGGGCGAGCTCGGGCGGTGGCGCGGCGAGGGGTTCAGGATTCGCCTCGTCGCGTCCGACGCGCGCCAGGTCGAGCACCTGCGCCAGATCCTGCGCGAGCACGAGCTCGAGGCGCTCCCGGCGACGACGCTCGACGGGGACACGCCGCTCGCGCTCGTCGTTGGCGACGTCTCCGCCGGGTTCTCGATCCCGGCACTCGGCGTGATCGTCCTCACCGAGGGCGAGATCTTCGGCGCTCGTCGGCGCCTGCTGCGGCGGCCGAAGTACCAGCGCGGCGCCGCGCTCACGGCATTCACCGATCTCGCGGTTGGCGACGTCGTGGTCCACGAGGACCACGGGCTCGGGCGCTACCTGGGCCTCAAGACGATGACGGTCGGCGACCGCGACGGCGATTTCCTCGTGCTCGAGTACGCGGAGGGCAACCAGCTCTACCTGCCTGTCGAGCGCCTCGACCTCGTCTCGAAGTACCTGGGCGCCGACGCGAGCGCCGTGCGCCTCGACCGCCTGGGCGGCGCCGCGTGGCCGCGCGTGAAGGAGTCGGTGCGCGCCTCCCTCCGGGAGATGGCCGAGGAGCTGCTCCGACTCTACGCCCAGCGCGCGGTCGCGGAGGGGCACGCGTGCTCCCCCGACACGCCCTGGCAGCGCGAGTTCGAGGCGGCCTTCCGCTTCGAGGAGACGCCCGACCAGTTGCGCGCGATCGAGGAGGTCAAGCGCGACATGGAGTCGCCCCGGCCGATGGACCGGCTGGTCGCCGGCGACGTCGGCTACGGCAAGACGGAGGTGGCGCTCCGCGCCGCGTTCAAGGTGGTCGCCGACGGCATGCAGGTGGCGGTGCTCGTGCCGACGACGGTCCTCGCCCAGCAGCACTGGACGACGTTCGCCGACCGGTTCGCGCCGTTCCCGGCGCGCGTCGAGCTGCTGTCGCGGTACCGGTCGCCCAAGGAGCAGAAGGCGGTCATCGCGGGACTCCGGCAAGGGACGACGGACGTCGTGATCGGCACCCACCGCCTGCTCTCGAAGGACGTCGCGTTCAAGCGCCTGGGGCTCCTGATCGTGGACGAGGAGCACCGGTTCGGCGTCGCCCACAAGGAGCGCATGAAGCAGCTCCGCGCGTCGGTGGATGTGCTCGCCCTGACCGCGACGCCCATTCCACGGACGCTCTACATGTCGCTCTCGGGCGTCCGAGACATGTCCGTGATCGAGACCCCGCCGCTCGACCGGCTGCCCGTCGAGACGATCATCCGGCGGTTCAGCACGGCGGTGATCAAGGAAGCGCTCGAGCGCGAGCTCGAGCGCGGCGGCCAGGTGTTCTTCGTCCACAACCGTGTGCAATCGCTTCCCTCGGTGGCGCGCTTCATCCAGGAGCTCGTGCCGGACGCGCGGGTGATCATGGCGCACGGCCAGATGAAGGAGCGCGAGCTCGAGGCCACCATGGTGAAATTCGTGAGCGGCCAGGCCGACGTGCTCGCCTCGACCGCGATCGTAGAGTCGGGGCTCGACATTCCAGCGTCGAACACGATCGTCGTGAACCGCGCCGACCGGTTCGGCCTGGCGCAGCTCTACCAGCTCCGGGGCCGCGTGGGGCGGGAGCGGCAGCAGGCGTACGCGTGCTTGCTCGTGCCCGCCGACGGGCGGGTGGACGAGCAGGCGCAGCGCCGCCTCCGGGCGCTCCAGGAGTTCACCGAGCTTGGCTCGGGGTTCAAGCTTGCGCTGCGGGACCTCGAGATCCGCGGAGCGGGCAACCTCCTCGGGGCCGCGCAGCACGGGCACATCGCGGCCGTGGGCTTCGATCTTTATGCAAAGCTCCTGGCCGAGGCCGTGCGAGAATTGAAGGGCGAACCGACCGCCGCGGCCGTCGAGCCCGTGATCAGCGTCGCGGTGGAGGGTTTCTTACCTGACGACTATGTCCCCGAGGTCAACCAGCGCCTCGCTTTCTACAAGCGGCTCGCCAGCGCGGTCAGCGACGCCGAGGTCGATGACCTGCGCGCGGAGCTCCTGGACCGGTTCGGCCCGCCACCCACGGAGGCCGAGCAGCTCTTCGACATCGTCCACTTGCGGGTGGCCGCGCGCAGCCTGGGCGTGGAGAAGCTCGAAGCCGGCGAGGGCGTTGCGCTCGTCACGTTCGCGCCGGGGACACCCCTCGACCCCCGACGGCTGGTGCGGGCGATTGAGGGGAGCCGGGGGCGGCTCAAGATGAAGCGGGAGTTCACGATCGAGGCGGTCGTGGAGCGGGGTGAGTGGGCGCGGGTCCGCGCCTCGCTGCTGCGCCTCCTCGAGGGGCTCGGCCGCTCGTGATCCGTCGGCCCGCGGCGGCCGGGCTGCTCGCGCTTGCGCTGGGCGGCTGCGCGGCGCCGTCGTGGATGCCGTGGCTCGGCAGGACAAAGGACGAACCCAAGCCCCCGCCAACCGTCGCCGCGGTGGAGGCGCCGGAGGCACCGAAGGAGGCGCGACCGCCGGGGCCAGGCGCCCTGGCGAAGCCCAAGGACGAGGACGTGACCGACCGCGTCGTCGCCGTGGTCAACAACGACGCGATCACCCTGGGCGAGCTCCAGGAGGCCATCACCGCGTACCGGTACCAGACTCGCCAGGAGGCACCGGCCTCGGACGAGTTCGTCCAGCAGTTCCTCACGAAGATGATCGAGAACCGGCTCCAGGTCCAGGAGGCCGAGCGCGAGAAGATCGCGGTGGATGAGGCCGAGGTCGAGGAGGAGCTGACGGAGCGGATCAAGAAGCTGGAGGTGCGGAGTCGCGAGGAGTTCGAGAAGCTCCTCAAGGCGCAGGGCCTCACCATGGAGGCGATCAAGAAGCGGGTCCGCGACGAGCTCCGCGTGGCGCGTGTGATCAACAGGAAGGTGCGGCTCCGGATTTCGGTGACCGAGGCCGAGATCACCAAGTACGTCGAGGCCAACCGGCAGAAGCTCGAAACCGGCCTCGCCTACCATGCGCGGCACATTCTGATCGTGCCGGAGGGCGGCCCCTCCGACGCGGCCTGGGAGGCCGCGCGCATCAGGGGCGAGCTGCTCCGCACCCAATTGGTTCAGGGGGCCGACTTCGCCGAGTTCGCTCGCCGGCACTCGCGCGACGCCAGCGCGAAAGACGGCGGCGACCTCGGAACGCTCAAGCGGGGCGAGCTGGCTCAGGACATCGAGGCGCAGATCCTGAGCCTGGAGCCGGGCGGGGTCTCCAACCCGTACCGGTCGTCGCTCGGCTACCATCTCTTCCGGCTCGAGTCAAAGGAGAGCCTCGAGGGGGAGGGGCTGGTCCGGGCCAAGGCGCAGATCCGCGAGATCATGTTCCGGGAGAAGTACGAAGCGCGCCTGGAGGCCTGGCTCAAAGAAATCAAGCAGCGGGCCGTCATCGAGGTCCGCCTGTGAAAAATCGTTGACAATTCGTCGCCAGGATGGCAAGCTAATGCTTGCCGTTATCTTCCTAACCCCGCAGGAAATCTGCTGTCGTCGCGTAACCATTTCACTAGCACGCGGCCTCTAGAAGCCGCGCCCGGAGCCCG
>Ga0209237_1002351_pt1 | contig 11366 bp, 13 predicted proteins | sample GraSoi013_1_40cm_2_FD_185820 | JGI IMG/M metagenome (GOLD analysis project Ga0209237, IMG submission 185820) | Grasslands soil microbial communities from the Angelo Coastal Reserve, California, USA - Sample 10_02_2013_1_40cm (SPAdes) (version 2) | ecosystem: Environmental > Terrestrial > Soil >...
GATCGTGCGAAGGTGATCGTTCCTCCCAGAGTGTTATCCCAGCCGACGGCGATTGCGATCGATGTGCTCGGTTCGCCGCTCGCGGTCCCATTACCGACTGGATTCAGTGGAGCAGAGACATACTTTGTCAATATCGAGTTCTTTCCTCAGCCGACGTTCCCTTTAGCTGACCCGGGGCTGATGATTGTTCTGCCGCTGCGGAACTTTATAAGTCCGGACACGGCTATCCAACTCTTTAGGGTAGATACTGCGACCGGAAGCCTCGTGCCGGCAGTGAACACGTCCGGCAATCCCGTTATTGGTCACGTCGATTCGGGAGGAATGACGGCTACATTCCCAGGTCTCAGCCGGCTCTCTACGCTCGTCGGCTTGCTGCCGGTGACCCCTGCTAATGCACAGGTTGTCGTCGTCTCCGTCGATCACCCCATCAACACGAGATCCCACGCTGATATTCCGGTGGTCATCTTTAGTTCGCCGGCGCTGGACGCCACGCAAATCGATCCGTCGACACTTCGCTTTGCGGGAGCCCCGGTCGACAGGGATCCACACGGCCACTACCGGATCTCGAAGACAGACGTCAACGGCGACGGTTTACCGGATCTGATTGCTCATTTCAGAGCTAATGAATTGCACCTGTCGGCAGGAGATACGCAAGCCGTGTTGGATGGACGAACTTTCGATAACAGAGTGGTCCATGCCGTCGTATCGGTACAGGTACACAAGGGAAACAAGGAAGACGACGAGGACAACGAGGACAACGAGGACGACCACAAGAACGGTAAGGGACACAAGGACCACAAGGGACACAACGACGACGAGGAACACAACGACCACAAGGGGCACAACGACCACCACGAACATTAGGGGTGGTTCAGTGGAGGGTCTTGGCTGCCTGTGGTGGTCCTCGATTTGAAATCAGAAATCGCCGGTACGCCACTGCCAATGGAAATAGCAAGCCGCGACAGCGATTTCTCAAAAGCGGTTATCGCTGACGCTGATCCCTCAATTCCTCATCAGCACCGCTCAGCCAGTCGATGAAAATGTCTTGTGGTCTCATTCGATTGTGATCATGGCTATCCTTTTGCGGGCGTAGCGCAGTTCCATCGTGAGGAAAGTTTCGATGCGAAGCTTTTCCCGAAATTCAACAACAGCTTCAACGACCTTACCGGTCCCCACAGTCACGATCCCTGCATCTTTGGCTGCGATGCTCCTTTCGGGGTAAATCATTTCGAAAAATCGAGGAACAAAATTGAACGGGTGCCCTGAAGTTTCTTTGACGATGACTTTCAAGTGGTCCGGCGTCAATTCCAGAATGCGCATTTCGAACTGATCCGTTTTGATGATGGCGTCTTTTATGTCTTTTCCATTTACGCGCAGCGCCATATCAGTCCGCGAGCGCTAACGGATCGCAAGGGCCCGCTCCCTTTCCAAGGCGTAGCCCGTGCTCAATGGCTGCCGTGACAAAATCCTTGCCGGCGTTAACGGCTTCCGCGAGCGATCTGCCTGCCGCAAGTCCGGCCGTGATCGCCGCGGACAGTACGCAACCGGTACCATGAGTTTGGCCTCTGTCTATGCGGCGGCGCCGCAAGTGCGAAAAGTCGGTTCCATCGAATAGAACATCGATGGCGTCATCCCCTGTCAGGTGTCCGCCCTTTATCAAGACCGAGCGAGCACCCATCTCGTAAATACGGAGAGCCGCCTCTTCCATATCTTCGACATTTTCTATTTTTTTCCCGGTCAGCACCCGAGCTTCATCGGTATTCGGCGTGATCACTAATGCGAGTGGGAGAAGCATGCGCTGGAACGTGGTGATGGCGTCGGGATTGAGCAATGCAGTTCCCGACGTTGAAGTCACCACCGGATCGACGACCAGATTTCTGATTGTATAGTCCCGAATTTTTTGCGCTACAACTTCAATTACGCCCGAGGTCAGTAACATGCCAGTTTTTGCTGCATCCACATGAATGTCGGTCAGCAGTGCGTCGAATTGACGGCCCACAAAGTCGGGAGGTATCTCCATGATGCCCTCGACCTTGTATGTATTCTGGGCCGTAAGAGAAGTGATGACCGACATCCCATAGATCCGTAGCCTCGAAAAAGTCTTTAAGTCGGCTTGAATTCCTGCGCCGCCGCTGGGATCGGAACCGGCAATGGTGAGTGCCGTCTTAACGGCAGACACGAAACGTCACCGTTTGAGCAAATTTTCGACGGCCGATTCCTTGCACACCGAGTCTCCTACGCGAACGATTCCGGGTTCCAGAACTGTGACGAACATTCCGCGGCGGTCCCTCAATGCCTCTTGCAACCCGATACGCAGCCGCTCCATTTGTATACACGGTTCGCACGGTGTCGTGATTGCAACCAGCGCACTGCCGAGACGGAGTTGTTGCCCTTCGTGAAGCGACATGACGTCGAGACCATCGACGACGACGTTTTCATATACATTTCCGGGCTGGAGATGAAGCTCGTCGAGGACGCTGCCGGATATCAACAGGATCTGGCGACGCCTGGAGTTGCCGGTGTGATGATCACCATCGAAGCCTTGTAGGCCGGCCTGGACGGAGTGTCTCGCGACGGATTTGGCACCCTTCTCGAGTTTCACGAACAACGCGCGAACTGTACCGTTCATGGTATAACCCTCGATTATAATGACAGCGATGTTTCCAGTTGTGCTGTTTCTTTTCGCTTTCTTGTTCTCGTCTGTGGCGGCTGCTCAAACGCCGCCCCCCGGTGCACCGTTCGATCCTTCCAAGCACCCGAACCCGATTGTTACTTTCGTCGAAGAGAAAGACTTCAAGCCGGTCGCCTACGACAGAGCAAAAGCGGACGCTGGAATCGAGCTGCTGGGCCTGTCGCAAGATGAAGGGAAACGCGGATCCGTTGAGCTCGCCGAGGGACGGTTCGTGAAGAACATGTCGATCCTCAACTTTCGAACCGATGTCACCTTTTATCCGGTTGTCCGACAAAAGTTCAAACTCGCGAACGGTTCGGATCTGGTTTTGTATTCCTTCCGATTTCCAAAGGTCGCGCTCCCACGCGAGTACGCGCGGATGATATTGAACGAAGCCGCTGTCGAAAAGAAAAAGAAGCCGAATGAGATGCGCTTCGGCGGTACTGCGCCGGAACAACTCGAAATCCGCGGTGCCCGCGGCTTACTCTTCGATAAAGAGGGTCAGATTACCATCTATTGGCAAGAGGAGGGCGTAGGGCATGTGGCAATGGCGTCACTGGCCAGACAAGAACTCTTCCGCGTGGTTGACGATCTCCTTTAAAGCCTCATACCCCAGAGGGTCCGCCGCTCTGGGTCAAATCCCATAGAGTCCAGCGTTCGCTCGATGGCTGAGTTGCCGGGATGTACCTCGGCGCTCACCCGATGGATGCCGCGCTGCCTGGCATTTTCGAGCAGAGCTGCAACAAGGCTGCCACCGACGCCTTTGCTCCGCCATTGCGGCGAAACGAACAAAGCGATGATATCCATAGTTTCGCCGCGGAACTCCGCCCGCCATTCGTAGGATCCGTAAGCGTACCCACAGAGCGTGCCTTCGGTTTCAGCCACGACGATGACGCCCAGATCGGCGGAGTTCATAATGTGGTCGAAGACACGGCGGGCATCTTCTGCGGTTCCCTCAGCGTGTATATTCGCCAGCAGTTCACTGGCGAGAGCGCAAAGCTGATCCAGGTCTTGCGGGGCGGCAACTCGAATTTCAAATGGACGGACGCTCACAGAAGAAACCCTTGATGTCACCGGCATATTGTAATCTCCATTTCGAAATTCCGAAAATGTGATTTCCGGAGGTATAGTGGCTTGGGAGGACGTACTAAGTCCCGTACTGGATTACGTCGACTCCACGGGACGGCCTCGTGGATTCGATATAATCCACAGCGGGACTTAAACTACCGTGGTGCCCGTTTCTAAGCTGCGCCGAAATTCCATTTTTCTGGCCGGACTCCTAGCAGCATTCGTTATTGCTGCGAGCACAGTTCCCTGGAACCACGAACAGCCTCGCGCAGCCACCGACGTTCAGGTCACTGCGCTGCAGTTCGGGCAATACATCGATGAATGGTCGGAGCCGGAGGGCTACTTTGATTCGGACAATTTCATTTCGAACGAAACGTCGTATCTCCATGTTGTCGGCGACCTGCACCAGCGAGTAAAGCCCGGAGGTATCTATCTAGGAGTCGGACCGGATCAGAACTTCTCCTACATCGTGCACACCCATCCGATGCTCGCCATCATTACCGATATCCGCCGGCAGAATATGCTGCAGCATCTGTTGTTCAAGGCTTTATTCGCGATGGCAAGCAATCGTGTGGAGTACCTGTCCCTTATGTTTTCGAGGCAGACACCACGGTTGGAGCCGGGTGGTTCGTTTCAAGATCTCCTTGACGCCGTCCGCGCTGCAAAGACAGATGGGGGACTGTTTCAAAAGAATCTCGATGCCATCAAGACTATCGTGAATCAGTATGGTTTGAAGCTTTCTTCGGATGATTACGCAAAAATCGAATACGTTTATCGTACATTCTGGCAGGAGAACCTGGATCTCCGCTTTTCATCCATCGGGCGCGGAAATGCATCGATGTACCCCAGCTTCGAAGAAATGCTTCTCGAAACGGACCGGCAAGGCCGCCAGCAAAACTACCTCTCTTCCGAGGACTTGTTTCAGTGGCTGAAGAAATTTCAAGCCGAGAATCGGCTCATTCCGATCGTGGGCGACTTCGCCGGACCCCATGCCTTCAGAGCCGTCGGCAGTTTCCTGAAAGCAAATGGACTGCAGGTTTCGGCGTTTTACACCTCGAATGTTGAATTCTATCTATTTGGACGGGCAGCATGGTCACGGTTCGTCGCCAATCTGCGATCACTGCCGCTTGCCGAAGATTCCGTATTCATCCGATCGTACTTTCCGACCTACGGAAGGCCGCATCCGTTGAATCTTCCCGGACACCGTTCCACATCAATGGTGAGCTCGGTCATGAGCTTTCTCGCAGACGACGATGCGAGCCAGATCCGGTCCTACTGGGATGTGGTCAAACCCTAACTATGCGCTCTTGACGAGGGTACGAATCTCGGCCGGCCGTTCCCGGACAAGCTGCCATTTCTTGAGCTTGTTTCGTAGTGCTTTATAGGAAATCCGGAGCCGCCGGGCGGACTCTTTCCGATTCCATCCGGTTTCTTCCAGCATCCGGAGCACGACTTCTTTCTCGGCCACCTCTGCCGCGTGCCCGGCTACTTCTTTAAGCGAAACGTTGCCGCGAACCACCAGCGGTGCGGCTTCCGGATTGGCGGTGCGCAATTCCGCCGTGATGTCGGAATCGGGCAGTATGAGATATCGTTTCACCACATTTTCAAGTTGGCGCACATTCCCAGGCCAGTCGTATCTCAGGAACAGTTCCATCAATTCTTTCGGGAACTGCTGCACGACGCTCTGGTATCGCTCGCGGTATTTGTCCAGAAATTGATTGCAAAGCAGGGGAATGTCTTCGCGCCTGTCGCGTAGCGGAGGAATCTCGAGCTTGATGACATTGAGTCTGAAATAGAGATCGTTTCGAAACTCGCCCTTCAGCACCGCTTCCTTCAGCTTTTTATTGGTCGCTGCCAGAACCCGGACATTGACTTTGACCGGCTTCTTGCCGCCGAGCCGGCTGAATTCCGCGTCCTGCAAGACGTGCAGCAGCTTCGCTTGCAAGTGCGGACTCATCTCGCCAATCTCGTCCAACAGGAGTGTGCCTTTGTCGGCTTGTTCGAATTTTCCGATTTTGTCGCGTATGGCTCCAGTAAAGGCCCCGCGTTCGTAGCCGAACAACTCCGATTCCAGCAGCTCGTGAGGCAAAGCTGCGCAATTGACTTTCACGAAAGGCCCCTCGGACCGGTTCGACTGTTCGTGTATGAAACTGGCGATGACTTCTTTCCCGACACCGGACTCGCCCAGAATGAGAACAGGAACATCTGTGGCGGCGACCTGCCGGGCGATATCGATGATCCTCAACATCTGCGGATTCGACGTGAGAATGTTTCCCTGTTCTACGTAAGCCAGTTGCTGCTTCAGCGTCTTGACTTCTTCCTTCAGGCGGTGTTTCTCAATGGCGTTCTGGATTGCCAACTCGAGAGCTTCTTCTTCAAACGGTTTCGTCAGGTAATCCGAGGCGCCCATCTTCATGGCTTCGACAACAGTTTTGATTTGGCCAATTCCAGAGAGAATGACGATCGGAATGGACGGGTAAACGGTTTTGAGATTTGAAAGGACTTCGATACCGTCCTTTCCCGGTAACAAGATGTCGAGCAGGATCATCGAGGGCGAGTAACCTGAGGCCAGGCGCTCGATTGCATCATCTCCCGATTCCAGACATTCCACGACGAAACCTGACGAGGTCAGGAAGGCCGCGAGGTAGTCTCGCGTATTTTTGTCGTCGTCAACGACCAAGATTGAACGTTTGCTCATGGCTTTTGTCCTCGCTGCCAAGCGTGATGTTCGGCAATGTGAACCAGAGTGTGCAATCTTCTCCGGCTGCGCTCTTCACAAACAACCGTCCGCCGTGCATTCCAATAACGTCATGCACGCTGGAAAGATTCATTTGCCGTTCTTTGTCGGTTTGACTCACGCCTGCCGTACTCGTTGAATGATCGAAAATTCCACTCAGTGCTTCGGCCCGGATGCCGGACCCTTTTGCCGTAATCTTGACGATTACCTCTCGTTGTCTGCCCTGCGAAAATTCAGCAGTGATTGCCGAGCCCGCCTCGGACAATTTCACAGCGGCGGAAAGTATTTCCTTAAATGCGAAGCCGAGTCTGTCGCGATCGGCAATGATTTCGAACGATTCCTGGGGAATTCGTTGTGTTAACGTGATTGCTTTGCTGGAAAAGAGGCCTTGGGCCGCTCGGACGGATTCTGCCCACAATTCGCGAAGGTCGAAGGCTCCCACCGCAATCGGTTGGCCGCCCAAGTCCGCGACATGGCTCATCCAGTTTGCGATATTGATCACACGGTTCGTGTTTTCCGTGATGATTCGTAGGTACTCGCGCTGCGTGTCGTTGGTGTCGCCCGCCCGTCCATCGAGAATCATGCGCGCGTATCCGCGGATGGCTCCCAGCGGTGTCCGCAAATCATGGGCTATGTTCGATTGCACATGCGATGCAATTTTGATCAAGGCCTCGAAACGGATCTTTTCATCGGTCACCTTTGCAAGGTTTGCTTCTGCGATCGCGGCACGCTGCGTTTTTTCGGCGAGCTCCTGATTTTGCCTTTTTAACGATTCGATTTCCTGGAGCCTCGCCAAGATCGGTGAGGCTTCATGCGCGATGTGTCGGACGGCTTCGATCTCCTCGGCCGACAGATGAGAGCCGTCCAGCGGTGATACCAAACCGATCGCGGCCTGCAATCGGCCATCGCTGAGGAGTGGTATCAGTACTACACTGGCGGGAGCGGCTCCGGCGCGACGAGCGCTTGCGTCCGGTTCATGGGTGATGCCGACCATCTCGCCTTCTTCAAGCTTCACAATAAGGCCGGGATGCCGTTCAAGATGAGACCGTAACCAAGAAGGCACGTGCAGGACTTTGGAAGCCACATCAAACAAGCCGGAAAAAACCTCGATGTGTTGGAAGTCGCCGCGAATTAAGCGGACAAGCTCAGCATGGAAATTTTCCGGATCTTTAACCTGATTGAGCCGTGCGAAGCTCGTTTTACTCAGTTCGCGGACGGATATTCCATCCATGCCCTACTCCGTTATTCGCGGCTTGCTGAGCACGAGGTCTACCAATCAGATTTCAGAGCAAAATCAAGCAGTTATTGCCACCCTCCCCCGATGACACAGCGGGAATTCCACCGGCCATCGGTAAAAATTCCCCCCGTATGGGCGAAAACGGCGGACTCGAAATACCATCGGTACCACGATTGCCAAATGTCGGACATGATGCGGATATTGCTTGTCGAAGATTCTGAGGATGTCCTGTATCTCTTACGCCTTCAGCTGGAATCGATTGGTTACGCCATCGACGCGGCCAGTAATGCCACTTCCGCCTTGGAGGCCGCACAACGCACGCAGCCGGATGTTATTGTTTCGGACTTACGGATGCCCGACATCGACGGCTTGGAGTTCATCCGGCGTGTTCGCCACATTCAAAGCCTCGCTTCGGTTCCGGCAATTGCGCTCACCGGAGCCAGCTCGGACTCGGACGTCCAACAGGCGATCTGCAACGGTTTCACCGCCCACCTGGTGAAGCCCGCCGAAGCAACTGAGTTGTCCAAATTGATTGAGCAATTAGCGCCGAGGGGCGCCCAACGGAAGGCGGGCTAGGGTTTCGAAATATTCTGCAAACATCCGCATCCCGCCTGAAGCTTGCTCCCAATCGAAATTTTCATTGGGAGCGTGATAACCGTGCTCGGGCAGACTCAGACCAAGAAAAACAATTGGAGCTTTTAGATACTTCGCCATCGTCACAACGGCTCCAATCGATCCACCCTCACGAACAAACGCCGGTTCTTTGCCAAACGCATTGCGCATGGCGGCGCGGGCCGCGTCCGCGTATGGCCCGGTTCGTGGACCCAGGTACGGCCTGAGAACCGGCTCCGCAATAACCTGCACATCAGCGTTTCGTTCTTTGATGAAATTTTTTGCGAGCTTCAGAATTTTATCGGGATTCTGATTCGGCACGAGCCGCATGCTGATTTTGGCCTCCGCGCGATAGGGGATGGCCGTCTTTACGCCAGGGCCCGTGTAGCCGCCAACGATGCCGTGAACTTCAAAGGTCGGTCGAGCCCACAGGCGGCTTGCGATGTCGGCTTCGTCACCCTCCCGCATTGTCTTCAATTCGTGGGCGCGCTTGAATTGCTTTACGGTAAAGCCGGAAGCGAGGAAATTATCGATTTCGCTTTTCGAGAGCCTCGCGACGTCATCATAGAAGCCGGGCATGCGAACCTGTCCCTTGCGCGCGTCGTAGCATTCGGAGATCAATTGACACAATTCGGTAATCGGGTTCCGTGCCGCTCCGCCCGTGACGCCCGAATGCACGTCTTTGGTCCCGGTCTCCAGAATGAGCCGCATAGCAGCCAGGCCGCGTAACCCGTACGCTACCGCCGGTTTTCCGCGAGCGATCCATATCGTGTCGGAAACGACGATGGAATCCGTGGCGAGATTGCCGGCCTTCTGCTTCATGAAGTGCTCGAAGTTAGGACTGCCAATCTCCTCTTCGAGTTCCCAGATGAACTGGATGTTCACCGGCGTTCGATGCTCAATAGCGTAACGCGCACCAAATAACGCTGTTAGTGCAGGCCCTTTATCGTCGGTCGAGCCACGGCCGATATAGCGCGTCCCGTCTTTATAAAAGGCGAACGGCGCCCGCAGCCACTGGGGTTCGTTCGCAGGCTGAACATCCAGGTGGTTATAAATCGTGACGATCGGCCGATCCCGGCCGGTAACAAATTTGCCGGTAACGACCGGATTTCCGGGCGTCGCCACTTTCTCCGCGTCGGCCCCCAATGAACGAAGGTATTGGACTGCGGCATCGGCTCCACGGTTGATGTCTGCCTTGTGTTCCGGTTCGGCGCTGATGGTCGGAATTTCGACCCATTCCTGAAGCTTGGTTTCGAACTCCGCCCGAACGGATTCGATGTACCGATCGATATCTGAATTCACAAATTTTAATTGTATATAATCCTCGGCGTATGGTGGTACCGGCGAGCTGGCAGGAGAGGACAGAATCCTATTTCAAAAACCTGCAGGATCGCATCTCTCGCGCGATTGAAGAGCTCGACGGAAACCGTTTCCGCGAGGATTTATGGACACGGGAAGGAGGCGGCGGCGGACGCACCCGTATCCTCGAAGAAGGAAAGGTCTTCGAAAAGGCGGGAGTGAATTTCTCTTCCGTAAACGGAAACCTTCCCGAAGAATTCGCGGCCAAGATTCCACTGGGCACCGGCACTTGGTTTTTTGCGACCGGTATGTCACTGGTGTTCCACCCGCGCAATCCGATGATTCCCGCCGTTCATGCAAACTTTCGCTATCTGGAGAAAGGGGACGCCGCCTGGTTCGGCGGCGGAACCGACCTTACACCCTGCTACCCTTACGCCGAAGATGCGGCGCACTTTCATCGAGTCCTAAGGCAGGCCTGCGATCGTCACGATCCCAGTCGTTATCCACGTTTTAAGAAATGGTGTGATGAATACTTCACCTTGAAGCATCGCGGCGAAATGCGCGGCATCGGCGGCCTGTTCTTCGATTATCTCGAAGGAGATCGCGAGGAGAACTTCGCGTTCGTTTGCGATATCGGCAATTCCTTTCTCGAGGCTTACCTGCCGATCGCGAAGCGCCGCATGAATGAGCCATTTGGTGAGCACGAGCGTCAATATCAGCTCTATCGGCGCGGACGATACGTAGAATTCAATCTCCTCTACGATCGAGGCACTATTTTCGGGTTGGAGACGCGCGGCCGCACAGAGTCGATTCTGATGAGCCTTCCGCCGTTAGTCCGTTGGCTTTACGATTTCAAACCGCAGCCGGGTTCGCGTGAGGAGAAGGCACTGGAGTTTTATCAGCCGAGAGAGTGGGCGTAATGTTCTGTAGATATTGCGGGTCACACATTCCGGACGACAGCCTTTTCTGCGCGAAATGCGGAAAACGGCTCGGCCCGCGCGAAAATCCGCGGGTCACGAAAATCGTCCAGACGCTACGGTTGAAGACTCCGTACCCGTACTTTGCGCTTCTGTTCACGCTATTTATCGCATGGACGATCATTTCCAGACCCACGCATGCCGACTACTCCAATCTGAAATGGAGTTTCGAAGTGGACAAAAAACTGGACCTTCCGCAAGAGAATCTGTTCGCGCAAGCGTTGTCTCTGGTCGTTGAAAACAACGGCGCCGTGGCAACCGCCGAAGCGAGCCGATGTCGAAGCCGATTTTCTTGGACGCAAGCTCTTGATCCTTCAGCAGGGACATAGCTTGCCGCTCACTGTCGTTCTTGCCGGCGAACTGCTTCCGGGCGCTAAAAAACGAATTCTCCTCAATGGAAGCATAATGGCAGAGCCGCCGTTCAAGGTGACCTACGAAGTGCGTGAAGAAGACCGCCAGCCTGTCCTTACCAGTTACGTCGTCGAACGCGAATGACGCATCGTAGCCTGCTTGGCTGGTTATACCGGCTCATGTTCTTGGCAGCCATCCTGATCGCCCTCGTGCTGTTTCTGGTACTGCCGGTGGCCGGCTCCTTCCTTATTACAAACAGCCATTTCCATTTTCCCGAGCGCGGGCCAACAACGCCGGAGGCGGTGGGTATCTCGGTCTTGCCGGCAGAGTTCGTTTCGCAGGATGGAATTCCCTTACGCGGTTGGTGGATCCCAGGTGACCGTTCCATGCCCGTCATCATTTTCGTTCATGGGT
>Ga0209237_1002352_pt1 | contig 11364 bp, 11 predicted proteins | sample GraSoi013_1_40cm_2_FD_185820 | JGI IMG/M metagenome (GOLD analysis project Ga0209237, IMG submission 185820) | Grasslands soil microbial communities from the Angelo Coastal Reserve, California, USA - Sample 10_02_2013_1_40cm (SPAdes) (version 2) | ecosystem: Environmental > Terrestrial > Soil >...
ACTCCGGATGCCCTTGGAAAAAGATGAACAAGCTGTTCCGCTGCCTCACGAACGCGTCGACGCCCGCATCCTCCGACCGCGTAAGCACGCGATAGCCGCACGACGCCAGGGCGTCCTCCGGAATATCGTTCCACCGGGAATGCGGCATCCGCAGGCGAGGCGGAACGCCGGCCGTCAAGGGGTGATCCGAGGCTCGCGCACACTCGAACACCCCGAACCGCTTGTCGCTGAGCGCCCGCCGCCCGATGCCGTCCAGGTGGAGCAGCGCAGCGTGCGCGGCCAAGCACGACCAGACCGTCGAGTGCGTGTGGTGCTCGGCCCACCCCAGAACTCGAGTCAGGCTCCCCCAGTACGGCTCGTCCATCAGGTTCGGCGCCCGCGGCTCCGTCCCGGTCACGATGAGGCCGTCGAGCTGGCTGTCCCACAGGGCATCGATGCCGGAATAGAGGCTATCCACACGGTGTCGGCCCCAAGCCGCTCGCGGAACATCCGGCAACGCGTAGAGCGTCAGCCGCACTACCATGCCGTCCGCCGCCGCCTCGAGCAGGGTCAGAAACTGCCGTTCCGTCGCCTCCAGCGCCGCGTCCGGCATATTGTTGACGAGGCCGATCTCGAGGCAGGTCGCGTCCGAGTCCCGGAACTCGACGGCCGCCTTTCTCTCCAGGCAGATCGCCATCAGAGGGCCTCCACGCCGATCACCCTAAGCCTTCCATGGCCTCGAGCGCCTGATCGAGGTCGGCGATGATGTCGTCGACGTGCTCGATGCCGACGCTGAGCCGAATCATCTCCGGACTCACCCCGGCCTTGCGTTGCTCCTCGACCGTCATCTGCCGATGCGTCGTCGACGCCGGATGACACGCCAACGATTTCGCATCCCCCATGTTGACCAGGCGCTTGACCAGCTTCAGCGCGTCGTAGAACTTCGTCCCCGCCGCGACCCCCCCCTTGATCCCAAAGGTCATCAGCGAGCACGACCGGCCCCCCAGATACTTCTGCCACCCGCCGATCGTGGCGCAGAAACTCCGCCACCCGCCGGCAGTTCTCCACATGGCGCTCCACCCGCAGCGCCACCGTCTCGATCCCCTGCAGCAACAAAAACGCGCTCAGCGGCGACAACACCGCCCCCGTCGTCCGCTGGTACACGCTGCGACAGCGCGCGATGTACGCCGCCCCTTTGAACTGCTCCACGTAGACCAGCCCGTGATACGAGGCGTCCGGCCGCGTGAACATCGGAAACCGGGCCGCGTGCGCCGCCCACGGGAACCTGCCGCTGTCGACGATGGCTCCGCCGAGCGTCGTCCCGTGCCCACCCATGAACTTCGTCAGCGAGTGCACCACGATGTCCGCGCCGTAGTCGATCGGCCGCAGCAAGATGGGCGTGGCCACCGTGTTGTCGACGATCAGCGGCACCCCGTGCCGATGCGCCACCCGCGCCAGCGCCTCGATGTCGCAAATGTTCCCCGCCGGATTCCCCACACTCTCGCAGTAGACCGCCCGCGTCTGCTCATCGAGCAACCCTTCGATGGCGCCCGGCTGATCCGACTCCGCAAACCGCACCGTGACCCCCTGACCCGGGAGCACGTGCGCGAACAGGCTGTACGTCGTCCCGTACAGCTGCGGCGCCGACACGATGTTGCTCCCGAGCTCCGTCACGTTCAGCACCGCATAATTCAGCGCCGCCTGCCCCGTGCTCACGCACAGCGCCTCCAGCCCCCCCTCCAGCGCCGCCACCCGCCGCTCCAGCACCGCCGTCGTCGGGTTGCTGATTCGGCTATATCGAAACCCCTCCGCCTCGAGGTTGAACAGGGCCGCCCCATGGTCGGCGCTGTCGAACGCATACGCGACCGTCTGATAGATCGGCACCGCCACCGCCTTCGTCGTCGGATCCACGTCGTAGCCGCCGTGGACAGCGATCGTCTCTCGCCTCATGCCTTCACCTCGACTCGGCCCGCCGCAGCTGTCCGGACGAGGACAACCTTGACCAATGCGGGAATGTCGTCGATCTCGGCCAGATCACACGAGACGAACTGGAGTGAGCCCGGATTGGCGCGGTCCGCCTCCTCCATCGCCGCTGTGAGCTGGGGGGGCTCTTTGCGGGCCACCGCGATGACCCGGTACCCGGCGCTGGTGAGCCGGCGCGCGATGCCCAGACCCAGCCCCCGGCTGCCGCCCGTCACGATCACATTACGCATGGGGGCGCGCCAGTTTGCCGGTCGCCGCAACCGCCAGGACCGGCACGAAGTGGAGCGCGGCCGGTACCTTGTGCCGCGCCAGCGCGTCACGACAAAGCCGCAGGATCTCGTGCTCGAGTGCCGCATTTCGGCCGTTCGTGGAGGCGGGCTCGCTGATCAGCACCACGTCGGCGACCACCAGCGCACCCGTGATCGGATTCTGCCGCGTCCGCACCCGCGACATCCGTACCTGCGGGTGGCGATTGATCACCGCTTCCACTTCCTCGGGATGGACCTTCAGGCCGCCCACGTTGATGATCCCGCTCCGGCGACCCACGAAGTAATAGCGGTCCCCTCGCAGCTCGACCATATCGCCCGTGTCGACGAAGCCCTCCCGGTCGGCCAGGAACTCGCCCGGGCTGCCCAGGTAGCGGACCGCCGTCCGCGCCGAGCGGATCCGCAGCGAGCCCTCCTCGACCTTCAGCTCCACCTGCGCGCCGCGCGGCTCGAGCAGGCTCGCCGGAAACCCCGCGAGCCCATCGCCGACATCGAACGCCAGCCCCGCCTCCGTCGACGCGAACGCATGGGCAATCCGCGCCTCCGGGTAGCAGGCCCGCAGATGGTCCAGGATCCGCGATCTCGCCGGACAACCGCACGTACTGCGGCACAAGCCGGCGCGCCGACGGGCTCATCAGGGCCCGCCGCCAGTGCGTCGGCGTCCCGGACATATGGGTCACCCCGCGCGCGCCGGCCCGGATCAGAAAGTCCCCCGTCGATTCCTCGGCGCTCGAGAGCACCAGCGACCCGCCGCCGAGCAGCGCGCGCAGGAAAATCTGCAGGCCCCCGTACCGGCGAATGTCGTAAAACGTGCTCCACACGGCCGGGCGGGCCAGCGCCCCGTCGCCGGTGATCGCGCCCGCCAGGCTCGCCAACGTGTGCACGACCAGCTTCGGCAGGCCGGTCGTCCCTGAGGTGAGGAGGATCCATTCCGTTTGGTGTTGTGGGTAGCGCTCGCAATCGGCGGGCGCGAGCCGCGGGCTGCATGTGACGACCGATCGAACGCAGGGAGCGCCGACTTCGAGGGCCGCACGATCCGACACGAGCGCATCCACCCCAGCGGGCGCGATCACGAACGGCACCTGCTGCACAGGCAGATCGGGAGGACACAGCACGAGGCGGCTCGCCACGCCATCCAGCTCGATCAGCGCCAACGCCGCCGTGAGCTGGTCCCGGGTCGTAACGAGCACCGAGCGTCCCCGGAGCTCCTCGAGCCGACCTCCGAGACTCGTGGACCCCACCAGCTCGCCCAACCGAACGCTCGCCTCAACGCCCCAGAGCGTGCGCTCCGCCCGGTGCCCTACCGCGCTCACCGAGTCCCACAGTGAGCCTCGGTCAGCGTGCGGCATCTTCGTAGAACCGGATGAAGTCGCCCAGCGTCACCGGAAACTCCGCATCCTCGGCGCCACTGAACGGATCGACGCCCAGCGTGTCCTCGAGATGCGCCACGATAATCGCGAGACAGAGCGAGTCGAGCCCCGACTCCAGCAGCGCTAGATCGTCGGACAGCGGCGCCAATGCCTTGTGTTGGTCTTTGGCGACTCGCTCAAATTGAGAGATTACAGTAGCCCTCACTGACATGACTGTGGCTCCTCCGCCGCCTGTCGTGATTGCTCTTCGAGGGGCATGGGAGATGTTTCAGGAGTGATGAACGATGTTCTCGATCAGCGTCCGAAGCAGCCCCACGCCCTCGAGGAGCTCGGTCGCGGGTGGAAGCGGAGCGGGCATCAGCGTCAGCTCCGCGTTGACCGCGCGGAAGAGCTCTTGCGTATGGACGACATCGCAGACGCCGTGCACGTCCGTGTATTCATGCTCCGCCGAGCCCTGCCGGCGGGCCAGCTCGGCCAAATAGGGCATGAACCGGGTGATGAAGCCTTCGAAGAACGCCATCATGAGCACGATCTTCGGCCCCGCGAGGCGCCCCACGAACAGCCGGACGTTGTGCAAGTTCCGATACACCGCCAGTGCATCCGAGTCCGTCGGCACGGCGTGGGCCGCGATGGCGAACTTGCGGAGCATCCCCGGGTGGTTGTCGCGTACCTCCTCGAGCAGGTTGTCCTGGATGATCGAGTGGGCTTCGCCCGACGCGCCGGAGAGATAGGCGGCGGTCATCCAGTAGATGAAATTCCCTTCGAGCACCGCAGTATAGCGAGCGATGATCCCGCGCCGTTCGTCGGGGGCGAGCTGGTCGGGCTCGGGGAACGACGCGAGGAGATCCTCGATCGCGCGGTCGATGTGTTCCTGGAGTGGCGCGATGCGCGATCGTTCAAACGGCACAAGAGTGGATTGCTGATGTTCTGGGGTCATGGGCCCGCTCCTTGAGGGGTAAAACCCGCCAGTCAAAAACTGCAACTCGCCGCCTCGCCTCCCTGAGGTCGGAGGAACATTACGGCGGCGGGGATACTCCAACCGAAGGCTCCGGTCGTTGGACGCGCAGGTCGACCTTGGCATGCGGCAGCCCGGCCGAGCCGAGGTGCCGGGTGACGGCCTCGCCCGCCGGGAGCGTCTCCTCGCGCGAGCCGCTCCCGGAAAGAACGGTCTTGACCGTCTCGAACAGGATCTGTAGATCCAGCCCGAACGACATGTGCTTGAGGTAGTAGAAGTCGTAGCGGATCTTCTCCATCTCCTCGTCGATGGAGTTCGCGTACCGATACCGGACCTGCGCCCACCCGGTGATCCCGGGCCGGACCGAGCACCGGAGCGAGTAGTAGGGGATCGCGTCGCCCGACACCTCGCTCAGGTTGCGGACGACCAGAATCATGAGCCCGAGATTCGTCACCGGATGGGGCCGCGGACCCACGAGGTTCATGTCGCCCCGGAAGACGTTGACGAGCTGGGGAAGCTCGTCCAGCCGAAACCGCCTCAGCCACATCCCGACGCGCGTGATCCGATCGCGGTTGTCCAGCTCCCACTCGGACTTCGGCCGGCTGACAGGGCGCATGGTGCGGAACTTGACCAGCTTGAAGGGCTGCCTGTACAGGCCCACGCGCTCCTGGATGAAGAACACGGGACCACGCGAGTCGAGCTTGATCAGCAGCACGATCAGGCCGAAGAGGGGTGCCAACACGATCAATCCGATTATCGACACGAGGAGGCTCAACGCACGCGCGAGCGGACGCTGGAGACGCGACATCCGGAAGTTGTGAGAGAAGATGACGCTGCTGGGTGGGACCACCTCGAGGGCGAGCTTTCCGGTCAGGCGCTCGTAGGTCTCGGCGACGTCCTCGACCACGATCCCACGCGCCAGCGACTCGACGAGCCGGCCGAGCGGCAGGTTGCCCTTTCGCTCGGCGAGCGCGACGACGATGCGATCGGGCCGGCTCGCCTCGATGACGCGACCGAGGTTCTCGGCGTCATCGACGACGCCGACGAGGGTGTAGCGGCGGTACGGCTGCCGCTCGATCTCCTCGATGACCTGGCGCCCGAGGGGGCTTGTCCCGAGGATCAGCACGCGCTCGCCGACGTGACGACGGCGCCGGACGCGGTGACACAGGCGTAGCCCGAGCAAGAAGCCGGCGATGACGAGAAGGCTCGCCACGAGCGGGTTCCCGCCAAGCGGCGCCTCGGGGACAAGACTATAGACGAAGCCCATCGGATTCTCTCACGGGGCCGTCCGCCGACAGCCCGCCCTCGACCTTCCTAGACCACTCCATGCGCTTGGCCGCCAGGTCGCACAGGATCGGCCCAAGCTTGTCGGGGGCGTGCCGCACCACCGGACCGGGCTCGAGCAGATCGGCGCGGACGATCACCGGCGACTCACCGGGCAGCGCGAAGTCGAGGTCTACGGGGCTCGCGCCCTCGGCGGCGTACCTGGCGCGCACCTTGGACGGGATTGGAGTCGTGCTGAGGACGACATAATCGAGCACCTCCGGCGGCAGGCCGTGGGTGGCCAGAGCCCGGAGGTGCTCGGCGACACCATATCCATCCGTCTCGCCACGCTCGGTCATCGCGTTGCACACGAAGATCCGGAGGGCTCGCGAGCGCGCCACTGCCTCGGCCACGCCCGGGACGACCAGCGTGGCGAGGAGGCTCGTGTAGAGGCTTCCGGGACCCAGGACCATCGCGTCCGCTGCCTGCAACGCCGCCAGCACTCCGGGCGCCGGGGCCGCGTCGGGAGGATCGATCCGAAGGCGCTTGATCGGAGCACCGCTCCGCGGGATCTCGGACTCGCCGCGAACCGAGCGGCCATCCAGGAGGTCGGCGACCAGGTGAGCCCGCTGCATGGTGGACGGCAGGATGAGGTCGTCCACACCGAGCAGTTCGGCCGCCAGCCGAATAGCCGTTACCTCGTCGGTCGCAACCATGTCGAGCGCCGCCAGGAGAAGGTTCCCGACCGGGTGCTGAGCCGCCCCTCCGAACCGATACTGGAGCGCGGCTGACACCTCCGGGGCCACCCGCGCCAGCGCAATCAGGCAGTTGCGGATGTCCCCGGGCGGGAGGACGCCATACTCCCTTCGCAGGGCTCCCGAGCTCCCGCCGTCGTCCGCGGCCGTCACGATCGCGGTGATCCGGCAACTCGCGGGAAGGTGGCGGCGCAGTCCGGTGAGAACGACCGGTAGCCCGGTACCGCCGCCCAGGGCCACGACCCTCACGGCTTGCTCCACGGCAGGCGCCACCGAGCGCCGCGAGGCGAGGCCACGTACGCGTCGTAGTAACCGGAGCGGCGCGTGTTGTCGCCGTTGAACACGAGGCCCGTCACCTTCGCCGGGTCCACCAGGTCCAGGGTCTGCGCCAGCGCACCCCGCGGCGTTCGATGCGCCTTGACCACGATGAGGAACCCATCGACGTACTTCGCAATGATCCGACCGTCCGGCACGGGAACGAACGGCGGCGTGTCGAGGACGACATACTCGTAGCGCCGTCGCGCTTCGTCGAGCAGCGCCTCGAGCCTCGGCGACTTGAGCAACTCGTAGGGCGCGACGGCGGGTCCGCTCGCCGGCAGCACCGAGAGGTTGAAGTGGGCGAGATGCTCCACCGTGTCCTCGAGCGTAAGGCCCGGATCCCGGAGGGCGTCCACGAGGGAGCGTCTCGCGCCAGAGAGCCTGAGCTGACGCGCCACCGCCGGCCGGCGAATGTCGAGGTCCACCAGCAGGACGCGGGCGTCCGCGGATTGCGCGAGCGCGCCCGCGAGATTGATGGCCGTCGTGGTCTTGCCATCGCCGGCGCCCGGGCTCGTGACCGCCACGACGTGGAGGATTGCGCCCTTGCGCAACGTCTCGACGACGTGGCGGAGCATGCGGTATTGCTCGGCCTCGAACGACCGAGGATCGAGCAGGCTCACGAGGTGCGCCCCGACGCGATGCGAGCGATCGACCGCGCGCTCGGTCGTCGGCGCCCGTGCCTCGCGGACCGGCGGTGGGAAGCGCCGCGACGGAGTCGGCGGCACCTCCGCGGCCGGTGCCGCGGGTGCCGCTGACGCGGACGGGTCGACGGTGGGAGGCGGCGAGGGCGCCGGCGTCTCGGGGACCTGCTCCGTCTCAGCCCGCTCGAGCGCTTCGAAGAATTTGCTCATCGTAGGAACAGGTCGCGCACATGGCGCGCGAAAGTGAGGAGCTGCGTGGCTTCGGTTCGGAGCGGCGACACGGCGATCCCGGCGATCAGCGCGGCGGCGACCGCGCCCAAGAACCAGCGCTCCCAAGTGGCCCGGGCCAGCGAAGCGGACCGACGCGCCGGACGCTGCGCCGCACCCTCGAGCGCCGCGATGGCCTGGTCGACCGTGTCGACCTCGATCCGTCGCCGGTGCTCGGCGTAGCCGATGACGAGGCAGTGGTCACACAGAATGTTGACGCGGCGTGGGATCCCGCGCGAGTAGGCGGCGATCCGGTCCTGAGCCCGGTCGCTGAAGAGCCCGAGGTCGCGTGCGCCCGCAACACGCAGACGGGTCTCGATATAGTCGCGGACCTGCTCGCGTGACAACGGGGCCAGACCACACTGGAGTTCGATCCGCTGCTGGAGCTGACGAAGCTCTGGGCGGTTGAGCTTCGCCCGCAACTCTGGCTGGCCTACGAGGAGGATCTGCAGGAGCTTCTCCGTCGGCGTCTCGAGGTTGGAGAGCATGCGGATTCTTTCAAGGGTTGCCGGGTCGAGGTTCTGCGCTTCGTCGAGAATGAGCACGGTGTTCTGGCCGGCGCGTCGACGGTCGAGCATGAAGCGCCGGAGGGCGAGGAGTCGCTGGGCCGGTGAGCTCGGGGGGGTCGGCACCCCCAGCTCCTCGAGCACATACTCGAGCAAATCTTCGAACGGGAGCATCGTGTTGAACACGTACGCGACCGCGGTCCGGCCGTTGACTCGGTTGAGTCGCTGGACAAAGGCGTGGAGAAGGGTGGTCTTGCCGGTTCCGACCTCGCCGGTCAACACCAGGAACCCGCGATTCTCCTGCACGCTGTACACGAGCTGCGCCAAGGCCTCGCGGTGCCCCGGCGTGAGGTAGAGAAACTTCGGATCGGGCGTCGCGTTGAACGGCTTTTCTTTGAGCCCGTAAAACGTCAGATACATCGGTTCAGACCTCCACGACCCGCCGTCGGGGCGCCGCCAGACATGCGCAGCTCCGGGTCAAGACCCGCCCCGGGACAGCATCTGGACCAGCTGCTCGTTTCCGTGCGCAACGTGATAGGACGCCACCACAACGAGGGCCAGCCCGAGCGTGATCGCGGCCGTCGCCAGCCAGCGCCGACGCGCCAGTCGGGTCGTCTCGGCGGCGCTCGCAACGAGCGGGATGCTCACCAGCACCGGCGCCTTCGTGAACGACCGGAGGTCCTCGAACGTGTGGAAGGAGGTGTCGAGCCGCTCGGCCAGCACTGCCGCGGCCGCCGCCGCCCCGAGGGACAGCAGCGCGCCGACGAGGATGAGCCGGGTCCGGTTCGGCGCCAGCGGCTGCTTCGCCGGAATGGCGGCATCCAGGATCCGGAACTGCTCGCCCTGTCGGCTTTGCTCCATGCTCTCCGCGAGTTGGGCGTCCTCGTACCGCTTCATCAGCGAGGCGTAGTGCTCTCTTGCCGACTCGAAGCCCCGCGATATCTCCTGGAACTCCTGCTCGCGCTGCGGGGAGTTCTCGACACGTCGCTGATACGTGCTGATGTCGCGCCGGAGGCGTTGCTCCTCGGCCTTCAGGGACTTGATCTCCGAGTCGGGGTCGCCGAGAGCGGCCGCGTCCCCGGCCAGGCTCCCGTCCGGTTTCGCCTCGGCGAGCTCGCGCTCGAGAATAGCGATCTCCGACTTCACGCGAATGACGTCCGGATATTTGTCGCTGAAGCGCGTGCGCAGGTCCAGCAGCTGTCGTTTCAGCTTTGCGAGCTTGGTGGTCGCGGGGTCGGAGGCTCCCTGTGCGCCGGACGCGTCCGGCTCGGCCAGCTGCCTCGCCCGCTGATCCCTCGCCCGTACCTGGTTCACGCTGTTCATGTGGAGCTGGGTCTGGAGTCGCTCCAGGGTGGCGAGGTTCACGACCATCTGCTGGGGGAGCTCGCCGAGGTGGCGCGCCCTGAAATCTCCGACTCGCGCTTCCTGCTCGTCCACGCGCTTCTTCGCGTCCGCCAGCTGATCCTTCAGGAACTGGGTCGTTTGTGACGCTTGCCGCTCGCGGATCTTCGCATTCTCCTCGACGTAGAAGGACGCGAGCGTATTGGTGACCTTGGCGACCGTCTCCGGCTCGCGCCCTCGATAGCTGAGGTTGAACGCGACGGTGGCACTCCGGCCGCTCACCAGTTGTTCGACCCCCTTGAGCTCGAGCTGGATGTCACGTCGCATTTTCTCGACGACCACCTCCACCGGCACCCGATTCCCCAAGTCCGGATAGAGGGCGAGACGCGCGATCAAAGTCTCCAGCTTCGCTCGGCTCAGGATCTCCTGGCTGATCGTCTGGAGCCTGGTCTCGAGCTCGCCGGTGATGGAGGATCTGACGAAGTTCTCGGGGACCTGGTGGCGCTCCACGAGCACGGTGGCGGTCGACCGATAGATGTCCGGCAGGAAGGTCGCGATGCTCGCCGTGCCGGCCAGCGTCAGCGCAAAGACTCCCACCGCGAGCCACTGCCGGCGGCTCCATATCGCGAGCCCCAGCTCGAGCACCGTATCCGTTCCCATTCCTACGGCACCACGACGATGTCGCCGGGCTGGAGGACGAAGTTCTCGTGCTCCCCGTCCGATGCGATGACCTTGCCGTAGTTGAAGGGAATCCGTTTCGTGGCCGCGCCGTTGGGCCTGAGGACGAAGATTCGCGCGCGCGAGGCGAAGTCGTTGAACGGGCCGGCCTTGGCCAGAGCGTCCAGCACCGTAGCCCGACCCTTGAGCTCGTAGCGGCCCGGGTTCTTGATTTCGCCCACGACAGAGACGTTGAAGCTCCGGACCTCCTGGACGATGACCGAGATTTCGGGTGACGGCACATACTCGTTGAGCTTCTTCGTCAGGACGTCCCGCAGTTGCATCGGGGTGAGGCCCGCCACCGGTACGTCGTTGAGCAGCGGGAGCGAGATCTTACCGTCCGGGCGGACCTGCACGGCGCGGCTGACGGCCGGGTTGTTCCACACGGCGATGTCGAGGACGTCCTCGGGCCCGATCTTGTAGTCGCCGTCCACCCCCACGGGCCCGGACCCGAGGGCCCCGGACCCCGGGGACCCGGAGGGTCCCTTCGGCCGCTCCTGAGCCGCCGCAAGCCCGGGGGCGAAGAGCGACACGACGAGAACCGCGGTGACGACACGTCGACCCAGCGCCATCATGCTCGTCCTCCTCAGGGGCTACGCCGCTACCACCCAGGTGCAGTCCACGTGCACGGCCACGCTACGCCGCAGGAGGTCGACCGACACCACGAGCAGGCCCCGATTCGGTTTGGTGCGAACGAGTATGCCTTCCATGTCTTCCAGCGGCCCGCGGGTGATCCGCACCCGCTGGCCCTCGCGCAAGTACGCGTACGGCAGGGCAGGTACTCGGGCATCGACGATCCGCCGGATCACCCCGAGCTCCCCGTCAGGAACCGTCGCGAGCCGGTCCCAGCGCTCGCCGAGCACTCGCACCAGCCCGCGCGCTTTCACGACTTCGAAGTAGCTCGCCTTGTCCACCACGCCGTTGAGGAAGACGTACCCCGGGAACATCGGGACACGGATGAGGTGCCGAAGCCCGCCGCGCCGTGACCACCGGTCGATCATCG
>Ga0209237_1002355_pt1 | contig 11360 bp, 14 predicted proteins | sample GraSoi013_1_40cm_2_FD_185820 | JGI IMG/M metagenome (GOLD analysis project Ga0209237, IMG submission 185820) | Grasslands soil microbial communities from the Angelo Coastal Reserve, California, USA - Sample 10_02_2013_1_40cm (SPAdes) (version 2) | ecosystem: Environmental > Terrestrial > Soil >...
GGGAAGGGCGAGCCTCGCCCTGAGCTCCGGCTGCCCGACCAGCAAGATCTGCAGGACCTTGCTCGTCGGCGTCTCGAAGTTCGAGAGCAGTCGGATTTGCTCCAGCGTCGCGGGGTCGAGGTTCTGTGCCTCATCGAGAATGAGGACCGTATTGTGGCCGGCCCGCTGGCGCTCGATGAGGAAGTTGTTGAACGCGATGAGTCGACGCGCCCGCGACGGCGCGCCGTCGGCGATCCCCAGGTCCGCCTGGGCGCATTCGAGGATGCCGTCGAACGTCAGGGTGGAATTGAAGACGAACGCGACCGCGGTCTGTCCGTCGAGCCGCTGCCGAAGGGCGTTCAGCAGCGTCGTCTTTCCCGTGCCGACCCGGCCCGTCAGGAGAATGAAGCCCTTCCGCTCCTGGACGCCGTACTGGAGCTGGGCCAGCGCCTCCCGGTGACCGGGGCACATGTAGAGAAATCTGGGATCCGGAGTCGGATTAAAGGGCTTCTCGGTGAGTCCGTAAAAGGTCAGGTACATAGACTTTCAGGGACAAGTCTAGCGGCGGTGCGGCGTCAGAAAATGGGGGAACCTCCGCAAATCGGAGTCGGGAAATCCCTGACGCTCCGCGAGCGGATCCCGTCAGCTGGTCAGGGCTGGATCAATCCACGGCGAACGGCATAACGGACCAGCCCGGCGGTCTCGTGAATGTCGGTCTTCTTCATGATCCGCGTCCGGTGGGATTCTGCGGTCTTGAAGCTGATCCCCAGGAGTCGGGCGATCTCCTTCGTCGACTTGCCCTCCGCGACGAGCTGCAGCACCTCACGTTCGCGGGACGTCAACGGATCCGGCGGCATCTCCGACTTCGCCAGATAGGCTTCGACGACCGCCTGCGAGATGCCTGGGCTCAGGTACATCATGCCTCGCAGCACTTCGTGGATCGCGCGCACGAGGTCCGCCGACGCCTGGGTCTTGACGACGTATCCTTTGATGCCCGCCCGCACCGCCTCGAGGACATAGTGGTCGTCCGTGTGCATGGTGAGCAAGATCGCCTTGGCGGCTGGACAGGCGCGGAGGATTTCCCGGGCCGCATCGATGCCGTTCAGGAGCGGCATCGAGAAGTCCAGCACGACGACGTCCGGACAGCGTTCACGGGCCGCGCGGAGCGCTTCGTGGCCGTCCGTGGCTTCGGCGACGACGGCGAAGCCCTCCCGCTCCAGCAGGGCCTTCAAGCCCTGCCGGACGATCGCGTGGTCATCCGCGAGGAGAATCCGATTCGGCACTGTCGGCCTCCACAGGTACGGTGATGATCAGCTGCGTGCCGCCTCGTGGCGTCGCGACGATGTCCAGCGTCCCACTCACCGCGTGCAGACGCTCCTGAATGCCGGTGAGCCCGAGACCCCGGCCCCGCCGCGCCAGCTCGGCGGGCATGTCGAACCCGACCCCGTCGTCCCGGACGGCGCAGATCATGGCGAGACCTCGGCGCGTGAAGGTGATGGTCACGCGGGTCGCCTGCGCGTGCTTCGCCACGTTGGTCAGCGCCTCCTGGACGATGCGGTACAGCGCGGTCTCGGTCGGCGCGGGCAGGCGCCTGCCCGGAGACCCGTCGATCACGATCTGGAGCCCGGTGCGGCGCGAGACGCCGTCGGCGAGGAACTCGAGGGCGGGCAGGAGACCGAGATCGTCGAGGATCGTTGGACGCAGCTCGTGGGACAGGTGTCGCAGCTGCTCTTCGATCTTGACGAGGAGCGCCCGGACGTTGTCGAGTCGCTGCGCGCCGTGGGCCGGCAGGTCCCGGGCGATCTCGGCCAGCCCGATGTGGACGGAGGCGAGCAACTGCCCCGCTTCGTCGTGGAGCGCGTGGGCGATCCGCTTGACCTCCTCCTCCAGCGCCTCGTTCAGGTGCCGCAGCGCCTCCTCGGCGCGCTTGCGATCGGTGATGTCGCGCGCCACGCACAGCACGCCGACGATCCGCGCGTCCTGCACGAGCGCGGTCGCGACGAACTCTCCGGGGATCGTCACGCCGGACTTCGCGCCGATCCCCAGCTCGAACACCGGGGGCATCTTGCCCTCGAGGGCGCTCCGGTGGAGCTCGGCGGCCCGCGGGCGATCGTCCGGTTGCACCAGGAGCAGAAAGTCCCTGCCGATCCACTCGGTGCGGGACCAGCCCGTGACGGTCTCGAAGACGGGGTTGACCGATCTGATTCGCGCGTCGGGCGAGAGGGTGAAGATGATGTCGCGCGCGGTATCCACCACGCTCCGGTAGCGCTCCTCGGATTCGCGCAGGGCCGCGTTGACCTCCTGGCTCCGGCGGTGTGACATCTCGAACGGCAAGAGACTCTCGACGACGAACCGGCCGACCGCCCGGAGCGTGCGCGAAGCCTCCTCGCGGTTCCACGTCCTTTTCATGAGCGACTTCACCAGGACACGGTGCTGGATCGCCGCCAGGTCGTGCACACCGAGACCCTGAGCGAGCGCCTGCCGACCCAGGTCGTAGGCCTCCTGCAGCGCCGCCTCACCTCGCCCGGCCAGATAGTCCCGCAGCGCGAGCGTATACCGCTGCGTGAGAACGCGGAGCTCTCGGTTCACGGTGCCTGCCCCACGTAACGCGCCACGAGGACGAGCGCGTCGTCGGTCTGCTTGCCCCAGCGCCCGAGGATGTAGTCAGCCAGCGCCTGGGCGGGATCCCGCTGGGGGAGGACCTCGTTGAGGAAGTCGCCGCCGACACCGTCGGTCGCGAAGATCAGTGTGTCGCCGCGCACGACCGGAACGATCGCGGCGGCGAGCGCCGGGAGATGCACGCCCACGACACCGCCCCGCAACAGGAGCAGCTCCCGCCGTGGGTTCATCGTCGGCTGCGCGCGCAGCAGCAGGCCTTCCACGTTGCCCACGCCGAGCCACGTCATCGTCTCGTCGCGCGCGGCGAACGCGGCCGCGCTGACCACCGCGCCCCGCGATCCGGTCAGGCTCCGGTGGCAGGCCCGTATGAGCGGGATGACGGGCTCGTGCGCGTGACGCTCGAGCGACCTCACGGCCATCTTCGCGGCATCCGCGGCCTCGGCGCCGTGGCCCAGGCCATCGACGGCGGCGACGAGCGCGCCGTCCAGCGTCCCCATCACGAGGTAGCGGTCGCCGGACTCGGTCTGGCCGGGCCGCGCCCGCTCGGCGACGGCCCACTCGATCGGACCGGTCCTCACCGCTTCCATCGCCGAACCGTCACCGTCGTCCCCTTGCCGAAGTCGGAGACGATCTCGAACTCGTCCATCAGTCGCCGGGTGCCCGGCAGGCCGAGGCCGAGACCTCCCGAGGTCGAGTACCCGTCCTGCATGGCCAGCGGAAGGTCGGGGATTCCCGGCCCCTCGTCCGTGGCCACGACCTCGACCCCGCGTTTGCCGTTGTCGTTGACGAGCCGCAGGAGGATCTCGCCGCGCGCGGCGTAGCGGACGATGTTCCGCGCCAGCTCCGAGATGGCGGTGGCGACCACCGCCAGATCGGTGGAGAGAAACCCGCACTGTGACGCCAGCTCGCGCCCCTTCTGGCGGGCGATCACGATGTCGGCGTCACGGTCAATGGGCACGCGCACTTCATCAGCGATGAGTGCGGACCTCACGTTCCGGGCCCTTGCCCTTGCGGTCGAGGTACGCCAGGCCCTCTTCCAGGTCCAGCGAGGTCGAGATCCCCTCGAGCGAAAGGCCCAATTTGACCATGGAGAAGGCCACCTCCGGTTGGATCCCCACGATGACGGTCTCCGCCCCGCGGAGCCTGATCATGTGGGCGACGTCGCGGAGGGTCCGGGTCGCGAACGAATCGATCACGTCGAGGGCGGTGACGTCGACGATGACCCCTCGGGCCCGGACCTTGCTGACTGACACGACCAGCGTGTCACGCAGCTGCTTGAGGTCCTCGTCGGTGAGCGCCGACTGCACGGTCGCGATCAGATAGGCGCCCTGCTTGAGGATCGGAACCTGCACGGTCCCCTCCCCGTCGCTACGCGGAATGCGCGGCCGACTGTTCCTGCGTCAGAACGACCTTGTAGCCGAGATGGCGCTCGGCCTCTTCGATGCCGCCCTGGAGGTCGCCGACCGTGTTCATCTTGCCCAGGTCCACCCCGATATTAACAAGGGTCTGGGCGATCTCGGGCGACAGTCCGGTGACGATCACGTTCGCGCCGAGGAGCCGCGCCGCCTCGACGGTCTGCACGAGATGGTTCGCCACCGGCGAGTCGATGTACGGCACACCGGTGATGTCCAGCACGACGACCTTGGCGCGGTTGGTCCGGATCCCGCGCAGCAACTGTTCGGTCAGCTGGCGGGTGCGCTGGGGATCGATGACGCCGATGATCGGCAGGATGAGCAGCCGCTCCCGGACCTGCAGGACCGGGGTCGACAGCTCGCGGATCGCCTCCTGCTGCTCGCGGATGATACGCTCGCGCTCCTGAACGAATCCGACGGCGACCGTGCCTGCGATGCGGTTGGCGGCGGGCTCGTAGGCGTCGAGGATCCGGTTCAGCTTGTTGAAGTCCTCGCGATACTTCGCGAACAGCGAGCGCGCGAGCACGTCGCGGAGCAAGAGCACGATCCCGACGACCTCGTGGGTCTCGACGCCTCGCGGAATGATGCGTTCCGAGAGGTTGCGGGCGTAGGCTTGCAGGGCCTCGTACGTTCCGGTTTCGAGGGCCTCGACGTAGTTGTCGTACACGGACGTCGCCTCGGCGAAGATCTCTTCCTTCGTCATCGCCGTCAGCAGCTTGGCCTCGGTGATGAGCCGCGCCCACTCTTCACGGAGTTGGGCGCGTTGCTGTCTGAGGTGCGCCACCAGCTCGCGCAGTCGCGAGGCGATGGTTTCCAGACGAGTCTCCATAGCTGTCGCAAGCTCCTGAGTGTTCGCCATGCGGGCACCTCCAGCCCTGCCGATCGAAGTGGCTAATACGTCGACTAGCAGGACTTTAGGTGACCTCGACAGCCGATCACATCAGGTATTTACCTGAGGCAATGACAGGCGGATCCCGGAGGTCTGATGTTGCCGATCAGGAAGAACGAGGAATTACGAGGCCTTACGCTCGAGGGTGCTCGCCATGCTCGCCCGTACCGTCGACCGTCTCGCCTCGGCGAGCACCACGAGTACATGCTCATCGCAGATGCCATGCGTGATGGCCTTCACGTCCCGAGGTTCCTTTTCGCCGATCACCGCCGCTCGTCCCAGGCGTTGGCACCACGCACACACAACAGTCATGTACTCCTCCTTCAGCGACCTTGCGTCACTGTAGGCGTCGTGTAAGCCCCGCTACCATCGGGCCTTTCCCTGAAGCGCCTGGTGGAAATCCCCCACATTCGGCATGGCGCCGCCGCCGCCAGGCTTGCGCGGGGCGACCGGCAGGGGTATTGATGGGCGGCGGCCCCCAGGTGTCGGCGGTGGCCCCCTGGACATGAGAAAGCTCGACGGCAAGGTCGTGATCGTGACTGGCGCCTCGCGCGGGATCGGGGCCGAGATCGCGCGACTTTTCGCCGCCGAGGGCGGGCGGGTGATCTGCGCCGCGCGCACGCTGCGGGAGGGCGAGCATCCGCTCGCGGGCTCGCTCGAGACCACGGTAGCGGCGATCCGCGCAGACGGCGGCGAGGCGCGCGCGCTCACCGCCAACATCGCCGAGCCCGCCGAGTGCGAGAAGCTGATTCGCACCGCGCGCGAGACCTACGGGCCCGTCGACGTCCTCGTGAACAATGCGGCGCTGACGTACTACCTACCTACCAAGGACTTTCCGCTCAACCGGTGGATGCGCTCGTGGGCCGTGAACTTCCACGCGCCATTCATCCTCAGCCAGCTGGCGCTCGCCGAGATGATCCCGCGGCGCTCGGGCGCGATCGTCAACATCTCGTCGGGGGCCGCGATCGGTCCGGGGCGGGGCCCGTACCCGGATCCGGCGCTCGGCGCCCGCGGCGGGACCTGCTACGGCGCCGAGAAGGCGGCCCTCGAGCGGTTCACCCAGGGCCTTGCCTCCGAGGTCTACCAGCATGGCATCTCGGTGACGTGCGTCTCGCCGTCACAGATCGTCCCGACGCCGGGCACCGTCTACCATCGCCTCGTGAAGAGCATGGACGATCCGCGCGGTGAGCCGCCGGTGCTCATGGCGAAGGCGGCGCTCTTGCTCGCGACCGAGCCGCTCGAGAAGATCACTGGCCGGGTGACTTATAGCCAGCAGATTCTCAAGGAGTTCGGCTGGATCAACGAGGCGCGAGGCCGGGGCGTCGAGACGCGGGGGAGCGGCTACTCGGAGACGTGAGATCCCTGCGCTTCATTGACCGGACGGCGCCCGCCGGACTACTCTCGGCTCATCGCCGCGGCGTATCGTCTCTCCCGCGCGGTAACGTCGGACGGAGGGGGCATGGACTGGCAAAAGGAGCTGGATGAGCTGAGACGCCGCGAGGAGCTCGCCGCGCAGCTGGGCGGGCCCGAGCGCGTGAAGCGCCAGCATGACGGCGGGCGGCTGACGATCCTCGAGCGGGTCGCCAAGCTCGCCGACCCCGGGAGCTTCCACGAGATCGGCAAGATCGCCGGCAGCGCGCGGTACGACTCGAAGAACGACCTCGTCGCCTTCACGCCCTCGAACTTCGTGTTCGGCCGCGCCGAGATCGACGGGCGGCCGGTCGTGATCGGCGGCGACGATTTCACCGTGCGCGGCGGCTCGGCCGACGCGACCATCAAGGGCAAGCACAACCAGTGCGAGCGGATGGCCCACGACCTGCGGCTGCCGCTGATCCGGCTCGTCGAGGGCTCGGGAGGTGGCGGGTCGGTGAAGACGATCGAGACGACGGGCCGCGCCAACGTGCCGGGCGTCGACGGCTGGGAGTGGGTCGTCAACAACCTGGCCACGATCCCGCGCGTGGCGCTCGGCCTCGGCTCGGTCGCGGGCCTCGGCGCCGCCCACCTCGCCGCCGCGCACTACTCGGTCATGGTGAAGGATATCTCCGCGCTCTTCGTCGCCGGCCCGCCGGTGGTCGAGCGCCTCGGCCAGAAGCTCACCAAGAACGAGCTCGGAGGCTGGGAGATCCAGCTCAAGGCCGGCGCCGTCGACGACGCCGTAGATAGCGAGGAGGAGGCGTTCGCGCGCACCCGGCGCTTTCTCTCGTACTTGCCGTCGTCGATCGACGACGTGCCGCCGCGCGGCCCGCGCGGCGACGATCCGCAGCGCCGCGATCCCTGGCTTTTCGAGGCGATCCCCCACGACCCGCGAAAGCCCTACAAGATGCGGCGCATCGTCGAGTCGGTCGTCGACCAGGGGTCGTTCTTCGAGGTCGCGCCGCTCTACGGCCGCTCGGTCATTACGGGCTACGCGCGGCTCGACGGCTGGCCGGTGGCGCTGATGGCGAGCGATCCATACTTCTACGGCGGCGCCTGGCCGGCGGACACCTGCCAGAAGGTCGAGCGCTTCCTCGACATCGCGCAGACCTTCCACCTACCGGTGGTCTACCTGGTGGACTGCCCCGGCTTCCTCATCGGGCTCGACGCGGAGAAAAGCGGGACGATCAAGCAGGGCGTGCGCGCGATGGCAGCGATGTGGCAGACCACGATTCCGTGGTGCGCCGTGATCGTGCGGAACTCGTTCGGTGTCGCCGGCGCCGCCCATCGGAACCAGAGCCGCTACTGCATGCGCTACGCGTGGCCCTCGGGTCGCTGGGGCTCCTTGCCGCTCGAGGGCGGGATCGAGGCCGCCTACCGCGCCGATCTCGACGCGGCGGCGGACCGGAAGGCGAAGATGGCGGAGATCGAGGAGCGGCTGAACAAGCTCCGCTCGCCCTTCCGCTCGGCCGAGACCTTCTGGATCGAGGAGATCGTCGACCCGCGCGACACGCGGCCGCTCCTCTGCGAGTTCGCCAACCTCACCGCGCCGCTCAGGCGGCCGGGGCCGTCGACCTTCGGCATGCGCGGCTAGGCGGTTCGGGGCAGCACGATGGCCGACAGCAAGCGCAAGCCGCATACGCTCTCTTCCGAGTTCACGCGCATCCTCTGCATCTCGGCGCACCCGGACGACAACGAGTTCACGATCGCCGGGAGCGTCGGCCGCTGGGCACGCGAAGGAAGGGACGTGGTGTTCTGTCTGGTCACGACCGGTGGCGCCGGCACCAACGAGCACACCCCGGACAACACGGGGCTCTTGCCGATCCGCGAGCGCGAGTCGTGGGACGCGGCGAAGATCCTCGGCGTCAAGGACCTCGTCTTCCTCGGCTATCAGGACGGCGTCGTCGAGCCGACTCTCGCGCTACGGCGCGACCTGACGCGCGTGATCCGCCGTGTCCGGCCTCACGTTGTGGTGTGCGGCGACCCGACGATGCGCTGGTACGGCAACGAGTACTTGAACCACCCGGACCACCGCGCGGTCGCCAGCGCGGCGCTCGACGCGGTCTTCCCGTCCTCGGAGACGCGCGTGATCTTCCCCGAGCTCCTGGCGGAAGGTCTCGAGCCGCACAAGGTGAAGGAGGTCTTCATCAGCGGCGCGATCCCGCCCGACACCTACATCGACATCGGCAACACGCTCGCGCTCAAGTGCGCGGCGCTCAAGGCGCACGTCTCGCAGGTGGGCAAGGGCGAGTGGGTCGACGAGCTGTTGCGCGCGTGGGCGCTCCGCGACGGCAAGGAGGTGGGCGTCGAGCACGCCGAGGCCTTCAAGCGGATGGCGCTCTGGCGGGGTGACAGCTAGACGACCGGCAGGGTCTCGCATGGCCGGCGCTATCGGGACTCGACGATCTTGTGGCGCTGCGTGCCGAGGCCTGTAATGCCCATCTCGACCACGTCGCCGTGCTCGAGGTACCTCGGCGGCTTGGCGCCGTGGCCGACGCCCGCCGGCGTGCCCGTCGAGATCACGTCGCCCGCGCGCAGGGACATGAAGCGGCTCACGTAGGCGATCAGCGCCGCGACCGAGAAGATCATCTTCGCGGTATTCCCGTCCTGCCGGCGCTCGCCATTCACCCTCGTCCAGAGCGCCAGGGTCTGCGGGTCGCCGGCCTCGTCGGCCTCGTCGGCCGTGACGAGCCACGGGCCCGTGGGGCCGAACGTGTCGGCGCTCTTGCCCTTGGTCGTCGTCCCGCCGTGCTCCATCTGGAACTCGCGCTCGGAGACGTCGTTCACGAGGCAGTAGCCGGCGACGTAGCGGAGCGCCTCGGCCTCCTCGACGTAGCGGGCGTCGCGTCCGATCACGACGCCGAGCTCCACTTCGTAGTCGAGCTTCGCCGCGCCCCGCGGACGCACGATGGGATCGTCGGGGCCGCAGACCGCGCTCGGCGCCTTGATGAACAGGGTCGGCTCCTTCGGGAGCACCATGCCGACCTCGGCCGCGTGGTCGGTGTAGTTGAGCCCGATGCAGACCATCTTGCCCATGCCCGCCAGCGGGCAGCCGAGCCGCGGGCGGCCACGCACGACCGGCAGCCGCGTGAGATTGACGGCACGGAGCTTCCGGAGTGCCGCGGGCGCGAGCGCCGTCGGCGTCACGTCTTTGATCACCCGACCGAGGTCGTGGAGCTTGCCGTCCGCGTCGATCGCGCCGGGACGCTCGGCGCCGGGTCCGCCGTATCGTACGAGCTTCACGTCACAGGCCTCTCAGGCGTAACGGACGCCGATGATCTCGGCGACGAGCGCGGGACGTTCCTGGCCCTCGATCTCGACCGTCATCTCGGACGTCACGCGCACGCCGTTGCCCGACACCTCCTCGGCGTCGACGATCCGCTGGCGGACGCGGATGCGTGAGCCCGCCTGGACGGGAGAGATGAAGCGGATCTTGTTCGAGCCGTAGTTGATGCCGCGGCTTCGCTTGGTGACCTCGAGCAGCGTGGCGGCCATTCGCGGCACCAGCGACAACGTCAGATACCCATGCGCGATCGTCTTGCCCCCGGGCATCTCGCGCTTCGCCCGCTCGACGTCGACGTGGATCCACTGATGGTCGCCCGTCGCGTCCGCGAACTTGTCGATCGTCGGCTGATCGACGGTGATCCACTCCGAGGGCCCGAGCTCACGGCCGACGAGCGGCAGAAGGTCCTTCGGGTACTCCACCTTGAGCGTGGTGGCCATCTCTCCCTCCTGGACTCAGGCGCTGGCGCGCGGGGGCGCGACCCAGTCCATCTCGCCGGCGTGGCGCGCCTCGAACTCGCGGATCTGCGGCTCGAAGCCGAGCGTCAGCGCGATCTCGTCCCGGCCGGTGAGGAGCATCTCCTTGCGGAACGCGTCGACGTCGAAGCGGTGCCGAGCGCCGTCGGGCGCCGACACCGTCTGCGCCTCGAGATCGACCGTGAGCGTGGCGCCCGGCCGCTCGTGGAGCTGGCGCCGCAGGCCGGCGGTAACGTCGCCCGGCAGGATGACCGGCAGCAGGCTGTTCTTGAAGCAGTTCTGATGGAAGATGTCGCCCAGGCTCGGCGCCAGCACCGCGCGCACACCGTAGGCCGCGAGCGCCCACACCGCCGCCTCGCGCGAGGAACCGCAGCCGAAGTTCTCGGCCGCCACGACGATCTGCGCCCCGCGGTACGGCGGCTGGTTCAGGACGAACTCCGGCCGCTCCGTGCCGTCGGCGGCGAAGCGCACGTCGTGAAAGAGAAAGCTCGAGTACTCCGGCACGTTCTTGTCCTTGCGCAGGAAGCGCGCGGGAATCACGCGATCGGTGTCGACGTTCGGCAGGTCGATCGGCGCCGCGACGGCGGTGACGCGCGTGAAGGGCTGCATCCTACGCCGTCAGCGTGCGGACGTCGGTGAGGCGGCCCGTCACGGCGGCCGCCGCCGCCATCGCGGGCGACATGAGATGCGTGCGTGCGCCCTTGCCCTGGCGTCCCTCGAAGTTGCGGTTCGACGTGGACGCCACGCGCTCGCCCTCGCGCGCGGTCTCGCCGTTCATGCCGACGCACATCGAACAGCCGGCCTCGCGCCACTCGAAGCCCGCGTCGACGAAGACGCGGTCGAGCCCCTCGGCCTCGGCCGCGCGCTTGATCAGGCCCGAGCCACGCGGGCACGACCGCGCGGCGCCCCTTCGCGACGCGCGCCGCCGCGCGCAGGTCGTCCAGCCGGCTGTTGGTGCACGAGCCGATGAACGCGCGGTCGACCGGGATCTCGGTGAGCGGCGTGCCCGGGCGGAGCCCCATGTAGGCGAGCGCGCGCGCCATGCTCTCGCGACGCCCGGGGTCGCCGACGGCCGCGGGATCCGGCACGCGGCCGGTGATGGGCAACGCATCTTGAGGGCTCGTGCCCCAGGTGACGGTCGGCGCGATGTCGCCGGCGGCCAGCTCGACCTCGCGATCGAACGCGGCGCCGGCATCGCTCCCCAACGTCCTCCAGGAATCGAGCGCCCGGCTCCAGGCCTCGCCCCTGGGCGCCCAGGGCCGAGCCTCGAGGTACGCGACGGTCGTCTC
>Ga0209237_1002356_pt1 | contig 11352 bp, 14 predicted proteins | sample GraSoi013_1_40cm_2_FD_185820 | JGI IMG/M metagenome (GOLD analysis project Ga0209237, IMG submission 185820) | Grasslands soil microbial communities from the Angelo Coastal Reserve, California, USA - Sample 10_02_2013_1_40cm (SPAdes) (version 2) | ecosystem: Environmental > Terrestrial > Soil >...
TCGGGAATTCGATCGAGTCGATGGACTTGGGCTTCGCGCTCCAAGCGAGGTGCCTCGAGGCCGTCGCGCGGGGGCGCATGAGCCCTGACGACGTGGTCGTACCGGTTCCGTCGTGGATCAATGCCCTTGTGGCCGAGGCCTTCTTGACGATGTATCGCTAGCGGCCGGAGATCGATCCCACGGCCAGCAAGTCCGCGATCGTTAGGACGCGTTCCCGAACGTCGGACGTGAGCCCTGGATCGTTGCCTAGGCTCAGGCCGACCGCGCGCTGCAAGATGCCCAGTGAATGCACGCCGCGTTGCCATTGTCCGGCGACGGCGTCGGCCACGGTCATCTGGACGCCACGGTCGACGAATTTCACGCTGGTCGCGATCACGCAGGACGGGTCGCTGGATGCGGCGAGATCTTCGTTGATGCAGGCAACGCCCGCTTGCGCCGCGGCGAGCAGCGCGCCCTGACCCGTGGTCCCGCCGGTGCCAAAGATCACGTCGGCATGCTCGCGAACGAAGGCCTTGGCCTGCGCGGCGCCCCAGCCCGGGTCGGCGTAGGGCGCGCTCCCGGCCGGCTGGTAGGCGCCTAACACCTGCACGCCGAGCCTGACGTAGCGCGCCCCGCGCTCGAAGCCCAGCCGGTTGGTTCGATCCATGGCGCCGTCGGGGCCGTAGACGCCGGCGACGACACCGGTCCGAGTCACCATCGCGGCCAGCGCGCCGGCGAGAAACGCCGCCTGGTCCGACCGAAACGTCAGCACCGCCAGGTTGGGAACGTCCGGCGGTATCACGATGGGATCGACCAGTACGAAGTGCGTCGCGGGATTGGCCCGGGCGATGTCGGTGACAGCATCTGTCAATAAAAAGCTGCCGGCGATGACGAGATCATGTCCGGCGTAGGCCTGAAGAATGCGCCGATATTCCGATGGACGCCCAGGCAGGGCCAGGTCGGCACGCACGCAGGGCTGCGTATGGACCACCTCCGTGAGCCCACGCCAGCCGGCGGCATCCACGGACGAGCGAAGGCCGGCAATGTCTGTTATGAAGCCCACGCGAAACGTCGTGGCACAGACTGGACTTGCCGTTGGTGTGGGATCCTGTCGCGGATGGGTGCCGCTGGCGCCCGCCTGGACCAGAAGCAAAAGACTGACAACAAGTACCAGGACGCTGGCGGTCAGGTACCGAAGAGGCGATCGCCGTAGTCGCCGAGCCCGGGCAGGATGTACTTCTGGGCGTTCAGCTCCCGGTCCCGCGCCGCCGTGAAGATCTGGACGTCCGGGTGCGCTGCCTGCAGCGCCTGGATCCCCTCGGGAGCGGCCACGACGCACACTAGGCGAACGCTCGCCGGGTGGTATTCCTTCATGATCTCAACGGCTTTCGTTGCCGTCCCGCCGGTGGCGAGCATCGGATCGAGGATCATGACGGCTTTCCCGGCGATGTCGGGCGGGAGCTTGACGTAGTAGCGCGAGGCGATCGCCGTCCGTTCGTCACGCTCGAGGCCGATGTAGCCGACAGTCACGTGCGGAAGGAGCTCGAGCACCGGGCCCACCAGGCCGAGGCCGGCGCGCAGGATCGGCACGGCGACGACCCGGTCGCCGATCGCGTGACCCTGCGTTTTCTCAAGGGGCGTCTCGATGCTGAAGTCGCGCGTCCGGAGGTCGCGGGTCGCCTCGTAGAGCAGCAGCGTGATGATCTTGTCCGAGGCCTCCCGGAACTCGTCGGGCGTCGTGTCGCGATCGCGCAGGCGCGTCAGGTAATGCGCAACCAGTGGGTGCTCGATGACGTGCAGGGTCATGAGGCCCTCCTTTCACCTGCCGGGCGGAGCCCGTCGGGCAGCGTGGCGAGACCGGGCGCGGCCATCCGGCCCTCGGCGAGAAGCTTCTTGACACGCGCGATGTTCGAGTCGGACCAGTTGCTGTTTGGCCGGCGTGGCGTGAAGCGGGCTGCGTAGCTCTCGTCGTCGATCGATTTGATCTGGCCCTCGATCCAGCCGTAGGCGAGGCCCTCGAGGACCGACTCTTCGTAACTGATGCCCGTCTTCCCAGAGGCCTTCTTGTAATAGACCAGCCAGATTTCCCTTGTGTCAGCGTGATGTTTCGCGAGCCAGCGTCGCCATTCGAGCCGAGTACGGACCGTCAGCTTCTTGCCGATGTCCATTCAGGCCTTGAGCGGCGCCAACTGGCGGGCCCCGGCGAGCGCGACCCGAAACATCGGCGTCAGGTCGAGCGCGGCAACCCGCGCCGGGTCGATGGCGTCTTCGCCGGGCTCGTTCACCACGGTCAGGACGGAGCCGCCCCGGAGGTTGCGCAGGGCGCAAATGATGAAGATCGTCGACGTCTCCATGTCGTTGCAGAGCACGCGCGCCCGGTGCCAGACCTCGAGCGCGCCTTCGAGCTCCTCGCGGCGGGGCATGCGGGCCGCAGCAAGATCCGGATACAGCGCGTCGTGGCTCCGCACGATGCCGGCGTGTGCCGGCAGGTTCGCGGCGCGCGCGGCGGCCAGCATGGCCCCAACCAGCTCGAAGTCGGCCACCGCGGGATAGCTCATCGGCACATAGCTGGGGGTCGTGCCCTCATCGCGAACGGCGGCCGTGGCGATGACGAGGTCGCTGAAATGTACGTCGCGTTGAATCGAGCCGGTCGTACCCACCCGGATAAACGTCGTCGCGCCAATCGCCGATAACTCTTCGACGGCAATGGCCGTGGACGGCGAGCCGATGCCGGTCGAGCAGACCGAGACGGCGCGGCCGCCGAGCGTCCCGGTGTAGGTCGTGTACTCGCGGTTGCGCGCGATCAAACGAGGGCTGTCGAGCAGCCGGGCGATCGGCTCCACTCGACCGGGATCGCCCGGCAGGAGCACGACCTCGCCGACGTCGCCAGGTTTGCAGCGGATATGGTACTGCAAATCCCCCATAGCCGACGTGAGTTTAGCGCGACACCCCAACCAGGGAGATTTGTTGGCCTACTGGCTCCAGGCGTCGGCCGTGGCGATGTAGGTCTCGCCCAGCAAGACCCGGAGCAGCGGCGAGCTGATCGGCTGGCGGTACGTGACCGTCACGTGGACGGGGGTATGGCCGCCACGCTCCACCAGACGCGACGGCGAGACCGAGACGGCCACGAGGTTGGGATCGACGTCGCCGAGGTTCTCCAGCACGGTCGTGCAGACGGCGGCATCGGCGTACTCCTTCGGTTGCGCCAGGCCACCAGTCACCGCCCAGCAGGGCGCCTTGTCACTGGCGGCTTCCAGGCTGCTCGCCCCGACGTAGGCGGCTTCCTGGGCGGCGTGGCTGACTTTTAGCGCATCGAGACCAAGGCCGAAGAACTGCACGGCCATGACGCCGAACGCGAACAGAAAGGCGACGACCATGGCGAACTCCGCGCCAACCTGCCCGCGCTGACCCACGAAGCCAGCATCGGTCGGACGCGTTTCGCCAAGCGTTACGTGTCGAGCCGCTCGATCCCAGCCGCCGTGACGCGTCTCAGCAAAAGGCGTCGCGGCTGAGCCGACGCCGCCAGCAGAAACGCGGCCGCAACACGGGACGTAACCTGCCGAGCGGCCTCCTCCGTTCGGGCGTGGACGGTGGCCAGCGACTCGCCCGCCTGGACCCGGTCACCGACTTTCTTCTGCAGGACGACGCCAACAGAAAGATCAATGGCCGCGTCTTTTCGGTCGCGGCCGGCACCAAGCGATTTCGCCGCCAGCGCGATTTCCAGGGCGTCGATGGCAGCGACCTGGCCCAAAGCGCCCGCCGGAACCGGGCGCTGGACTGGAGCCGTGGGAAGCCGGTCGAGATCGCCGACGACCGAGCCATCGCCTGATTGCGCGTCGATGAGTTGCGCGAACTTGCGTAACCCGCTGCCGTCTAAGAGCAGTTGCCGCAGGTCCGTCGGCGGCGCGCCCGCCATGCGGAGCATCTCGGCACCCAGGCGGAGGCTGAGTGCCTCCAGGTCGCGCGGGCCGCGTCCCGATAGGGTCTCGATTGCCTCGCGGACTTCGAGGGCGTTGCCCACGGCGCGGCCGAGCGGCTGTTCCATGTCGGTGATGTAGGCGACCGTCTCGCGCCCGGCATCGGCGCCGATCGCCACCAGCGCCCGTGCCAGCGCCTCGGCCTCATCGAGCGTCGCGACAAAGGCGCCGCGACCGCACTTGACGTCGAGCACGATGGCATCGGCGCCGGCGGCGAGCTTCTTGCTCATCACGCTGCTCGCGATCAACGGCACCGAGTCGACCGTGGCCGTGGCGTCGCGCAGCGCATAGAAGACCTTGTCCGCGGGAACCATGTCGGACGTCTGCCCGGCGATGGCGATGCCGATGCGCCGGACCTGATCGATGAACGGCTCGATGCCAAGATCGACATCGAAGCCCGGGATGGACTCCAGCTTGTCCAGTGTGCCGCCGCTGTGGCCAAGGGCGCGCCCGGAGAGCTTCGCCACCGGGATGCCGGCGGCCGCGACCAGCGGCGCAACCACCAGTGTTGCCTTGTCGCCGACTCCGCCCGTGGAGTGCTTGTCGACTTTACGGCCCGGTATCGACGAAAGATCGAGCTGGCGTCCGCTGCCCGCCATGGCCAGCGTGAGCGTTTTGGTTTCCTGATCCGTCATGCCATTGAGCCGCACGGCCATCAGCCAGGCGGACAGCTGGTAGTCGGGGATCGACCCGTCGGTGGCGCCGCGCACGATGAACTCGATGGCCTCGCCGGCTAGGACCCGGCCATCGCGTTTATCTCGGATGACGTCGATCGCCGTCAATGACCTTTAATCATGCCCGATGTGGCTCACGCTCATCGCCCTGGTGGTCCCGCTGGGACTGGATACGTTTGCCGTGGCCGCAGCACTTGGCATGGGCGGCCTGGCGCGGCGCGACCGGATCCGGGTGACGGTGCTCTTTACGTTCTTCGAGATGAGCATGCCGATCGTGGGCATCGTGCTGGGAGCGGTCGCCGGGACCGTTGCGGGAAGGGCCGCCGATTACGTCGCGATCGCGATTCTCATCGCGCTGGGCATCGTCATGCTCTGGCCGCGACGCGATGATCGCGACGATCCGGCGCGCGTGGGGTTGCTGGCGCGGACTCGCGGGCTCGCTGCCATCGGGCTCGGTGTCAGCATCAGCCTCGACGAACTGGCGATCGGGTTCACGGTGGGGCTGCTGCGGTTTCCAGTCGTCCTCGTGATCGCGTTGATCGGCACTCAGACCCTGATCGTGACTCAGGCTGGGCTCCGGCTCGGTTCGAGCCTGGGCGACGCCGTTCGCGAGCGGGCGGAGCAGCTGGCCGGCGTGGTCGTGCTCGTGTTGGGCCTCGTCCTGCTGGCAGAGCGGGTTTTGCCCAGCGCCTGAGCGCTATTTGACGAGGAACGAGTTGACGCCGGGCGCAGGCGCGAAGTTCTTGTTGAACTGGTCCAGCAGCGCGGGGTGGCCGCGGTTGGTCCAGATGGCGGTCTGGCCGGAGCAGGTTGGCGTGGTCCCGGCTGAGTTGCCGGGAATGTTGCCATCGTCGAGCACCAGCGTGAAGCCGATGAACTCGCCGGTGATCGCATACTGGCCGAGGGAGCCCGGGCCGCCCGGGTTGGGATCGTCGCTCGGGGTCGTGTTATGCGGACCGATCTCGACGCCGGTCAGCGTCATGGTCTGCGCTGAGGCGTCGAAGACGGTGCCCCAGATCTGGTACCGGTTGCCGGTGCCGGTGCCGACGTTGAAGGTCTCGCTCCAGGGATTGCCCGAGGTGTTGGTCGGGGCGCTGAAGAAGGCGATATGGGTGCTGCCCGTGGGGACGAAGCTGGGGGAGACGAAGAACGTGCTGTAGTCGTTGGGCGTCGCGGTGGCCGAGTTGTCGGCCGAGTAGTTTGATCCTCCGTCGAAGACGAATTCCACCCCGTTGGTGCCGTCCGAGGCCGATGGTAGGTTGGTGGCGCCAACGGCCCCAACGCCGCCTACGTAATGCGGCAGGCCGGTGCTCGTATTCGAGATGTATCCACCGTGCGTGATCAGATCCGCGCCGTTCGTGAACAGATAGATACCGTTCGCGAAGACATAAATGCCGTCCGCCGAGTCGAATGATCCGTTGTTCGGGATCGTGACGGTGTTCGTGTATTTGCCTGGGTAGTAAATCACGACATCGTGGGGGCTGCTGGTGGTGTTACGCACCGTGATGCCGTTGGCAGTGAACGTGGCTCCTGGAGCCACATTCTGTTGCTTGCTGCGTGTTGGATTGACGGGCGTGATGTTGCTGATATCGGGGATCAGATAGTTTGGCTCCGGGTCCTGGCCGACCATGAACGGCGGCTGCGCCACCCAGTACTTGCCCAGGTGCTGGTTGTCGTTGGCCTGGTTGATGAAGACGTTGCCGTTGATGTTGACCATGCCGTTGTAGCCGGTGGGCAGGTGGAATTTCGCGTTGCTGATCGTCTCGCCAGACGGTGAGCCGGCGCAAAAGTCGTTGCCGTCCTGGCCGTTGTCGACCTGGGCAAAGCCGCTGCCCTGGACATTGATGGTATTGCCGTTGCCCGGAAGCGCGTACGCAAAAATGGCGTAAGTCTTGGCGTTCGTGCCGGCCTCGGCGGTCGCCGTCGCCACGATCGCGATCTGGCTGAACCCAAGCACCTGGACGAATGTCGCCACGGCGTTATAGGTCACCGTCACCTGGACCTGCTTGTTGTTGTAGCCCATTGGCGCTACCGCCGTCACGGTGTAACCACCCTGGGTGTCGGTGACCGTGTTGTTGACCGGCGCCGTATAGAACGATGACGTGGGATCGTTGTTGGCCGGGTTCTGGTTGAAGACCGCCAACGTGTCGTCGAGCGCGTAATACAGGGCGTAGTTGGGCTGTCCATTCGGGTTCGAGCTGGTGCCGACCAGGCTCTGCGCCCCGGCGAGCGAGCCCGAGTCGACCGCGTCCTGCATCAGCCGGCGCTGGAAGTAGAGGCGGCCGGCGTCGATCGCGAGCGCAAGCATTCCGCAGATGGCGACCATGGCCAGCGCCATGATCACGATAGCCTGACCAACACCCCGGCGACGGATATCGATGAGCACCTCAGTACTCCGCCCGCATCGACGACCCGGCCTGCAGGATGAACGAGGCGCCGGTCAGGTTCGAGATCATGCCCGTCATCGGGGCAAACCGGTAGGTGACTCGAACGGTGACCTGTGGATTGCCCGGCGTACGGTTCGGCGAGATCCAGATGTAGCCGGTATTCGGGGCGCTCAGCGGGGGGATGGAGGGAAATGTGCACGGTATGGGGTTCGACAAGCACGGGTCTTCGGTGAGCACCATGCCGCCGCCGCCGATCTTGGCCAGGGTGGCGTTGATGATGACGCTGTCGGGCGGAGTGCTCGCGTAGTTGCTGCGCAGCACCAGTTGCCGGGCGCCCTCGTGAGCGGCCTCAGCGATGTTGATGTACACGGAGATCGCCCGTCCGAAGTCAAAGATGCCCATCACCATGAGGAACAAGAGGCCCGAGAGCAGGGCGAACTCGACCATCGCTTGACCCCGTGACTTGGGTGGACGCTGCAGACCACGCATCAGTAGTTCGTCCTCATCTGCACCGAGACGCTCATGTGGATGGGGTTACCGACGAGTTGCTGCATCAGCGGGGTGAAGAGCTGAAAGTCATATTTCACGTTGACCGTGACGTAGTAGTTCTGCTGGCTGGTATCGCCGGAGACCCATTTGTCGACTCGGTTGCTCGCATCGGGGCAGCCGGCCGTCGACATGGTCGAGTCGTGGGGCGGACAAATCGTGACGGAATTCGGCGTAATGCCGCTATATACCAGCTCGTTGTAGACGGCGTTGACGATGTTCGTATCCGTCTGGACCGGGCAGGTGGTCGCCGTTGAACAGTTCGGGTTGTAAGGACCCGTATAAATGTTGAGGATGGCGACCCGAGCGCCTTCCCGTGCGGCGTTCGTGACTGAGACTTGGAAGTAATAGGCGCGACCAAAGTCCAGCAGGCCAAAGGTAAGGAAAGCGAGCACGGGCAGCACCATCGCCATTTCGACGAGCGACTGCCCAGCGCGGCTCCGCCAGCGGTTGGATTTCATGGTTTCGTTACCCGGCGACGGGCCGTGTCAACGGCCCCACGCGCCTACTGCAGATAACGCAAACGGTAAGGGTCGTCAGCTTCAAACTGAATCACGGCTCCTTACAGGTCCCGTTACGGGTTGACACCCCAGGTGTCTCGGCGCGATGAAGGAAAACGAGCGGCTGTTTGGGAACAAACGTTCCGTATTGCGGCAATCGAGCCGGGCGGTTAACGTTCCCCCTGCGACCTGTCAGAAAGCCAGTCAGAGAAGGAAACGACTCTGATCGGTTGCTGGCGAGGGGACCGCAAGGTTCCCACTCTCGAGCCGTGAGGCCCGAGGGCCCGGCCCGCAAGGGCTGGGGAGTCGGTTGTCGCAAGACGACCGGTTCTGCCGGCGACGAAGGTCCGGCCCGCAAGGGCTGGGCTGGGCAGCGGGATGAAGGCTCGCTGGGTAACACCGGTGAGTTGTAAACCGTAACGGCAGGTCGCATTATTTTTGACGCTCTCCCGAACGGGGGAGGGATCAGCTCAGAAAGTCGAGCAAGAGCCGGTTCAGGCGATCCGCCTGGTCGAGCGGCACCCAGTGGGAGCCCTCGAAGCGCTCGTAGCGCCAGCGACCCTGTACTCGATGCTGGGATCGCGTCATCGCGTCCTCGGTCAGGTAGAGATCACCGGTGCTCCAGATCCCTAGCGTGTCCGCGGTGATCATCGGGAGCTGGGGCCCAGCGGTCCGGCCGAAAAGTGCCTGGACCGGAAGGTTTGCCCGATACCAGTTGAGCGCGGGCGTGAGCGCGCCGGGCTCGGACAGCGTCGTGACGTAGGCGTCCGTGTCTTGTGCTGCGCTGAGGAACATGCGGAACAGGTACCAGTCATCCCGCGGGAGCACCTCCTCGGCGACGCCCTCGAACAGAAACAGCAGGCGATACCAGCCTTTCTGAAAATCCTCGAGCGTCGGCCTCGTCGCGGCTCCGGGCGCGCCGACCGAGATCGCGACCAGCCGATCGACCCGCTGAGGCGCCAGCGCCGCGACGAGCCACGCCACCGCTGCACCCCAGTCGTGGCCGACGACGTGCGCCCGCTCGATGCGCAAGGTGTCCAGGATGCCGGTGACATCCCGAACGATCGACGACAGACGATAGTCGGAAACGGCCGCGGGCTTGCCGCTGCGGCCACGCCCGCGCATGTCGGGCACGATCGCGCGAAAGCCGTGCTGGACGAGTGCCGGCACCTGGTTGCGCCAGACATCGCCGGTGTCCGGGAAGCCGTGCAGCAGGATGACCGGCGTGCCCGAACCTTCATCCCGGACGCAGAACTGGAGCCCGTTGGCCTCGATCAACTCGGTCAAGCCGGCACCCATCTTAGAATCAACCCGGATGGAGCCGGCGAATTCGGGCGCGCTCGAGGCCCTGCTCAAGCGGGGCGAGCTGGTCGAGTCGACGTCGGAGATGACGCCTGACTATCTCCGCGAGCTGAAGCACACGCTGCTCGTCTCCGGCGACACGGAGCTGATCTCGGCGCCCGCCTACTACCTCGCCGCGCGCAAGGCCCCAAGCGTCAACGCCTTCATGACCGGGATCGCCATCATCCAGGACGAGCTGGCGCACGCGCACATCGCCTATCACATCCTGGAAGAGCTGGGGGAGAGCCAGGAGGCCCTGATCTTCAAGCGCGATCCCAAAGCCTTTCGGTATCCATACGCGTTCGATGTGCCGCTGGAGAGCTGGACCGAGCTCGTGGTGGCGAACGCGATGTACGACCAGGCCGGCTTTTGTTTACTCGGCGACATCCACGAGCACGGGTCGTACGGCCCCTGGAAGCGAGGGCTCGTCAAAGTCATGGCCGAGGAGAATTTTCATTTGCGCAATGGCCGCAACTGGTCCAAGCGGATCAGCCAGGCCGGCGGCGAAGCCCGGGAAGAGCTGCAGCGGGCAGTCGACTGGATGTTTCCGCTGACGGTTGAGTGGTTCGGCCTGCCCGACAACCTCAAACAGCACACGACCCAGCTCGACTATCGGCTGAAAGGCCTGACGAATGACCAGCTACGTCAGCAATGGCTGTCGACGGTCGTGCCCTTCATGGAATCCATCGGGATAGCGGTGCCGGCGCACCAGGAGGGCGACGGCTACGTACTGGACTATCCGTTTCCCTGCACGTTCGATGCCGACGAGAAGCGCTGGGACTTCAAAGATCCGTGCGACTGGGATGCGGTCCTCAAGCGCTGGCGCGCGCGTGGGCCGCGCAACGCGGAGATGGTCGCGCTCTTCCAGGAGAGCTTCGCCAAGTTCCAGGTGCGCGCGTGACGCTCGAGGACGTCGTGACGCCGTCGCTGGAATCGCGCCTGTGGTCGGCCTTGGCGGAAATCAACGACCCCGAGATGCCGGTCAACCTCGTCGACCTGGGCCTGATCTACGGCCTGACCGTCGAGGGCGGCCGCGCCTGCGTCAGCCTGACGTTCACCGCTATGGGCTGCCCGGCGAGCGAGATGATCATGAGTGACATCCGCGAGCGTTTGCTCGCCGAGCCGGGTATCGAGGACGTGCGCCTCGACGTCGTCTGGGATCCGCCCTGGACCTCGGCGCGATTGACGTCCGACGGCCGCGAGGCGCTGCGCGCCTGGGGGCTTTCGGTCTGATGCCGTACACGCGCGTTCACGCCGAGGTCCACGAGTACCACGTCTTCGCCCGCAAGACCAGAGTCGATCCGCTGCACCAGGTCGGCTCCGTGGTCGCGCCGGATGACGACCTCGCCGTGGCCTATGCCCGCGCGACCTACGACGAAGAGCGCTGGGTCGAGATGATGATCGTGCCCAAGGCCGCTGTAATTAGCCTTTGGGCACCGGGCGGGGACAGCTGAGCCTCTACTCGCTCGTTAAAAGCCTCGCGGACAACAAGCAGCTGCTCGGAATGCGCTACGCGGAATGGTGCATCGCCGCGCCTACGCTGGAAGCCGACATTGCCGCGGCCGCCATGGGCTTGGACGACATCGGCCACAGCCGCGTGCTGTATGGCTCGTTGCGTGAACTCGGGACCCCGGCAGCTGGCGCCGATGATGGCGCGAGCTACGCGAACGTGCCGTTCCTGGACCGGCCATGGACGGACTGGTCGGAGTTCGTCGCTGCCAACGCCGTTCTCGACGGCGCCTTCACCCTGATGATGGAGGCGCTGGCCAACGGCAATGTCGACGTGCTACGAACGCGGCTCAAGAAGATGCTCCAGGAGGAGCGCTATCACACGCTGCACGGCCGGAGCTGGATGCAGGAGGTGAACGCCGGCGCCGCGCTCGAGGGGGCGTGGCGGGAATCGCTGGCGTGGATCGGCCCGGAAAACTCGGACGTGGACGAGCTCCAC
>Ga0209237_1002357_pt1 | contig 11350 bp, 13 predicted proteins | sample GraSoi013_1_40cm_2_FD_185820 | JGI IMG/M metagenome (GOLD analysis project Ga0209237, IMG submission 185820) | Grasslands soil microbial communities from the Angelo Coastal Reserve, California, USA - Sample 10_02_2013_1_40cm (SPAdes) (version 2) | ecosystem: Environmental > Terrestrial > Soil >...
TCGTCTACGACTCTGAGAGTAGCAGTGAGGTCGCAGGGTGCGGTGCAGGTTGTCGAATAGTCGTGTTGGACCACTGGACCTGTGGATCCTAGGTCTTGTGTGCCGTCGCCAAAATCCCAGAAGTATCCCGCGGGATTTGCGATAGTCCCGTCGGAGTCTGTACTGCCTGATGCATCGAAGCTGAAGACATAGGTGGATACCTTGGTCACAGTGAAGCTTGCGTGCGGTGGGTCGTTCGTGATTGTCTCGGTGACACCCGCTCCTGCCGAGATGTTGGGCAAGGTGAAGCCGTTCTGGTCTGAGAATAGGACGTCACTTATTGTTAGGCTTAGTGGCGAGGCTGGTTTGCTGATTATCTCGAAGGCAACGTTCGCCAAGAGTACCTTCGTGTTGACGAACACTCCACCGTGGGGGAGAAGATATGTGAATGCGGCGAAGATCTTTCCGGGTGTCGGCACACTGGAGACTAAGGCCCCGCATCCGCTTGGACAGGCGTTCCAGTTGCAGCCGCCGGTAGGTCCTCCGCCGTAGACGGGGCAACCGGTCGAGGCAGCGCCGAGTGATATTGGGCCACTTGCACAATCTGGATAAAGAGTGCATAGCGGGCCTGGATCGGCTTGGGGGACTAGAAACGTTGGATCATAATTGATAGCGAATTGCCAGCCGAAGATATTCGGGGCGATAAGCCGCTCGCCCAGGTTGTAGATATTGTTGTTGTTCGTGTCGTAGACAACGACTTCGGGAAAGTCCCAAGCGCTATTGGCGTTATCGTCGATGAATCTGATGTTGGGATCGGAGCTGAGGACTGTGCCGGGTGTGGGGGTTGGACCGGCGATTACGCGTTCGCCGAGGTCATATACGCCATTGGCGTTGGCGTCATTGACAACCATCTCGCCGTTATCCCAGACACCGTTGGTGTTGGCGTCAACGTACTTGAATGAGGCGTAGGCGGTGAGCGTCTGTCCTATTGCGGGGGGTGTTGCTTGAAGCACTGCTCCGACTTTGAAGGTACTGGGGGAACTGGCGCTTGTTGTGACGACTGTGTCTGTCTGGCTCGTGCTGTCCGCGTCGAGGTCGACTGTGAACGGGGATGCCGCGGCTGCCGAGTGAATGCGCGGCATTAAGTTGCCCAGGTTTCCGGATAGCGCGGGAAAGATCACTAGGAGAAAGATTATCGTTAATATTTTTATTGTTCTCATTTGGGGCAGCTCATTTTTTTCAGGAAAACCTGTGTCTACTCAGGGAACGTGCTTCTCTCGATAAAAAGGATATGGTGGGGAATGAGAGTTGTCGCATCTTTTCAGCTACAGCATATGAGAGATTTCTTACTCGAACATCGCGAGCGGTGCGTGGTTTGCATGGGGGGCTTACTCTAATCGTGGAAGAGCGTACGATGGACCATTGCGAGCGGGTAGTCTATGGTCTGAGGAACGCCTAAAGCTGGGACTGGTCATTCCTTGGTAGTCATGGCTCGTTTACGCGCTCTGTTGCCACTGTTACTACTGGGCATGAGTGTTGCAATGTCTAGTTTTCCCTTGGTTGTCCGTGCGGCGACTATCAACGTGCCTGCCGATTATGCTACGATCCAGGGAGCGATCAATGCTGCGAGCACTAGCGATACGATAATAGTCGCTGCTGGCGTCTACCACGAGCATGTCCTCTTGAATAAGAGTGTCAATCTCCAGGGCGTCTCTAGGGACACCACGATTCTAGATGGAGACGGCGTGGGAACTCCTGTTACTGTCACTGCGCAGGGGGCGACGCTTTCAGGGTTCACTACTCAAGCTGCGGATTTGGGTGGGAAAGCGGTTGAGGTCGTCGGTGTAAATAATGTCATCATTATTAGTAATACGATCAGTTCTGACCTTGTCTCGTCTCGGCCTACTGGAGCCGGAGTTGACCTATACAAGTCGAATTTCACGACGGTGGACGGCAACGTGTTCAGTCATAATTTGTACGGTGTGAACATGACTCGAACATCGAACAATCGAATCAGCAACAATCGGATGGTTGACTCCACTTTGGTCGGTGTGGAGGTTGTTGACACGGTTCGGAGCGTGATCTTTCAGAACAGGTTTGAGAATGGTGAGGAGGGTATAGACCTGACAGGTTCATTGACGGGTTTGAACAATTTTACGCGTAACGTGTTTCGTGGATTGAGCTTGATGGGTGTCTTCCTTGTGGATCGTCCCAGTGGTAATATGTTTGTTGAGAACACGTTTGAACTGGATCATTGGGCTGTGAATGAGCAGAACGTGACTGTTGCCAATACTTTCTATCATAATAGCTTCTTGCGGAGTGGGCTTCGGCATGTGAACCATGTCTTTCCCGGTGATGGAATGTTGGATGTCTGGGATAATCGGAGTATTGCAGGTAGTGGACCGAAGGGTGGGAACTATTGGGACGACTATTCCGGGGTGGATTCTGACGGGGATGGGATCGGAAACACGAATCTTCCTGCAGACGGCGTGGATAGTCTTCCCTTGATGGTTCCGTTTGTGCCTGTCCCGATCGCGGTGGTGGGGGTTACGGCGTCGCCGATGTCGGGAAGCTCACCATTGACTGTCTCGTTCCAGGTGGATGTTCTGGGATCCTTGAAGCCTTTCAGCTATCTCTGGAGTTTCGGTGATAATTCTTCGAGCACTATGGAGAGTGGTCCGTCGCATACGTATTCGGTTGCCGGGAATTATACGGTCAGGGTTATTGTACGTGATAGTTCTGGTGCGTCAGAGGTTGGGAGCGCGACGATAATGGTCAGTAGTCGGTCTGCTTCTTCGCTTGTTCTATGGGCTGGGTTGATCATCTTGGGCGGTGGAGGCGTGGTCTTAGGCTTGATCTATTATCGGCGTAGGAAGGCGAGGAGGGCTGATGGAGTAGAAGGTAATATTCAGGGAAGGGGTTCGAAGACTGACGGTCGAAGGCGGGCGTGGACTGAAGAGTTTCACTTGGTGAGGGGCCGGGTTTAGCTCTGGCTTACGAGGAGGATGATGTAGGATTTTCCTCCGGTTATAGCTGGAGAAAAAAATGGAGTGGCCAAATGAAATTCGCAAGCACTTTTGGAAAATGAGTGCAGACCTTTTTCCTGTCGAGAATCCTGAATGTCTAACTGGTTCGCTTAAGAGGAGATTCCAGACTCAGGAGAATGTGATCGCTCCGAAAGTGTTCGGAATGTCTCTAACACGTCTTGAGACCATACAGACTACCCCGCCCCTATTTTTACAATTGTTTACAATTTTTTACTACACCTCAAAATGGGCGAGTTCGGCCTGGCCCCGCTGCTGAGAGGCTAATTTTCTAAAAGGAAGGGCTCTACTGACTTGGCGTCGAGGGCTGGGTGGAAGGATTCGAGATTCTCCCGACTCCGGTCGGTTCTTCTTGCGAAGATCATATGGTGAGATAGCTACGTTTCGCAAGAGGCAATGATCGGGTTAGGATCTTTTTTGGAGGATGTTCGAGGAGTTGAGCTATGGTCCTGGGACTTCTCTACTCTGTGGCCATCTGAACAATTTCAGCGGGAGCTTTGCCATTCGCCGCTGAGAGCCCCATGATTCCTCCGGTTATGCTTAGGGCATCCATTCCCTTGGCTCCGAGGAGCTCGGCTACTCTTAGCGAAGTGGCACCAACCATGCAGACCAAGAGAGTCCTGTCTCTATCCGGGATCAAGGCCTTTAAGGTATCTGGAAGTTTCTCTGTGGATATTAGGGTCTGGACATCCTGTGCCCTGGCAATTCTTACCTTGTCCGGTTTGAGTCCGAGGCTGGAAGCGATCAGTTGGACTCCTTCGGTTCTGGGAGCGAAGGCTGTATGAGTCCATAGGACAGTTCCATAATCCTGAGCACTGGATCTTGCCTCGTCAACCGTCAACTCATACCTCTTCTCCTCAACGAATGGTCCGAGGGTCTTCTGATATTTTTCGACTCCGTCAGCGAGTATGACGACGAATCTTTCGCCTACTCCATAATTGAGCATTTGGAGAGTTGCATAGAGTGCGAGAGCACTGCTTTCTCCAATATCGTATCCTTTTCTCGCGAAGAATCGGAATAATGGTTTGGCAGCTTCAAAGTCTACCTCGTGCTGGCCAAGGTATTGGTCGGGGCGATAGAATTTTAGACCGATGGACTTGTCCTTTGTTCGTATACCGGCAACATCCTGGTTATTGAGTGGATAGACGACGTGCAGATTCCTCTTACCATATTTTTTCTGGGTATAGTTGCTTAGCCCGGTTGCGGTGCCTCCAGTTCCGAACGTTGTGACGATTCTGAAATCTTCTAGGGAGTATCCATGCCGGAGGAGTTGTTGATCTATCTCTGGCCCGGTGACTGTCTCATGGGCGAGCATGTTGTGCTCGTTGTCGTACTGTTCGGGACAGAAGCCGTTGTAGATCTTGGCCAGATGCTTCGCTAGTCCAATAACGTCCTGGCGCGCTAGAAGCTGGAGGACTCCCGGGAGTGATTTGTCATAGATTGAGGTGTCGAGTCCATATTCTGACAATTGTTGTTGGATGTTCTGGGCGACTGTCTTTGCCATGATCGTGTTTTGGTCCATCTGGAGTCCCGGTGCTGGGCAGATGTCCACGTCCAGATCGATCATCTTTACCCCCTGTCTTTCTAGCTCGTTGATCACACCTTCCTGGAGTTTTCTCGAGACAAGGGTGATGACCTCTAAACCTAGGGTTCGGAGCATTCCGAGTGCTATGCCGAAATTACCCGATGTTGCCTCGAAAATAATTTGACCATTTCGTAGTCGTCCAGTCCTTACCGCGTCCTCGATTATCTGGACCATCGGACGGACTTTGACAGAGCCTCCGTAGATCTGGGAGTCCAGTTTGCCGTAGACCCTGATTTTTCCCGGTAGATCGAGGCCATACTCGGTCCGACCACATTCTGCCAGATCGTTGGTAATGTCGGTCAGTGGGGTTGGGTTCAGGATAATCGATCCTTTGGCTCCTTCTTCCCAGTGGGGGACTTTACTCTTTATGCGTGTGGTGAATTTTGCGAGTATGTCCTGATCCGGCTCTCCGTTGTATGCTGCCTCTTTCTCGGGCGATCTGGTAATTTCCATTATGGATAGTGATTTAAATGACGTATGTTATAATCTTGCGTTATGCAACAAGGCTACCGCGCACCAAGCGTCCCAGACAGTGAGGTCACCCCAGAATTTGTAAGGGATGAACTCTTGAACTGTTTCGAAAGTGCTAACCGGGAATTCGCTAGGTTGTTGAACATGCAGATGACTGATGATGCCTTGAAGCAGCAGGTGAAGACGTTTGTGTCTACTGTGTTTCAACAATGTGGCGTCAGCTACACGAGTCCGACCAGGCGGGGTATCGAGGTAGCCATCAAGACGTGTAAGGAGAACGCGGAGAAGATGATGGGAGCACAGGGAGCGGATATTATCCGGCATCATTATGCCGAGATGATGAAGCTCGTCGACAGATTACCTTAGTTTGTTCCTTTTTCCGATTTCTCACATAGCGCCGAGACTGCGCTGGGTATGGATCCCTGAATGACTAGGCAGACGATTCGTCGTTTTGCTATCGGTCCATATTTTGAAATGTCTTCTAGTGGAAGGTTAGGGACTAGGATAGGCTGGCGAGTAGGATGATGTAGTCATGTCCGGGTTGCCAGACTAGCCAAACCTTGGGATGAAGATGAGTCGAGGGAGCGGAGGTTTGTTCATAGGAGAAGCTTCCTTTGTAGTTCAAGCTCAAGGTTTCCTGTGCGCCGCCATTGGTGTAGTCCACACGTACTTGGATAGAGGCCTGACCGTAAGGGTTGTTGGAGTCGGCGCATTGTCCGTTGACTAGCTGAGGGATCGAAGGGTCGGATAGAGAGACGACTGTGAATGTGGCCCCGGGCATGCTGATCGATTGGTCGATGTCTGTGAACGTCACATTCGAAGCCAAGTATTCATCTCCTCTAAAGTTGCCTTGGTAGCGGCTGGTGGACTTGCTTGGTGGAGCGCAGGGGTTTGCGCCACTAGATGGCCTGCTCTGGAGGGCGAGGCTGTAAGCGTAGGCGACCAGGCCGACCGCCGAGATTACTACTATGATTATTGCGAAGAGTGTCCGTCTGTATACCAATATTCTGTCTTCGTCATGGCTAGAGCCTTCCCCGCCTAATTTACTTAACTCGCATAGCCATGTATCAATTAGGAATGTCTCACGTGGAGATAGTCCCGGTGATGTCTATGGTTATACATGCTATTCTTGGTATCTTAGACTGGAACAGTTCTTTTCTTCTTAGTGGAATAATTGGACAGTAATTGACTGCCTTAGAATTTGGAGAAGAGAAAAATGATTTTTGCAGAAGGTGGAAGCTTGCGTCTTTGGTTTAGTCGTCGTCATCGCCATCGTCGTGGCATCCAACTAGACTCGTGCTGGTGCCTTGTGGGGCGACTGTGAAACAATTACTAACTGTCTTGCCAGTTCCAAGTATTTCGTTACTGTCGAGTGCGCCATTGTTGTTGGTGTCGATTCCATACTTGAGTGATGCCCTGAAGCAGTAGGTTCCAGTGACTGTCAGGATGGGAGTCTTGATCGTTACATCGTTCCTGATTTGACCGGGGTTAGTTGGGATGATGCTGCTCGTCAGACGAGTGATGGTCGCGTCTGGGTTCCTCAGTGTGATTGTGACACTCACGAGCAGGTTCGTGTTGCTCTGGTTTATGATCTGAAGTGTGAATGTCTGTCCCGTGGCACCGTCCAGTTTTGGGAGGAACAAGATGCTTGGTCCGTTAAAGTTCGCGCCTAGTGCGACGAAGACAAAGGTTTCGGTGTCCCTGTTTGCCTTGAAGCTTGGATCGCCGATGGTGGTGGAGGATGGGCTCCAGTAGATCGTTGCGGTCACAACATAGACTCCTGGTGTCGGATTGAACTTTACACTGAACCGACTGTCAAGTTTACCGTTAATCTCTTGGTCAGGCGTCAAACGGACGACTTGAGTGTAGAGTGTCATCCTTGTACTGGTTGGTCCCAGTGTTCGAATGTCGAATTTCACGTAGACGTTGACTGTGATGTTGCCATCGTTCTCACCGAAGGCGAAGAGTGTCTGTGTTGCATTGCGTCGCAAGTTTTCAACCCGGAACAATGGGGCGGCCTCCCACTCGTCCAGTTCTGCATGGCCACCAGTGAGTGCGACTTGTGTGATGCTGAGTTGGAAAGTTCCACTGCTTGTGAGATGAGTTGTTACAGGCGCATAGTTCGCGGTGAGCGTGTCGGTTCTCGGTGATGTCCCGCCTGGTGTGTAGGTTACCTGGCAGGTAGTGGCGGCGCTTGTGCCAGTCAAATTGCATGGTGAACCGATGAACGTGCCTGTTCCACTACTGGATACTGTGACTTGTCCAAGAGGCGGGATGAAGCCTCCGACATCAGTGTCGGTGACCGTTACCGTGCATGTTGTCGGGGTGCCTGTGTTTACTGATGATGGGACACAGGTGATGCTTGTAGTTGTAGAGCGTGCACTGACTGTTAGGTTGACTGTGTTGCTCGTGCTACCAGTGTGGGACGAGTCTCCTGCATAGCTCGCAGTAATAGGCAGTGGGTTGAGGGCGAGGTTGATCGGTGAGACTGTTATGGAGCATGTCGCTGATGGCGCGGTCGCTGCTTGCAATGTGCAGGGTCCGCCAGGTGTGAACGTGACCTGGCCTGTGGGGATGATTGCTCCAGTTATGGATGTGTCTGTGACTGTCGCACTGCATATTGATGCTTGGCCGACTACGACGCTTGTTGGGTTGCAGGATATGGTTGTGGAAGTCGGGCTTAATGGGACAGGGTTGGCTGTAATGTCGAATGTTCCTGCTGTATTGTAGGAGAAAGTGCCACCGACTGGCAAGACAGCCGTGATTGTATGCTTGCCCGTCGCGGAGGGTGTGTACTTCACGGTGCATGTGGCAACCGCTCCGGTGCCGGTAAGTTGGCAGTTGTGATCGAAAGAGCCGGACCCACTTGTCGTCAATGGGAAGTTGCCTGTGGGAGTGACCGCTGGCGCAGGGGACGTGTCCGTGACTGTGACATTGCATGTTGAGGGTATGTTAACGAATACTGGTGTGGTGCAGGTCAGTGTTGTGGTTGAGGATCTGCCAAGTATTCCGAAGCTGAGGACAGTGCTTGTGCTGGTCTGATGAGTCACGTCTCCCCGGTAGGTGGCCTGAATATTGACAATGTCACCGCCTGGTCCTGCGCCTGTGAAGTGTACAGAGCATGATGTCATTCCAGTGGTTCCTGCGATGAGAGTGCATGTGTTCGAGTCGAAGCTTCCGGTTCCCTGGCTACCTGAGGCCAAGACCCAGTTGATGTCTCCGGTTGGAGTTGTTGCGCCTGAGGTGCTGGTGTCCGTGACCGTTGCTGTGCACAGGGATGGTTGTCCGACGACGATCATCGTGTCGCATGAGACGGTCGTGGTCGTAGTATCGAGTGCTGTCGCGCTGACTTGGACGTTGAAGCCTTGGCTGGTGACGCTTCCAGCGTGTGTGCTATCGCCGTCGTAAGCTCCAGTTATGCTAGCAGTGCCCGTAATTGTCGAGCTGAACGTTACAGAGCATGAGGCAGAACTCGGGATCGTCCCAGGTACAAGTGTGCACGGACTGCCTGTGAAAGCCGCCCCTGTAGATATACCGATCTGGCTGAAGGTTACTGTCCCGGTCGGGGTGATTCCTGTGCCGGGTGACGCGTCGGAGTTGATTGTGGCAGTACAGCTGCTGGTCTGGGTGGTGGTTGTTATCGAGTTGGGGGTGCAGGTGACGGTGGTACTGGTGGACCGTTTGTCGACAGTTATCGTAGTTGCTGCGGGCGTTCCTGCTGAGTGGGTCGAGTCGCCGCTGTATGTTGCGGTGACCGTGTCTGTGAACGGGAGAGTTGTGCCTGCTGGCGTGTAGATAACAGTGCATGATGTCTGTACATTGTTCTGGCCGACGATCAGAGTACATTGTAAGGATGTGAATGATCCTGAGCCGCTGGTCGCCCATGAGACTGTTCCTGTTGGGGGAGTTCTGGGATCTGGTTGATGGAATATGGGGAGAATGTCGTCTACGATGGCGTTGCAGTCTGTGCTTGCTCCTGGCACGATTGGAGTGAGACAGGAGACGAGTGTTTGCGTTGGATGAAACGTAACGGTGACAATTGCAGGTGTCGCTGCATTGTCGCTACCGCTGTGTCCATTGTCTCCTGCGTAAGTGGCGGTTATGCTGGCGGTTCCTATGCTGGTCGAGCTGAAATTGACGGAGCACTGCGCAGTCTGGGGAGTTGGATTCCCTGCTACTAGTGTGCAGGGATTACCAGTGAACGAAGCGCCTGAAGCGATACCGGTCTGGGTGAACGTTACAGATCCTGTCGGGGTCGTCGGAGAAGCTGAAGCGTCGACTATTGTCGCGGTGCAAGTTGTTGCAATTTCGTCGGAAATGCCGAAGGGTATAGTGGATGGATTGCACGCGACCGTTGTTGTGGTCGGATGGACAGCGGCGTTGACCGTGACTGTTGTGGATCCTTGGCTTGTTCCATGTGAACCGTCGCCGCCATAGCTTGCGGATATGGATACTGAGGCTCCCGTTGTTGTCGGTGTGATCGTTGCGGTGCATGTTGAGATTGCGCCGGCTCCAGCTGCGAGGTTGCATGTTCCGGCTGGGGTGAATGTGACTGTGCCGGTTGGTGCTACTGCGCCTGTGGTTGCGGTGTCGGTGACTGTGGCTGTGCACCGGGTGGAATCACCGATGGTTATCGTGGATGGAGTGCAGTTGACTGTAGTGCTTGTTGGGTTGGCTCCGACTGTGACCGTTACTGGGGTGCTCGTGCTGACCGTATGGATCGCGCTTCCCTGGTAGCTGGCAGTTATCTCATGCGAGCCGGATGCGGTCGGAGTATAAGTGACATGGCAGGTTGATGGTGACCCACCGTTGAGCGTGCAACTGGTGTTGCTGAATGATCCAGTGTTAGTATGACTCCAGTTGACTGTGCCAGTAGGTGGAACAGGAGATCTTCCTGTGACTGTGTCGTCTACCGTCGCTGTGCATGTTACTGGTTGGTTGAGGGCTGGACCAGTGGGAGTGCAGAGGACTGTTGTGGTCGTTGGATCCTGGGTTACATTGATCGTGGACGGACTTGCAGTGCTACTTCCTGCATGGATCGGATCTCCATTGTAAGTGGCTGAGATTCCATGTGGTCCGGTGGCAGCGGGCGTGTACTGGACCGTGCAGATAGAGGGTGTGCCGCCGTTGAGAGTACAGGTGCCGGTGCTGAAGGTTCCGGCTCCAGTGTTCGACCAAGTAACAGTCCCGGTTGGTGGGACGGGTAATCTGCCCGTGACTGTATCGGCTACGGTTGCGGTGCAGGGAGTGCATGATACTGTTGTAGATGTTGAGTCGAGTGTCACAGTGATCGTTGTCGGGGCTGCAGTGCTGCTCGTTGCATGAATCGCGCTGCCGCCGTAGGAAGCCGTAATGTCATGCCCACCAACAGCAGTAGGCGTGTATTGTACAGTGCACAGTGAGGGAGTGCCACCATTCAATGCGCACGTTCCAACACTGAAGCTTCCAGTGCCGGTATGACTCCAAGTAATAGTTCCGGTCGGTGGGACTGGCGTTCTTCCCGTGACCGTGTCTGCGACTGTTGCTGTGCATGATACGATCTGGTCGGGCGCAATTGCCAGTGGTGTGCAGGTCACGGTCGTTGTGGTCGGGTCCTGTGTGACGGTAATTGTTGTCGGAGTTGTGGTTGCGCTTACGTCATGGGTCGGGTCTCCGCCATAGCTCGCACTAATGTCGTGAGGTCCAGTTGCCGTCGGTGTGTATTGTACAGTACAAATTGATGGTGTGCCACCGTTGAGAGTGCAGGTGCCGACGCTGAATGATCCAGTTCCACTGTGACTCCATGTTATCGTCCCGGTCGGACGTGTTGGAGTGGCCGAGGTGTCAGTTACTGTTGCGGTGCATGAGACGACTTGTGTCGGGGCGACCGCTGATGGAGTGCATGAGACGGCTGTGCTGGTTGCATGAGTCCCCAGCGTCACAGTAAGAGCGAACGTATTCTCGCTTCCCAAGTGTCCCGAGTCCCCACTATAGGTGCCTGTGATAGTGTCGGTCCGCGCAGATGTCCCAGAAGGCGTGAAACTGGCAGAGCATGTAGCAGAAGCTCCACTACCGCTCATAGTGCAGGGAGAGCCGCTGAATGTTCCGGTCCCACTACTACTGAAAGTAACGCTGCCCGCGGGGGTCGTCGGAGTACTGGACGTGTCCATTACCGTCGCGGTACAATTTGTGGAAGCACCAATCGCGACACTCGCAGGAGTACAGGAAACAGTTGTTGTGGTCGCGGCTGCGGTCACAACTGCGTTTACATTCTGGTCAGTGTGGCTCGGCT
>Ga0209237_1002358_pt1 | contig 11349 bp, 10 predicted proteins | sample GraSoi013_1_40cm_2_FD_185820 | JGI IMG/M metagenome (GOLD analysis project Ga0209237, IMG submission 185820) | Grasslands soil microbial communities from the Angelo Coastal Reserve, California, USA - Sample 10_02_2013_1_40cm (SPAdes) (version 2) | ecosystem: Environmental > Terrestrial > Soil >...
GGTCGACGACTTCGCACCGCGCCTCTCCTTCTTTTTCGCCGCGCACATGGACTTTTTCGAGGAGGTCGCGAAGTTTCGCGCCGCTCGCCGCATGTGGGCGCGAGTCATGCGAGACCGGTTTGGTGCCACGGACGAGCGATCGCAGGCCTTGCGGTTCCACACACAGACCGGCGGCGTTACGCTCACCGCCCAGCAGCCGCTGAACAACGTGGTGCGCACCGCTCTGGAGGCTATGAGCGCGGTCCTCGGGGGTACCCAGTCGCTGCATACCAACGCGTACGACGAAGCGCTGGGGTTGCCGTCGGAGAGCGCTGCGGAGCTGGCGCTCCGCACGCAGCAGGTGATCGGTCACGAGACGGCCGTCACGCACGTCGCCGATCCGCTGGGTGGTTCGTACTACGTCGAAAGCCTCACCGACCGAGTCGAGGAGGAGGCGCTCGCGATCATGGCCGAGATCGACGAGCTCGGCGGTGCGGTGAAATGCATCGAGGCGGGGTGGACGCAGCGGCGTATCGCCGACAGCGCCTATCGCTTTCAGACCAGGGTTGAGGCCGGTGACCGCGTCGTGGTCGGCGTCAACCGGTTCACGAGCGCTCTTGAGGAGAAGGTCGAGATCATGAAGGTGGGGCCGCGCCATCAGGCCGCCCAAGCCCGCGCCTTGAAGCAGCTGCGCGCGCGCCGTGACCCCGCCGTCGTTGCCGGCCGTCTGGCCGGCATAGAACGAGGGGCGCGCGGCACCGAGAACCTGATGCCGCCACTGAAGGCCGCGCTGGCCGACTACGTCACCATCGGCGAGTGCTGCGCGACGCTGCGAAAGGTGTGGGGCGAATACCACCCGCCCGAGGTTGCATGACGGAGGAGAGGAGATGCCGGACTACCCCGCTGTGATTCCGATGATCGCCTACCAGGACGGCCCGAAGGCGATGGACTGGCTGGCGGCCGCCTTCGGCTTCAAGGAAAGAACGCGGATGGTCACGGCGGAGGGCCGGCTGAGTCATGGCGAGATGGAGGCGGGGGACGGCCTTATCATGCTCGCCACGCCGAGCCCGGACTATCGCGGCCCCAAGAAGCATCGCGAGGAGTGCGAGCAGGCCGCGAAGTGGTCCTCGGTGCCGTACATCATCGACGGCGTGCTGGTCTATGTGCTCGACGTCCCGGCGCACTACGAGCAGGCACGCAGCGCCGGCGCTCGCATCCTGTCCGAGATCGACGGCGAGGAAAACGCGAAGCGCTACCGCGTGGAGGACCTCGAGGGCCACCGCTGGATGTTCATGGAGCGCGGCTGATGTCCCCGACCTCGAAGGGACACAAGGTCGATCCCCTCAACCAGCTGCGGCAGCGCAAGTACGAGGCCGGCCACGGAGATGCCGAGGCCTTCAACCGCCAGCATGCCAAGCACAAGCTCACGGCCAGGGAGCGCATTTCCAGATTGGTAGACCGCAACTCGTTCGAGGAGATCGACATCTTCGCCACTCATCGCGCCCATGGCTTCGGTCTCGAGTCGAAACGCGTTCCCGGCGACGGAGTCGTGACCGGGATGGGCAAGATCGACGGCCGTGATGTGATGCTCTTCAGCCACGACGCCTCGGTCTTCGGCGGCTCCCTCGGCGAGGTGTTCGCAGAGAAGGTGATGAAGGTGATGGATCTCGCGCTGCGAAACCGGATCCCGATCATCGGAATCAACGATTCGGGCGGCGCGCGAATCCAGGAGGGAGTTGTCTCTCTCGCGGGTTACGCCGAGATCTTCTGGCGCAACGTCGAGTCCAGCGGTGTGATCCCTCAGCTCAGCTTGATCCTGGGACCCTGCACGGGCGGCGCCGTTTACTCACCGGCGATGACCGACTTCACGTTCATGGTTCACGAGGTCGGCTACATGTTCATCACGGGACCCGAGGTGATACGCGTCACCACGGGCGAAGACGTGACCTTCGATTCACTGGGTGGCGCCGAGGTGCACAACGTCAAGTCGGGCGTCGCTCACTTCCTGGCCGAGTCGGAGGACGAGTGCTTTGCCCAGGTGCGGCGGCTGTTTTCCTACATCCCGCAGAGCCGCGAGCACCAACCCCCGATGGTCGCTGCAACGGACGATCCGGAGCGCGCGGAGCCCGGGCTCGCGACGGTCATCCCCGACAACCCCAAGGAGCCGTACGACATCAAGGACGTGATCGGCATGGTTGTCGACTACGGCAAATTCTTCGAGGTCCAGCCCTACTTCGGGATGAACATCGTCGTCGGCTTCGCGCACCTCGATGGGCACCCGGTCGGGGTGGTGGCCAACCAGCCGAAGGTGATGGCGGGTGCTCTCGACATCAATGCGTCCGTGAAGGCCGCCCGATTCGTGCGCTTCTGCGATGCCTTCAACATCCCGCTGATCACGTTCGTGGACGTGCCCGGTTTCCTGCCGGGTACTGCCCAGGAATACGGAGGCATCATCCGCCACGGCGCCAAGCTCCTCTATGCGTTCAGCGAAGCGACCGTGCCCAAGCTCACCGTGATCACGCGCAAGGCCTACGGCGGCGCCTACTGCGTCATGTGCTCAAAGCACATCAGGGCGGATTTCAATGTCGCGTGGCCGACCGCGGAGATCGCGGTCATGGGCCCGGAGGGCGCGGTGAACATCGTCTTTCATCGCGAGCTTGCGGCAGCCGCGGATCCCCCCGCGCGGCGGCGGGAGCTGGTGACCGAGTACACGGAACGCTTCGCGAACCCTTACATCGCGGCGGAGCGCGGCTACATCGACGACGTCATCGAACCGGGCCGAACGCGAGGCGAGCTGATCCGCGCGCTCCGAATCGCCCTGCGCAAGGAGCGCCGCCGGAACCCGCGGTGGCACGGCAACATTCCTCTGTAGCGGTCAGAAGATGTCGGTCGGCAGTCGGGCCGCGTAGAAGCCGAACCCGCTGACCGGGTGGTCGATCCCGCCCTTGATCGGGTTGAAGACCTGCGGCTGAAAGGTGGCGTCCAGGTAGCTGCCCGTGAGGATGTGCTGGTTGTCGAGCCACCCGACCCAGTCGCGGATTCCCGGCCCCGTGACGTAGTTGACTACCCGACCGCCGGGCGCCCAGATGGCCATCTGGTCCGGGGAGCCTGGCCTGGTCGCCGCGATCCAGCGGCCGTCGGGCGAAAGCGCCGCCGCTGAGCTTACGGAGCCCCAGTCGCTCGTGCTCCACGGCTCGGACACATTCCCCTGCCAGTCGATCGTCCCGCCCTGGATGCACCCGCTGCCGGCCGGGCTAAGCGGGCCGCTCACGGTGCATGCGCCGAGGAGGTAGACGCGGATTGCGGTCGCCGGGTCGACGATGTGGTAGCTGATCGCCGAGTACGGGTTGTCGCGACCCGGGGCCGCCTTCGCGATGTCCTCCTCGAACGGTCCGTACGCATGGGCGAGAACGAGCAGCCCCGCGTGCCACGCGACGGGCCAGACGTAGTTCGAGTCGGACTCGTAGATGACCTGGTGGTTGCCGCCGCCGAGCGATTCCGTAAAGAGCGTGAGGTGCACCGGTGTTCGGCTGAAATCGAGAACCGACACCGCGATCTGGGAGTCGTCTGGGCTCACCGCGAACGTGGCTTCCATGTTGGCGCCGACCTGGAGGTGCGTGACAGGGGCCTGTGCTCCGTCCGTCAGCCGCAGCGCCATGACCGTCGAGTCGCCGGACAGCATGTAAAGCGCCGTCCGGCTCGTGCTCACGTAGGGAAGCTGCACCGCACGACCTGCTGGATTCGAGATTGGCGTGCGTTTGTCGAGCTTGATCGAGGCCCACAACCTGCCGTCCACGCTGACCACGTTCGCGAGGTAGGTCGACGGCAGAGTCAGGAGGTCGACCAGCACGCCATATGCCCGAGTGCTCGCCGACGAGCTGGGCAAGGGCGAAGGCGAGGGCGAGGGTGACGGTGACAACGACGCCACCGCGCCGCAGCCGAGTGTCAAGACCGCCAGCGGCAGGACGGCGATCGCTCTCCACATGTGTGCTCTCAATCCTGAACGCGCGCGGCCGCAGCCTGTTACGCGTTCGCCCGACCGAGCAGCCGCAGCCGCTACCCTTGACCTTGGCGTGAAGCTGCTCGAATACCAGGCGAAAGAAGTGCTGGCGTCGCTTGGAATCGCGATTCCGCCGGGCAGGGTGGCGCACACACCGGACGAAGCCGCAGCCGTATTCGCTGAGCTGGGTCCCATCGCGGTCAAAGCGCAGGTCCCGGTTGGCGGTCGCGGCAAGGCCGGCGGTATCAAGCTTGCGAGCTCGCCCGAGCAGGCGCGGTCCGCCGCCCAACAGATCATCGGCATGGACATCAAGGGTTTCAAGGTGCCGCTCGTGTATTGCGAGTCGGCGCTCGACATCGAGCGCGAGGTCTACCTCGGCTTCACCGTCGACCGCGACGCGCGCGCCAACATCCTGATGCTGTCGGCCAAAGGCGGAATGGACATCGAACAGGTGGCCGACGAGTCGCCTGACTCGATCGCCCGGCTGTATCCAAATCCATGGCGCGGCCCGCTCGATTTCGAGCTGAATCAGCTCGTCTACGAAGCCGGGCTGGGTGAGCTGGCCCGGCCGCTGTCCGCGCTGATCAAGAAACTCTACCGGGCGATCCCAGATCTCGACGCGGTGACCGCCGAGATCAATCCGCTGGTCATCACGAAGAAGGGCGAGATCGTCGCCGGCGACGCGAAGCTCGAGACCGATGAGAACGCCGTCTGGCGGCACAAGGACCTCGAGGAGCGATACGGCTCGCTGCTGATCGGCGACCCGTACGAGATCGAGGCCAAGAAGCGCGGGCTCACATATGTCTCCCTCGATGGCGACATAGGCATCATCGGCAACGGCGCCGGGCTCTGCATGAGCACGCTCGACCTCGTCCAGCGCGCAGGCGGGCAGGCGGCCAACTTCTGCGACATCGGCGGCGGAGCCAAGGCCGAGGTGGTCGAGAACGCGCTCGCAGTGATCCTCATGAACCCGCGCGTCAAGGGCGTGCTGATCAACGTCTTCGGTGGGATCACCCGCGGCGATGAGGTCGCCAAGGGCATCGTCACGGCGCGCGACCGGCTGCAGATGAAGCTCCCCCTTGTCGTGCGGTTGAGCGGCACGCGCGAGGAGGAGGGCCGGGCGATACTGCGGCAGAACGGTATCGAACCCGGCGCCAGCGCGTGGGAGGCGGCGAAGAAGATCATTGCACTCACCCGCGCAGGCAGCTCGGGCCTCCCCACCCCGGCATCGCCGGACCTCCCCGCGGGGCGGGGAGGGAGATGAGCATTCTTATTGACCCCGGTACCAGGGTCATCGTCCAGGGCATCACGGGGCGGGAGGGCACCTTTCACACCGAGCAGATGCGCGAGATGGGCACCAAGGTCGTCGGGGGCACCAGCCCGGGAAAGGGTGGGACCACGCACGTCGGGGTGCCGGTCTTCAACACGGTGGCCGAGGCGGTGCGGGCGACCGGCGCCAACGCATCCGGCATCTTCGTGCCGCCCCCGTTCGCACCCGACGCCATCATGGAAGCGGCCGCGAATGGGATCGAGCTCATCGTGTGCATCACTGAAGGGATCCCGATACAGGACATGATCCGGGTCAAAGACTTCCTTCGCGGGTATCCCAGGGCGCGGCTGCTGGGCCCGAACTGCCCGGGCCTCATCACGCCCGGGGTGGCGAAGATCGGCATCATCCCGCAACGCATCTCCAGCCCGGGCCACGTCGGGCTGGTTTCACGCAGCGGCACCCTCACGTACGAGGTCGGGACTGCGCTCACCGCCGCCGGCATGGGCCAGTCGACGATCGTGGGCATCGGGGGCGACCCGGTTCTGGGCCTGACGTTCAAGGATGTTGTCGAGATGTTCGAGCAGGATCCGCAGACTACGCACATGGTGGTGATCGGCGAGATTGGCGGCAGCGACGAAGAGCGGGCGGCCGAGCTGCTGGCCAAGGGCAGCCGGCTGAAGACCGTCGCCTTCATCTCCGGCCGCACAGCGCCCGAGGGCAAACGGATGGGGCACGCCGGGGCGATCATCTCGGGCAACCGCGGAACCGCGAAGAGCAAGGAAGAGGCGTTCAAGGCGGCCGGCGTGGCGGTCGCGGAGACCACCGACGATATAGTCGGCCTGCTGCGCTGACCATGGCCTTTCCCATCTCTATCAACAAGACCGGTCCCGATCAACGGCTTCGCGACCTGGGCCTCTTCGCTGTACTGGCGCTGTGGCTTGTCTACACGCGCGTCTTCTGGACCCTGCGCGCGGCACACATCACTTTTCCGCCGTGCCCGTTCTACTACGCGACCGGGCATCCATGCCCCTTCTGCGGTGGCACCCGCTCGTTCGCGTACATGTGGGAGGGCGACATCTCCGATGCGGTGCGCCTGTATCCGCTCGGGCCCGCGCTCTTTGCCGGCGCGCTCCTCGGAGCTGGCGGCCTTGCCGCCGGCCTCGTCACCGGTCGCACATGGTCGCCACGTCTCACATCGCGACAGTGGACCCTGCTGACCATCGGCGGCGTGAGCGCGCTCGTGATCAGCTGGGCGCTGAAGGTGTTCGTACTCGGAAACTGAAATCCGGCACCTGGGCCCCGACGAGTGGCAGATCTTCCGTGACGTGCGGCTGGCGGCTTTGAAGGATGCGCCCTTTGCATTTGGTTCCACCTGGGAGCACGAGAAGAACCGAACGGAGGAGGAGTGGCGTGCTTCCGTGGTGTCGCGGACGCGGTTCGTGGCCGAAGCCGACGGTCAGGTCGCGGGTATGGCGTCGGTGGGCGAGGCGGGCGATGCTCACACTGGGTCACTGACCTCGTTCTGGGTGCACCCTCGGGCGCGTGGCAAGGGCGTTGGGGATTCGCTCATGCTCGCCTCAGTCGAGTCAGCGAAAGAGGCCGGCTACGACGAGCTCCTGCTCTGGGTCACCGAAAACAACGTTCACGCCGAGAGGCTCTACGAGCGCCACGGCTTTCAGCGGACGGGTGCCACCCAGCAGGTCCGGCCAGGCGACGATCGCCTCGAGTTCGAGATGTCACTACAGCTCTAAGCCCCCTCGATCGTCTCGAAGACGACCGGGTAGACGAGCTCGGTGTTCTGCTCCGGGTTGGCCGGATCGATGAGGTCGTGAGGCAGGCGATCCGAGGCGGGGAACTCGTAGGTGCCCACGGTGGCGCCGTGGCTGCGCCACTCGTCGACGAGCCGATACGTGAAACGGTTGTCCAGGCGCGGCTCAGCGGCATTTGTGATGACGTCGATCCGCTTGGATGCGGGCGCGGTCGTCCGGGCTGCCCGCTGTAGTCGGGAGCCGGTCTCGAACAGCGCCGCATAGGCCTTGGTCGAGAAGCGTGGATACCCATGCTGAGGACCGATGCTGTCCTTCAGGGCGCTGTTCCACCAGATATAGACATTGGGCAGGATGTTCGCCAGTCGGGTAAGGGCTGCCAGGCCCCAACCGGGGATGGGCTTAAGGCCGAACATGGGCGCGATCAGCACAGCGCGCTCGATGCCGGCGCGCGTCTGCGCCACATAGCCGGTCAGGATGCCGCCCAGTGACAGTCCCGCGATCGTCAGGCGCTCGCCCAGCCCGGCCCCCGCATCCGCCGCGCGGTTGGCAACGGCGACCAGATGCTCCGAACGCAGCTCGGAGACCGACGTCGTCAGCCGGTCCGAATAGCCATGGCGTGGATATCGCGGAATGAGGACGTTCCAACCGAGCTCGAAAAAGTGCGTGCCGAGCGCGTCGAACTGCTGAGGGCAGTTCGTAAAGCCGTGAAGCAAGACGAGCGAGCGCTCGGTCCGGCTCCCGTGCGTGTAGAGACGCGTGTGGCAAACGGGGTTGACGTTCGGACCATCGAGGGCCTTGAGCTCCGCGGCGATCTGCATTCCACGTTCATACGAGTCGCCGCTCATTCCCGTACGGGATACTAAGTCGCGGTGTGGATTTCGAGCTGACGCCGGAACAACGCGCCGTACGCGAGCTGTGCCGGGACTTTGCCAAGGAGGTCGTGGCCCCCGCCGCTGAGGAGCTCGATCGCCACCACAAGTTCGGCTACGACATCGTCCGGCGCATGGGCGAGCTCGGTCTGTTCGGGCTGCCGTTCTCCGAGGAGTACGGCGGCGCGGGTGCGGACTTCCTGTCCCTGTGCATAGCGATCGAGGAGATCTCGCGGGCGGACGCCGGCGTCGGCATCACCCTCGAAGCGGCGGTGTGTCTGGGCGCGGCACCGATCCATGAGTTCGGGAGCGCGGAGCAGAAGCAGAAATGGCTGCCGGACCTGCTCGCGGGGAAGAAGCTATGGGCCTTCGGCCTCACGGAGCCGGAGGCGGGCTCCGATGCGGGGGCGACCAAGACCCGCGCGGATCAGCGCGATGGGCACTGGGTCGTGAATGGCGCAAAGCAATTCATCACCAACTGCGGGACCGACATCTCGGCCGGGGTGACGGTGACCGCGGTCACCGGCAAGACCAAGCGGGGTGGCCCCGAGATCAGCGCGATCATGATCCCGACGGGCACGCCTGGCTATCACGTCCTCGAGTCATATCGCAAGCTGGGCTGGCATTCGTCCGACACGCACCCCCTGAGCTTTGAAAGCTGCGAGGTCCTTGAACAGAACCTTCTCGGTGAGCGTGGTGGCGGCTACCGGCAGTTCCTCAACACGCTCATGGGCGGCCGAATTGCGATCGCCGCGTTGTCGGTCGGCGTCGCGCAGGCGTGCCTTGACGCATCGCTTGCATACGCCAAGGAGCGCCGAACATTCGGAGTCCCCATATCCAAGCACCAGGCGATCCAGTTCAAGCTCGCCGACATGGCGATGGAGACCGAGCTCGCACGCACGATGGTGTATCGCGCGGCCGTCGCCTACACGCATGGCGGCGCCAAGACCAGCGATGAGGTGCGGATGCTCGCCGCGATGTGCAAGCTCTATGCCTCCGAAGCCTCCAAGCGCGCCGCCGACCAGGCGGTGCAGATTCACGGTGGCTACGGGTTCATCGAGGATTACCCCGTCGCGCGCTACTGGCGCGACGTCAAGGTCAATGAGATCGGCGAGGGAACGTCAGAAGTGCAGCGGATGCTGATCGCGCGACTGCTCGGTTGCTAGGCGCCTAGCCGGGCGGCGGCAGCTCGCGGTCGGCTGAGCCGGCGAGGTCCCTCCAGGGCCGTCCTGGCAGGAGCATGTTGCTGGAGCTCGCGAGCGCGACGCGCTTGCCTTCCTCGTTGGTGACCTCGGCCGTAGCGACGGCCATCGAACGGCCGCGGTGGACCAGCGTCGCCCGCGCGGTCAGCAGTCCTCCGTCGGGCAGCACCGGCCGCAGGTAGTTGACCTTCAGGTCGAGCGGGGCGAAGGAGCCGCCGGCCGGGTTGATCGTCATCACCGCGCATGAGAGTGCCGCGTCGGCAAGCATCGCGAGCGCTCCTCCGTAGAGGACCGGGGCCGGTGATGCCAGCCACGGGCTGGCCGGCATCACGAACGTGCAGCTGCCATCCTCCGCTTGCGTCGGACGCAATCCGGTCAGGTGATAGATCGGTGGCGCGTAAGTCCTGTCGTCGATGCAGAGCCTCAGGACCTCCAGGCCCGTCATCCGGTTCCAGTCGTCCTGCGACACCGGCGCGCCCGCCACCGGGCGAAGGTATGGGTCGGGCGTCGGGTAGTTCGGCGGAGCATCCTCGAGCGACCCAGGCGGCGCGCCAGGTGCGGTGAGGATGAAACCGCGGGACGTGCCGTGCGCGAGGTGGCGGCCGAGGCCGTCCTCGATCGTCACCTCCGACAGAGCGACCGAACGGCCGGCGTGGATGAGCCGCGCCCGTCCAAACAGCGTCCCGCTTTCCAGCGTGCCCGGCTGAAGGAAGCTCATGGACAGGTCCGAGGTGGTCATGTATGCGAGCGGCGGGAGGACCGTCATGATCGCCGTGCCCAGCGGTCCATCGGCCAGGAAGGCGATGATCCCTCCGACCATCAAGCCAGGCACGGTTGTCTGCAGCCACGGAGTTACCGGCATGCTGAAGGTGGAGCTGCCGAAACCCCACTCCACCGGTCGCAGGCCCGTGAGGTGATGGATCGGCGGACGCGAGCCCTCGCTCCGCGTGGAGACTCGCATGCGTTCGATGCCGGGCAGATTCAGGCTCGCCAGGTCGCCGAACGCGCCGCGTACTGGTTCTTCCCAGACGCGGACTTCTGCACCTAATTTCCTTGGCAAGAATTCCAGTGGAGCCTTAGGCCGGATTCATTCCGGCCGTCCCCCACGCGTGCACCTTCCAGACGCCTCCCAACGTGGCCGAGGAGAGGGGTGGGTCCGCGGGGGGGACATCTGTCCCCTCCGCGATTTTTTACCTATAGACACCGTTGTGGCCCAGGCTGTGCAGGCCAACGTTCGGAAAGTACGTGAGCCCGTGGTCCTCCGCGCCGACGTGGATCTTGGCGAACAGCTCGCCGCTGACCGTGCTGAATACGTAGACCGTCGCGTGGTACCGGCCTGACGCCCAAAGCTGCGTACCGTCAGGGCTGAGCTGCAGCATGTCCGGGCTTCCGCCTCCTGGCACCTGCCACTTGGCGACGACCGTTCGGGTCGCGAAGTCGATGACTGAAATCGAGCCCTCGAGGCGGTTGGACACATAGAGCGACTTTGTGTCACGCGACACCTGAAGGCCGTGGGCCCCGCGTCCTGTGGGGATGAACTGGATCTCCTTCATCGCCACCGGGTCGACCACCGAGACGCCCATGCGACCCTGATTGGTCACATAGAACAAAGTCCCGTCCGGCGAGAGCTTGACGTCGATCGGAAGGCCGCCAACCCTCACGTACCCGTCGAGCCTCATGTTCACAACATCGACTCTCGCGAGAATGCCGGAGTATTCCGTTGAGATCATCAGGTAGCTGCCGTCTGCGCTGAAATCGAGATGATCGGCGCCTGGCCACGGGATCGAGACCGACCCGATCAGATTCCACCCGTGCGGATCGCGGAACTCGATGCGCTGCAGGCGCTCAACGACGTCGATCGCCTTGGTCCCGTCAGGCGTGAAATAGAGGTTATAGGGGAAGGGGATGTTGATCCGCGCTCCACTCGGCCGCCCGGTATGGATGTCGATGACGGTGAGGCTGCTCGACCCCTCGTTGTCGACATACAGCGCGCTCATGTCCCAGGCCGGCGCGATGTGGTGTGGGATGAAACCAACCGCATAGTGGTCGATGACCTTGAACGTCAACGGGTCGATCACGTCCACAGTCCCTGCGGTGCTGTTCGGCACATATACGCGGGGCGGGAGCTCACATAACGGGCAGGGCACCACGCCGGACATCGTGTTCGCGTAGACGTTGACGGGTGAGATCGGCAGCGCCGCCTGCTGCACGTCGGGGGCCGGCAGGAGGCGGATGGGTTCGGCATCGATCTGGGCGGCCC
>Ga0209237_1002360_pt1 | contig 11338 bp, 12 predicted proteins | sample GraSoi013_1_40cm_2_FD_185820 | JGI IMG/M metagenome (GOLD analysis project Ga0209237, IMG submission 185820) | Grasslands soil microbial communities from the Angelo Coastal Reserve, California, USA - Sample 10_02_2013_1_40cm (SPAdes) (version 2) | ecosystem: Environmental > Terrestrial > Soil >...
TGGGACTGCGAAGCCGCAGGGCGCCGGCGGAGCCGCAGGCGACGCCCGCCCGAGGCGAGCCTGAGTGGGACTGCGAAGCCGCAGGGCGCCGGCGGAGCCGCAGGCGACGCCCGCCCGAGGCGAGCCTGAGTGAATCGTGCGAAGCCGCCGGGGCGCCACCCGAGGTCAGCGTCGCGCCCCCGGCGCCGCCGCCACCGCCCGCCGAAGCGCGGCGATCTCCCCAGGCGTGAGGGGGCGCGAGGCGCCCACCAGCAGGTTGCCGAGCTTCACCGGACCGAAGGCGATCCGGCGCAGACGTACCACCGGATGGCCGAGCGCCGCGCAGTAGCGCTTCACCTCGTGCTTGCGCCCCTCGGCGAACGTCAGGCGAAGCTGGCTCCCCGAGGGCGACGCGCCGAGGGGCTCCACCGCCACCGGCACCGCGGGACCGTCGTCGAGCATCGTGCCCCGCCGCCAGCGCGCGAGATCCGTCCGCGCGATCGCGCCCACCACCTCCGCTTCGTAGACGCGCGGCAGGCCGTAGCGCGGATGCAGGAGGCGATGAGTCAGGGCGCCATCGTTGGTCAGGAGCAGCGCACCCTCGACGTCGGCGTCGAGGCGTCCCACCGGATAGAGGCGCGCCACCGGCGGAACGAGGTCAGTGACGACCCGGCGTCCCCGCGGGTCGCCGCGTGACGTGAGATAACCACGTGGCTTGTTGAGGAGGATGTAGTGCTTCGCCTCGGCGCCCGGGATCGCGCGTCCGTCGACGGTGACGGTGTCGACGAGAGGATCGGCGACCGTTCCCGGCTCGCGCGTCACCACGCCGTTGACGGCGACGCGCCCGTCGAAGATCAGCCGATCAGCCGCTCGCCGGGACGCCAGCCCCGCTTGCGCCAGAATCTTGTTCAGTCGCAGCTTCGCCATCGACAGCGGCGGTTGCCGGAATCTCCGGAACGATCAGCTCGCCCTCGACCTTGGGCAGGTCGCCCAGGTCGCGCAGGCCGAAGGCGACGAGAAACTCGCGCGTCGTCTCATAGAGGAAGGGCCGGCCGGGCGCGTCCTTGCGTCCGGCGATGCGGATCAGCCGCCGCTCGAGGAGATTCTCCAGCACGGCCTCCGAGTTCACGCCACGAATCGCGTCAACTTCCGGGCGCGACACCGGTTGGCGGTAGGCGACGATGGCGAGCGTCTCCAGGGCGGGACGCGAGAGGCGGGCCTTGGCCAGCCGCAGCAGCCACGGCGCGATCTCGGGCCGCGTCACCATGCGGTAGCCGCCGGCGACGTCGACAATCGTCAGCGGGCTGTCGGCCGCCGCATAGCGCGCCCGCAGCTCTTCGAGGAGGCCGCGCGCCGCGGCGACGTCCGGCAGGTCCAGCACCTCGCGGATGCGCGCGGCCTCCAGCGGCGTATCGGAGGCGAACAGCAGGGCCTCGACGACGTCAGTCGGAGTCGGCAATGGTGGCCTCGCTCGTCGTGGGTTGGGCGGCGCTGGCCGCGCTCGCGGGCGGCTCGGCGCGCCGCTCGATGACGATGTCCCCGAACAGCTCGCTCTGCTGGGCGCGGATGTTGCCCAGCCTCACCAGTTCCAGGACCGCCAACAACGTCACCACCACCTCGGACCGTACGCGCTCGGTGCCGGTCAGCGACGAGAACAGCAGCGACCAGGTGTCGCGCAGCACGGCCAGGATCTCGGCCATCCGCTCCAGGAGCGACATCGGCTCCGGCTCGATTTCCCGGGGCTTCCGCCGCGCCTGCTCGTCGATGAGGCGCCGGAGCGCGCGTTCGAGCAGGTGCAGGCTCAGGTCCTCCAGGGGCACGTCGTCGGGCGGCGGCAGATCGCTCAGCGGGCGGCCCCAGACGAGCGCCTGCTCGGCCTCGCGGTCGGCGAGCCAGCCGCCGAGCGTCTTCACCCGCGCGTACTCCCGGAGGCGCTCCTCCAGCTCCCGACGGAGCGCCTCGGCGTCCTCGTCGAGCTGCTCCTCGTTCTCATCCGGCGGCACCAGCAGCTTGGACTTCAGATAGACCAGCGTCGCAGCCATGACCAGGTAGGCGCCGGCCGTCTCCAGATCCTGGAATTCCAGCGCCTCGAGGTGGGCGAGATATTGGTCGGTGATCGTCCGGATCGGCAGCGCGGCGAGGTCGATCTCGTTCGTCCGGCAGAGATGCAGCAGGAGGTCGAGCGGTCCCTCGAACTGCCCCACCCGCAGCGTCAACGCCGGCGGCGTCGTGGTGGCCGCGGTCGCCGTCATGGGGTGAGCGTCACCACCCGCCGGACCTCGTCCATGGTGGCCTGGGCCACCCGGCGGGCCCGGGCCGAGCCCTCGCGCAGGATGTCGGCGATCATGTCAGGCTTCTCGGCGAAGCCCTGCCGCCGCTCGCGGATCGGGGCCAGCGCCGGCTCGAGGTGCTTGAGGAGCACGTCCTTGCAGTCCAGGCACCCGATCCCGGCGGTGCGGCATCCCGTGGCGCAATACTCGCGGTCACCGGCGGGCGTGAAGATCTTGTGCAGGTCGAACACGGGGCAGACCTCGGGGTTGCCGGGATCCGAGCGCCGCTTGCGGGCGGGGTCGGTCACCATCGGTCGCACCTTCTGCCGGATGGTCTCCGCGGAGTCCGAGAGGTAGATCGCATTGCCATACGACTTGGACATCTTGCGACCGTCCGTCCCCGGCACCTTCGGAATCTCCGTCAGCTTGGCCTGGGGTTCGGGAAAGACCTCCCCGAAGGTGTGGTTGAACCGGCGCGCGACCTCCCGCGTCAGCTCGATGTGGGGCACCTGGTCGATCCCCACCGGCACCCACGTGGGCTTGTAGATGAGGATGTCCGCCGCCTGAAGCAGCGGGTAGCCGAGCAGGCCGTACGAGGGCGACTCGATGCCGAGCTGCTCCACCATCTCCTTGTAGGTCGGCACCCGCTCGAGCCAGCCGACCGGCGTGATCATCGAGAAGAGCAGGTGCAGCTCGGCGTGCTCGGGGACCAGCGACTGGATGAACATCGTGCACCGCTGCGGCTCGAGGCCGGCGCCGAGCCAGTCGGCAACCATCTCGATCGTGTTGCCCGCCACCTCCCGGATGTTCTCGGCGTCGGTTGTCAGCGCGTGCCAGTTGGCGATGAAGAAGAAGCAGTCGTGCGACTCCTGCAACCGCACCCAGTTGTCGAGGGCGCCGAGATAGTTTCCGAGATGGAGCTTGCCCGTCGGACGCATCCCCGACAGGACGCGATCCCTGGCCATCAGCGCCTCGCCTGCTCCAGGATCTTGGCCGATCGCACGAACACATAGTACGCGTAGAGTCCTGCGAGCAGAAGCCCCCTCCAGCCGTCGAGGAAGCCCCGGCGCAGGACGTACATGCCGACGAAGCGCCCGAGCGGTCGCAGCACGAGATCGCGAGCGCGGGCGCGCCGGCCGCTCTTCACCCATTCGCCAGCGGCCAGCGTCGAGTACCGGTCGGCCCGGGCGAGGAAGTCCGCCACGTCGCGGTAGCTGCGGTGGAGGAGCGCCCCCCGGAGCCGCCCGACGCGCCCGTCGACCCGCAAGGACTCGTGAACATCCCGCTCGACGAAGCGCGCCCGGCCACGCCGGAAGAGCCGGACCTGCCAGTCGGGGTAGAGGCCGCCGCGGCGCACCCACCGTCCCCAGAAGATGTTCTTCCGCGGCAGGGCGTACGCCTCGCAGGCGACGCCGCCGGCCAGCAGGGCGCGGATCTCGTGCCTCAGCTCCGGCGACACCTCCTCGTCGGCGTCGAGCGACAGGATCCAGTCGCCGCTGGCCCGCTCCAGCGCGAAGTTCTTCTGGCGGGCGAAGCCCGGCCACGGACGGACGATCACGTGATCGGTGAACTCGCGGGCGATCTGGACCGTTTTGTCCTGGGATTCGGCGTCGACGACGACGATCTCGTCCGCCCAGGGGACGCTCTCCAGGCAGCCGCGCAGCCGCTCCTCCTCGTTATAGGTGACGACCACGACGCTCAGACGCGGCGCCGTCATCCCAGCAGCTCCGTCGCCGCGGCGAACACCGCCTCGATGCCTACCGCGTCGACCCGGCCGCCCGGCCCCTGGAGCACGCGGTGGCCGGCGCCATAGGGACCGTTGCGCTCGGCGCGCGTCGGCCCATAGATCCCCACGCACGGCGTGCCCAGCGCCGCCGCCAGGTGGAGCGGGCCGGTGTCGCCGGCGACGAGCAGGCTGGCGCGCCGGAGGACCGCCATCAGGTCGTAGAGGGTCGTGTCCGGCGCCAGCACCCGCCGGCCGGTGGCGGGCTCGGCGACGATCGCCCGCGCCGCCGCTTCTTCGCCGGGTCCCCACACGACGAGCACGTGCGCCGCCGCCTCGTCGGCGAGCCACATCGCCAGCGCGCGGAAGCGCTCGGTCGGCCAGCGCTTGTTCCGTCGCCCGGCGCCCGGGTTGAGCACCACCACCCGATTACGCGGCTTGAGCCCGGCCGCCGCGAAGAAGTCGTCGATCCTCGTCTCGGCGCCCGGATCGGACGGCAGGTTGAACTCGACGACGCGCTCGCGGACGCCCAGCGGCTCGAGCAGGGCCAGGTACTGATCCACGACGTGCGCCGCCTCGGGTGGAGGCGTCACACGACGGTTGGTGAAGAGCGCACTCAACGGCTCCCGACAGAAGCCGGCATTGAAGCCGATGCGAATCGGAGCGCGCGTCAGCCTGACCAGCAGCCCGCTCTTCAGCAGTCCCTGCAGATCGAGCGCGACGTCGAAGCGCCCTGCCTCGAGTCGCCGCCGGAGCCTGCCCACCGCGCCGGCCGCGCCGGCGATGCCGCGGGCACTCCGCGCCCGCCGCCAGAGGCGAGTGTCCACCGTCAGCACCTCGTCGAGCCCGGGATGGCCGACCAGCAAGGTCGCCTCGCGCCGCTCGACGATCCAGCTGAGCCGCACGCCGGGTAGCCGCGCCCGCAGCGTCGCAGCCACCGGCAGGGCGTGGACGACGTCACCCAGCGACGAGAGCTTGACGAGAGCTATGTTCATAGGCTCGCCTCGGGCGGGCGGGGCCCAGCCCGCCGGCACCCTGCGGCTCGCACGACCACATTCATCTGAAGCGCTCGCGGATCTGGGCGATCAGGTCGCGCGTCGAATGGCTCTTGGGATCGCCAGCGATGGCGACCTGACCGCCGATGGCCCGAACGCTCCCCCGCTCCGGCACCGACTCGACCGTGTAGTCCGTGCCCTTGGCGTGCACGTGCGGGCGGAGACGCGCCACCAGGCGGTCGGCCGTGTCGTCGTCGAAGACGACCACGTGGTCGACGTCCCGCAGCGCTCCGAGCAACTCCGCACGCTCGGCCGCGGGCATCAGCGGGCGCCCGGAGCCCTTGAGGCGGGTGACGGAAGCATCGGCGTTGAGGCCGACGAAGAGGACATCGCCGAGCGCGCGGGCGTCTTTTAGATAGCGGACGTGGCCGACGTGCAGGAGATCGAAGCATCCGTTGGCCAGGACGATTCGCTTGCCCTCGGCGCGGAATCGCTCCGCCAGCGCGGCGGCCTCCTCCACGGTCAGGAACGCGGCCGCGCGATTCCTCACCGGTCGGCGGCGCGGCGCTCGCGCTCCCCTCGACCGCGTCTCAGCGCGCACGACCCGTCGACCGGTGCCCGGCTCCCGTCTTCACGGGCTGCCGTCGCTGAGCGCCTGGGCCAGCTCGGTGTGGGCGACGGTCGCGGTCCCGCGCTTCATCACCACGATCCCCCCGGCCATGTTCGCCAGCGTCGCCGCCTCTACGGGGCTGGCGCCGCTGGCCAGCGCCAACGTGAAGGTGCTGAGGACGGTGTCGCCGGCACCGGTGACGTCGGCGATCTCGTCCGTGCCGAAGATCGGGATGAAGGTGGCGCCCCCCTCGCGCTCCAGGAGCGCGACGCCCTGACTGCCACGGGTGACGAGCAGCATGCCGGCGTCGAGGCGCTCGAGCAGCTGTCGCCCCGCCTTCTCCACCGACCGCTCATCGTCGACGGGACTGCCCGTCAGCTCCGCCAGCTCGGCCTCGTTCGGCGTCGCCGCGGACACTCCGGTGAAGCGCGGCAGCTCGTAGCGGCTGTCGACGCTGACGATGACGCTACGCTTGCGGGCGATGGCCCGGATGCGCTCGAAGACGCGGGGCGTGACCGTCCCGTACCCGTAGTCGGAGACCACGATGGCGTCGGCGCGCGTGGCCAGCGTGGTCAGGCACGCCAGCAGCGCGTCTTCGGCCATGGGGGAAAGCTCGCCGGAAGGCTCGCGATCGATCCGCACCACCTGCTGACGCGTCGCCTGGTAGCCGCCGGCCATGATGCGCGTCTTCACGGGCGTCGTCCGCCCCGCTTCGGTCACGATGCCGTCCGTCGGAACGCCGGCGGTGCGGAAGAGGGTCAGCAGCTCTTCGCCCGCGCGATCGCGCCCCACCACGCCGATCGGCACGACCCGGGCGCCGAGCGCGTGGATGTTGTTGACGGCGTTGGCGGCGCCGCCCAGCCTCACGTCGCGGTCGGTGAATTTCAAGATGATGACGGGCGCCTCGCGCGAGATCCGCCCGGGCTTGCCGATGAGGTACTCGTCGGTGATCAGATCGCCGACGACGATGAGCACGCGACCGGCGAAGCGGTCGATGACGGCGCGGAGCCGCCTGGCTTGGGCCATCACCGTGCGCGCTCTCCGAGGATCCACTCGACGGCGTCGAGCAGATCGCTCGCGACGTGATCGGGCATGGCCGGGAAGCTCGCCCGGCGGTACTCCCACTCGCCTCGGCCGTAGCCCGTCAAGACGAGGACGCTCCGGGCGCCGACGGCGCCGGCGACGACGAGGTCGGACGGCTTGTCGCCGACGACCGCCGAGGCCCGCAAGTCCAGCCCCAGCTCCGAGGCTGCGCGCAGCAGCAGCCCGGGCTTGGGCTTGCGGCAGTCGCAGTCGGCCCGGTACGGCGGCTGGCCATCGGTCGGGTGGTGCGGACAGACATAGATCCCATCCAGGTGGGCGCCCGCCTGCTTGAGTTGAGCGATCAGCTCGGCGTTGACCGCGTGCAGCACCTCCTCGGAAAAGTACCCGCGCGCCACGCCCGCCTGGTTGGTGACCACGACCGCCGCCACCCCCGCGCTGTTCAGCGCTCTGACGGCCTGGGCCGCGCGCGGCAGAAGCTGGAGTCGCGTGGGATGGTTGACGTATCCCACTTCCTCAGTGAGAGTTCCGTCGCGGTCGATGAACACCCCGAGCCGGGACGCCACTTTTTGCAGTCTAAGGCCAAGCCTCGGTTTTCTCAAGACAAATTGGCCCTCCCCGCGACGCACTCCGCGTAGAGCCGCCCCAGGGCCGCGACCTGAGCGGAATAGGTGAAGGGTTCGGCCGAGGCGCGGGCCGCCGCCGCCATCTCGGCGGCGCGCGACGGCGAAAGGTCGCGCACGGCCTGCAGCGCCGCCGCGACGGCACGCGGGTCGCGGGGGTCCGTGACGGCGCCGTTGACGCCCGGCCGCACGACCTCGCTGCCCCCCGCCAGGAGGCTGGTGACGACGGCGAGCCCCGAGGCCAGAGCCTCCAGGTGGACGTTGCCGAACGGCTCATAACGCGTCGGGAGGACGCAGACGTCGGCGCCGCATACCACCGCTCGATGTCGGGGCGCGGCCCCAGCCACATCACGCGCTCGGTGAGCCCCAGCCGCGCCGCCAGCGCGCCGTAGGGGGCGGTGTCGCCCTTGCCCACGACGAGCAGGCGGCTTGCCCGGTCCTCGAGCGCGGCGAGGGCCTCGATCGCCGCCGCCAACCCCTTCCGCTCGAACCCGCTGCCGACGAAGAGCACGGCCCAGGCCCGGGCGGGAATTCCCGCCTCCTCCCGAGCGGCCGGGCGCAGCGCCGCGCGGTGGCGCGGGTGAAAGCGCTCCAGGTCCACGCCGTTATAGACGACGGAGACGCGCCCCGGGTCGACATGGTAGAGCGTCTCGATCTCGCGCTTTCCGGCGCGCGCGATGGCGACGATGCGCAGGGTTCGCTCGAAGACCCGGCGCTCGAGCGCAAGCACGACGCGATGGTAGAGACCGCGCGCCGCCGGGCGGTCACGGCTCGCCAGGTAGGCGCGGTGGCATCCTTCCCCGGCCCGGTAGATCTGCTGGCAGAGCGTGCGCTCGTGGCTCTGCACCACGTCCCAGCCGCCGCTCGCGACGAGACGGCGCGCGGCCACCGCCAGCGCCAGCACGCGACCGACCGCGGGGAGCGGCGGGACGGGCAGCCGGTGGAGCGTCGCGCCGGAAATCGGCGGCTGCCCGGGCGGGCTCGCCAGGTGGACGTCGTAGCCATGCTCCACCAGGGCCTGCACCAGACCGGCGGTCGCATGCTCGACACCACCGTGGAACACGAACGGCCGAGCGATGATGAGCAGCCTCATCGGACGGCGGCCGCGATTTTCTCCATCAGCGGGTAGAGCTGCGCGCGGGCTGCGGTGAAGCCGTACTCGGCCATGCAGCGCCGGCGCGCTCGCCGCCCGAGGGCGGCCGCAGCATCCCGGTCGTCCAGCAGCCGCCCGAGCGCCGCCGCGAGCTGGCCGACGTCGCCGGCCGCCACGACGAGACCGCAACCATCCAGGATCTCGGGAATCATCGAGACAGCCGTGGCCACGATCGGCCGGCCGAGGGCCATGGCGTCGAAGAGCTTGGCGGGCACCTGCCCCATGGTATCCGTCGTGGCGCGCTGGGGCACGGCGACGACGTCGGCGGCGACGAGGTAACGCGGGACGTCGTCGAAGGGGACCTCGCCGACGATCCTCACGAACGGGCGCGAGGCCCACCGCCGCGCGGCCGGCGTCGCAGGTTTCACGCCGATCAGCGCCAGCACCACGTCGCCCCCGAGCCGGCCGACGGCGTCGACGAGATCGTCCACGCCCTTGTAAGCGCGCGGCGTGCCCAGGAACATCACCAGGGGGCGTCGGCCCACGCCCAGCCGCGCGCGAGCGGCCTCGGGGTCGAAGCGGGCGGGATCCCAGACCTCGGTGTCGCGCACGTGCGGGACCAGGGCGCCGCCGAACCGGCGCTCGAGAAACCGTGAGGCCACGGTGAGGGCGTCGGCCGCTCCCACCAGTCTCTCGCACAGCCACGTCCAGGGCAGGCCGTTGGGGTTGCCGAGGTTCAGGGCACGGCCCACCCGCCCCCAGAATCCCGCGCGATAGAAGAAGCCGAGCTCCCAGTCGTCGATGTCGAGGACGAGCGGCCGGCGTCGCTGCCGTCGGGCCAGGAGCGCCAGGCCATAGCTCGTCGGCCGTGGCTTCGAGGCGTAGATGATGTCGCCGTCGGCGAGCCGCAGGAGCGCCGGCAGATCGGCCAGAAAGCGGGGGAGGCGCCGCGCCGCCACGCTGCGGTGCTCGATTGCGCTGCTCGCCACCGGCGCCCAGAGCCCCGGGCCGAACCGGGGTCCGACGACGGCGACCTCGTACCGGGGTGCGAGCAGCCGGGCGAGCAGCTCGGCCCGGCCAACGGCGTTGTCCGAGAGATCGAACGCCAGGATCGAGATCTTCACGAGACGAGCCGGCGGTAATGCTCCTCCAGGGCGGCGGCGACGCGGGCGCCCGAGTAGCGCTCCAGAACCAGCCGCCGGCCCGCCTGGGCCAGCGTGTGGCGGAGCGTCGCATCCTGAACGAGGCGCCTCAGCGCCGCCGCCAGCGCCTCGCCGTCCCCCGCGGGGACCAGCAGGGCGTGCTCGTCGTCCACCAGAGCCTCGGCGACGGCGCCTACCCGCGACGCGATCAGCGCCCGCCCGGCCGCCAGATACTCCCAGACGACGCGCGACATACCGTCGGACTCGAGCGGGACGTAGAGCGCGACATCCAGCGCCGCGATCACCGCGGGCAGGTCGTCCACGAAGCCCGTGAGCGTGAATTGCCCGCTGAGCCCGGAACCATGGAGCCTCTCGCGAATCGCGCTCTCCTGGCTTCCCCGGCCGACGACGACGAAGCGCGGGCGGAGCCCTGCCCCGGCCAGGCGCCCCGCGGCCTCGACGACCACCCGATGGCCCTTCATGACGCGCAGCCCGCCGATGATGCCGACCAGCGGCTCGTCGCTGCGCGCTCCGAGACGGCGCCGCACCTCGGGGTCGGCGGCGAGCGGACGAAACCGTTCCGTATCGGCCCCCCCTGCGAGCGCCACCACGCGCTCCGCCGGCAGCAGCCCCGAGGCCAGGTACTGCCGGCGAATCGCCTCGGTCACGGTGACGACCAGTGCCGTCGCCCGGCGATAGAGCCACTGGTTGGCCCGGTGCGGTCTCACGGCCTGGGCGATGTGACGCGTTCGCACGATCGGTCGCGGCATGACGCTCAAACGATTTGCCACCGCCGCCAGCCAGTGCTCCTTGGCACGGTGCACGTGCACCACGTCGGTCGTCGCCAGCCAGGCCCGCAGGCGGCGCAGATCGGCGACGTCGGACGGCTTGACGCCGCCGCCCAGGCCGAGCGTGGCGATGCGATCGACGCCCTCCTGCCTCGCGGGCTCCATGACGGGCACCTCGGTCCCCGCCCGGCACGCGAGCGTCACCTCGTGGCCACGGCGCGCCAGCTCGCGGCTGACACGCGCGGCCCAGTACGCGTCCGACGACCAACCCCGGCACGACACCAGATGAAGGATCCTCATACGAGCGTCCGGTACACCGCTTCCACGGTCGCCACCGAGCGCTCCGGGCTGAACTCCGTCTCCGCTCGACGCCGGCCAGCCAGCCCCATGGCGCGCGCCCGGGCAGGATCGCCCAGGATCGTGGCCAGCGCGTCGGCGACGCTCTCGGGCCGATCGTCGTCGACGAGCAGGCCCGTCTCGCCGTGGACCACGGTCTCGGGCAGCGCGCCGACACGGCGGGCGACGACGGGGCGCGCGGCGGCCATGGCCTCCAGCGCCGCTCGGCAGGACTCGTCCGATCCCGCCGCCATCAGGGCGAAGCAGTCCCCGGCGGCGAGCACGGCGGGCAGATCGCGATCGCGGTAACCGGTGAAGACGACGCGGTCGGCCAGCCCCATGTCGGCGACGAGCCGCTCGAGCCGCGGGCGCGTCTCGCCCTTGCCCACCAGCAGCAGCCGCGCCTGGGGCAGCGTGCCGAGCAGCAGTCGGAACGCGGAGAGCAGCACCTCGTGCCCGCGATTGGGCGCCAGCCGCGACACCGAGACGATGACGGGCGCCCGCCCCAGCCCGAACTCCTGGCGGATGGGCGCGGGGTCGGCGTCGCCGCCGAAGCGGGGCAGATCCGCGGCGCCCGGAATCCAGAACGTGCGCTCGGGAGGGATGCCCGCCTGCCGGCACCGCGCCTCGATCTGGCGCGAGGCCGCGAAGAGCGCGACCGTACGCCGGTAGAGCCACGCGGCGACGCGGTCGCGCCGGACCGAGCGGAAGTTGTGGAACGTCCGCACCAGGGGAACG
>Ga0209237_1002362_pt1 | contig 11321 bp, 7 predicted proteins | sample GraSoi013_1_40cm_2_FD_185820 | JGI IMG/M metagenome (GOLD analysis project Ga0209237, IMG submission 185820) | Grasslands soil microbial communities from the Angelo Coastal Reserve, California, USA - Sample 10_02_2013_1_40cm (SPAdes) (version 2) | ecosystem: Environmental > Terrestrial > Soil >...
TGCCGTTCGATAGTCGGCGTGCGTGGCGAAGTCGAAGAGCACCGCGGCCATGGCCTGCGCATCGATCGTGAAACCCTTGTGACCGATCTCCTATACGCACCTCGACATTGCGGATTGAGGATTGCGGATTGCGGATTTATTGTGGATTGAATCCGCGATCAATCCGCATTCCGCAATCCTCAATCCGCAATACGAGCGGCTAGCGCTGATCGCCCCACCGCACTTCGTTCCCGTGGCCGAGCAGAAGTTTGCGGAGCTGCAGATACCGTTCGCAGCCAAGCCGCTTGCTGATCTTCTTCGCGTTCCACACGACGGCTTGCCGCGCGCGCGGGAGCCATTCGCCGGCGGCGAGCGCGGCGGCCGTGTCCGCCGTGGTCCATCGCTGAATCGTGAAGCGGCCAAGGAGCGTGAGGCCGAACGCGTGGCGTGCCTCGGTCGTCGGCTCCGACGTGAAGAGCCGCGTGAATCCCGCTCTCGCGGCCGCCTCGGCGACCTGCGGCGCGAACTCGCCGCCAGGAACCGATGCGACGTTCACGTCCTCGCCGAGAATCTCGGACAGCATCGATCCACTCCGCGTCCACTCGTCGACCAACTGCGGCCACGAGCAGTGACCCATGCGAAGCGGATGCGAACACGAATGGCTGCCAATCACGTGACCGCGCTCGCGCAGCTCGCGAAGATTCTGCCCGGTGACAAAACCGCGCGTGCCGATGTAGTTCGCGGTGATGAAGAAATGACCGTTGAATCCGTGGCGCTCCAGCGCGTCTGCGGCAGTCATCGCGCTGGCCCCACCGTCATCGAACGTGATCGTCGGCAGATCTGATGAGGAGCGCCTGCGGCCACACCGAGCCGAGGACATGGAAATCCGAGGCGAGGTGTCAGCGTCAGGTCGCGCCGGGGGTGGGGCCCCGGCGCCAGTGAAAAAAAGATGGCGGATCGCCTCGAGGTGCGCGTCGAACAACTCGGGCGTCACCTTGTACAACGCGGCATCGCGGCCGGGGAAACCGCTCGTGTCCTCGGCGCCTGCCGGCACGACGTCGTGGTACATGAGGGCAGGTGTCATCTTTCAAACGCGTGGGGCCCCACCCCCACGCCTGACGCCGTCGCGCCGTGGCGCTCCGGCGTATCCAGAACAGGACGTCGCCGAACGTGATTGCCCGCGCGGACCATCTTCAGGAATGCGCTCATCCACGGCTGACCCCAGGTCGCCGAATGGCGTCCCTCGGTGACGATGCGCTCAGCGGTTCCGGCTTCGATCTCGAGCAGCTTGTCGCGAATTGCGTCGAGGTGCTCGAGCACGACGCGGTGCTGCGTGACCACGTGCGACTCGGCCGGATCGGCGTCCACGCGGAAGTAGCCGTACACCGGCCCCGTGTCGACGCCTTTGTCGATGCGCAGCAGTGTCATGCCGACGTTCTGCTGATCGCCGGTCGCGCGCGCCCAGAAGCAGCCGTGCGCGTTGCGGTACTCGGGACAGATGCCCGGGTGCATCACGTACGTGCCGAGCGCCGGGATGGTGAAGATCTGTTCCTTGAGAAGAGTTTTGCAACGCGCGAGCACGAGATCAGGCTGCTGCTCGCGGATGAACGCCTCAGCCTCAGGCGAGTTGGGGGACGAGACGACGAGCTCGGGCGCGTCGGGGCGATCGGGAAACCAGGCGCGCAGTCGCGCGAGCTCGCGCTGCTCCCAGACGCGGTCGCCGGCTGCCTGCGCGAGCGTGTAATACAAACGGAACGCCAACACGTCGAGAAACCGCCAGACGCCGACGCGCGACACCTCGCGCTTGATGCGCTTCTTCAGCCGGCCGCGCGGCTCGCGGAGAACGACCGTGCCGGCGAAGGTCGAGAACGAGCCGAGCCATCGCACCAGCCCCGCGCGATCCAGAGGGGCGTCGTCGTGGCAGATCAGCAGCGTGCGCATTGTCTTCCAGAAGAACGCAAAGACCGCCAAGACCGCAAAGAACAAACCTGACTTGTCTTTGCGCCCTTTGCGGCCTTTGCGTTCTTCGTCGGCTCGGACGATAGGTGCTTTTTCACTGGCGTTACCAGCAAATCCCTCGATAGTCAGCCTGAAGCAGCGACGCGTAAATCGGCAGCCGGACGAGGTCAACGATGATCTGGTCCGCGCGCGCCCTCGTCAGTGCTTCCGCGAACTCGGGCGCCTGATTGCCGACGACGATGACCTCGGACTTGTCGATGAGGTCGTCGATGGTGTTGCAGAGCAGCGACGAAAGATGTGGAATCTGTTTCTCGATGTATTCCTTGTTCGCGCCGACCAGTTTCGCGAGAAACACATTCTTGTCGTAGATGCAGAGCTCGCGTCCCTTGCCGAGCAACTGCTCGGCGAGGATGACGATCGGGCTCTCGCGCAGGTCGTCGGTGCCCGCCTTGAAGCTGAAACCGAGCAGGCCGATCTTCTTCTTGCCCGTTTCCATGATTTGGTCGAACGCCTGTTGGATCTGCAGCTTGTTGCTCGGCAGAATCTGCGAGATGACCGGCAGCTCGACGTCCACTTCCTTCGCGCGGTACTGCAGCGCGCGGACATCCTTTGGGAGGCACGAGCCGCCGAATGCGAAGCCCGGCTTCAGGTAGTAGGGCGAGAGGTTCAGCTTCTCGTCGCGACAGAAGATGTCCATCACTTCGTGGCTGTCGACACCGACGCGCTTGCACAAGTTGCCGATCTCGTTCGCGAAGCAGACTTTCAGCGCGTGCCACGCGTTGCTCGTGTATTTCATCATCTCGGCGACGCGGATGCTGGTGCTGACGAGCGGCGCGTCGATCGCCTGGTAGAGGGCAATGGTCCCGCTCGCGTCGGCTGCGTGGTTGTGGCCGACGAGGGTGAGGGGGGGCTTGCGGAAATCCTTGAGCGCCGTGCCTTCGCGGAGGAACTCGGGATTCACCGACACGCCGAAGCCGTCGCCGTACTTCTTGCCGGACTCGCGCTCGAGCGCCGGGATCACCTTCTCGTGCGTCGTCCCCGGCAGCACGGTGCTGCGGACGACGACGACGTGGTAGTTCGATTTGTGTTTCAGCGCGGCGCCAATCTGCTCTGACACGCGCTCGAGATACGTGAGGTCGAGGCTGCCGTTCTTGCGGCTCGGCGTGCCGACGCACAGGAGCGACACGTCCGAGTCGGCGATCGCGTCCGCCGTACTGGTCGTCGCTCGTAAGCGGCCTTCGGACACGGCGCGCTGCAACAGATCGTCGAGCCCCGGCTCCACGATCGGGCTGCAGCCGGCATTAACCGTCGCGACCTTGTCGGTGTTCACGTCAACGCCGATCACTTCATGCCCGTCGGCCGCAAACGACGCCGCCGACACGCTTCCGACATAACCGAGACCGAAAACTGAGACTCTCATAGGTAACCTTCACAATGCGGATTGAGGACCTTCACAATGCGGATTGAGGATTGCGGATTGCGGATTTATTGGTGATTGGCGGGCGCGCTCCTCGCGAATCCGAGATCCGCAATAAATCCGCATTCCGCAATCCACAATCCGCAATGACTTGGAGCGCGCTATCGAGCGCTCCGGCCACGGCGGACCAGTCGTACTGCTCGACCACGAGTGCGCGGGCCGCGGATTCCAGTTGACGCCGGCGATCGACGTGACGCAGCAGGCCCACGACCGCGTGCGCAAAGGTGTTCGGCTCGTCGGCCAGCAGCACGTGCTCGCCGCTCGTCACCGGCAACCCTTCGGCGCCGACGGTCGTCGACACCACGGCTTTCCCCATCGCCATCGCTTCGAAAATCTTCAGGCGCGTCCCGCCGCCGATGCGGAGCGGCACGATGTAGACCGCCGCATCCCGCATATACGGCCGCACATCGTCGACGCGGCCCGTGACGCGCACGCCGGCGTGGTCGGCGAGCTGTTTGACTGCGGGCGTCGGCGCGCGGCCGACAATTGACAGTTGGACGTCCGGTTCTTCCGCGCGAATCAGCGGCAGGACGTCACGGCAGAAATAGATCATCGCGTCTTCGTTCGGCAGCCAGTCCATCGATCCGGTGAACACGAGCTCCCGCGAATTCGGATCGCTCCGCGAGTCGGTGAAGAATTCCGTGTCGACACCCGTCGGCACGACGTGCACCGGCTGGCGAATGGCGCCGGGATAGATGCGATCGAAGGTTTCGCGGTCGGCATCGGACACGGCGAGCACGCCGTCGAAGCGCCGGAGTGCGCGGCCTTCGTAGCGAAGCATCCGGCGATACTGCATGCCGTAAAGCAGCTTCGAGAGCGGGCTCGTCTTCGTCTCCGCGTGACGCCGCCAGATCTCAGACTCCACGTTGTGCGTGAACATGACCGCGGGGCAGGGCAGCTGCTTCGGCAGATTCACCGCCGGGAACAGGAAGTCGCAGACGATGAGATCGAAATCGATCTCGGCGAGCAGCGCGTCGAGACGCTGGCGGAACTCAGTCGACCGATACTTGCCGACGGCGTAGGGCAGCGGATCGACGACGTGCATCGCCGCGTCGGCGTAAAACTGCCACGTGCCCTTTGCCGGTTCGGATCGCATGACGGTTTCGACGCGAGCAGCGACCTCACGCATGCCGCCGACATCCGTCTGCGGCGTGTCCGGTTCGGCGAACGCGAGATAGGTGATCTCGTGCTGCTTCGCGAGGTGGCGCATCAGGTGCCACGTGCGCAGCTTGCCGCCCTTGTCAAGCGGCAGCAACAGATCGGTCTTCAACCAGAGGATTCGCATTTTTCAAGCTGCGCGGGGCCCGCTTTTTCCTAGCGCGGCGGGGACCCCACCCCCGCCGCTGTTGCTCGGCGCGTCCGCGCCTCGCAACGGCTCATGGCTGTCGCTCGCCGATGCTCTGCCACCGTGGTGCTCGCGCATATCCGGTACAGAACGTCGCAGACTGGGTGCCGGCAGTACCTGAACGCCTTCGTTGTCGATGAACGTGCGGTGCCAGAGCTCGAGGTTCAGCAGACTCCAGATCCGATCGCCGCCGTCGGTGCGGCCTTCGGTGTGATCGCGAAGCAGGCGATCGACGGCCATGGGATCGATGATGCCGCGCTGGCGCGAGCGCGAATCGAGGAGCACATCGCGCGCGACCGCGTTCCACGGTCCACGTGTCCACGCGGCGAACGGCACGGGGAAGCCCATCTTCGGGCGATTGAGAATCGATTCGGGCAGCAGCCCCTTCATCGATTCGCGCAGCACGCGCTTGGTCGTGAACCCATTCAGCTTCCACTCGTCGGGCAGCTGCGCCGCGAATTCCACGAGCTTGTGATCCAGGAACGGGACGCGGCTCTCGATCGACGCGGCCATACTCATCTGGTCCTGCTTCATCAGCAGCTCGACCAGATACGTCTTGATGTCGGCGTAGAGCAGACGATCGAGCAGCGTGCTCTGGCCGTTCAGCCTGTCGAAGTACGCGCGAGACGGCCCGTACGCCTGCTCGCGGGTCGCTGTGCCGCGCAGCGCAGGGGCGAGCAGCGACCGTTGGTCGTCGAGCCGGATGGCGGCGAAGTTGTCGAACACCATCGACTCGGGCGTGCGGTCCATCGCCAGGAACGTCCGCCTGGCGTGGCGCGCCAGCGCGCCCGGCAGGAGCGGCACGACGAGGTTTGCGATCGACGTCCGCACCGCCTGCGGGACGAACCTTTCGTAGACGGTACCGGCCCGCCAGTTCCAGGCGAGCCGCAGATATTTGCCGTAGCCGGCCAGCAGCTCGTCGCTGCCTTCGCCGGTGAGGACGACCGTGACGTGCCGCTGTGCGAGGGCCGACACGAAATACAGCGGCACGCTCGACGCGTGCGCAATCGGCTCGTCCTCGTGCCACACCAGTTTCGGCAGCGCGCCGAAGAAGTCTCGATCGTCGATGACGATTTCGTGCGAGTCGGCGCCGATCGCGCGCGCGACCTCGCGCGCGTACGCGAGCTCGTTGAACGCGCGCTCTTTGAACGCGACGGAGAACGTCTGCAGCGGCCGATCGATCATCCGCGCCATGAGCGCCGCGATGGCGGAGCTGTCGATCCCGCCGGACAGAAACATGCCCAGCGGAACGTCGCTCATCAGACGCAGCCGCACCGACTCTTCGAGCAGCGATCGGAACCGAGCGACGATGTCGCCGTCACGGCAGGAAGGAAGGCCTGCGCGACGGCCGGCGTCGCGCAGCCCTTCAGGTCTGCCTGCTGGAACGTCCCAGTACTGGCGCGTCGTGATCCCGCCGCGCTCGTAGACGAGAAGATGCCCCGGCAGCAGCTTGTGGATCCCGCGGAACATCGTGTCGGTGGCCGACGTGTAGCGCGTGCTGAGGATTTCGGACAACACCTCCCGGTTCGCCTGCGGCGTGATGAGATCGCTTGCGAGGATCGCCTTGATCTCCGAGCCGAACAGCAGCGTGTCACCGACGCGAGCCCAGTAGAGTGGCTTGATCCCGAGGCGATCGCGCACGAGGAGCAGCCGTCGCTTCGGCGCGTCCCAGACGGCGAACACGAACATGCCGCGGAGACGATGCACGCACTCGTCGCCCCACTGCTCGTACGCGTGCACGATCGTTTCGGTGTCCGAACGCGTTCGATACGCGTGGCCGTGCGCCTCGAGGTCGCGACGGATCTCGGCGTGGTTGTAGATTTCTCCGTTGAAGGCGATCCAGATGGTGCGATCTTCGTTGGCCAGCGGCTGCTGACCGCTGTTCAGATCGACGATGCTCAAGCGGCGATGCGCGAGCAGCGCGCGGTCGTCGCCCCAAAGGCCCGCTTCGTCTGGACCGCGGTGTCTGATCACCTCGCGCATCCGGATGGCGCGCGCGCGATCGTCAGGGTGAAGACCATCGGCGCCGACGAGACCGGCAATCCCGCACATGTCAGACTGCCTGCACGCGCCGCCGGGTCCCGTTGGAATAGAAGCTGAGCGTTACGACGAAGTCGGCCACACGCTCAGTTGAGCAAGCGAGGTGCCACCGGTTTTCCGGAATGTGCTCCGGCGCTTTCCATCGTTGTGGGAAACGCGCCGGAGCGGCTGGCAGCAGAGGAAGGTTTTGGGAAGGGATTTACCAGAATTCTGTAGCCGCCGACCCTAGGGCGACTTCAGGTTGGCGACCGGAGCCTCGACGGTCAGCGTGTGACCCTTGTCGTCAATGCCACTGAATGTCGTCTGCGCGGTGTGCGCGACCGCTTGCGAGCTGCACCACCGGGATTTGACGGACACCGTCCCGTTTGCAGGAACCACCATGTTCAAGTTGCTCACGGTGTTCACCACGCGGCCATCGAACTTGTCGATCCGCGACGTAAACGTCACAGCGACTCCTCCCGTCTCCTTCGCCACTTGCTCGTAGAACCAGGTGTTCTTCGAGCCAGCGCAGCCGGACGAGTCCGTAATGGGCTGACCGCTGAACGGCACGGGATTGGGGTTGATCGTGAGCTGCACGCTGGCCGTCGCCGGAGCCGGCGCCGGGGGAGGCGCCGCCGCCTGTGGCGGAGCGGGATTCGACGGTGCCGTGGGCGTTGACTTATCAGCGCACGCCGTGTTCAACGAGATGACGATGATGAGAGAAACCGCGAGCGACGACGTGATCGACTTTACCTTCATAGCGTCTCCTGCGAATCACTCATTGGCCGATCCGCGACTCTGCCGATAGCAAGAGGCACACCAGTCGGCCACAGTCCACCTTCAATCACGACCGCCGTGTCGGATGTTTCGACCGCCGTCATCGGCCACTCGCGGCCGTTGAGGCGGATCGTTCGCGCCGCTGCGAGGACATCTCCCAGAAGTCGAAGCTGCGGCGGCGGCTCGGACGCCCGCAGATCCAGTGCCGCGCCCTCGATCGCAACGTGCAGATCCGCAATCGGCGAATCGGCCGTCACGGTGAGCCGGCCGTCGCGATGCGTCGCGTAACTGGCGTCGATCAGATCGAGCGCGCGCAGGCCTTTTGCGTTGGCCGCACAATGCAGCACGCGAGCGTCAGTGCGATAGTCGACGACCTCCACGCTGCGCGGCGTGCTGCGAGACGCCGGTCCATCCGGCCGCAACAGGAACGCCGACACCCGTTCGCCCGCGATGACGCGCGCGGCGATCGCATCCCCGGCCGCAGCCGGCGTCGCGGTGAGATGTTCGAGCGATGGCGATCTCCCGTTCTCGGCGAGGCCGATCCACGTGACCAGCGCGAACGGCGCGACGGCCTGCCGCGTCATTTGCGCGGAGTACGTCGGGATGAGCGTCCCGTAGACCGGTGCGTACCATCCCAGACCCGACGGTTCATCGCCGCGTTGGATGCGGACGGCGTCGGCATCGCAGAGCAGCCATACGCTGTCGCCATCGACGCTGGTCGCGTGGAGTCGTCCATGCGCGTCGGCGGTCACGTCCCAGGCCGGATCGAAGTGCCAATGCGCGTTCGCCGTGTGCACCCCGCCGCCGAGGATCTCGTCAGCGACGAGCCACCCTGACGAGGTCCGAAGCAGCGTGCGCCGGTGCCGGAGCGGTGCATAGCCGTCATGTGACGCTTCGGCCCAGTCGAACGACGGGTTGTGCCGCCACGCGTGCAGGCGCGCGTCCGATCGCGTCTGCCAACGGAACGGATCCCCGGGAATCGATTGCGAGCGCTCATCGACGATCACCGTGTTGTGACTCGCGCTGTCGCGCATCCGATCGCGCAGCCTGTGGTCCATGACATAGGTCGATGTGCCGGGGTCGACGAGGAATGGCCGGTTGGCGATGCCGAGCGTGATGGCCAAGGCGTCCGCGTGCGCGTGGCCCGCGTTCAGGTAGCCGTGAGCGCCCACGTCGAATATGGCGTGGCCTCCGCTCGGATCCCGGGCCACGACATAACCGGAGTCACGAAAGGTTCGCGACGGTGCGGCCGCCGCCCGATCGCGGTTCGCGTCGATGAATCCTGCGTGCTCGACGGCCAGGCGACCGCCAACCCAGAACGCTTCTTCCGGCACGCCCCAGGGCGCCAGATCGGGACGAACGAGCACGATCGCGGCGAGCGCCAGCGAATCGCGGACGTCGCGACACGCGCGGCCCATGAAGGGCCAGAGCATGCCGCCGTCATCGTCGCCGATGAGCGGCAGCATTCCGCGGTCGTCAGCGGCGGCCCGCGCGAACGCCGCCAACCGCGTCACGGCATCCGTGAAACGCGGAATGGCGGCGGTGTCCTGTGCGCGTCTCGCCGCCAGCAACGCGTGGACGTACATGTCGAGCGTGTATCGGTGATAGTGCATCGACGCTTCGGCGTGTCCGCCGTCGGCGTGGATCTGACGGTCAATCTCCTGAAGCAGAATGCCGCGGCCACGCTCGACCCATCGATCGCTCGCCGCCAACTCGGGTATGGCGAGGCCGACGGCGTACAGCGCGAGCGCTTCGCCGGTCAGATGCGTGTTGGGACTGAAGTAGTACGACAAATGCTGCTCGACGTGCGCGAGTTGCCGGTCAATCCCCATGAACAGGTCGACGAGCCATGGGATCTCGCGCGAACGATCCGGTGCAGCGGATGACGATGATCGATCGCGGCCGTTTGTCGACAGGAGGAAGTGCAACGCCCAGGTCCACGACAGCGCGCGCAGCCCGATTTCCAGCATGCTCGCCCAGTTGATGCCCACGAGCGGCGGGTTTGCCGCGAGCCAGCTCTCGAGGCGCTCGACGATCGCGACGCGATGGCGAGGGTCGCCCGTGAGCCAGAGCGCGCGCCCGAGCGTGAGCCAGTGCTGATGACGGTTGATCTCCCAGATGATTTTGTGATCGCCGAGAGCGGGATCGAGGTACGGGACGTCGGCCCAGAACGCGGCCGGCGCCCGCCGATCGTGGACCGGATCGTAATGCCAATCCACCGCGCGTCCGGGCGGCGCGACGACCAGGTTCTGGTAGCCGAGGATGTCGTAACGGCCAGCCAGCACGCGGTCGGCGCGGGCGGCGGCATCGGATGCGGCGCCCGGCCAGCGGGCGCGCACTTCGGCAACCAGCGAATCGGCCGAAGACGGGTCCAGCAGGAACGACGAAGGCCGGCTCTCGAGATGGCCAGCCAGCGCGTCGTGAACCGTGAGCCAGTCTCCGGCGCCGATCGCGCGGCGCAGCCCGGCATCGATCACCCGGTGCGCCAGCGCGCGGCGCAGCTGACGGCGGTCCCACCGCGGCGATCGCATCCGCGCGACGGCGCGCTGCGTCTCGCTGCGCGCGAACACGCGCGCGCGCCATGCCAGCTCGTCGAGCGGCATCGAACGCAGGCGATCCAGGACGCGCTTCATCAGGCAGATTCGGAAGGGCGCCAGGGCTCGCTCGTCGCGGCGACCTGCTCGGCCGGGCGGGGTCCGTCAGCGGACGCGATCATCACGTCGTCGGTGACGGAGGACGCCAGCGATCGGTAGATGGCCAGCCATTGGGCGGCCACGACAGGCCATTCATAGGCCGCACAGCTTTCGCGCGCAGCGGCTGCGAGCCGGCGCGCGTACGCGGGCTCTTCGACCAGCTTCATCACCTGCGCCGCCAACGCCTCGTGGTCGTCAGCAGGCACGAGGACGCCGTGCACGCCGTCCGCCAGGATCGCCGGAACACCGCCGATGCGCGTGGCGACCACCGGCAGCCCGCTGGCAAAGGCTTCGAGCACCGAGAGCGGCATGTTGTCGATCGCGGGCGTTTGCACGTAGAGATCGGCGTCGGCATAGTAGCGGTGGATCTGGGAGGGATCCACGCGACCGACGAAGGTCACGTTCCGCAGCCGCAGATCGTCGGCGAGCGCGCGCAGTGCGCGCTGCTGCGATCCGTCGCCGACGAGCGTCAGCGACGCCTCGGGACAGCGAGCCTGGACGCGCGCGAAGGCGCGCAGTGTACACGACACGTTGTAGAGCGGCTCGAAGTTGCGCGTGGAGATCAGCCGGGGACGCAGCGGATCGCGCACACGGTACGCGAAACGTGTTACATCGATCGTGTTCGCTACGACATGAGCGCTGATGCCGAACGCGGCAAAGACGCCGCGCAGAAACGTCGACGGGACGACGACCGCATCGACCCATCTCTTCATCACGAGTCTGGCAATCGCGGATCGACGCAAATGGTCGGGCGCCTCGCCACTGTGATAGTTCACGATGACAGGGCGACTCATCAGTTTCGCCACCATCACCGCGGGAAGCGTGGCAAGTAAGAAAGAGGTGTACGACGCGGAAAACACGTGAACGACGTCGGCGCGCCGGAGCGCCCGGACGAGCAGCGGCAAATAGCTCAGCTCGGTCACGAGCGTCCGGATGAACTTGATGGCCAGCAGCCAGCGGAACGGCTTGGGAGGTAAGGGATTGATCGGAACAAGCCAGGCGTCGACATCCCGGCTGCTGGCCCACCCGTCGACCAGGCACTGCACCTGAACGGCCTGTCCACCGATAATCC
>Ga0209237_1002363_pt1 | contig 11321 bp, 6 predicted proteins | sample GraSoi013_1_40cm_2_FD_185820 | JGI IMG/M metagenome (GOLD analysis project Ga0209237, IMG submission 185820) | Grasslands soil microbial communities from the Angelo Coastal Reserve, California, USA - Sample 10_02_2013_1_40cm (SPAdes) (version 2) | ecosystem: Environmental > Terrestrial > Soil >...
TGGCTCCGGAGCTGCCGAGTCCCGACCCCGGGGGCGCGTCGCAGCGCGTCGTGATCGTGCACGCTGCCTGCACCGGGAGCATGCGCAGGGCGGCTTTCAGCAGATCGAGCCGCCCGTCGAGCACCAAGCCACCGGAGTCCGCGCACTCGAGCTCCTCGCCCAGGTCTTCGGAGACGAGCCGGATCAGGCGTCCGCCGAGGCGCACCGCGACCCGCGCCGTGAGCTCGATCGCCCCATTCACGACGACGCCGCCCTCGCGCGCCGAAAACGGGGGGACATCGGTCCACCCGCCGGCGAAGTCGAGACGCACGGGGGCGGCCGCGTGGAATTCGCTGGGCAGATCGCGCCGTGTCACGGCTCCGTGCGCCACCGGGCGACGGTCGGCAGCTCGCCCCGCAGGTCCATCCGCACGCCCCGCACCCGGCGGTTCATCCCCTGCACGCCCCGCGCGTGGTAGAGGAACGCGACGGGGAGCGAATCCCGGAACAGGCGCTGTGCCCGCGCGGGATCGGCGGCGGGACGCATCCCCGCCAGCTCCACGAGGGTGGTCAAGTAGCCGAGCCCTGGATCGCCCGGCGTGCCGAGCACCGCGGCCGTGAAGTCCCGCTGCCGGCCGTTCACGCGCGCGAGGAACGCGGTGAGCTCGAGCTGCCGGATCGCGACATCGAAGCCCACCGCTGCGAGCCGGGCCTGAATCATCTGCTCCAGCGCCGCCTCGCCGCTCCCGACGGTGAGCAGCTCGAACGCGATGCGCCGGCCGCCGAGCAGCCGCCGCGCGGAGTCGGGGTTCGTGGGGACGGGACGCACCGGCACATAGCCGGGAACGTCCGGTGGCACGGGCCCGTCGGCAACCGAGCCGAAGCCGTACAGGTAGCCGTCGACGATCTCGCGGCGATCGAGCGCGAGCGCGACGGCGAGCCGGACGCGGGCGTCGTCGAAGGGCGGCCGGCGCGTGTTGAAGACGACCCCGTACGGAAAGATCACCGGGTAGTCGAGCACCGTGAGTGCGGAGTCCTTACGGACGAACGCGGCGTGCGCCGGCTGGATGCCCGCGAAATCGACCTCGCCCGCCGTGAGGGCGGCGAGCTTGGTCGTCGGCTCGTCCACCACGACGACGAGGAACCGCTCGAGCGCCGGCGGTCCGCCCAGGGCGGCTGGGAAGTCCGGATTGGCGGCGAATACCCAGCGGCGGCCCGGCTCGTGCGCCACGAAGCGGAACGGGCCGTTGCCGACGGGGTGCTCGTTCCAGGCGGCGCGCCGCAGCTCCGCGCGGGGAATCGAGTCGAGCAGGCGAGCGGGGAGGATGGCCAAATCCGTGAGGACGTCCGGTATCGCATCCTGGGAATGGGCGAACCGAATCACCACCGTGGAATCGTTGGGGTCATTGACGAACGCCACGTCCGCGAAATCGTTCAGGCGCGGATACCCGGTCGCCGCGTCTCTCGCTGCCGAGAGGGTCCACGCGACGTCGCGGGCCGTCGTCGGCACACCGTCGCCCCAGCGCACGCCCGGCTGCAGTCGGAACGTGAGACTCTTCCGGTCTTCCGACCACGTCCACACGCGCGCGAGGTAGGGCCGGGGCACGAGCGCCGAGTCGTAGCGCACCAGCGTGGTGAGCAGGACGTAGCGCTCCACCTGTTTGGCGAGCGGGTGCACGGTGAGCAGGGGGTTCACGCTCTGAAGGTCCGCCCCCGAAGCGTAGACCACGGTTCGACCCCGGTGTGCGGCCCCGGAGCCACACGCCGCGATCACCGCCCCCCCGGTCACCAGCCAAAGCGCTCGTCGCCGCACGCCCGGATTCTAGCGGGGCCCCGCGGGTCGCGCGAGATTCGGCGCATGCTCGCGCACCTCGGGACCCGCACCCTGGCCGGCGCCGTCGTGGTCGCCGGGGTCGTCTCCCTGACGTTCCTGCTGATGCGGCTCGCGCCGGGGGATCCCGTGGCGCGTCTGCTGGGGCCGACCGCGACACCGGCGCAGCTCGCGATCCAGCGCCGCGCCCTCGGCCTCGACCGGCCCCTCGCCGCGCAGTATGCGATCTGGCTCGGCCGGTTTGTTCGCGGGGACTGGGGCCGGAGCATCGCCACCGGCCGCCCGGTGCGCGCGCTGCTCGGCGATGCGGTGCCCGCGACGCTGACGCTCGTGGGCACTTCGCTCGTCTTGAGCTACCTGCTCGGCCTCGCCGTCGGGGCCTGGCAGGCCAGCGCGGGCCCGCGCATCGACACGGCGCTCTCCATCACCACCGTCACGCTGTTCGCGCTACCGGGATACTGGTTGGGCCTCATGCTCGTGATGGCGTTCACGTACTGGGCGCACTGGCTCCCGGCGTTCGGCGCCGCCGGGCTCGACGCCGATGGGCTCACCCTCTGGGGCCGCCTCGCCGACCGGCTGCGGCACTTCGCGCTGCCGCTCGCCACGCTCACGCTGATCGGCGTGGGCGGCGCGGCGCGGTTCGTGCGCGGCGCGATGCGCGACGTCATGAGCCAGCCGTTCGTGAGAACGGCGGAGGCCAAGGGGCTGTCACCGTTCCACGTGACACGACGACACGTTGCACGGAACGCCTTGATCCCGGTCGTCACCCTGCTCGGGCTCTCCCTCCCGGCGCTGTTCTCGGGTGCGGTGTTCGTGGAGGCCGTGTTCGCCTGGCCCGGCGTGGGGCGGCGTCTGGTGGAGGCGGTCCAGGCCCGCGATTACCCGGTGGTCATGGCGGCCACCGCGGTGACGGCCGTCCTGGTCGTCGCGGGGAACCTGCTGACCGACCTGGGCGTCGCGTGGATCGACCCGCGGGTGCGGAACGGAAAACGGGAATCGTGAACCGGCTCCTGCGGGACCGAAGGGCGGCCTTTGGCCTCGGAGTGCTCGTGATCGTCGCCGGCGCCGCGCTCGCGGGGCCGCTCGTCTCGACCGGCCGACCGACGCTGCAGCGTGACGTCGTGGCGACGCGATTCCTGCGGCCGCTCGCCACCGACCACTCTGGCAATTTCCATCCGCTCGGCACCGACCGCTTCGGGCGCGACGTCTGGACGCGGCTGGTTTACGGAGCGCGTGTCTCGCTCGTCGTCGGGGGGCTCGCCGTCGTGCTGTCGGTCGTGATCGGGGTACTGGTGGGCGGAGCCGCAGGGTTCTGGCCCGGCCCCGTGCGCACATCGCTGCTGGCGCTCACGGACTTCGTCCTCGCGCTCCCGCGCGTCGTCCTGCTGCTGTTGCTCGCGGCCATGGCCCGGCCGAGCGCCGGACTGGTGATCGTGGTCCTGGGACTCACCGGCTGGATGTCGGTCGCGCGGCTGGTGCACGGGGAGGTGCGCTCACTCGCGGTCCGCCCGTTCGTCGAGGGAGCCGTCGCGCTCGGATTGCCGCGGGGTCGCGTGCTCGTGCGGCACGTCCTTCCCAACGCCCTCACGCCGGTGATCGTCTCGGCGGCGCTCGGCCTCGGGAACGCGATCATGCTCGAAGCCGGGCTGTCGTTCCTGGGGCTGGGGGTCCAGCCGCCTACGCCGTCGTGGGGCAATATGATCGCGTCGGGACGGGATACGCTCGTCAATGCGCCCTGGGTGGCAGCGGCACCGGGGGTCGCGCTGGTTCTGGTGGTCGTCGCGTGCACGCTGCTGGGAGACGCCATGCAGGATGCCCTAGACCCTAGGTCTGCGCGAGCTCCTTGAGCACGGCCCCGTTCAGTTCATGCCCTCCATCGAACGGGATCTCCTTGTACGGAATCCCGTGCTGGCGTAGGCGAGCCGTCGTCGTCTCGACGATCTTAGCGGTGATGAACTCGTCCGAGCGACCGTACACGAGGGTCAGCCGCGCGGCGCGCAACCGACCGACGACCGTGTCGACGGTGAGGTCGAGATCGGGTGGAAACTCGCCGCCCCATAACGTGACGCGGTCGATCTTGGCCTTCCCCATCGCGACCCAGCGGCTGACCGTGGCGGCTCCCTGGGAATACCCCAACGCGTGCACGGTCACACGCGCGCGATCGAGCGACCTGAAGACGTCCGCGGACACCGCATCGAGGTACGGCACGTAGTCGTCGATCTCGGCGAGGCGATCCTCCCGCGTCATCCAGCTCGCGCCCACGCGCCGCTCCGCGGGGCTCTCGCTCAGATAGAAACGAGACAGTCCCTCCGGCGCCACGAGATAGCGCCGCCCGTCGTCGAGCTCGCGCAACTTTTCCAGGAATCGCGCTGCGAGCTGGCCGTATCCGTGGCAGACGAACCACACCTCCCCCGCGCGGGCCGGGTCCCCTAGCGCGAAATAGCGCGCGGTGCGCTTGACGGAGATGTGGTGCTCTTTCAAGGTCAGGTAACCAGGATCGTCACCACTTCGTGCGGCTCGGCCACGAACCGCACCGTCTTGCCTCGGCCCTCGAGCACCAACGCGACCGATTCGCGCTCGTCGGCACGCACCCGATGGGCACTCTTCACGGTCTCACCGAATCGCCACGCTCCGGCGGCCTTCCGATCGGTCGCGTTGTAGCACCGCAGCACCAGCGGGGAGCCTTGCTGTGCAGGCTTCACGGCCGACAGCACGAGCCCCGATCCTTCGAGCGTAATGTCGACCGGCGCGGGGGCGAGCTCCGCCGCGTCACGCAGCCAGAACCCGCGCAGCGGCAGGAACGCGTCTTCCCAGAGAGACGGGAGCGCGTCGCCGCGCTCGAGCTCGGCTTGTGAGATCGGCGCGACCGCCAGCTCCACCCGACTCCACCCCGGGCACTGTGCGAGCGGTGTGGCGACCGACCAGCCCGCGTGGCCCGGTCGAGTCGGGAGATCGCCGCGCGACAGCTCGCCCACCGCGCGCAGCAGCGTGACCAGCAGGTCGCCCCGAGGGGTCCACTCGTACTCGAAGAAGCCCGGCGCGAACACCGCGAGCCCGCGCGCCCCGGACGCCGCGGCCACGAATCCGTGCGCCGGGGCCGTGCGGACCGGCGTCTCGAGCGGGTAGTCGGCGGGATCGATGGCGACCGGCGGCCGCGCCACGGCGCCGAACGCCGTCCCCGCGACGGCGCTCGCGCCCGCGAGGCCCGCGGGCAACCGCGCGCGCACCCGGTGCCAGGCCGCTCGATTGTCCACGTCGATGATGCATCGGACCATCGGACTGTCTGCGTACACGATCGCGACGAGCCGGATCCCGACGCGTCGCCGGATCTCGAATCGAGCTTCGCAGGCCGCCACGAGCGGCCCGGCGGCGAGGCGCCGGACCTTGATCGGACCGGAGGCACGCACAAGGCGGTCGCCGGTCGGCGGGCAATAGGTGTACGTATCGCCCGCGTCGCCGCCGTCTTCGATGCGAAGCAGGTCCGCGAAGCGCTGTCCCGAGCGCCGGTCGTGCAGCGCGAGCCCTCCCGTGGGCTCGAGCGCGACCTCGATCCAATGGTTGAGGAGGGAGCGCCCCTTGACGAGCGCGCCTTCGGCCGAAGGCCGGGCACCGCCGGCCGCCGTCGCACCGACCGTCAGACCCGCGCTGGCCAACCCCAGCCCCGGCACGCCCGGCGCGCGGAACGCGATGCGCACCTCGTCCACCTCGTCCTGGTCCGGGTAGTGGTGCGCCGCGTCGAGCCGCTCCGTCCCGACGCGTCGGTCGAGCACCTGCACGGGAACCGTGTGGCCGTCCGAGGTAACGACGGCAAACGGCCGGTAGCCCTGTCCGTGCCGCGGGACGCGATCCCCGGCCGGACCGACCGGCACGTCACGACGGAACAGGGTGACGTCGGCGATCATGACCCCGCGGCGAGGACGCGCCGCGGGATTCCAGAGCACGAGCGTCGGCGACGGCGGCGCGGCGGCGCTGCGTGCCGCGTCGGGATCGTGGTGAACGAGGTCGTGCACGCTACCCCGCACCACCTCCCCCGCCAGCGCCTCGACGCTCGTGAGCCTTGACTCGACCGCGCGCGCGACGTCGTCGCTGGCACAGCCACCGATGGCATCATGGAACTGGCAGCGCACCAACGCCCGCCACGCGAGCTCCAGCACCGGCCGCCGGTCGCGTCCTCCCGCGCGCCGCGCCAGCGCCGCGAGGGGCTCGGCCAGCCGCTCCAGCGCGAGCTCGGCTGCGGAGTAGCGTCGCTTGAGCGGCGCGCGCGTCCCATGGACCCCCTGAAGCGTCCACGCGTACCGGTAGGACCAGCGCAGCTCTCCGGCCAGCGGCGCCGGCTTCGCGCCGTCCACGGCGGCCTGGAAGAATTCGTCGAGCCGCGAGACGCGGAACGCGCTCTGCGGGTCGAGCTCCGCGAGCAGGTCGCGGAGGCGGGGCACGTCCGGGTGGGCGGCGTGGTGATCGGCGCCGATGAACACGGGGATGTGCTTGGCGGACGCGCGCTGGACCAGCAGGCCCCGCACCGGCGCCCAGGCGGCGAACAGGCGCCCGGCGTCGGCGGGCAACGCGGCTCCGATTTCGTACCCCGCGCGTGGCAGGTGCCACAGCACGACCTCCTTCTCGTCGAGCCCGCGCCAGCGGTACAGGTCCTTCTCCTGCCCCGCCTCGCCCCCCAACCCGCGCCACACGACGCCGTACCGGATCCCGAACTCGCGCCCCAGCGTCGGCCAGGCGGGGGGATGCCCGAACGCGTCGGGCGAGTACAGCACGTCGAGGCGCCCGCCCAGGCGCTCCGCGTCCGCGGCGCCGAGCAGCAGGTTCCGCATCAGCCCTTCGCCGGAGGGGATCTGCTCGTCGGGGAGCACGTACCACGGCCCCACCTGCAGCCGGCCCGTTTTCACCAGCGCCCGGACGTCGCCCTCACGGTCCGGGCGGGCCCGCAGGTAGTCCTCGACCAGCACCGTCTGCCCGTCGAGCAAGAAGCTCCGGTACGCCGGGTCGGCCTGCAGCCGCTCGATCAGATCGTCCATGACGCCGACGAACCGGGCCTGGAGCGCGGCGCGAGGCAGGTACCATTCGCGGTCCCAGTGGGTGTGCGGAATAAGATGAAAGATCAGACCGGTCATCGCGCCTAAGGCTAAAGGGATGCCGGCAGTCCCGCGAGCGGCCATATTCCGGCTCATGCTCAAGCGCTCCCTGCTCGCGCTGCCCGCCATCGCCGGTGCGGCGCTCCTCGCTACCCGTCTCGTCCCGGGCTCGTTGCCGGACGGGTCCACGCTCCTCCCCAGCGGCTGGCGTATCCGTGCGGCCGGACGTGCTGTCCCCGTCGGCACGCTGCCCTTGAACCTGGTGACGCTCTCCGATGGTTCCGTGATCGTCACCAACGACGGGTACGGCGAGAACAGTCTGATGCGCATCGACCCCGTGCGCGCCCGTGTCGTGTGGCGCGTACCACTGCCCGCGGCCTGGCTCGGCCTGGCCCGCACCGGCCGGGACTGGCGCGACACGGTGTGGGCGAGCGGCGGCCCGACGAACCGAGTGTATCGCTTCGCGTGGCAGGGCGGCGCGGCGTGGCTCCGGGACAGCATGGCTCTCGCCGACTCCGGCGCCAAGGTCTACCCGGCCGGCCTCGCGCTCCTGCCGCGCCAGGGCCTGGTGGCGGTGGTCGGCAACCTGAGCGATTCGGTCTACTTCATCGACGCCGCCACGCTGGCGCGTCGTTGGGCCGTGGCGGTGGGTCACCGACCCTACACCGCTGTCACGGACGGGAGCAGCCTCTATGTCAGCGACTGGGGCGACTCGACCGTTTCCGTCATCGACCTGTCCGCCAGTCCGCCGGTCCGCCGGTCCGCCCTCTTCGTCGGGCCCCATCCCTCCGCCCTTCTCTTACACGGCTCGGAGCTGCTCGTCGCGCTCGCGGGGGCGAACGGCGTGGCGCGCGTCGATCTCGCGACGGGTCAGGTTCGCGAACAGCTCTCGGTCGCGCTCGCGCCGCACGCCCCCCCGGGGAGCGATCCCAACGCGCTCGCCCTGCCTCCCGACGGGCAGACGCTGTACGTCGCCATGGCCGGGAGCAACGCGGTGGCCGTGGTGCGGCTCGGTGCGAAGGCGATGCGCGTCGCCGGCCTCATCCCGGCCGGGTGGTATCCCACCGCCCTCGCCGCGTCCGCGGACGGGCGCACCCTCTATGTCGCGAATGGCAAGGGCAACGGCTCGGGCGCGAACGCGGACGGAACCTACGTCGGGAACGTCATCGCCGGTTCCGTGTCCATCGTCCCCATCCCCGACTCGGCAGGGCTCAGGCGATACACCAGTCAGGTGTACGCCTTGAGTCCGTTTTCGAATGCGCGACTCCGTCCGACGATCCGACCATCCGAGCGTCCGCCCGAGCTCAAGCACGTGGTCTATATCATCCGGGAGAACCGGACCTACGATCAAGTGTTCGGCGACGTCGCCCGCGGCAACGGCGATGCGCGCCTGGCGATCTTCGACAACGGCGTCACCCCCAACGCGCACGCGATCGCCCGTCGCTGGGTGCTGTTCGACAATTTCTACGTGAACGGCGAAGTCTCGGCCGACGGCCACGAGTGGACCGACCGGGCGTTGGCGAGCGACTACAACGAGAAGACGTGGCCTCAGATCTATTCAAATCGGCGCGCGTGGGATCTGACGAGCGGAGAAGATCTGGCCAATCCCGGCGGCGCCTACCTGTGGGACGCGGCGCTGCGGCACGGCCTGTGGGTGGTGAACTTCGGTGAGATGACCGAGTCGGACGAGGGCGATTCCGTCGCCGCTCGACCCGTGCGCACGAACATTCCCGGACTGAAGGACATTACGGTCACGAACTACCCTGGCTTCGTGCTCTCCGTCGCCGACACGACGCGGGCACGGCTGTTCGGCGACTCGGTCGCGAGCTGGGACCGCCAGGGCCGCTTCCCGGACCTGACGATCCTGTGGCTGCCGCGCGACCATACCCTCGGCCGCCAGGCCTCACGACCCACGCCGCGGGCCATGGTGGCCGAGAACGATCTGGCGCTCGGCTTGATCGTGGAGCGCCTCTCGCAATCCCCGGTGTGGCCTTCGCTCGCGATCTTGGTCCTGGAGGACGACGCCCAGAACGGCCCGGACCACGTCGATGCACACCGCTCGGTCCTGCTGGTCGCGTCACCGTACGTCCGCCACGACGCGGTCGACAGCACGTTCTATACGACCGCGTCCGTCCTGCGCACCATTGAGGAGATCCTCGGCCTCGCGCCACTCAGCCAGTACGATGCCGCAGCCACGCCTCTGTGGAGCGCCTTTATGTGGCGCCCGGACTCGACGCCGTTCTCGCACTTACCGAGCACATGGCCCCTGACCGAGCTCAACCCCAGCGCCTTCCGCTCCCGGATCCCCGTCCGTGACCTCGCCGAGGCGGATGAAGCGGACGAGATGGAGCTGAATCGCGAGATCTGGGAGAGCGTGCATCCGGGGTCGATACCGCCGCCCGTCCGGCAATCGTGGGTCATTGGTGAGCGACGTACGGTGAGGTGATCGGGCTCAGCACAGAACCGTCGGGCCAAATAGCTAAAGAGCGACGATCAGTCGATCAGGTAACGCCGTGACATCCGTCACTTAAGCGTGTGATGCACCCGCGCGGCGGTACTGTTCCGTGTCAGCGGCAGCGTCGAGCGAGCGGCCGCCGCCCGGCCGGACCGTTGCAATTCAGCAGCACATCCTTCGCCTAATCGTTACATGGCCTTCCGGCCGGGCGGCGTGCAGTTCGCGCAGTCCGCTTGGTCCCCCTGCATACGGCATGCCGCTTGCGGACTCACGCGCAGCTTGGATCGTCGCTCGCACGTTACACGCCCTAGGAGTGCCATGCGGCGCATCGTACAAAGCCACACCGAAGGCTCGACCAACGAGGGTAACCACGGCAGGCTCGTCGTGACTCCGGCGACGCGTCTGGAAAGCGAGGTGTGCCCAGCCGCGCCGGCATTGGAAGCCCTCCCGGCGCTCGCCCCCGGGCTTCGGCCGTGTGTGCGCGGCAAGTTCCTCTTTGTCGGCGACGAGAAGCTCTACGTGCGGGGCGTGACGTACGGGGCGTTCACTCCAGACGCGGCGGGGAATGAGTACCACGATCTCGCCACGGTGGAGCGGGATTTCGCCCTGATGGCGGCAAACGGGATCAACGCCGTCCGCATCCCCCACACCACGCCGCCCCGCGCGCTCCTGGACATCGCATCGCGGCACGGTCTGCGGGTCATGGTCGGGCTCAGTGCCGAGCAGTACGTCGGTTATGTCATCGACCGTCCTCCCGGCGCGCCCGACGTCGAGGCGCTGATCCGCAACAGGGTCCGCGCTTGCGCGGGCCACCCCGCCCTCCTGTGCTACGCGCTCGGTAACGAGATCCCCGCGCTGATGGCGCGGTGGCTCGGCCGCCGCAAGGTCGAGCGCTACCTCGAGCGACTGTACCGGATCGTCAAACAGGAAGACCCCGAGGGGCTGGTGACCTACGTCAACTACCCCACGACCGAATACCTCCGCCTGCCGTTCCTCGACCTCGTCTGCTTCAACGTTTACCTCGAGTCGCAGGATCGCTTCGAGCCGTACCTGGCGCGGCTGCAGAACATCGCCGGGGACCGGCCGCTCTTGATGAGCGAGCTGGGCCTCGACGCCCTGCGCAATGGGGAGGGTGGCCAGGCCCGCTCGCTCGACTGGCAGGTGCGCACGGCGTTCGCCGCCGGGTGCGCCGGCGTGTTTGTGTTCGCGTGGACCGACGAGTGGTACCGCCACGGCCACGACGTCGAGGACTGGGCGTTCGGACTGACGCGCGCCGATCGCTCGCCCAAGCCGGCGCTCGAGACGGTGCGGGAGGCGTTCGCCGACGCGCCGTTCGCGCCGAGCCTCCAGTGGCCGCGTATCTCGGTGGTGGTGTGCTCGTGCAACGGGGGCCGGACGATCCGCGATGCGTGCGAAGGGCTGCGCCGGCTCGACTACCCCAACTACGAAGTCATCGTCGTGGACGACGGCTCGAACGACGACACGGCCGCAATCGCGAGCCAGTACGACGTTCGGCTGATCCGGACCCCGAATCGCGGCCTGTCCAGCGCGCGCAATACCGGTCTGGCAGCGGCCACCGGGGAGATCGTCGCCTACCTGGACGACGACGCCTATCCCGATCCGCACTGGCTGACCTACCTTGCGGCCACGTTCCTGAGCACGTCCCACGTCGGTGTGGGTGGGCCGAATATCGCCCCCGCGGGCGACGGGCCGATTGCCGAGTGTGTCGCCCGCGCGCCCGGGGGACCCGTGCACGTTCTGGTCACCGATCGCGAGGCCGAACATATCCCCGGCTGCAACATGGCGTTCCGGACAGCCTTCCTCGAGGCCGTTGGGGGATTTGATTCGCGGTTTCGCAGCGCCGGCGACGACGTCGACGTGTGCTGGAGGCTGCAGGATCGCGGGTGGACGCTTGGCTTCCACCCGGCCGCCGTGGTGTGGCACCACCGGCGCAATTCGGTGCGCACCTATTG
>Ga0209237_1002365_pt1 | contig 11316 bp, 3 predicted proteins | sample GraSoi013_1_40cm_2_FD_185820 | JGI IMG/M metagenome (GOLD analysis project Ga0209237, IMG submission 185820) | Grasslands soil microbial communities from the Angelo Coastal Reserve, California, USA - Sample 10_02_2013_1_40cm (SPAdes) (version 2) | ecosystem: Environmental > Terrestrial > Soil >...
CCTGTCCTGTCGGGTTGAATGACGCAGAGCAGCTGGCAGTCGTTGCATTGACTGTTGTCAAAGTGCACGGTGACCCAGAGAAGCTGCCCGCGGCTGTTCCCGTCTGAGTGAAAGCAACAGTACCGGCCGGTGTGGAGGCTGTTCCGATTCCGGCCGTATCCTTGACAAAGGCTGTACAGCTCGTTGCCTGCCCTACAACTATCGCAGCTGGTGAGCAGCTGACTGTTGTCGTAGTCTGTCGCCGATTAACAGTAACAGCCGCACTCGTGCCGCTGCTTCCACTGTGAGCTGTGTCAGATGCGGCCACGTTGTAGGTAGCACTTGCAACTACTGTTCCCGATGTAGTCGGAGAGATAGAGGCGGAGCAGCTGGCAGTTGTCGCATTGACAGTTGTCAATGTGCATGGCGTTCCGGTGAACGAACCAGAAGCGGTACCCGTGTTAGTGAAGGCGACAGTACCGGCGGGTGTAGATGCGGTTCCCACTCCGGCAGTGTCCTTCACGAACGCAGTGCAACTGGTCGATTGTGCAACGACAATTGTTGTCGGTGAACATGTGACCGTTGTTGTGGTTGACCTAGGACCAACAGTCACACTATTACTCGAGCCTGAACTGGTCGCGTGGATACCGTCTGATGGAGTATAGGACGAGCTGTCGATGACAGTTCCTTGTCCCGTCGGGGTGAATGTTGCAAAGCAGCTCGCAGTTGTCGAGTTGACCGTAGTCAGGTTGCATGGCGAACCAGTGAATGATCCGGCTGCGGTGCCAGTGTTGCTGAAAGATGCTGTTCCACCAGGAGTGGTGGCACCAGCGCCTCCAGTGTCCTTGACAAAGGCCGTGCAAGTGGTAGACTGAGCAACCACAATAGAAGTCGGGGTGCACGTGACAACAGTTGTTGTTGGTCGCAGGCCAACGGTTACTGTATTGCTTGTACCCGAGCTGTTCGCATGGGCTGTATCTGCTGCGGACGCTGTGTAGGATGCGCTAGCTATTACGGTGCCCTGGGTTGTTGGGACGATCGTTACTTGGCAGCTAGCTGTCGTGGCATTAACAGTCGTCAGCGTGCATGGACTACCGCTGAATGATGCTGGAAGGGATGTCCCAGTGTTAGTGACTGCTACAGTTCCTGCTGGAGTGCTGGCTGTTCCAGCACCTGCAATATCTTTGACGAAAGATGTACAGGTTACCGTTTGACCAGTATTGACCGTTGTTGGAGTACACGAGACGGTTGTCTGTGTCGTCCTCCGGTTGACGGTTACAGTGTTACTTGTTCCGCTGCTTCCAGCGTGGGCGGTATCAGACGCTGCAACAGTGTAGGTCGAGCTGTCGATAACTGTGCCTGAACCGGTTGGATTGAATGATGCTGAGCAGCTGGCTGTTGTAGCGTTGACAGTTGTCAGAGTACATGGTGATCCACTGAAACTTCCGGTTGCGGTGCCGGTGTTGCTGAAGCTGACGGTCCCAGCGGGAGTAGAGGCAGTTCCAGCGGCAGTGTCTTTCACGAATGCGGTGCAGCTTGTTGCTTGGGCAACAAACACGGTCGCTGGCGAGCATGATATTGTTGTAGTAGTGGTTCTCGGTCCTACATTGACCGTGTTGCTTGTTCCTGAGCTATTGGCATGAGCTGTGTCAGCTGCAGAAGCAGTGTAAGCTCCACTAGCAATAACAGTGCCCTGTCCTGTCGGGTTGAATGACGCAGAGCAGCTGGCAGTCGTTGCATTGACTGTTGTCAAAGTGCACGGTGACCCAGAGAAGCTGCCCGCGGCTGTTCCCGTCTGAGTGAAAGCAACAGTACCGGCGGGTGTAGATGCGGTTCCCACTCCGGCAGTGTCCTTGACAAAGGCTGTACAACTCGTTGCCTGAGCGACAACTACCGATGCTGGTGAACATGTCATGCTAGTTGTAGTCTGACGTCGGTTAACCGTGACCGCGGTGCTTGATCCTGAACTTGCATTATGAACACTGTCGGTTGGAGTATAGCTGGCAGTCCCGACAACCGTGCCCGAAGTTGTTGGGCTGATAGACGCAGAGCAACTTGCAGTTGTGGAGTTGACAGTCGTCAAGTTACATGGCGTGCCAGTGAATGAGCCCGATGCTGTTCCAGTATTAGTGAATGCAACTGTTCCACCAGGAGTAGTAGCGCCCGCCCCCGCATTGTCCTTCACGAAGGCTGTACAGCTGATAGATTGGGCTACGACAGCGGTAGTGGGTGAGCAGGTTACGATCGTTATAGTCGCTCTGCCTCCTACTGAGACAGTGTTACTGGTGCCTGAACTGTTCGCATGCGCCGTATCAGCGGCAGACGCGGTGTAAGCTACACCGGCAATGACAGTGCCCGCGGTCGATGGAATGATCGTGGCTAGGCAAGTTGCGGTCGTTGCGTTGACCGTTGTCAACGTACAAGGTGATCCGCTGAATGATCCTGCTGAAGTCCCGGTTTGTGTGAAGGCGACTGTTCCAGCCGGTGTGGAGGCGGTTCCCACTCCAGCTGTATCTTTCACGAATGCATTACACGTTACCGTCTGACCAGTGGACACGGATTGTGGCGTGCACGAAGCAGTCGTAGTCGTTTGTCTCCTGTTCACCGTCACAGTGTTGCTTGTTCCACTGCTAGCACTATGGGCGGTATCAGACGCTGCAACAGTGTAGGTCGAGCTGTCGATAACTGTGCCCGAACCCGTCGGGTTGAATGATGCTGAGCAGCTGGCTGTTGTGGCATTGATCGTAGTCAATGTACATGGTGATCCACTGAAACTTCCGGTTGCGGTGCCGGTGTTGCTGAAGCTGACGGTCCCAGCGGGAGTAGAGGCAGTTCCAACTCCGGCTGTGTCCTTGACGAATGCCGTGCAGCTCGTAGATTGAGCGACAACTATCGTGGTTGGTGAGCATGTCACAATTGTGGTTGTTGCCCTCGGCCCAACGGTCACAGTATTGCTTGTTCCAGAACTATTGGCATGAGCTGTGTCAGCTGCAGAAGCAGTGTAAGCTCCACTAGCAATAACAGTGCCCTGTCCTGTCGGGTTGAACGTTGCGGAGCAGCTGGCAGTCGTTGCATTGACAGTAGTTAGCGTGCATGGCGAGCCACTGAATGATCCAGCCGCAGTGCCTGTTTGAGTGAAGGCTACAGCGCCTGCAGGTGTAGAGGCTGTGCCGACTCCGGCCGTATCCTTGACAAAGGCTGTACAGCTCGTTGCCTGCCCTACAACTACAGACGCTGGTGAGCAGCTGACTGTTGTCGTAGTCTGTCGCCGATTAACAGTAACAGCCGCACTTGAGCCTGAACTTGTATTGTGAACACTATCGTTTGGAGTGTAAGTAGCGCTTGCAACGACTGTGCCTGAGGTTGTCGGGCTAATCGAGGCCGAACAGCTTGACGTAGTTGCGTTGACTGTAGTCAAGTTGCACGGAGTGCCAGTGAATGAGCCCGAGGCTGTTCCAGTATTAGTGAATGCAACTGTTCCACCAGGAGTAGTAGCACCGGCACCCCCATTATCCTTGACAAACGCCGTGCAACTAGTTGACTGAGCAACCACGATAGTGGTTGGTGTACACGTGACAATGGTTAACGTTGGTCGGCCGCCAACACTTACCGTATTGCTTGTTCCAGAACTATTGGCATGGGCTGTATCTGCTGCGGACGCTGTGTAGGATGCGCTAGCTATTACGGTGCCCTGGGTTGTTGGGACGATCGTTACTTGGCAGCTAGCTGTCGTGGCATTAACAGTCGTCAGCGTGCATGGACTACCGCTGAATGATGCTGGAAGGGATGTCCCAGTGTTAGTGACTGCTACAGTTCCTGCTGGCGTGCTTGCTGTTCCAGTACCTGCAGTATCCTTCACGAAGGCTGTACAAGTTACGGTCTGACCTGTGGACACAGACGTAGGCGTGCACGAAACAGATGTGGTCGTTTGTCTCCTGTTCACCGTCACAGTGTTGCTTGTTCCACTGCTAGCACTATGGGCGGTATCAGACGCTGCAACAGTGTAACTCGAACTATCGATCAGTGTACCGGAGCCGGTTGGATTGAATGATGCAGAGCAACTGGCAGTAGTCGCGTTAACAGTTGTCAAGGTACACGGCGAACCGGAGAAACTACCAGCAGCAGTTCCGGTGTTGGAGAACGAAACGGTGCCAGCAGGTGTCGAAGCAGTACCTGCCGCCGCCGTATCCTTCACAAACGCGGTGCAGCTCACTGATTGGGCAACGACAGCCGGGGATGGTGAGCATGATATTGAGGTGGACGTCGTCCTTTGATTGACAGTTACCGCAACACTTGTTCCACTGCTTCCAAGGTGAACGGTATCAGATGCGGCAACAGTATAGGTCGCACTCGCGACAATTGTGCCAGTGGTACTCGGGTTAATTGTGACATTGCAACTAGCAGTTGTCGCGTTGACGGTAGTTAGAGTGCATGGTGATCCTGAGACAACTGCTGTCGCGGTACCAGTGTTTGTGACTGCAACGGTTCCGGCAGGAGTGGAGGCAGTTCCGGCAGATGTGTCCTTCACGAAAGAGGTACAGGTGGTCGCCTGAGCAACGACAACCGGACTTGGCGAGCATGTTACAGTGGTAGTGGTATTGCGCTTGTTGACAGTTACAGTATTACCTGTTCCACTGCTGGTCGTGTGAGTAGTATCGCTGGCGGCTGGAGTGTAGGTGGCTTGGGCAATTACTGTGCCGGTACTTGTTGGGTTGAATGTTACTTGGCATGTGGCCGCCGTTGTGTTCAACGGTGCCAATGTGCAGGGCGCACCCGTGAAAGATCCAGTCGCAGTGCCCGAGTTGGTGAATCCGACTGTGCCTGAGGGGACGGAAGCTCCAGAAGCAATGTCGTTCACCGTGGCGGTACAAGTTGTGCCCTGGCTGATCACAATTGTCGATGGAGCACAGGATACCGCAGTTCTTGTCGCGTGAGCACCAGCAGTAACAGAGAGACTGAAAGGAGTGGCATTGTTGTTGCTTCCAGTGTGCCCAGAATCTCCGCCGTACGTACCGGTGATCGAGTCGGTCCTGGGGGCAGTTCCAGAGGGCGTGTAAGTCACTGAGCATGTAGTTGGAGAAGTCGATCCCGTTAGCGTGCAGCTGGTTAAGGGTGTAAAAGTTCCAGTTCCGCTGGTTGCGAAGCTCACTGTGCCTGTTGGTGCGGTCGGTGTGCCGGAAGTATCGGTTACTGTTGCTGTACATGTCGTGGGAGAACCAACGGCCACGCTGGATGGCGTACAAGAAACCGAGGTTGTGGTCGCGGCTGCGGTCACAACTGCGTTTACATTCTGGTCAGTGTGGCTCGGCTGAGAGTTTCGTATAACGCCTCCCGAACTATCACGAGCAGCACCAGTCGCTAGGACAGAGTCAACAACACGCAAAGAAGCATCGTACGTACCCGGTCCAATCGCACCATAATCGTGGACCACGACAGCTCCCGTCGCACCCAGATCCTGGGTTCCATCACCAAAGTCCCAGAAGAAATTGGTCGCAGCTATCGTAATATCTTCAGGATCACTACTGGCCGAACCGTCAAACCGAATACAGGTTCCCGGCACTCCAGAAATACAGCTAGGGTCAGAGACCTGAGAGGTAGTGAAGCTGGCCGTCGGCGGATTATTGCTTATCGTAATCGTATCAGTTGTAATCGCACCAGGACCAAAGCCTGGTATCACGGCCGCGTTCCTATCAACAAACTTGAGGTCGGACAATGATATAGTCGTAGTGCCCGACTTGATTATCTCGAACGCAACATTAGCCAAGAGAACATTAGTGTTAATGAATACTGCACCCTTTGGTGCTAGGTAGGTAAACCCGACTAGTGCTTTCCCGGGTACTGGTTGTGTGAATGCGAGAGAGCCGCAGCCGCTCGCACAAGAGTTCCAGTTACAACCACCCGTCACAGCACCTCCTGCAAGATAGACTGGACATACGCTTCCGACGGAGCCCAACAATACCGTACCACCCGGCTGTCCCGGAGCATTAGCACAATCTGGATAACCGGTACAGAGGGCGCTTGGATCGGCCTGTGGTACGAGAAATGCTGGATCGTAATTAATAGCGAATTGCCAGCCGAAGACAGCAGGTGCTATGAGAGAATCTCCAGTGCTGAAGGTGTTGCTGAGGTCATTGTCATAGACAACAGTCTCACCGGCATCCCAGACACTGTTGATGGTGTTATCGATAAATTTGATTTTCGGATCAGTCTTCAGAACAGAACCTGTCGCGGGAGTGATCCCGGCAACAATTGGCTCAACATTCGACGAACTAGGATCGTATACATTGTTGAGGTTGGTGTCGTATACGACGGTCTCGCCCTTGTCCCAGATATTGTTGTTGTTGGTATCGTTAAGCTTGAGATGCGAGTCAGTCAAAACCGCCTGGCCAGTCGCCGGATTAGCGGCCCCTGTTACCACAGCTCCGGCCCTAAATGTCAAGCCGGTTGTGAGCGTGCCCGTTACTGTAATATCTGTTTGAGTTAGACTGTTCGAGTCAAGCTGGACAACGGAACTGGTCGCCAAGCCACCTGCTAGCGGAGAAATGGCGGCGAGAGAACGTACGCCGGGTGCGGACCCTCCGGTAGCAGAAACAGGTGAAGTAGGAGAGGTTGTAGCTGGAAGAATTGAGTTTGGCCCCGCACCAACGGCAGCGACCAGGGTTGTCAGACACAGCAGTATAGCTAGTGCTACTAGGTTCTTCTTACGACTCATGCTATTGACACTGTTTCAAGGAAACTATCGGTTAAACGGGCTCCTCGGCCGTGACACCATATAAGAGTTTTCAGTGAAAGTACTTCCAGCTATATCCGTGATAATCCTCGGATACCTCGGGGAACAGCTTGACCAACTGATTTTAGACCCGAAAACGAAGACCCCTCCCGATCAGCCCCCCCAGAAAGAATGTTAAGCCTGTGAGAGCATCACCTGAACACTCTCCAACCGTCCACTCCCAGCCAAACCATGCCCGGCCAGACTCTGTTTATCCCAGTCCCGTCAGACTTGTAATGAGTTTGTGTTAAGATCTGGGGGTTTCCTACCCAAAACTTATACTATCGCCCGATCTCCGCTCTCTGTCGATCGCTAGAGAGGTACTAAGTAGGTATTCGACAATTCTTGCCCGTTCTCCAAGTTGAACATCTAACAACAAATTACAAGACTCTGCGGGGCTGGGTCCAGGCTTGCGACGATGTCAATTTTGAGGTTGAAAAGGGCGAAGCCATGGGCCTTGTCGGCGAGTCCGGTTGCGGAAAAACAACGGTCGCATTATCATTGCTAAAACTCCTCCCGTCCGCCGGGAGAATCCGTAAGGGGAGAATCCTCTTCAATGGTAATGATCTAGTGAAGATGAGTGACTCGCAGATCAGAAAGATCCGTTGGAAAGGGATTGCCATCATCTTCCAGGGCGCGATGAACGCGCTGAACCCGGTCTTCAAGATCAGCGACCAGATCACCGAGGCTATCAAAATCCATGAGCCGCACGTCAGCAGGACGCAATCGAGAGAAAGAGTCGAGGCATTGCTTGAGATGGTCGGGATCGACAAGACACGCGCCAACAATTATCCGCATGAATTCAGCGGAGGCATGCGCCAACGCGCACTGATCGCCATGGCACTAGCCGCCAACCCTGAGGTTCTAGTGGCGGACGAGCCAGGGACCGCGTTGGACGTTATCGTCCAGGCTCAGATTCTCAAACTTCTCAGAGAGTTGAAGGACAAGCTCAACCTTTCGATGGTCTTCATCAGCCACGACCTTAGCATCGTCGCGGAGACCTGCGAGAAACTGGCGATCATGTACGCAGGCCAAGTGGTGGAGTACGGCGATACAAAGTCCGTGTTTGCGAAGCCATTGCACCCATATACGCAAGGACTACTTGGAGCATTCCCAAGCATAAAGGGCGAACGTAAGAAACTGGTCAGCATACCCGGTCAGCCTCCCGACTTGTTGATGCCGCCGACAGGCTGCAGGTTCAACCCACGCTGTCCGTATGTGATGGACGTTTGCAAAAAGGTGGATCCAAAGATCCTACCCGTCGACCAGTCCAACCATCTAGCACGCTGCCATCTCTACCCACAAGAATAGTCGTGACTATTCAAAAATGAAGTTTGGACTGAAGAGATCAAAAAAGGAACAACAATCGTCATCCTCAGCTTCAGTCGAAGGGGAGAATACGAGGCCAGAAGCAAAGGACATGACTCAGATCCCCTCGGAGTATCAGGACGCAATAATCAGCGCACGTGGGTTGAAGAAGTATTTCCCTGTAAAGCAGGGGTTCGTCTCTAGTATCGTCGGACAGCAATCCTTCGTGAAAGCTGTCGATGATGTCAGCTTCTACGTCAGAAAGGGCGAAGTCTTCGGCTTAGCGGGCGAAAGCGGGAGTGGCAAATCAACCACTGGACGACTACTCCTCCGACTGACTGACATCACAGCAGGAAACGTCTACTTCAAGGGTAAGGATATTTCCAAGCTCGGCCCTAGAGCTCTCAAACCCCTCCGGAAGGAGATGCAGATCATCTTTCAGGATCCGTACGAATCCCTAGATCCTCGTATGACGATTAAAGAAATTGTTGCCGAGCCCTTGCGAATCCAGCGCCTGGCAAAGACGGAAGAAGAGATTGAAGAACGTGTTAAACAAATACTGACCGAGGTCGAGGTTTTTCCACCGGAGGAATATCTCTACCGATTCCCCCACGAACTCAGCGGCGGACAACGACAACGTGTCGCCGTCGCCCGGGCCTTCGTCGTCAATCCTGAATTTGTCGTTGCGGACGAGCCTGTCTCAATGTTGGACGTGAGCATCCGCGCGGAGGTCCTCAACTCAATGCTCGAACTAGTCCAGAAACACCAAGTCTCATTCATTTACATCACCCATGACCTGGCCCTAGCAAGACATGTCTGTGACCGGCTCGCCATAATGTATCTGGGCAAGATAGTGGAGATGGGCCCAACAGAGGAAGTGATCAACAACCCTCTCCATCCGTACACTCAGGCCCTGATAGCAGCGATACCGATACCGGACCCGGACTATCGCCGGGGCAACCTCCCCATTTCGGGAGAAATACCAAGTCCTTTGAACCCGCCCCAAGGGTGCACATTCCATACTCGCTGTCCTTACGCATTCTCAGAATGCACAAGGAACGAGCCACCTCTCCTAGAAGTAGAGCCGGGACACTGGGTCTCCTGCCACATGATCCGAAAACAATAGAGTCCCTTGGCAAATCCTCTGCAGATCTTCATCTAGGAAAAATGGAAAGAATGCTAAGCTAAAAAAGGATAACCTTATCCCCATTTCTATCCTTTCCTTTTGAAAGAACGGTAGTAAGTATCTTGAAGCTGGAATTCCTCCGGCCTCTCTGTTTAGGATTAATGGCATTCCTCGTAGTCTTTCCCTATTACGCAAATCAAGTCACACCGGTACGGGCTATCCCTGGCTGCTTTCTAGGCACCCAATGCATATGCCAGCTGGCACCATGTCAGACTACTACATGGTCTCCTTATGGTCCCATAGTCCAGAATCTCCAGCTGAATTTTTACAGTGATCCGAGCGCAGAACTCAACGATTTTCTCACGGGACACCTCGACATCACCGACCTTGCGGTTCCTACCAATCGATACTCTAGCTTCGACCTTAGCCAAGACTTTGTGCAGAGTCCTGCAACGGGACAGTTCGGTCTCTTCGGTATCTTCTTCAACGGTGCCAGCAGCCGCTTCACGGCTAGCAAAGAATACGACACTGGGGCCGGGGGTCCATTCTGGGGTTGCAACTGGAACACTGGAACACCATTCACTAACACCGAACAAACGTATGTTTCACAATGCGGCATCAGCATGCGCCAAGCATTCCTCCATCTCGTGGACCGGCCCAAATTCGCCGCCAGCTTCGGTAATCTTGTCGCTCTGGCAGACCCGTCTCCACCGTTCAAAGACCCGTCCGGAAGCTCAGTGGCCACCCAATGTTCCTGGGACAGTTTGTATCCCAGCGTTCAATATCCGACATGCCTAGGAGCCTATAATTTTGCCGATGACCCTAGTGGATTTGCTCAGCCCGGTTCACCGGACTTTTGTGCAGCTGCGGACCACATGATTGCCGCGGGCGTTGCTACTGGAGAGCAGGCCGGGTCCTGCACGTTGACTGGTGTCAATTCAGGAGTCTTCGCCCATAGGATTCTCGAATTCCCTCAACCAGCTTTTCAGCGGGGCGGCAGTCGCTCCGTGTTACGGTTTGGCTTGCAACTACGCGTTCTTGGTCTTCACGGACCCTCCGGACGGACTGATGGATGACTGGGATGCGTATACGTACGGATACAGTCTGGGCGGTCCATACGCTGACAATCTTTACAGCCTCTTCTCAAGCCAGGGTGCCAGCGATCTCTGTGGTGGAGTCCAGAACGGGTACCCGAACAATCCAACATTCGTCTGCATTCCCCAACTGGACCAGTACACACTGGCTGCTTCTCAGACATCGGACGTGAACACGTTCCGCTCCGACACATTGGCCGCCTTCAACGTTTACGGGGCACATGCTGTCGACATGCCAGTCTACACCCATGCAATCAGGACTGTAGCTTTGAGGTGTGTTGCTGGACTCGTGAATCAGGTAGGCGTTGGATACAGCAACTTTTGGACAATGCTCAACGGACACATGGACCCCAACTGTACCCCTAGCAATCCAATCTACTCGTTCGGTGGTGGCGACCCGACAACTTTGAGATCGGGACAAGCTTCTCCGACGCTAGAACTGAATATATTCCGGGCCCAGACAGTGTGGGAGTTCAACATCTTAGGCGAAGTATACGACACGTTGTTCAATGCGAGCCCTGCCCAGCCTGGGAGCATCTTCTGCTGGATGTGCAACAGTTACACCCGATCCGTCGACAATAATGGGGACACGCACTTCCTTGTGGAACTACGGCTGAACTTGCGATGGGCCGATGGCGTATCCGTCGATGCGAAAGATGTGAAGTTCAGCCTCCTCAACCTTCGAGACTTTGCGTCAGCAGCTAGTGGCCAACTGACAACTGTCAAATCCGTCTCGGTGTTCAACCCGTCCACGCTAGACATCGTGTTCAATGGACAAAGCATATCATTCCCTGTCGCCCTGGAAGGAGCATTCATCATTCCACGCCACATCTGGGAATTGCAGGGAGACACGACGTACGGAGAAATTGGAAGGGTCGACCCTGCAAAACTCTCGCCTGCATATGACCCGATCGCGGCAGGTACGTTCATCGGCTCCGGACCGTTCTCATGTCGATCACTCTTCCCTGAAGACATGGGTAGAATCGGGGCGGGCTGCACGAAAGACTACCAAGGCAACAGGGTTGGACAAGCCCTCCCGG
>Ga0209237_1002366_pt1 | contig 11314 bp, 15 predicted proteins | sample GraSoi013_1_40cm_2_FD_185820 | JGI IMG/M metagenome (GOLD analysis project Ga0209237, IMG submission 185820) | Grasslands soil microbial communities from the Angelo Coastal Reserve, California, USA - Sample 10_02_2013_1_40cm (SPAdes) (version 2) | ecosystem: Environmental > Terrestrial > Soil >...
ATCTTTCTGCTCCAGGTCCTGGCCCTGAACCTCGGGCCGCTGACGGGCGGATCCTACGGCCTCTACGTGCCTCCGGCGTTCTTCATGAGCACGTTCGTCGCCTACTATCTGGCGCTCGGCGTCGCGATCGTCTCGGTGGCCTTCAACTTCTACCTGTCCCGGAGTACCCTGGGTCTGGCCTTCCGCTGCATCAAGGAGGACGAGGGCGCCGCTCACGCGATCGGGCTCAACCTCATGAAGTACAAGAGCATCGCCATCGTGATCAGCAGCCTTCCCAGCGCGGCGGCCGGCGTGCTTTTCGCCCTGAACTCCGGGTTCATCGATCCGAATATCGCCCTGGGGGTGGAACGAAGCCTCCTGCCACCCCTGATGGCCCTCATGGGCGGCACCGGTACCGTCCTCGGGCCGGTCTTCGGCACCGCGATCATCCGGATCATCGAGACCGTTTTCTTCCACTACCTGCGGCTGCCGGTTCCGTCTATGCTCTTCTTCGGGATCACCTTACTGGCGGTGGCCCTGGTGATCCCAGAGGGACTGTTGAAGTCTCCGCGGATGCAGCGCCTGGCCCTGTTCAGGGCCCTGGCGTCGTAGGATGGGCGGGCACTCACACTCGAGGAGGGAGCGAACGATGGCGTCGAACGGTGATCGCTACAACGTCGGTGGTGTGCTCCTACCGCGACCCTTCAAGATCCGGCGGCTGGGCCATTTCGGCTTCAACGCGGTCAAGATGGACGAGTCGCGGGACTTCTACGGGGAGCTGCTCGGCTTCAAGCACTCGGACATCCTGGATTTCGGCAAGATGCCGTGGGCGCCCAAGGGCGCCGACCTCGGCGATACGCGCGGCTACTTCATGCGCTACGGAACAGACCATCACGCGTTCGTGCTCTTCAACAAGCGGGTGCTGGACCACCGGCCGGATCGGAAGTTCGCGCCGGAGGTGACCGTCAACCAGATCACCTGGCAGTGCGGCAGCCTCAAGGAGATCATGGACGCCCACACCTACTTTCAGAACCACGGGATCCCCATCCAGCGCGTGGGACGCGACATGCCCGGCAGCAACTGGCACGTGTACGTGTACGATCCCGACGGCCACACCATCGAGCTCTACTACGGCATCGAGCAGATCGGGTGGAACCAGCTGAGCAAGCCCACCGCGATGTACTACCGCGGCTTCCGCGAGAAGCCGTCGCTGCCGCAGGTTTCCGAGATCGCCGAGGTGGCCGAGGCGCTCGACAAGGGCATCGACGTCCTCTCCGGCAACCGTACTCGCGAAGCCCTACCCGAGACCCACGAGGTGGAAGGCGTGCTGCTGCCGCGGCCGTTCAAGATTACCAAGATCGGTCCGGTGAGCCTCTTCGTGGCCGACGTGGCGCGTGCCGAGGCGTTCTATTGCGGTCACCTCGGTTTCGTGAAGAGCGAGGAAGCCACCTATCGCGGCTCGCGCTGCGTGTTCCTGCGCGCGGGCGCGGAACATCACAGCGTCGGGCTCTTCCCCAAAGAGCTCCGGCGCACGCTCGGCCTCTCCGAGCACACGAGCTGCATGTCGTTCGGCGTCGAGGTCGGGAGCTACACCCAGCTGCGCGAGGCCGTGGCCTTCTTGAAATCCCACGGCGTGACGTTCGTCGACTCGATACCGCCGGAGCTCCATCCCGGCATCGATTACGCGGCGTTCGGGCTGGACCCCGACGGCCACTGCATCCAGCTCTACTACTACATGGAGCAGGTCGGCTGGGATGGGAAGGTTCGGCCCGCCAGTCAGCGGCGCGCCGTGCAGTCGGTGTGGCCGGAGGCCCTGGAGCCCCTCTCCGACACCTACGTCGATCAGGTGTTCCAGGGACCTCTCGGCTAGGAGGCGGAGATGAAGTTCGGATATTTTACGCTGACCGACAATCCGCCGGCCTACGGGCCGGGCCGGCGCGACCCCAACCGGTTTCTCCTGGAAGTCGTCGAGGAATGCGTCGAGGCCGAGGCGATGGGTTACCACAGCGCTTGGGTCCCGGAACACCACTTCGGTCGCTTCGGCGTGCTGCCCTCGCCCACCATGATGCTGACCCACATCGCCGGACGAACCAAGACGCTCAAGCTCGGGCCCGCCACGGTCGTGCTTCCCATCAACCACCCCTTGCGGATGGTGGAAGAGTTCAACCTGCTGGACCTCTTGAGCGACGGGCGCGCCGTGTTCTCGGCTGGGCGCGGCTACGACCAGGGCGAGTACACGCCGTTCGGTGCGTCGTTCGAGAACAGCCGCGCCGTGTTCGACGAGCAGATGGAATACATGATGGCGGCGTGGCGGCAGTCGCCCTTCGAGTTCCATGGCCGATACTACTCGACGCCCGAGCCCCTCACGATCGTCCCGCGGCCGGTGCAGCGGCCGCACCCCGAGGTGTACGTGGCGTGCTTCTCGAAGCCGTCGATCGAGCTGGCGGCCCGCCTGCGCGTCCACACGATCTTCGCGCCGTTCGCCGCCGCGATGCTGTTCGGCTCGGTCCAGGAGGCGGCGCGCGAAAGCAAGCGGATGGCCATGGAGGCCGGCCATCCGGACCCTAAAGTCATGTGCAGCTATTTCGTGTCCGTCGCGCACAGTCCATCCGAGGCCGATCGCGCGCGCGAGCGTCTGCTGCACTACCTTCACAGCATCCTGCCCGTGCTTCCGAGCGACCGGAGCACGGCCCCGCCCCACATCGCCTACTTCGTGGACATCGTCGAGCGGCTCAAAGCCATGAAGCCGAGCCAGCTGGGCGACCGGAGCATCGTCACCGGTGACGTCGAGCACTGCATCGAGGTGCTGAAGCGATGCGAGGCAGGCGGCCTCTCCGAGGTCATCCTGTACTTCAACTTCGGCGAGCTGAGCCATCGCGACACGCTCGCGGCGATGGAACGCTTCGCCAAGGAAGTGATGCCGCATTTCGCCGAAAGGAACGAACCCGTCGTCGCAGGGAGGGCGTCATGAATGCCGGTTCGAGCCGTCCCGTCGCCCAGGTGGGCAGCGATCCGAAGCTGGTCGCGTTCAGCGAGGCCGCGCACCGCCACGCGCTGATGCCGGGCTGGGAATTCCAGGGCGGTATGGCCACCGCGCCGGTCCCGGCCGAGCAGGCGTACCGCTGGAGCTGGAGCGAGGTCCTCCGTCCGATGATGGTGAAGGCGTACGACGTCGTGGACCCGGTCAAGGCCGAGCGTCGCAACCTGATCATGGCCAATCCCGGCCTCAAGCGCGCCGCCACGACCGAGACCCTGATCGCCGCGATCCAGGGCGTGCTCCCGGGCGAGATCGCTCCGGCGCACCGCCACACCGCCGGGGCACTCAGGTTCATAATCGAAGGGCGCGGCTCGGCCACGACCGTCGACGGCGAGCCCTGCTACATGGACCCTGCGAGCCTGATCCTCACGCCTCAGTGGTGCTGGCACGATCACGCCAACGAGACCGACCAACCCGTCATCTGGCTCGACGTCCTCGATGTGCCCTTCATCGTGGGGATCAACCAGTGGTTCTGGGAGCCGTTCCCCCACGAGATCCAGCCGCGGTCGCGTCCTCGGGGCGGAAATCTCAAACGGTTTGGCGCCGGCATCGTCCGGCCGGTCGGTCCGCGCGTCCACGACGGCCCCTCGCCGCTCCTGGTCTACCCGTGGGATCGCGCCGAGGCGGCGCTCGCCGAGCTGGCCGAGCTCGACACGAGCGACGGCGGGGTGATCGTCGAGTACAACAACCCCGTGACGGGCGGCCCGGTGCTTCCGACCATCGCCTGCTACGCCCACATGCTCCGGCCGGGCGGTGTGACTCGCGCGCGCCGGACGAACGCGAGCGCCATCGTGCACGTCGTCCGGGGTCGCGGCCGCACGATCGTCGGCGATCAGAAGCTCGAGTGGGAGACCGGTGACTGCCTGGCCGTTCCGCACTGGACCTGGGTGCAGCACGAGAACCGGTCGGCCACCGAGCCCGCGTTCCTCTTCAGCTCGACCGACACGCCGATCCTCGAGGCGTTCGGCATCTATCGCGAGGAGCGCGCTCCGGACCCCTCGTGATGAAGTTCGGCCTCAACTTCTTCCCGTCGTTCCGGGCGAGCGACTATTCGACGGCGGAGTACTTCGCCCAGTGCCTGCGCCTCGCGGAGCGCGCCGACCAGCTCGGGTTCAATTCGATCAAGACGGTCGAGCACTATTTCTTCGACTACGGCGGCCACTCGCCGAATCCGGTCGTGTTCCTGTCGGCCGTCGCGGCCCGCACCCAGCGAATCCGCCCGATCACCGGCGCCGTCATTCCGGCATTCAACCACCCCGTCAAGCTCGCCGCGGAGCTGGCGGTGCTGGACAACATCAGCAACGGCCGCCTCGACGTGGGCTTCGGCCGTGCGTTCATCCCGAAGGAGTTCGAGGTGTTCGGGGTGAGCATGGAGGAGAGCCGCGCGCGCTTCGAGGAAGGCATCGACATCGTCACCAGGCTCTGGACCGAGGACCGCGTGTCCTACGAGGGCAAGTTTCACCGGTTTCGCGACGTCCACCTGAAGCCGCGTCCGGTCCAGAAGCCTCACCCGCCCATCTGGGTCGCCTCGGTCGCGTCGGTCGAGTCGTTCATCTGGGCGGGCCAGCGCGGTTACCACGTGATGATCGTGCCCTACGCCGGGAGCATCCAGAAGGTGCGGGACATGGTCCGCGCCTACCGCCAGGCCTGGCGCGAGGCCGGGCACCCGCCGGGCACGGAGCAGGTGCAGAGCTCGCTGCACTGCTACGTGGCCGAGACGCACCGCGAGGCCGTCGAGGGTGCGAAGCCGCGCATCGAGCGCTACATCGAGGTCTTCAGCGAAGCCGTGAGCGCGTGGGCGACCCATCAATCCGCTCAGTACGCGAACTACGGCAAGATGGTCGAGTCCATCGCCAGGACGACCATCGAGTCGATGCTGGAGGACCGTCAGGCGCTGATCGGGACGCCGGAGGAAGTGATCGAGCAGCTCGAGTACCACATCGACGTCTTCGGCGAGTTCGAGCCCTCCATGCAGATCAACTTCGGCGGGATCGGCGACAAGGAGGCGCTGCGGACGCTCGAGCTCTTCGCCAGCCGCGTCATGCCCACCGTCCTCTCGTGGAGCGCGCGTCGGTGAGGAAGCTCAGCGGTCACCCGACCCCGACCTGTCCTTCACGTCTCACTACCAGATCACGCGTGGGATGCTCGAGGCGCCCGAGCGATACTGGCGTCAGCTCCTGACAGAAACCGAGGAGGCCACATGATCACCGCGACCGTGCGCTACAAGCTGCCGCCGCATATCGACTACGCAGCCTGCCGAGAGCATTTCATAAGATTGCCCCCGGGTTCCAGCAGGTGAAGGGCCTGATCAGCAAACACTTCATTTGGAGCGAAAGCGGCTGGGCGGGCGGCGTCTACCAGTGGGAAACTCTCGACGACGCAAGGACGTTCTACGGTGGGCCGTGGCTCGCCGGGATTGTCGAGCGCTACGGCATGCGCCCGCACATCGAGTTCTACGAGGTGTTCGCGCTGACCGACAACGCACGCGGCACGGTCGAGTTGTTCAAGGAACCGCTGCTGCGGCACGCGACCACGCGGTAGTCATTCAGGAACCTCGGGGAACAGGCCGCGCGCCACCGCCTTCTCAGTCACCCCCCGCCCCCGCCGCGGCCTTCGGCGCCAACCCCGTGCTCGTATCGGCCAGCACCTCGCGGTGTCCGATGCCCAGCGTCTTGATCCACCGCTGCTGTCCCAGGGTCAGCGCGATGAAGAAGCCGAGCTCGACCAGCTCGGGGTTGGAGAAATGCTGGCGCAGCTTCGTCCACAGCGCGTCGTCCGCGATCTCGGCGTTCCAGACGATGGCGCTGGCGTAGGTGAGGGCCACCTTCTCCCGGTCGGTGAACTTCGGCGAGTCGGCGAAATGCAGGAGGTCGTCGTACTTGTCCTCCGTCAACCCTTTCCGTCCGGCCTGGACGGAACGCTGGACCCCTCAGTATTCGCACTCGATCGACTTCGAGACGTACACCCGGCAGAGCTCCTTGATGGCGTGATCGCAGACGCCCTGCCGGAACGTGAGCTCCCAGGCCTGCGAGAAGGCGCGGATGACGCTTGGATTGTTCGCGCGGATCGCCTGGCTCTCCGGCCGCGGCGTTCCCTCGCGGCGGGCGCGTTCCAGGTAGTCCAGAATCTCCGGGTCGGTCACCGCCGACGGATCGACGTAAGGGATGTGTGGCATGTGTCCCCTCCTCTCGTGGGCTACCACACGCTCTTGCCGCCGAAGCGACGCTCCCAGCGCGGGATGACCTCTTTGTTGTAGACGTTGTCGGGCACTTCGCCGCGCAGAGCGTGCAGCACGGACTCGGTCGCCCACTGGATGCCCGGGCCGAGCCCGCTTCCCACGTTGGACGAGACCATGTGGGGCGAGAGCAACACCTTGTCGCCGAGATTGCGCAGCTGGCTGTCGAGCGCCAGCGGCTCCTCCTCGAACACGTCGAGCGCGGCGCCGCCGATCTGTCCCTTGAGCAGGGCCTCGATGAGCGCCGGCTCCTGCACGCAGGGGCCGCGCGAGGTGTTGATCAGGATCGCCTTGCGCTTCATCAGCGCGAGCTGCTCGACCCCGATCATGTGCCGGGTCTCCCGCGTCAGCACGACGTGCAGGCTCACCACGTCCGACTCGCGGAGCAGCGTCGGCAGATCCACGCGGGCCACGCCGTGCTCCGTGAACTTGCTCTCGGGCACGTACGGGTCGGTGGCCAGGATCCTCATCTTCCACGGACGCATCAGGGTGGCGATGCGGCTGCCGATCCTGCCGAGACCGATCAGGCCGATGGTGATGCCCGCGTAGCCGTCGGCGCGGGAGCCGAAGTAGGTCCCCTGGAGCTGTTGATCCCGCCAGGTTCCGTTGTTTTTAAGGTGCCGGTCGCGCTCCCGGACTTTCTTCAGCAAGGTGAGCATGGCGGTGATCGTGCCTTCGGCCACGCCACCCCAGTTCGATTCGGTCGGGCCGTGGCAGACCAGGATCCCCATATCCGTCGCCGCCTCGACGTCCACGTCGTCGACGCCGATCGTGTATTTGGCGACGATCCGGAGGTCGGGCGAGCTCTCCATGATCTTCCGGCTGATGGGGACGTTCCGGATGGACGTCCCCATGAGGGCGTGGGTCCCCTGCGCCATGCGGATCAGCTCGGGCTCGCTGTTGCCCTGCGGCGTGTCCCAGGAGGCTTTCCCCAGGCGCAGCTCACATCCCTCCGCCTCGAGTCTCTTGTGGCTGTCTCGCGCTTCGTCGACAGGGGCGAAAATGAACACCGTCGCGGCAGTCATCACACGGTTCCTCCTGGGTCAGCGCAGCTTGCCATTGCCCGTCACGTCGGCCAGAATCCGGGTGGTTCGGCCCTGGGGCACCGAAGGGCTGACCGCTTGATACCGAGCGCGGGACTGAGCTGTCAAGGGGGACCACACCCCGAGGGGAGGCCGCGATGGTCCAGTTCAGTGTGAACGATGCCGACGGCCACATCACCGAGACGACCGAGCAGCTCCGCCCGTATTTCGACGGACCGCAGGGTGAACGCGGTCATTGGGCCGGGCGCCGCTCCTATTACCCGGAGGACGGCTGGGACCGCTCCCTCGGCGGGAAGCTGGGGAGCAGCGTGAACGACGCGAAATCCTGGCTCAAGCTCATGGACGAGGGCGGCATCGAGTCGACCGTCCTCTATCCGACGGGCGGGCTCGCCATCGGGTGGGTGCGCGAGCCCGACTTCGCGGTGGCGCTCTGTCGCGCCTACAACAACTTCCTCCACCAGGAGTTCCTGACCGTGAGCCCGCGGCTGAAGGGGGTGGCGCTGCTCCCGTTCCAGGACGTGCCCGAGGCGGTGAAGGAGCTGCGCCGGGCGGTCACCGAGCTCGGGATGTCGGGCGCGTTCGCGCCGGCGGTCGGGCTCCGATTGCCGCTCGGACACCCGGACTTTCATCCGATCTACGCGGAGGCGGAGCGGCTCGGATCGATGGTGGCGTGTCACGCCACCGTCCGGGGCCCGCACTTCTTCGGCGCCGACGGCTTCGACAAGTTCATCGAGGTGCACACGCTGTCTCATCCCGTGGCCCAGATGATCCAGCTCACCGGCATGATCTTCGAAGGCGTGCCGGAGAAGTATCCGAGTCTCCGGATCGGCTTCATGGAGGCGGGGTGCTCCTGGCTCCCGTTCTGGATGGACCGCATGGACGAGGAGTGGGCCAAGCGCGCCGTCGAAGCACCACTGTGTCGGAAGAAGCCCAGCGACTATCTCCGATCCGGACAGCTCTTCTTCGCCGCCGAGGGGGACGAGAAGTCCGTGCCCGAGGTCGTGCGCCGGCTGGGCAACGACATCATCTTCTATGCGAGCGACGTGCCCCACTGGGATCACGACTTTCCCGAGAACATTCACGAGCTCGCCACCCGCGAAGACCTGAGCGTGGAGTCGAAGCGCAAGATCCTCTACCTGAACACCCGGCGGCTCTACGAGCTCGCGCCGGTCGGCCAGGTCAGGTCCGGGCGCTGAGCAGGTCGCCGCAGTCCGCCCGCACGGCCCAGTACTCCCACGCCCGCCACATGGCCGGATCGTCGGGCTTCATGGACGCGTGCGCCTCGATCTCTCCGCGTGACAGCGCCTTGACCTCGCCGAGGCGCAACGCGTCCAGGAGCACCCGGGCGTTGACCGGCATGTAGACACCGATCCGGACGGCCTCGGGGAGCGAGCGCCCGGCCGCGACGAACCCGTGCCCCCGCATCAAGGCGACACGCGCGCCACCGAGACCGCGCGCCAGGTCACGTCCCTGCGCCGTGTTCACCACCAGGAGATTGGTGTCGCCGAAATTGTCCCGGATGTCCCACACGGGGATGCGCGCTCCGATGAAGCTCGCCATGTGCACGACGGGCCGGAGCGGCGTCGCCGAGATGGTAAACGGCAGCACCGCCTCGGCGTGGGCGTGCACGACCGCCTGAACGTCGGGCCGCGCCTCGTAGATCGCGCCGTGGATGAACCGCTCGAGATAGGGCGCGCGCGTGTCGCCGCCCACCGACTTCCCCTCGAGGTCGAACTCGACGATGTCGCCGCGCTCGACGAGCTCGGGGGCGCGCGAGCGCGACAGCAGGTAGCGCGTCGGGTCGAGTGGATGGCGCACGCTGACGTGGCCGTAGGCGTCGACCACGCCCTCGTGCGCGAGGATGCGGTTGGCGATCACCACGTCACGGAGGGCCTTCTCGAGCACGTTCGGTGTCATCGCGGTCATGCCCGGGCCTCAGCGGAAATGGCGGCCCGACGTCGCGTCGGGTACGCGCAGCCCGAGCCCCTCGATTTGTAACGCCACCTCGGCCATGTACTCGGTTCGCGCCGCTTCGTTCGACCGTCGCTTGAGCCCCCAGTATTGGTATCGGGCCGCCCGCGTCGAGTTCGACCGCCCGAACATGTCGAGCCCTCGCGGGTACCACCGGTCCACCGCCGCCTGGGCCAGAGCCTTCCCTTCCTCGGTCCGCACCATATCGCGGAGTTTCACGAGGCCGTAGCCCACGTGCGTCTTTTCCTCCTGAATGATCCTCGGTAACGCACGGTCGAGCGGCGCGTAGGAGCCGCCGACGAACTCTTCGAGCTGGTACTGGCCGACGCGATCGATCAGGAACCCGAACGCGGCCACGTCCGCCCACGTCGGCATCGCCTGCCGGAAGGCCTCGAGGTCGCGTCGGGACTTCTCGATGTACATCAGCTCGGAGGCGTCCTCGCCCAGGTCGTTGAGGAGCCGGTTGATCTTGCGGAAGTGGTCGATCTCCTCGCCGGCGACCTTGGCGAGCATCCACTGGTCGTCCGCCGACGGCGCCGTCAGGAGCCACTGGTTCACGTAGAGATGCGGGCCGCCGATCTCGCAGTCGGCCTGGATGCGTAGCACGCGCTTGAGCAGTGCCTGATACTCGTCCGGCATCTTCGGCACGTCGGGCGCTTCGAGCTTGTCCGTGAACGGTCTGTCCGTGGTCATGACGGGGACCCCTTCGGGCAACGCTTGACACTGCGCAAGATCATCTCGACATAGCGGTCGGCGATCGATTCGGGGGCGAGCCGGCCGCGGTCCGAAAACCACGTCGCGACCCCGGTGCACATCGTGAGGATCGCCATGGCGGTCAGCCTCACGTCCGACACCTGGAAGACGCCCGCCCGGACGCCCGACGTGAGCAGACCGCGGAACACGCGCTCGTACTCGTCGCGCCGGGTGAGGACGAGGCGCAGATTGCCCTGGGTCAGCGAGCGCAGCTCGCTGTGGCTCAAGAAGGCCTCGTGCTGGCTGTGCGCGTGGAAGAGCACGTGGAAGCGCACGGCCGCCCGCAATCGCGCCTCGGGGCCCTCCACCGCCGCCACGGCCCGTCCCACGCCGTCGAGCAAATCGTCGAGCGTGCGGTCGAGGATCGCGAAGAGGATGTCCTGCTTGGACCCGAAGTGATAGTAGAGGCTCGCCGCCTCCATGCGGAGCCCCCGCGCCAGCGTGCGCATGGAGCTGCCGTGGTAGCCGCGCACGCGGAAGAGGGCGATCGCCGCGCGAAGAATCCGCTCGGCGGCCGCGGCGCGCTCGTGCGTGGCGACGATCGTGGCCATACCTACCTAACGTTCGTTAGTACCCCGCGCGCGTCGCCTTTGTCAAGCCGGCGGCCGGCGGCGCGTTCATCCCGCTGCTCACCCTGGGCATTCCGGCCAACGCGGTCATGGCGATTCTCCTGGGGGCCGCTGATGATCCACGGGCTCCCGCCCGGCCCGCTCCTGGTCAAGCAGGCTCCCGATGTCTTCTGGGGGATCATCACCAGCATGTACACCGGCAACGCCATCCTGCTCGTGTTGAATCTTCCGCTCATCCCCCTGTGGGCCCGGCTCCTGCGCGTGCCGTACGCCACCATGTATCCGCTGATTCTGCTGTTCTGTCTCATCGGCGCCTACAGCGTCGGCAACAACATCGGCGACGGGATCGTGATGTGGGTCTTCGGGATCGTCGGTTATCTGCTGAAGAAATTCGACTACGAGGGCGCCCCCTTGGTCCTGGCGATGGTGATCGGCCCGATGATGGAGGAAGCCCTGCGTCAGTCGCTCATAATCGAGGGACCGGTTGAGGCGAGGCGCGCGCCTGTCTCCCGTACGACGTCGACCAGCGCCGCGACGTCCGCCTCCGTCGTCGCGTAGTGGAGGACGCAAGCCCGCAGCGCAAAGCGGCCGCGGAGCGTGGTCTGGGTCAGGAAGGCCTCGCCCGAGGCCTGCACGTCCTGCATCAGGCGCTCGTTGAGGGCGTCGAGCGCGCCGGCGTCGCCGCGCAGGCGCGCGGGCGCGTAGCGAAAGCAGACGATCGAGAGCT
>Ga0209237_1002367_pt1 | contig 11313 bp, 10 predicted proteins | sample GraSoi013_1_40cm_2_FD_185820 | JGI IMG/M metagenome (GOLD analysis project Ga0209237, IMG submission 185820) | Grasslands soil microbial communities from the Angelo Coastal Reserve, California, USA - Sample 10_02_2013_1_40cm (SPAdes) (version 2) | ecosystem: Environmental > Terrestrial > Soil >...
GAGATTCAGGACCGCCGGCTGAAGAATCTGCTTGCGGCTGAACGCGAGCAGCTGGCGAGTCAAGTCGGCGGCTCGATCCGCGGTCTGCTCGATCAGCTCGATCTCCGCGCGTACCGGATCCGCCGTCGCGAGCCGCCGGAGCAGGAGCTGGCTGCGCCCGGTCATGACGGTCAGGAGATTGTTGAAGTCGTGGGCGATGCCGCCGGCCAGGCGCCCCACGGCCTCCATCTTCCTCGCCTGGGTGAGCTGGTCCTGGGTTTCGGAGAGCTCATCGTAGGCCCGCTGCGTTTCCTGGTAGAGGCGACTGTTTTCAAGAGCCACCGCGGCCTGGGAAGCGAACGCGGTCGCGATCGTGAGATCTTCGGGGGAGAAGCCTTCCTCGCGTCGGGTGCGAATGCTCAGCACCCCGACGACACGCTCGCCGATCTTGACCGGGACCACGAGCATACCGCGGTAGCCGAGGCGACAACTGGCCTCGCGATGAGCCGGAAGAATCCGCGCGTCGTTCGCAAGGTCTGTGACGGCGAGGGCCTCCCCACCCGCCGCGACCATTCCACTGAGGCTCTCGCCGATCTTGAGACGGGGTGTGAGCATGATCTCGTCGTTGTCGCCCCACGATCCGCTGACCACCAGCTCGTCGCCTTCCATGAGGCGAAAGCCGACAGACTCCGACCCCAGGAGGCGTCCACAGGCTTCGGCGATGCTCTCGAGCAACGACGCGACCGGCTGAATCCTCGAGAGCTCACGACTGGCGCTCAGGAGCGCCTCGAGCCGGCCCTGATGATGCTTCGACTCTTCCAGCAGACGGGCGTTGTGGATGCTGATGGCGGCTTGGCTGGCGAGCAGGCGCATCAGCTCCTTGTCTTCCGCCGTGAAGTGGCGTTCGCCGTGGAAGAAGATGGCGAGGACGCCCACGAGGAGATCGCCGGCGATGAGCGGAAGACCGGCAAAGCCTCGGAGGCTCGTCGAATCCTGGCCGACGTCGACGATGTACTCGGGGACCCGAGATTCGACGATCGGCCCGATCAACCCCTCGCCGTAACGGATGACGCGAAGCTCCGTCGCCAGCTGTTCCAGCTCGGGACCGACTCGAAAGCTCCCCTGATCGCGAAGCACCCGGCTCACAGGATCGGCCACCCAGACGCGCGCCATCGCGGCGCCGAGCAGGGTCGTCGCGGCCCGCGCCACGGCCTGAATGACCCGTGGGCTGTTGCCGGCCGACGTCATGAGATGCGTCAGCGCGCTGAAGGCCTCGAGCTTCTCCGCGCGTTGCTGCGTCTGCCGGTAGAGTCGCGCGTTCTCCAGCGCGATCGCCGCCTGGGCCGCAAACGCCCCGACGATGTGCAGGTCCTCCAGGGAGAACCCGTACTCCCGCCGCGTCCTGATGCTCAGGACGCCCAGCACTTGCGCTCCTCCTACCGTGAGGGGCACGCCGAGGAAGGCTCGATAGTCGTGGCGCCGATACGCCTCTCGGTGCGACGGCGTCAATCGGGGATCGTCGGCAGGATTCCAGACCACCAGAGGCTCTCCACTCACGGCGACGGTTCCGGACAGGCTCTCACCCATCTTGAGCCGCGGGGTCGACATGGCCTCGCGAGAGGTGCCATACGCGCCTGCGAGCACCAGGTCGTCGCCGTCGCGTACGCGGATACCGACCGAGTCCGAATCGAGGAGCTGTCCGCACGCCTCGGCCATCTTCCCGAGCAGAGACTCCAGGGGCTGGATTCGAGACAGCTCGCGGCTCATGTCCAGGAGCGCTTCGAGTCGAGCGCGGTGGGTAGAGACTTCACGGGTCGACTCGGTCGCCGTCGCCGTCGCCGCGTGGGTTCGATCAAATTCTGTCGTCACGGTCTCCGGTTCCCTGAGGAGTGTAGGAATCGCAAAGAACAGGCCATTTCCGGCGCCCATGCAACAGGCTGATATCGCGGATATTTGTCGATCGACTACGCCGGCCGAGCGGATGATTTCTTACCGATTGCGGTCAGTAGATGCCCAGGTGCTGGCGCAGGTCGACGCCGCTCTGCTTGAGCTCGGCCGCGGGCCCGTCGACGACCACCCGGCCGCTGTTGAGGACGACGATGTCGTCGGCGACGTCGAAGACGAGCTTGGCGTTCTGCTCGACGAGCACGATGGAGAGCCCCTCGGCCTTGAGCCGGCGAATGGTCGACATGACCTCGACGACGATCTGCGGCGCCAGGCCCTCCGAGGGCTCGTCCATCAGGAGCACGCGCGGGTTCGCCATCAGCGCGCGGCCGATCGCGAGCATCTGTTGCTCGCCGCCGGAGAGCGAGCCGGCGATCTGCTTGCCCCGCTCCCGAAGCCGTGGGAAGAGCGCGGAGACCGTGTCGAGCGTCCACAGCGTCGGCGCATCGCCGCGCGCCCGACGCCCGGCGACCTCGAGGTTCTCGTGCACGGTGAGGCTGCGAAAGACGCGTCGCCCCTGGGGCACCAGCGCCACGCCGAGCGCCGCGATGGCCTCGGGGGCGCGGCCGGTCACCACGCGGCCATAGACCGTGACCGCGCCGTGCCGCGGCGGAAGCAGGCCGACCGTCACGTTCATCGAGGTGGACTTGCCCGCCCCGTTGCGGCCGAGCAGGCCGAGGAGCCGGCCCTCCCCCAGGCGCAGCGACACCCCGTGCAGCACGTGGCTGTCGCCGTAGAAGGCGTCGATCCCACTCAGCACGAGCGCGTCATTCGCCAAGGCGCCCACTATACCGCGATGCTGGTGCGCGTCTGAGCGTTCAGCTAAACTTTCGCGAGCCATCCCTCCACCGAGATGACGCGGAAATGGTAGTGGAAAGCGCACCACCCGTTGCCACGGGCGCGCCGCTTCCTCTCAGGCGGCGCCATCCTCGCCTGCTCGCCATGCTCGCTGTGCTCATCGGCATCAGCGGCGCCCTCGGACTGGCGGAGGTGGCCTTGCGGATGTGGGAGGCGCTACGCGCGGCCCCGATCGTGCCCGGGGTGATCGAAGGACCCAAGGATCTGCGCTTCAAAGGGCGCATCAAGCCCAATCTCGATGCCGTGATCCGTCGTCACCCGACCTCGGGGCGCGACGTGCGGGTACGGACCAACAGCCTCGGGCTACGCGGGCCCGAGGAGACGAGAAAAGCACCGGGCGAGATCCGTGTGTTCGTCCTCGGCGACTCCATCACCTTTGCCGAGTATCTGGACGAGGAGGAGACCTATCCTGCGATTCTCGAGCGAACCTTGGCCGAAGCAGTCCCAGGTCGGGCCGTGCGTGTGCTCAACGGCGGCGGTCCCAACGTGGGTACACGCGACGAGGCGGCGTTGCTCGAGGAGCTGGCCCCCGTGGTGCGGCCCGATCTCGTCCTCGTTGCCTTCTACCTCAACGATGGCCTTCGCCCGGTCCCGTATCCCGACGTAATACGATTGCCAGTCTGGATCGGCTGGAGTCGGCTCGCCGACCGCGCTTCCAGCCTGTGGGCGAGGGCAACCCACCGTACGCGCCACGGTGCGCGCCATCGCTGGGTGCAGGAATTTAGCGCTCGTCGTTGGGTGAACGACCGGACGGCCTTCGACCGAGTCATTGCGCTGGCCGAGTCGGATTGGGGTGTCGCCTGGCACGACTACTCGTGGTCAGTGGTGGAGGAGGGGCTTGAGCGCATGATCCGGCTCGGGCACCAGCATGGCTTCCAGGTGCTCATGGCAGCCTTCCCAGCGAGCGTCCAGGTGGAGAGTCGCTTTGAAGATGACCGACCGCAGCGGCGGGCGCGCGAGCTGGCGAGCCGGCTTGGGCTTCCGTTTGTCGATCTTCTCCCGGTGCTGCGTGCCGCCGCCGCGGAAAGCTTATTTTACGATCACTGTCATCTGACCCCGCACGGCAATGCGCTGGTCGCGAAGGCATTAGCGCTGTTCGTAGCCCGTCACGCACTTAGGCTGGGTTCGCGCACTATTCAATGAGTGGAGTAGAATCGGCCCGTGCTGAGCGAGGACCAGAACAGGGCACTGACGGAAGTCGGCGCCGGCACGCCCATGGGCGAGCTGCTGCGCCGGTACTGGATGCCCGTCGCCGCCGTAGCCGAGCTCGACGACCACCACACGAAGCCCGTACGGCTCCTCGGCGAGGACCTCGTCCTCTACAAAGACGAGGCCGGCAACTACGGTCTGGTCGACCGCCACTGCCCCCATCGTCGCGCCGACCTCTCCTACGGCTGGGTCGAGCAGCGCGGGCTCCGCTGCCACTACCACGGCTGGCTCTGGGACCATACCGGCCGGTGCCTGCAGCAGCCGTTCGAGGAGACGGCGCACCCGGACGCGCGGTTCAAGGATCGCGTCCGCATCAAGTCGTACGCGGTGGAGTCCAAGGGCGGCCTCTTGTGGGCCTACCTCGGGCCGCCGCCGGCGCCGCTGGTGCCGACCTGGGAGCCGTTCACCTGGCAGAACGGCTTCGTGCAGATCGTATTCTCGGAGGTTCCCTGCAACTGGTTCCAATGCCAGGAGAACTCCATCGACCCCGTGCACTTCGAGTGGCTGCACTCGAACTGGTCGCGCGCGCTGAGCCGCGCCGACGGAGACCGGTCGCCGACGCACCTGAAGATCGGCTTCGAGGAGTTCGAGTATGGCTTCACCTACCGGCGGATCCTCGAGGGCCAGTCCGAGCAGGACGAGCTCTGGACCGTCGGGCGCTGCTGTCTCTGGCCGAACTGCTTGTTCACCGGCGGCCACTTCGAGTGGCGCGTGCCCATCGACGACGCGAACATGCTGAGCGTGGGCTGGTTCTTCGATCGCGTGCCGAACGACATGGAGCCCTTCAAGCAGGACCGGATCCCCTACTGGACGAGCCCGATCAAGGATTCGCTGACGGACCGGTGGATCACCTCGCACGTCATGAACCAGGACTTCGTCGCCTGGGTCGGCCAGGGCACGGTCGCCGACCGCACGCAAGAGCATCTGGGCGAGAGCGATCGCGGCGTCATCATGATGCGCAGGCGCATCCTCGAAGACGCCGAGCGGGTGGTGCGCGGCGGCGAGCCCAAGGGCGTGATCCGAGATCCGGAGAAGAACCGGTGCATCCGGCTGCCGATCATCGGCCGCGATTTCTTCGTCAACGGCTCGTCGCGGGTCGAGAGCGAAACCTCGCGCCAGCGGACGCCGGGGCTGCTTCTCCGTAAAGAATTCCCCTTCCTGACGGGACAGCCGGAGGAGGTCCGGGCGGCGTATCGCCGCGCGATGGGCCTGCCGGAGCCCGGCGTCGACGCCCGCTCGCCCGCGGGCTGAGAGGGCGATCATGGCGGACATCGTTCTCGGTATCGGCACCTCGCACACGCCCATGCTCACGCTGTCGGCCGATCTCTGGCCTTCGTATGCGCGCAACGACCAGCGAAATCCCGAGCTCGCCTTCCCTCCGCACGGCCTGGTGATGCCGTACCAGGAAGCGCTCGACTCCATCGCTCCGGACAGACGGGCGCACTATCGTGGGACGGAACCCTTTCAGGCGCAGGCGGAAGCGTGCCAGCGGTCGCTCGACGACCTGTCGAGCACTCTGCGCGCCGTCAACCCGGACATCACCGTGATCATCGGCGACGACCAGGACGAGTGGTTCTTCGAGGACAACATGCCCGCCCTGGCGGTCTACTGGGGCGAGAGCGCGCCGCTGATCCCGCGCAAGGTGCCGCCCGGCTCGCGCGATCCCGAGGTCGCCGAAGCCATCATGCGCGGGTACGGCGACGTCCCGATGGACGTTCCGGTGGCGAGCCGCTTCGGCCGCTTCCTGATCGAGTACCTGATCGAGCACGACTTCGACGTCGCCCACATGCGCTACGTCAAGCAGCCGTACGGCGGGCGGGTGGCGCGGCGGTATCCCACGAAGCAGGGCGAGCTCGACTATGTGCGCGAGACGCCTCCGCGCGAGCAGGGGCTGCCGCACGCCTTCGCCTTCGTCATCAAGCGCCTCTTCGACAACAAGCCTGGAGCGATTCTGCCGGTGTTCCAGAACACCTGCTACCTGCCGAACCAGCCCACACCGCGACGCGCCTTCGCAACGGGGGAAGCGATCGCCGCGGCGGTCGAGGAGTGGAAGGAGCCCGCGGCGGTCGCCGTCATCGCCTCGGGGGGCTTGAGCCACTTCGTCGTCGACGAAGAGCTCGATCGCGGGCTGCTGGGAGCGCTCGAGCGCAACGACGCGGCGGCCCTGCGCGCGATCCCGCGCCACCGGCTGCACTCCGCCGGCTCGGAGACGTTGAACTGGGTGGCGCTCGGCGGCGCGATGCAGCGGGCGCGGCTGAAGATGGAGCTTCTGGCCTACGTCCCCGTGTATCGCACACCAGCCGGGACGGGCGGCGGCTGGGCCTTCGCGCGCTGGCGATGACCGCGACGTCAGGACGACGAGCGATACGCCTCGCCATCGAGGACGCGTCGCTCCTCGTCCCAGATTTGGAAGCATGTGACGTGAAACTGAACCGGCCGGCCGCCAGCGAGGCTCGTCCCCTCCATCAGCAGCTGGTTTTTCGCCAGGATCGAATCACAGGCATCGCACTTCTCCCCGTCGCTTGGGGTCCCCCAGACGGTCGGGATGCGGTCGCTCGGCAGGCGACCGTCGCTGAGCTTGCGGCGGATGAGCTGGCGGAGGGCGTCTTGCGTGTTCATAGAGACCTCCAGACACTCGTAGGGTAGGCAGAGGACAACCACTGGAGCAAGTACGACGTTGTTAGTAGAGAGATGCCATGCCACGACCGGGTGACCGCAGCGTAGCCGCGATCGAACGCGTCGTCTTGGCGATTCTCGACAGCCAGGTCGCCGAGCGCCGTAGTCTCCGCGAGCTCGCCGCGCGAGCGTCGATGAGCCCCTCGTATTTCTCCCGGACTTTCCACGCTGTGGCAGGGATGTCGCTTCGAGACTATCTGCGCGGGCGGCGACTCAATCGGGCGGTCGAGCTACTGATGAGCTCGCAGCGCTCGCTGACGGACATCGCGGTCGAGTCCGGCTTCTACGACTTGCCGCACCTCGACAAGACCTTCCGGCAGTGCCTCGGCATCTCTCCGCACGACTTCCGCGCCAGGCACGTCGCCCCCGCCGACGGAGCAGGGCGCGACGCACGGACGCAACGCGAAGTGGCGCAGCGTCTCGTGAAGCGGAGCCGTCAACTTCGCGACACTGCAGATCTCCTGATACGAGAGGCCGAAGCGACGCTCGCGGCGCTCCCTGAGATCATGCGCCAGGCGCCGCCGAACGTCCTTCGGCTCGTGCCTCGTCCTCGTGAAGCACCGCCTGGTGACCTCCGTTCTCCGTGAACGCCTCTTCGCGGTAGAGCCCCAGCGCGTCGAGAACAGGTCGGTCCTGGATCGAGAAGAGGATGGCGGCGTCGCGCGCGGACAGGTTGGCGTGCTCGTGGAGAGCCCAGGACGGGAGCACGACGATGTCCCCCCGATCCCAGGCGAAGCGGCTGCCGTCGATGATCGTCTCGCCCGTCCCCTGGACGACATAGTAGACGGCGCTGCCGGTGTGGCGGTGCGCCTTCAGCCGCGCGCCGGGACGGAGCATCTGGACCCAGCAGGCCATCGTCGGGAGCAAGGCGCGCCCCGTCTGCGGGTGCGTGTACTCCAGAGCCACGCCGTCGAACTCGTCCCCGTCGACGTCTCGCAGGGCACCCAGCGACTGCCACGTCTTCTCCCATGAATAGAGAAGCAGGGGCGAGGACCGCGGCCTCTCCTTCACCCAGGTCGGCGTCAGGCTCACGTGGCCGTGGAGCTGCACGGAGGCGTTGTTCGGCTTGCTCAGCGGCACCTGGGGCTCTGCGTAGAACTGGAAGAACATCGCGTTGAGGGCCTGGACGAGCGGCACGTCGAGGCCGTCCATCCAGACCACCGGCTTGTCGGTCTCGTTGCCGTGGTCGTGCCACGCCCAGCTCGGCGTCAGGATGAGGTCGCCCGGCGCCATGTAGACGCGCTCGCCATCGACGGCGGTGTAGGCGCCCTGCCCTTCCATGATGAAGCGGATCGCCGTCGGCGTGTGACGATGGGCGCGGGCCACCTCGCCGGGCAGGAGGAGCTGGATGGCGGCGATCATCGTGTTCGTCGTCGCCCACCGGCCGTCGAGGCCAGGATTGAAAAGCTGGAGCGCGCGCCGCTCCTCGCCGACCGGCACGGCCTGGCCGGCCTCGCGAATCATCGCCTCGAGCACCGACGCCTTCCACTGGTATGCGATCGCTTTCGGCTCCGGGTGCCGGGTCATCTGACTCGCCAGCTCCCAGAGGCCGTACATGTGGGCGGCGTGCATCCGCTCGTGAAACTCTTGCTCGACCGCGGTGTGGGCTTCACGCGTCATGGCCGTCTCCTACCTCGACACCGGCGATTTCAAGTCGTAGAACCGGAGCGCGTTCTGACCGAGGATCTTCGCCTTCACGCGCGGCTCGAGATCGCTGCGCTTCAGGAGCTCGTCGACCGTGTGGGGCCACTCGCTGTCCCAGTGCGGATAGTCCGAGGCGTAGAGGATGTGGTCCTCACCGACCCACCCGACGACGTACGGGATCGTCTTCTCCTCGGGTTCGCAGGAGAAATAGGCGCGGCCACAGGTCATGTACTCGCTGGGCTTCGCCTTGCAGAGGGGCGCGTCCCACGGGCGCTTCTCGAACTCGCCGTCCAGGTGCTCCATGAAGAACGGCACCCAGCCGGCGCCCGATTCCATGAAGCCGACGCGCAGCCGCTGGAACTTCTCGAAGATCCCGCCGTACACGCAGCTGATCACGGAGATCATCTGCTCGGGCGCGTGGGTCCAGGTGTGCACGCCCAGGAAGTTGTTGAAGCGGTAGGGGTCGCCGGTCTCGCTGCCCGACGCGTGCATGCCCACGGGAACGCCGAGCCGCTCGGCCTCTTCGTAGATCGGCCAGAAGAAGGGATCGGCGACGTTGCGTCCGGGAATGAAGGTCGGGAACATGAGGCCGACGAGGCCCAGGCGCGAGACCGCGCGGTCGAGCTCGCGGGCGGCTTCGGTCGGGTCGAGATAGGGCGCGATGGCCACGCCTTTCAAACGCTGAGGGTCGGCCTTGCACCAGTCGGCGATGAAGTCGTTGTAGGCTCGGCAGAGCGCCGTCTGGTAGTCAACCTCGCGGATCTCGCCGATCCGGAGCGCCGACGTGGGGTAGAGAAACGCCAGATCGATGCCCTCCTGGGCCATGTCGTCCATCATCTCGCGCGGTGTGTTGGGGTCTCTCCCCATGTCGCCGTTGGGCGCCTGGCGCCGGTCCCACTGGGCGCCGGGAAAGAAGGCGCTGCGGCGGCGATACTGCTCCGGGAGATATTTCTGGTAGCACCGGTGCGGGAAGTCCATGACATGACCGTCGCCGTCCACGATGAAGATGCCGTCGCGCATAAGGCCCTCCCTGACCCCAGGATATAGGATTCCCGTTGTCATGGCGCGTGCGGGGTGGTACACGTCCGGCTATCCCCGCGACGCGGAGGGACACCATGATCCTGATCATCGGCGGCATGGGGTTCATCGGGCTCAACACCGCCCTGCGCTTTCTGGAGGTCGGCCAGAAGATCGTCCTCACCCAGCACAGCCGGCACCAGGTGCCCGAAGCCCTCAAGGGCGCGATCGGCACGCGCGTCTTCGTCGCGCGGATGGACGTCACCAACCCCTACGAGGTCTTCGAGATCGTGCGCCGCCACCAGATCGAGAGCATCGTGAATCTGATGGCCCCGCCGGCGCGCAGCCTCTCGACCCAGGCGGACTATCACCTCTATACGGCCGGGCTCCAGAATGTGCTGGAGGCGGCGCGCACGTTCGGGCTCCGGCGCGTGTCGCTCGGCAGCTCGGTCGCCGTCTACGGCGGGCTGCCGGCCGGGCCCTATCGCGAGGACACGACGCTGCCCGTGAGCTCGCCGACGCAGGTCTCGGCCTTCAAGAAGGGCATGGAGATGCACGCGCACTTCTACGCGGCCCAGGCCAAGCTCGACGTGGTCGCGCTGCGGATCGGAAGCATCTACGGTCCGTTCTACTACAGCATGCACAACCCGATCAGCCGCATGTGCCACGCCGCGGCGAAGAACGCCGAGCCCGACTTCAGCGACCGGCCCGACGGCAAGATCTTCGAGGACGATCAGGGGGACTGGACCTACGTGAAGGACGTGGCGCGCGGCATCCAGCAGGTCCACACCGCGGACAAGCTCGCGCATCGCGTCTACAATATCGCCTCGGGCCGCGCGAGCTCGAACCGCGACGCGTTCGAGGCGGTGCGCAAGGCCGTGCCCGGCGCGCGCTGCGCCGCTCTCAAGCCGGGCAAGACGCCGGGCGGATCGACCAATCCGGCGACCGACCTGGCGCGCGCGGCGGAGGTCGGCTACCGGCCCGAGCACTCGCTCGAGACCGGTATCGCGGCGTACATCGACTGGTTACGCACCAACCCGCAATAGAGGAGATCGCGATGGGACGACTGGACGGCAAAGTCGCGCTGATCAGCGGCGGCGCCCGGGGACAGGGAGCGGTTGAAGGGCGGATGTTCGTCCGCGAGGGCGCGGCCGTGGTGCTCGGAGACATCCTCGACGACGAGGGCAAGAAGGTCGAGGCCGAGATCAGGGCCTCGGGCGGTAAGGCGACGTACGTGCATCTGAACGTCACCCGCGAAGCCGACTGGCGCGCGGCCGTGGCGACCGCCGTAAACTCCTACGGCAAGCTGAACGTGCTCGTCAACAACGCGGGCATTCTCTTCCGCTCGAAGATCGAGGAGACATCGGAAGAAGACTGGGACCGCATCATGGCGGTCAATGTCAAAGGCGTTTTCCTGGGTACGAAGTGCGCGATCCCGGCGATGCGGCAGGCCGGCGGCGGGTCGATCATCAACATCTCGTCCACGGCCGGCCTGGTCGGGGCCCCCGGGGGAACCGCCGCGTACACCGCGACCAAGGGTGCGGTCCGCCTGTTCACGAAGTCGACGGCTATTCAGCACGCCAAGGAAGGTATCCGCTGCAACTCTGTTCACCCCGGGCCGATCGCGACGGACATGATCAAGGACGTACTGGAGAACAAGGCCCAGTGGGAGCAGCGTCTTCGGCGGCTTCCGATGGGACGCGTCGGAACGCCCGAGGACGTCGCCTACGGCGTTCTCTATCTCGCGTCCGACGAATCGTCGTACATGACGGGCAGCGAGCTGGTCATCGATGGCGGAACGACCGCCGAGTAATTCCCTCAACTCACACCCAGGAGGCCACAGATGGCTCTGACACTTGCGGAGGCGAATCGGATCGTGCAAGCGGCCGTGACCAAGGCCCAGGAGATGAACATCAAGGTCAGCGCCGCGGTCTGCGACGCCGGCGGGCGCCTGATCGCATTCAACCGCATGGACGGCGCCATCTG
>Ga0209237_1002369_pt1 | contig 11307 bp, 12 predicted proteins | sample GraSoi013_1_40cm_2_FD_185820 | JGI IMG/M metagenome (GOLD analysis project Ga0209237, IMG submission 185820) | Grasslands soil microbial communities from the Angelo Coastal Reserve, California, USA - Sample 10_02_2013_1_40cm (SPAdes) (version 2) | ecosystem: Environmental > Terrestrial > Soil >...
AGCGGTGAGAAAGCGATGCATCCCACTCCGAGCTGTTCGAGCGTGCTCAACAGCTCCGGCTCGACCCAGCGGTTGAGCATCGAATAAACGGGCTGGTGGATGAGGAGTCGGATGCCCATGCCCTGCAGGATCGCCGCCGCTTCGCGGGTTTGCGCCGGCTGATATTGCGAGATGCCGACATAGAGGGCTTTGCCCTGGTGCACCGCGGTCGCGAGCGCCCCCATCGTTTCCTCGAGCGGAGTCTCCGGGTCGGGTCGGTGGTGATAGAAGATGTCGACGTACTCGATTCCCATGCGCTCGAGGCTCTGGTCGAGGCTGGCGAGCAGGTATTTGCGAGAGCCCCAGTCGCCGTACGGACCGGGCCACATGTCCCAGCCGGCTTTGGTCGAGATCACGAGCTCGTCGCGGTGTCCGGCGAGGTCGGTTCGCAGCATGCGTCCGAAGTTCGACTCCGCCGATCCGTATGGCGGCCCGTAGTTGTTGGCCAGATCGAAGTGCGTGACCCCGAGCTCGAATGCGCGGAGGAGGATGGCGCGATTTTCGTCGGTGGGAAGGTTGCCGCCGAAGCGCTGCCACAGTCCAACCGACAGTGCCGGAAGCAAGAGCCCGCTGCGACCGCTCCGCCTGTAGATCACTTGGGCCAGAGTAGCCTATGACCGTGATCGGAATCGAAGAGCTCTCTGGCGTGCTGCCTGCCCTGGTTTCGCCCCTGCACAAGGACGGCACCGCGGACGAAGCGGGCATAAAGCGGCTCGTCGAGCACGTGATCGCGGGCGGCGTGAACGGGCTGCTCCCACTGGGCTCTACTGGTGAGGGCGCGTCGCTCGGGGAGCGGACGCGAGCGCAGATTCTGCGCTGCGTAGTCGAGGCGGCCGCCGGCCGCGTGCCTGTGATCTGCGGAGTGGCACAACCTCACCTCGACGCGGCGCGGGCGGAAATCGCTTCGGCCTCTCGGCTCGGCGCCAGTGCCGCATTGGTCGCTCCACCCTTCTACTACCCGACCGACCAGGCTACCGTGCTGGCGTATTACCGCCGGCTCGCCGCCGAGAGCAAGGTCCCGGTGCTTCTGTACAACATCCCCCAGTTCACGAAGGTGATCACCGAGCCCGCGACGGTCGCCGAGCTCGCGAGAGAGGGCACGATCGCCGGCATCAAGGACTCGAGTCGCGACTTCGAATATTTCGAGAATGTGTGCGTGGCCACGCGGGACGTGCCACGGTTCCGGATCTTCACCGGCAGCGACACGATGCTGCTGGCATCGCTCGTGATGGGCGGGGCGGGCACGATCTGCGGCGCGGCCAACATCGCTCCAGCATGGGTGGTGCGCATCCACGCGGACTACGTGCAAGGGAACTGGGACGCGGCGCGTGCGCACCAGGACGCGTTGGTCGAGCTGGTGATGGCCGTGCGTGGCGGTGTGTTTCCCGCGGCCATCAAGGCGGCACTCCACCTGCAAGGCATCTGCGAGCCCTGGCCGGCTCCGCCCGTCGCCGCGTACGACGACGGCGCGACGGCGCGGCTGCGCGAACGCCTCGAAAGTTGGGGGCTCCTGTCGACTCTCCGCGACTGAGCGCGTGGGGGCCGGATCGGCTAGAGCTTGGCGAAGGCGCCCGTTGGGTCCGCGACAAGCTGGTGCTCGTCGACATCCCGACCGGGCGGCTGCTCGAGGCCGATCCAACAAATCCAGGGCCGCTGCGGCAGCTCGCGAAGCTGGACGTTCCGCTGGGCGCGGCGGCGCCACTGGCGGGCTCGAACGGCGAGTGGATCGCCGCGTGCGGCACGGGCATCGCTCTGATTCGAGCCGGCGGCCGGCTGGAGTGGCTGGATCGCCCGGAGGATGCCAACCGCGTGAAGATGCGGATGAACGACGGCTGCGCAGACCCGAGCGGGCGGTTCTGGGCGGGCAGCATGGCGTTCGACTTCACGCCCGACGCCGGTTCGCTCTATCGCGTCGATCGCGACGGCCGGGTCACCAGGGTTCTCGACGGCATCACCATCGCCAACGGCCCGGTGTTCGATGCAGCTGGGACCACGATGTACTTCACCGACACCGCGCGCGGCCGCATCGATCGATTCAAAGTCGATAGTGAATCCGGCGCCCTCAGCGACCGGACGCTTTTCGTGCAGATGACAGGGCGCCGGGAGAGCCCGGATGGCATGGCGATCGACCACGAGGGCCAGGTCTGGGTCGCGGTGTGGGGAGCGTCCGAGGTCCGGCGCTACCGGCCGGACGGGAGTTTGGCAGAGACCATCTCCGTTCCTACCCGGCAGCCGTCGAGCGTGTGCCTGCTGGGAAGCGACGATCCGCGGATGTTCGTGACGACGGCGGCCGAAGGGCTGAAAGATGAGCTCGGCGGGGCTCTATTCGCCATGCCAACGAACGTACGGGGGCGGCCGGCGAACGAATTCCTCCCGGACTAAACCGCCGGGTGGCGCTCGAGCAGCTCGGCGATCGAACCCTCGAACTTGGCGAGCTGCTTGTGGACCTCGATCACCTCATCCGAGCTGACGGGATCGGTGGGATCGACGTCGGTCTGGTGCTCGGTCCACTCTGTGCCGCACTCGCAGCGATGGAAGAGATAGCGATCCGTGTGGGAGCGATAGATGTAGACGTCCGCGTCCTTCGTGGGACGCCCACAGGCACATTTGCCCTTGTCTGGTTCCAGCTTTGACCTTTGCAATGACGTGTTCCTTGACTTCTATAACGAACCAGAGGCTGTTTCAGTTGCGGATGCTACACCGCGTGCACGAATTTGTGACTGTCAATACGAACGTAAATGAGTTCGGCCTCATCGGTTGGAGTTCACATACGCCAGCAGGCCGTCGAGGTCCCTGAGCCGCTCCGTCTCCGAGGCGTGCTGGAGAGTCTGGTACTGGGAAAGCACGTCTACGAACCCCTCGCCGATGTCGTAGCCGTGCTTGAGCAGGACTTCGCGGCCCTTATCACCAAGGACGTTCAAGACGTCCCGGATCTTGCTCTGAGGCGTCAGATCCACCCCATCGAGTCTTCGACTCGGCGGGGACCCCTGAGATAGAGCGCCGTCAGGCACTCGGCGTCTCAGTGCTCCGGACGATCACGCGGTGCCCATGCCAGAGTTCCGGCACGTCCGCCGGCGGCTCACCGGTGTAGGTGATCTCCAGCGACCAGACTCCGTTCGCCTGAACCGGCGCCATCGACAGCTTGCTTTTCGGGTTCTGGCGCTGGAGCGTCTGGAGCAGGGGGACGCCGTACAGGACGAGCGCTCCCGGCAGGCTGATGGTGTTGATCCGGCCGCCCTCGCTGGAGCCATCGACGCCGGACGTGCGCGAGCCGAGAGCGTGGGTCACGCTGCTAGGTTAGCGGGAGGACCTACCTGGGAGGGCCGCGAGGATGGCGGCGATGGTGGCGTCGTAACCAAGGCGGCCGGTGTCCAGCACCAGGTCGTAGTGCGACGCCAGGGTCCGATCGTGCCCGTACACCTGCTTGATGTAGGCCGTCCAGTTCTCGTCCGCCAGCTTGAGCCGGCGGCGCGCCTCCTCCTCGGTCTTGTTCTCGCGCTCCATGATGGTTTCCACCCGAATCGCCACCTCCGCGCGCAGGAAGACGTGCATCGCCTGCGGATAGTCGTGAAGGAGGTAGGCACCCCCGCGGCCCACGATGACGACGTTCTCGCCCTTGGCAGCCTCGCGGATCACCTGCTGCGTGATCTCGAGGACGGCGCGGCGGGTGTCGAACACGGGGTCGGCGTTGGGCGGGGTCCAGGCCGAGCCGGTCTCCGGCGGGATCATCGGCTCGGTGTTGGCGGCTCCCAGCGCCAGAAGCAGCCGGCTCAACAGCGACCCTGGCTGCTCGTCTTCCGCCTCGACCTCTTCCCTGGGCAGCGCCAGGCGGTGTGCGACCTCGTCGATCAGCTCAGAGTCGAGGAAGTCGGCTTTGAGCTTGGTCGCGAGCATGTGGCCCACGGTCCTGCCCCCGGCCCCGATCTGCCGCCCGATGGTGATGACAGGCATCCGGACTCAAATCTACTGCTCTAGAGGTGAGGGTAGGGACCGAGGATCGTCTTCGCCGTCCCGTCCGCGTGGACGATGACGATGCTCACCAATGGGTGCACACCGCTGTCTCGGGGGTCCTGGAGGAGGACCCCAAAACCGCGGCCATCGGGCTGAACAAGCACGCTGCTCAGCTGTGCGTTTCCATCGAGGCGCCAAACGACAGCGCCGCCGCGCACCTCGATTATCTCGAGGTGGGTGGCGATGCCCGGCGCCCACGGCGTCGTGGCCACCAGGGCCAGCGAGCTGTCGCGGTTGAAGGCGAGCACCGCGACCGACGGGTCGAGCGTGGCGATTACCGACATGTCCGAGACCCGCCGGATGATCGTCGACGGCGCCGCGGGCGCGATCTGGCTCGTAGACTTCGCCGAGTTTTCGGCGATCAGCGTGCCGTCCGGGCTCGCCACGAAGTTGACCTCCTGGTTTGTAGCGAAGGTGAGGTGGGCGAGGGTCTTGCCATCCGAGATCCGGAACACCCAGTACGCCGAGGGCCTGCCCATGTAGCTGTACTGGATGACCGCCTCGTCGTTGCGCGCACTGCAGCCCGCAAAGCTCACGGCGATGATTCCAGACACAACGATGTTCGGATCAAGCGCGACCACGCTGGTCCGGGACGCCGGCGCGTCGGGCAATCGCAGGCCGAGTCGCCATTGGGCGTTGAGGCCGGGAGGGGACCATTCCAGGGTGCACATCTGCCGGCCGTCGTCTGCCCACATCTGGTCCTGGTAACCGGGCGATGCAGGGCCTCCGACTGGCTGACCGAGCCGATCGAGGAACTGGATGGTCGAGTTCTTGCCGTTGTATCCGTACGCGAAGGCCGAGCCGTCGGGCGACTGACCAAAGGCGGTAAGTGGATCAACTGGTTGCGCGAGCTTGACGGTGCCGCGAGGCGTTCCGGACCAGTCGAAGCCGATCAGCCAGCCCGGGTGCTTTGGATCCTGCACGTAAACCAGAGGCACGCCGGCGGAGCAGGTACTTGCCGCTGCGCCAGACGCACTGACATCAGGCCCGCCACGATCGCCACTGTGATCAGGATGGCGGCGGCGACCGCCACCCACTGCAGATTCGGCTGGCGCCCTCCGTCGACTGGATTACCTTGGCGGCCGGAGACCACAGCCTGGACGATCTCGTGACGCATAGCCGGCGGCGGCGGAAAGGCGAGCTGCTCCTTGTCGAATCCGTCCTTTATCTCGGTGCGCAGGTCGGCCATCAGTCCAACTCCAGTCCGGGACGCAGCTTCCTCGCCGCCCGGTAAACGCGCGTCTTGGCGCCCGCGGGGCTGAGCCCCAGGACCACACCGACCTCTTCGAGCGGGAGGTCCAGGTAGAAATGCAGGAACAACGGCAGGCGATCTTCTGCAGAGAGGCGTGCGAGTCCACGCTGGAGGTCGGCGCTCTCCGCGCTGGAAATCTCGAAGTCGGCGCTCATGCGGTCGAGAGACGGGAGTCGGACCACCGACCACCACTTGCCGCGCCGGACGCTCCGGCACTGGTTGGCCACGATGGTGAGGAACCACGGTCGCGCGGCGCGGCCATCTCGAAGCTGGCCCAACCGACTCCAGGCCTTGAAGGCGGCTTCCTGGACTGCATCCCGAGCCTCGTCAGGATCGCGAAGGATGGCCAGCGCGACGCGGTACCCGGCCTCGAGCTGAACCCCGACCAGATCATCAAACGCCTCGCGGTCCCCGGCGCGGGCGGCGCTGACGAGGCCCAGCGGGGTCTGGTTCACAGCGAGATCGTGCACTGGCCCACATCATCCAGACGCTGGCTGGGCCGGTTTGGTTTCAGGCGCCCGTTTTGCGCCAAAAATGCGCTTCCCATATGGAAATAAGGCGCGGTTGGATCCAAACGTGCGGAATCGACCCGCCCGGAGGTTTACTCCAGGTAGTCGCGGAGCTTCTTCGAGCGCGAAGGGTGGCGCAGCTTGCGCAGCGCCTTGGCCTCGATCTGGCGGATGCGCTCGCGCGTGACGCCGAAACGCTTGCCCACCTCTTCCAGCGTCCGCTGGTGGCCGTCGATCAGCCCGAAACGCAGCTGCAGCACGCGCCGCTCGCGTGGCGTGAGCGTATCGAGGACGTCTTCGACCTCCGAGTGGAGCATGGTGAGAGAGGCCGCGTCCGACGGCGAGACTGCCTCACGGTCCTCGACGAAGTCGCCGAGGTGCGAGTCCTCCTCTTCACCGATCGGGGTCTCGAGCGAGACCGGGTCCTGCGAGACCTTCACGATCTCGCGCACCTTCTCGGGCGTGATGCCCATCTCCTCGCCGATCTCCTCGTCGCTCGGCTCGCGACCGAGCTCCTGGAGAAGCCGGCGCGAAACGCGCACCAGCTTGTTGATCGTCTCCACCATGTGCACCGGGATGCGGATCGTCCGCGCCTGGTCGGCGATGGCGCGCGTGATGGCCTGCCGGATCCACCACGTGGCGTAGGTCGAGAACTTGTAGCCCTTGTGGTAGTCGAACTTCTCGACCGCCCGGATGAGGCCCATGTTGCCTTCCTGGATCAAGTCCAGGAACGACATACCCCGCCCGATGTACTTCTTGGCGATCGACACGACCAGCCGCAGGTTGGCCTCGGTCAGCCGCTGCTTCGCTTCGTAGGCGCGCTCGTACCGCTCGGTCAGCCGGTAGCGGGCGATGCGGTATGACTCGAGCGCCTCCGCACGGACGCGTGGCTTGGCCGCGCCGTTGGCCTGCCGCCGGCGCTCCGCCGCGGCGGCGTCGAGCAGGTTCTGGAGCTTGCCGAGGTCGTTGAGGCCCAGCAGCTCGCCGGCGATGTGCGCCTGCTGGCCCTTCCGCTTGACCGTGGCCAGCCGCTCTATGACGTCCGGCAGCATCTCCTCCACAGAGCGCTGGCGCCCGTCGATCTCTTCGATTACGTTCAACGCCTTCAAGGCGTCGTGTAGGGGCTTGGCCTCGATGGCTTGAGCCAGCTCGACCTCGTCGTTCGCGGTCAGCAGGCTCACGCGCCCGATCTCCTTGAGATACATGCGGACGGGGTCGTCGAGCGAGACGGAATCCATCATCTCGATGTCGAGGAGCATCTCGTCGTCGATCTGCTCGACCTCTTCGAAATCCTTCTCGCCGTCGGTGACCTCGATGCCGATCTCTTTGAACGCGGCGAAGATACGGAAGATCTGATCCGGCTCGGCGTCGATCTCCGGGAAGCCCTGCAGGATGTCATCGGGCGTGAGGTAGCCCTGCTCCTTGCCCTTGACGATGAGCTGCTCGGCCACGGCCATCAGCTCGTCTTCGAACTTGTGCTCCGGCTTCTCGGCTGCCTTGCCGGCCCGGTTCCCGCCCTTGGTCACAACTTTGGCTGCGCGCGCGATCGTCACCCTCTCCTTTCCATGTCGGCGATGGCGCGTGCCAGCTCCCTGGCCTCCGCTTCGAGCCGCGCCACCCGCTCCGAGTCCTTCCCTCTTTCCGCCTCGGAAAGCTCGCGGATTATCCCACTGTGGCGGCCTCGCATGTGGTCAAGCCTGATGCGCTCGGCCAGCTCCACGGCCACCTCTTCGTCAACATTGGGCGGAGGAGCCGCCCAAGCCCTTCTGATCAGGTCCTGTTCCTCTGCGGGATAACCCGCCAATTCCTTCTCGAGCCCGAACACACCACCGCGCTCGTATGTCTCCAACATCCTTACGTATATACCGCGGTCCTCTTCGTCCAACTCATCGGGCGTGATCTTTGTTCGCACTCGATCGAACGCAACCGGACGGACGGCAAGGAGTTGCAGCAGATATCTGCCTACGGTCATCTTTTTCCCAGCGAGACGGGCCTCCAAACCGTTTTTACCCGCCTTTTGGAGGTTCGGTCGGCCTGAATTTCGCCTTTCATCAGGCTCGGCGGCCAGGAGATGGCCAGATACCCCCATCCATCGCTTCGCCCGCTCGCGGTAATCCTCCTGAAGGGCGGCCGGAAACTGGGCGATCCATTCGCGCAGCTTCCGGGCGGCAAGCTCTACGTGGTTGGCGTTGCTCAGGTTGAGCCCGGCCGCGGCCTCCTCCATCCCGAACTCGAAGCCAGACGGCGCCTTGGCCGCCAGCTCCTCCCATTGCTTCGCCGCGTCCTCCCCGGCCGCGCGCAGGAACTCGTCGGGATCCTTGGCCCCTTCGACGGTGGCGACGCGCGTCCGCATCTGGTGCCCGGCCGCCAGCAGGACCGCCTTCTGGGCCGCTTGCCGGCCGGCGCGGTCGGCGTCGAAGACGAGCAGGAGCTCGTCGGTGAAGCGCTTGAGGAGCCTAACCTGGTCGTCGGTGAGGGCGGTGCCAGAGCTCGCGACGGCGTTCTGGACGCCGGCCCCGTGCGCGGTGATGACGTCGAACTGGCCCTCCATCAGCACGGCATGACCGCGGCGGGCGATCTCGTCTCGCGCCAGGTCGAGCCCGAAGATCACCCTGCCCTTGACGTAGGCGGGTGTCTCGGGTGAGTTGATGTACTTGCGCTGCTCGTCCTGCCGCACGGTTCGTGCCGTGAAGGCGAGCGGCTGGCCGCGCTCGTCGCGGATGGGGATGACCACGCGCTCGGCGAAGAAGTCGGTGCCGTCGCGGCGCAACAGACCCGCCTCCTGCGCGTCGGCCAGGGACCGCTTCTTGGCACGCAAGTACTCGGCAAACCCGCGACCGGCGGGCGCGTAGCCGATCTGGAACTCGCGGGCGGTCTCCTCCTTGACGAGGCGCGATGCAAGCAGGCGGCGGCCGGGCTCGCCCGCGGGCGTCGACCACAGCACGTACTCGTAGAACTGGGCGGCGAGCTTGAGCATGGCCAGCATCCGGCGGCGCGAATCAGAGCGCTCCTTCTGTTCCGGGCTGAGCTTCTTGAGCTCGACCCCGGCGCGCTCGGCCAGGAGCTGCAGGGCGCCGCGCTTGTCGGTCTTCTCGATTAGCTCGACGAACGTGAAGACGTCGCCCGAGCGCTCGCAGCCGAAGCAGTACCAGGACTGCATCTGCGGGTTGACCTTGAAGCTGGGGCTGTCCTCCTGGTGGAAAGGGCAGAGGCCCCAGAAGTCCTTGTTGCGCTTGGTGAGGCGGACGTGCTCCTGGACGACCTTGACCAGGTCGACCTTGGCTTTCACCTCGGCGAAGGCGTCGTCGGACGATGGGGTGGGCACGTCTAGAAGTATCAGGCGTCTCGGCAACCGATGACCGACTACGGGCGGATGTTTGCGTTCAGGCGGAACACGTTGTCCGGGTCGTATGTTCGCTTGAGTGTGACGAGCCGCTCGTACTTGGCGTCTCCATAAATCGCTTGGACCGATCCCACGTCCGATTCCACAGCATCGTTGACGTACTGCCCGACGGTCGTGAACGGCTTGAGCGCCGCCATTGCGCGCCGGCTCCACGCCTTGTGCGGCTCGTCCAGCGCGGCACCCTCCCACGCAGCCTCGAGACCAAGCCAGAAGGCGGCGGTGCGGCCGGTGAAGGCCATCGCGTCATCGGACACCCGGCCGATCGCGCCTCCGTGTGACCAAAGCGAAACACCGCACTCGCCACCGGCAGGCACATGCGCCATCTGCGCGGCGCACGCTTCGATCGCTTCGTTGCTGAGCTCCGCCAGGAATCCGCCCTTCATGTAGAAGCGCTTGCCCCAGGCCATCGCTGCGTCGTTCATCCCTTGCACGGCGATGTATCGCTGCGGCGCGAAGGTGTCCATCAGCGGGTCCATGCCCTCGCGGAGCGGCCGGAGGTCGCGTTCAGCGTCAGTCAGCGAACCAGAGTGTGTGACGGAGACCATCACGACCGGCATGCCCGCTTGCTCCGGCCGGAAGGGCGGGTCGGTGGCGACCCCGAAGTTGATCGACATCCAGGCCTCGTCCGGAGCGTTGGCCAGGAATTCGCGAGCCAGGCCGGCGACCTCACGGCTACGCTCGATCGGGAAAGCGATCCATCCATGCGTGACAGTCGCTTCCTGGGGATGGAGCTGCAGCTCGAACGAGGTGACCACGCCGAAGTTGGGGCCGGCGCCACGCATGCCCCAGAAGAGGTCGGCGTTCTCGTCCTCGCTCGTGTGCAGCCGCCGGCCGTCGGCGGCGACCAGGTCGACGGACCGTAAGTTGTCGATCGTGAAGCCGAACTTGCGCTGGAGGCGGCCCATGCCACCGCCGAGCGTGAGCCCGGCGACGCCCGTGTGTCCGACCACTCCCACAGGGCAGGCAAGCCCTAGCGATTGAGCCTGGCGGTCGAGCTGCAAAAGGAGAGCGCCACCGTCGACGTGAGCCACCCTTCGCTCGGGATCGATCGTCAGCCCGCGCATGCGGGACAGGTCGATGACGATGCCGCCGTCGCAGGTGCCGAATCCCGCCACGCTGTGCCCGCCGCCGCGGACCGCCACGACCAGGTCCTGCTCTCGGGCGAAGCGAAGGGCGGCGATGACATCGTCAACACCGGCGCAGCGAGCGATGAGAGCGGGACGCTTGTCCGCCATGGCGTTCCAGACGATGCGCGCGGCGTCGTACTCGGCGTCGTCCGGCCTGACGATCTGGCCGGCGAAGTGCTCGAGAGTCGCCGCCGGCACCGACTCTTAGCTCTCGCCGACTCCGAGAGCGGCCTGCGCTGCGGCCAGTCTCGCGACCGGCACTCTGAAGGGGCTGCATGAGACGTAGTTCAGGCCCAGCTTGTGGCAGAGGTGGATCGAGTCCGGGTCGCCGCCGTGCTCGCCGCAGATCCCCACCTCGAGGTTCTTCCTTCGGTGACCGCCATGGCCATCAGCCGGCCCACGCCGTTCTCGTCGATCGTCTCGAAGGGGTTGCGCGGCAGGATCTTGCGCTCCAGGTAGCGAACGATGAAGTGCCGCTCTGCGTCGTCGCGCGAGTAGCCGAACGTCATCTGCGTGAGGTCGTTGGTGCCAAAGGAGAAGAACTCCGCTTCCTTGGCGATCTCGCCGGCGACGAGCGCGGCGCGCGGGATCTCGATCATGGTGCCGAACTTGTAAGGGACCCGGATTCCCTTTTCCTTCTGGACGTCCTCAGCCACAGGCTTCAGCTCCTGGTGCACCGTTTGCAGCTCGGCCACAGTACCCGCCAGCGGGATCATGATCTCGGGCTGAGCGTCGACCTTCCGCTTGCGCAGGTTGCACGCCGCTTCCATGATCGCCCGCACCTGCATGCGCGGGATCTCCGGGAAGAGGATCGAGAGGCGCACGCCGCGCAGCCCGAGCATCGGGTTCGCCTCGTGCAGCTCCTCGACGCGCGACATGACCTTTTCCGCCTCTTTCAGCCGCTCGGGGTTCTCGCCGGTGTCCTTGAGGTGAGTCGTCTCGCGGATCAGGTCTTCGAGGCTCGGC